>LAHT01002236.1_pt1 | contig 13945 bp, 5 predicted proteins | sample 329671 | NCBI WGS metagenome assembly LAHT01 (sample SAMN03275702, study PRJNA271635) | activated sludge metagenome | isolation source: Sample C-4 Sludge from methanogenic chamber (fourth chamber) of Anaerobic... | reverse complement strand
TTCTTCCTCTGGGGTTTCCACTGCTTCCTCCTCCACGGGAGTTTCCGCTACAGGTTCTTCAGCCGGGGCTTCTCCCTCAGTGGCCACCGGGGTTTCAGCCTCGAGTTCATCCTTCTGCTTTTCCCGGGCCTGGCGTTCGGCGCGTTTCTTTTGCAGGCGGGCGATACGGTCGCGTATGTATTGCTCGTGCAGGGCGATGTATTCTTCCTGCAGTTTGGGATCGCGGGAGAAGAAGAAAGCCTTGACGCTGAGGATCAGGCGGCGGTTGTCCATATCCAGTTCGATCACTTTGAGGGGCAGTTCCTCGCCAACGTGGAAGGCTTCTTCGGAGTTCTCCAGCTTGGGAATGGCGAGGTGGGAAATGGGGATGAACCCTTCCACGATATCTTCGCCCACCTGGATGTCCACCAGCACGCCCTTGGGGATCAGTTTGCTGATCTTGCCCTTCACTTCGGTATTGATGGGCAGGGAGTCATTCAAGTGTTCCCAGGGATCGGGATGCAACTGCTTGACGCCCAAGGCGATGCGGTGCAGGGCGCGGTCGATCGAGAGGATCACCGCCTCCACTTCCTGTCCCTTGTGGTAAACCTCGCGGGGATGGTAGATGCGCTTGGTCCAACTGATGTCGGAGATGTGGATCAGGCCGTCGATGCCGTCCTCGACCTCGACGAAAGCGCCGAAGGCGGTGAGGCTTTTCACGGGACGGGTGATCACGCTGCCCACGGGGTAATGGTCCTCGATCGAGAGCCAGGGGTTGGCTTCCATCTGCTTCATTCCCAGGGAGATGCGGCGGTTTTCCTTGTCCAGTTCCAGCACGATGGCGTTCACGGTGTCGCCCACTTTCACGATCTTACGGGCGTCGGTGATCTTTTTGGTCCAGCTCATCTCAGAGATGTGCACCAGGCCTTCCACACCGGGCTCGAGTTCCACAAAGGCGCCGAAGGATTTTATGCTGACCACCTTGCCGGTGACGCGTACCCCCTCGGGGAATTTGATGGCCACGTTTTCCCAGGGATGGGGAACCAACTGTTTGAGGCCGAGGGAGATCTTGTTGGTTTCGGGATCGAATTTGATCACTTTCACCTTCACCTTGTCGCCGATGTTGAGCATGTCCGTGGGGTGGTTGATCTTGCCCCAGCTCATGTCGGTGAGGTGCAGGAGGCCGTCGATGCCCCCCAGATCGATGAAAGCGCCATATTGAGTTATATTCTTCACCTCTCCGTCAAGTTCGGAATCCACCTGGATGCGGGAGAGCAGGTCCAGACGTTTGACGCTGGCCTCTTCATCCAGCACTTTCTTGCGGGAGAGGATGATGTTGCGGTGTTCCTCGTCGATGTTCATCACCTTGAACTGGAGTTCCTTGCCGATGAACTGGTCGAGGTTGGGAATGGGTTTGAGCGACATCTGCGAGCCGGGCAGGAAGGCTTCGATGCCCATCACGTTCACGATCATGCCGCCCTTGACGCGGCGGCGGATGGTGCCGTTGAGGATGGTGCCGTCATCGGCGGCCTGCTTGATCAGCTCGATGTTCTTGATGAAATCGGCTTTCCGCTTGGAGAGGGAGAGCCGACCTTCGCCGTTGTCCAGATCGTTGATGAAGACCAGGATGCGGGAATTCACCTCCGGGATGCCGGTGTACTCGAATTCGCTGATGGGGATGGCCCCGTCGCTCTTGAAGCCGATGTCCACCACCACGTCCTTGTCGTTGACGCTCACCACCGTGCCTTCTTTGATCTCGCCGCGGCGGAAGCTGGAATCGTGTTCCTCGAGGAGGTTCATCAACTCGTCGTCTGGATGAGGTGCCTTGGTTTCGGGTTGTTTGACAGGTTCCGCGGGTGTTTGGACCTTCTCCTCGGCAATAGGTTCCGCCGGGGGTTCGGGCGCTGGTTCTTCCGCGGGGATTTCAGCCTGGGGTGCGGGCTGTGCTTCTTCTTCGGCGGCAGTTTCCGCCGGGGTTTCAGGCTCCGCCGGAGTTTCCGGGGCCGCCTCTGCTTCAGGTTCTGACTTTACCTCGGCAATAGGTTCCGCTTCGGGTGCCGTGACTTCTTCAGTTGCTTTTGACGTCGCGCCTTCCCCTTCCTTCAGTATTTCTTCCGGAACGGGCTGGTCTTGGTTTTGATCATGTTCTAGCATGATTCCTCCTTATACGTGGGGATATCCTCCAGGCGGGTTGCCGCCCCGGGGATCCCCTTTAATTTGTGAATTTGGTTAAAAACTTCCACAATGGCTTCCTCCGGCGTGGAGGCGCCTGCCGCCAGGCCGATGGTTTCGGCTCCGGCCAGATCAGCCGGAGTGATCTCTCCGGCATCCTCCACATGCAGGCTGCGGGTTTCAGCGGAACAGAGGTCGTGCAGCATTTTGGTGTTGGAGCTGTTGCGGCCCCCGATCACGATCATCAGGTCCGATACTTTTGCCAGCGCGAGGGTGGCTTCCTGGCTCAGTGCCGTGGCGGAACAGATGGTGTTGAAAACCACCAGTTCCAGGCACCGGGGCAGGACGAGCCGCACCAGGCTTTGCAGGTTGGCCAGCTTCTGCGTGGTCTGGCTGACTACGCACAGCGATTTCCAGCTTTCCGCGCCGGGGTCCTCGCCGGGCCGGACCACCCGGGTGAGAGAGTCGCCGTAGGACAGCATTCCCTTCACCTCCGGATGTTCAGGATCACCGAGGATGAGCACCGGAACTCCGTGTTTCGAGGCCACAAGTTGCTGGGTGCGAGCCACATAGGGGCAGGTGGCGTCTATGATCTCGTTGTTGCCGGCCTGCAAGGTTTCCAGGTGCTGTCTGGAAGCGCCGTGGGACCGAAGCACCACCTTTTTGCCGGTTGGCTCTTCAGCCGAGTTGGCTGTGCCAATGCCTTCCGCGGCAAGTTCTTTCACGATCCGGGGATTGTGGATGAGCTCGCCCAGGGTGACAACCTCGCCTCCGGCCGCGCGAGCTTCCCGGGCCATGCTGATGGCGCGGCGCACCCCGAAACAGAAGCCGGAATGCTCGGCCAGCCGCACTGTCATATCCCCTCCAGCCTGGCGAGGATGATCCCGTGAAGGGTGTCCACCTGTTCATCCACGCTCATCTGCCCGGTATCCACCACGATGGCGTCATCCGCAATCGCCAGCGGGGCCAAAGCCCTGGCCGCGTCGTTGCGGTCGCGCTCCTCCAGTTCCTTGAGCACGTCGGCGAAATCCTTGGCGATGCCTTTCTTTTGCAGCTCCAGCCAGCGCCGGCGGGCCCGGATCTCGGGAGCGGCAGTGAGGAAGAACTTGATGTCCGCGTTGGGGAAAACAAAGGTGCCGATGTCCCTGCCATCCAGGATCACGCCGCCCTGTGCCCCCATTTCGCGCTGCAGCTCCACCATACGGTAACGCACAGCCGGCACAGCGGATATCTCCGAGGAAAGCTTGGAGATGTCGTTGGCGCGGATGGCTTCCGAAACGTCTTTGCCATCCAGCAGGATCACGTTCTGCTCGCCGCAGGTCTCGACCCGGATATCCAGCTTGTGGAGCATGGCACTCATCGCGTCCGCATCATCCAGATCGACGCCGCCAAACTTGGCCCGCAGCGCGCAGGCGCGGTACATCGCTCCGGTGTCCAGATACACGTAGCCCAGTCTGCGTGCCAGAAGCCGGGCAGTGGTGCTCTTTCCCGAAGCGGCGGGGCCGTCGATGGCGATGATAAGTCTCTCTTGCATACCAAAATATCCTAACTGACCACATTTTTGGGCTTCGGTATTGCGTCAATCCTTTTTTTGGCCTGGCTGAAAATGCGACAGCAACGAGTTTGGCATAATCAGGGCCGGTATCCAAAAAAGGGAAATGAACCAAAGCATGCCCGGAACCCCAATATCAGATGGCAAGGTTCACCCCGCGTACACAGACAACGGGAGACAGCTGTATGGGTTTCTCATTCCGCGCTTTGGATCCCGATAGGCCTGCCGGGCCAGTTTACGGACTTAAAAATGTCCGGCAGCTGCCTTTGCCATCTCAGGAACCTTGCCACAGGCAGAGATCGGGATCAATGGATGGCGGTCACCCGGAAAAACTGGCTCGGTTGCCCGGGCTCGATCTCCAACTGCAGTTCAGGCGTGGTGGTCAGCAGGATATAGTCGCCGAAAGGATCATCGGCAGCTTCCACCCGGTAGAGGTTCGCGCCATTGACCGCCGGCCAGCCAAGGGTGATTCCGGTTTCAGACGCGGTCAGGACCGGGACGGGTGAATCAATGGTGGTGGTCACGCTGATCTGGTTGGAAGCTTCAAAGCTGCCGTAACCAATATCGGCGCGGACCACATAGAAATATGACTCACCCGGGGCCAGGCCGGTCACCTCACAACTGGTGGCGGTGCCCAGGGATAGGTTTTCATAGCCGCTCAGGTAGGAGACGGTTGCCAGCGAGTGGGAACCCAGCCTGGAGTAGCTGTTCAGGTAATAACTGTCCCATTCGGTGGCCAGGGTGGGAAATCCGCTGGCCGGGTTGGATGTGACACCACCGGTGACAGTGCTTTTGCGCACCAGGGTCCTGTCTTTGGTGACGAGAGTCCCCGTGCCCCAATAGTTGCCCGGGTCGGAGCCGATCCGGCCAATGATGTCCGCGTAAGACGCGGTGGAGAGTTTCTTCAGGGCGAGCTGGTCGTTGCCGTCGAAACTGGTCACGGACGATGATGTTACGTTTGCCCGGGTGAGGATATTGGGAAAGGAGCTGGGATGGGCGATCACCTGGGTCTCACCGTCAGCCAGGATACCGGAAAGGGTCAGGGTGTAGGTGTGGGAGCTGGACCAGCCGGAAAAATATTCCACCCGGTAGTCGCTTAGATCCACTTCCGCCCCCGTTCCGTTGAAGATCTCCAGGGCCCGGTTGCTGCTGGACCCTTCCAGATATTCGGAGAAGAAGAGATCAGTGGCCGGACCGTTGTCCAGCAATTGATAAACGTCCAGCCAATAACCGGTCGCGCCTGGCACCGCCTCCCAGTTGGCGATGAAACTTTCCGAGCCGACAGAGGTCGCCGGGGTTGCCACCGGGACTCCGGAAAACTCCTCCAGATCGGCAAAGATGGCGGCGCAGGCCACGGCGCCTTTAATGATCTCTGTGCAGTAGTCAATTTCCAAGTTGTCAACATTATCGTTGGTGGTGTGATATATGCTGCTGTCCATATCCGTCTCGAAGAAATAGATAATGTTGTAGCCTTTTTGCCAATAGGGGTAGGAATCGCTGCGGCTGCAATTGAACCATTCCTCATCGGCATAGGAATCCAGGGTGGTGTACTGCTCGGTGATCCCGATCGCGTAGTCGGTGTATTGCAGCGAGCCGTCATAGGGGTTCATGCGCACCATCCACTCAGAGGGGTCATGCCAGTTGTTGCCGATCATGTCGAAATTGATCATCAGGCGCACATCCAGGTCAGCGGCGTAGATGAGTCCGGCATCGTTGTATGAGCCCTTGAGGCCAAGTTCTTCGCAGGCGAAGGTCATGAACCTGATCGACACCTTGGGCTGAAAGTTGTTCTGCATCATCACCCGCGCCAGTTCCAGCACCGCGCTTGCCCCGCTGGCGTTGTCATCCGCGCCGGGAGCCGAATAATAGGGGTCGTCGCTGGTGGAATCATGGTGACCGCCGATGATGATGTACTGATCCGGATATTCAGTCCCGATCAGGTTGGCGATCACGTTGTACTGCTGGTAACCGTTGTAGCTGAATTCCTGCAATTGCGTGTCGCTGATCCCGTAGGACTGGAACTGCTGCTCCACCCACTGCGCCACAGGCAGGCGCGTGTCCATGTAGGCATAACGAGTGCCGAAATCCTGCAGATGTTGGATCTTGGCCAGGATGGAATCGGCGCACACGCTGTTCACCAACTGGGCAACGTCGGCGCGGAACTCTCCCTGCCAGGGCGTCAGCGACCTGGAAGCGCTGATGCGCATGGGTTCCAAACTCAATTCAATGAAACGGCTGTCCACCCGCTGATCCAAGATCGTTTCCTCCAGATCGCTGGCCAGGATCAGGCCTGAATCCATCTCCAACACCACACTGCCAACCCTTTGGAGTTCGGCCCGGGAGGGTTCACGCAGGTCGCTCACCAGGTAAAGATGCTGGCGGGGCGGGTATTCTGAGATGAATACAGTATTCGCGATCCCAGGATCCTGCCTGTCCTCAGAGATCGCGATCACCTGGCTGGCATCGTAATGCAGCACCCCATAGCCAGCTTCGCTGAACAGGCGGACGCTTTCACGCAGGTCATTTCCGGGAAAGGCTTCCCGCAGCGAGCCGACCGGAAAGCTCAGGATCGCTCTTTGGGCGCTGAGTCCGGCAGACAGCAGCAAAGACAAGAGGCAGAAGAGAGTAAATTTTTTCATGGCATTGGCTCCTTATTACTGGGGACTGGTCATTGGGATCCACCCAGCCTGATTTTTTTATTGGGGGTAAGGACGTTCTCGCTGCATTTGCGGATGATCAGATTGAGGGCATCGGGAGATATGTTCACCGCCGCCGCGATCTCCGCCAGCCTGTTTTTTTCCTCCAGTTCGAGGCGCCCGTCGATCAGGGTCACGCAGACTATTTGTTCCAATAGGGTGAATTTGTCGTTATCCTGGCTGGCAGCGTAATACTTGCAGATCTTTTTCACGCGTCTTTTGATCCCGGTGGCGTCTTTGTAGTCAAGGTATATCTCCGGCTGGGTGGTGTAATCTGAGATCCAGTCATAGAGCAGGTTCCACTTGTCGTCGAGGCTGTCCTGGTCATAGGTGGCCATGTACAAACCCACCGCAGCCAGGAATTCCACCATCTTCTGTTCCCGTTCCTTTTTGGGTTTGGTTTCGAGCAAGCTCATCAATGTCGAGACCCTGGAATCCAGTTCTTCCCGGGTGAGTGCTTTGGCGGCAGGCCGGGGAGCCAGTTCAGAATCGGCAAAGTGCATCAGCGACTGGATCCTGATCATGGGGTTGGGGTGTGAGGAATAAAGGTCGCCCACCCCGATCTCCCTGATCCTGTCCAACTGCTTGAGATATTCCGAGGCCACGAAGTTCAGATGCTCTTCCGATAGACCGCAGGTAAGCTTGAAAAAGGTGTTGGTGACCACATGGATGTCCGGAATGGCAATGTAGCCGACGCGGTCGGCGCTGATCTCGGCATATTTGATGAACCGCAGGTAATGCAGCGCGATCATGGCGGGCAGGCGCTCATCCTCTTTCTTGTTCAAAAAGCGTTGCACCACATCCAGCTTGTTGTGGTCATAGATCAGATGGCCGATCTCGTGCCCGATCACGAAGCGGAGTTCGTCATCATTCATCTGCTGGATGAGGGCGGAGGTGAAACAGATCAGGTTTGGCACTTGCTCATAACCGTTGATGGAGAAGGCGTTTATATCGGATGATGACTGGAGGTAGAAATCGATCTTTTCCGCGAAGCCCAGCTTGCCTTGGATCTCGCTGCAAATGGTGTAGATGCGGGGCGCGATCGCTTCGCTTAGCAGGACGGTGTTTGACAGCAGCTCGTTGGTGATTGCCTCCACCTCGTCACGGTTGTCAAATATATCGTAATACTGCTCGAGGGCGAAGTCTTTTTCCAGCACCCTTTCCAACTCCGTTTCGGCAGAGTAGCGGATCCGGGCGAAATCGTAGGCGCTCCCGCTTTTCTTCTTTCTGGCTTTCACATCTTGCTCCTGTGCTGTTCTTGCCTGGCGACTGGGTTCATCCGGACCAGGATCCGGTGGTCACGCCTGAGGTCCGGCTGCCGGCGGATCATGGCATACATTATGTGCACACAGGGATGTTGTCAAGTAAAACCAGACCCGGGGGATCCGGGTTGCAACGTGACAACGAAATCTGCAAATTGTACAGCGAAATCTGCAAACTGTCGCATCGTAGCTCATCATTACTCATCCTTACCAAGACCCCATTAGGTAGTTTTTGACAGGATTTCTGCAAATAAGATCACCGAAAACTTCAAATTGTGACAGGATTTCTGCATATCAATTCATTGGTTTAGATATCACTCGCAACACCTAACAACACAGCTACCTGCTCTGCTTCAGAGATCAGACCAGATTTCGAGTTTTTTACGGCTGTTAGCTGCTCTTTTATGGATACATAGTTATCGTTCTCAATCAATGTAATAAGGTATTGGCTGTGAGTTTTGTACATATATTCCAAGTTAAAGATGTGCTCTTTGTTCTTCAAATACAATTGATAAAACAGACCTATCCATTTGTATGCCAGCTCACGATCACCCAACACATTAAACAATACAACCAGAAGAGTTACACTTGTAATCAAATAATCGTATGACCAAGCCAGGTGCAGTTGAGGGTAATTGTACCACAAATTCTCGAAGGTTAATGGTAGTCCGCTTGTTTCATCATTTAGTTCTAGATTGTCGCTTTTAGAAACCTCACAGATCCAAACATTTTTAATATATAAGGTAACCCGAATCAATATGCTCTTTTCAGTATCATTATATACTGTGGGATCGAAGTTTAGCTCTTTTAGCCCGTAAAGAAATCCCTCTGATAGCTCTTTCACGGCTTCAATTACTTTGCTTTGAGAAAGATAAAGAGCTGCCATAATTTGAAAACAGTCAATTTTCATCTCATTCTTTAGGTAAGCATTTCGTCTAGTAGTCTTAATCATGTCAGCAACATATACGGTTTTATCGTGCAAAAGTGATCGTGATGTTAAATGAGCTAACTGCTTGATTTTGAAGTACAAGTCAATTACTCTGGTATTGTTTTTGTCGGGTGTGTAGCTGTTCAATGCATTTTCAAACAGAAGACAAGCAAAATCATCTTGGGATTTTCCAAGATTCGCAAGGTACAATTGGGACGCGTATGTTGAATAAAGGTAGTACCTAGATTCAGGATCTAAATCATGATAATTTTGAACTAACTGAGAGTAAATCACAGATACCTTATTAATCTCTTTTAGTTCCTCACCATGTATTATCAATTCGTTTTTAGCAATAGCAATCCTCATGGAAGTACTTTCAATTTCATCAGAAATTGATTTAGCTCTTTCTAAAACAGATAGACAGTATTGGATTTGATCCATTGTCCTTTGGCTCTCATACAATCTGAGATAAACTGCTTCGAATATGCTAAATACTTGTTCGTCGAACACAGAAGATTTGAAGAGTCTTAATTTCATAACGATGCTAAATGTTGATGCTGTCTCAAAAACCTCATTGAATTGCTCTAAGTCAAAATTCAATGAACAAAGCCAGAAATAGTTGATGAACATATCGAGAATATCAGTGCTTCCGCTTACTTTCAGTATTGAATCTTTTAAGTTAGCAGAATACAGCTTGCTATTCTGATCATCTACTACTGCTTGAATGCTGTCTATATTCTGGTGAGCTATGTTTACTACTCTAAGGTATAGTCCAACATCAAGATTGTTAGTTTTTGTAAGTAATCCTAGGATGCTCATAACAGACATATAATCGAACTCGCCGGGTAAATCTAACAACCGGATCAAGTCGTCTCTGATAAATGTGCTATCCTTCCCTAATCTCTCGCCAATGCATAGTTGGAAAAATCTGATCTGAGCTTGTATGCTTATCGGTACAAGTTCTGGGATGCTCTTAGATGCCCATAAAGGTATAAGCAAGAAATCGTCAGCTACCATGTTAAAGACGGCATCAGGTGCATCCAATAATGCCAATGTTACTATAAAACACTCACTTAGCAATAAGTTGAAGTCATTCAGCTTAATGGCATACGTTATTACTGAATTCGATGTTAAAACATCTATTCTTTTCCCTCTTGCATGAGTTATGTTATGCACGCGATTCTGCCATATCTGCCTTTTATCAGATTCAGAGATATACTTCTCACCCATTCTTTTGATTAACGGATTAATGGAGTATAAGCCTTGTGTCTGATCAAGCCATATCCCGGCAACCTGTTGGAGAGCTTTATCCAAATTGGATGTAACAGGCGGTAATTCAGATAACTGGGATATTGTATTCATACTAATGGGCTCTAATAATAGATCTAGCTTGTAAATGAGATTTCTAGCATCGTCATCAACAGTATTTTCAATAAACTCTGTTCGAATGTAATTTATCGAATTTGAAGCATATCTTTCTCTGATAACATTTTCAATGGTTTGAAAGTTTCCAAAATCCCAGTTTGATTTATCCAGATATTCAATTAAGGTCTTCACTAATACTGGGTTGCCATTGGTTATATTTGCTATCAACCGTGCAAATTGCCTATTACCTTTTGATTCTAGATATAGTGCGATATCCTTATGTGAGATAGGTGGGATTTTGTAGTAATGAGCAGAGCTCAGATTGAATTTTGGATTCAGATTCGAGGTTAATGCATTAATACATATCAAATTCCCAGCCTGTACATGAGCAGAAATAAGATCATTTAATACATTAATCTCCATCTCTGTTGTTAATGTGGCTGGCAGGTTATCTATGACCAATAAAGAGTTATTCTTCTTGATCAATGAAGAAAAACCCTTCATCGTGGTAAGATCAAATTTTTTTTTCAATCTCTTCCCGTAACACTCGACAGCATGAATGAATGAAAATTGCCCCACAATTGGGATGTAATGTAGTTGATAATCTAACAGCTTGGATAGCGACAATGATAGAATCGTCTTCCCTGTATACCGCCCCCCGTACAGCACAACTATGGGTGATTCAGAGAGCAACTTCTTGAGCTGTTCAATATCATTATTTCTAGTTATATGATTGACGGGAAGAGGTGGTTCATAATATGTATAAGGAATTTCATCTAAATGATTACTGTGTCTTGAAGCAAGATCAAACAAAGACGGCTTACCCACATTGATGTTCTGTACAACCGTAGAATTGATAATGTCTCCAGCCGCCTGAATGGCGGTTCCAGTATTAATCTGTTTTGTCGAACCTTGAAACAGATTGCTTAACTTCTGAAGCATGTACATCTCCTCCAATTTGAATTGCATTACCTTTGGTGTTCTTGAGGGAGATTCTCTTTTTCGACACTACACTAACTCCCTTCTTTACTCCAATAAATGTTAGTATGGCTGACACTATTACAATAAAAGGTTTTAACAGCCATGAATACCACTGCTGACTAGCTGTGCAAGATTCATCTTATTCTCCTTATAATATCAAAACGTGGTTTTTGAATGATGTATATTTGCAAGCAATATGTCGTAGATTGTTAATCAAGCATGCTCCGAAAGATCACTTTATCTTTATCTGAAAGTTCATTATATCTCTCCACCAACCACTCAATCTTGATCTCACTCAGCCTTTTATCAAGAGCCGTTCTTATCTTCTCTAGCTTCTTCAAATGGGCATCAGTTACATACGCTGGTGGACTAGATAGCTTATTCTGGAGCTGGTTGGCCGTTGCAACATCCATTTCTGGAATATCCGGTTCAATTGCTAGGATCTCATCTATCCATTCCTTACTAAGCTGTTTACGAGAATCAGATATGGTTTTGACAATGCTCTTGATCACATCTTCGGGTAGCCATGGAAGTTCATCCTCAGCAAGCTTGGAGACTGTCTCTTGTTCAACTTCTGTAGAGAGTGTATCAAAAGAACTCCATGTTAGGTTAATGTCGCTTAAGCGACCGTATGATCGTTTAAACTGATGTAGTGCCTTTTTTAATATATGAAAGTCTTCCAGGTCAGATTCCAGTCCATCGTAGGCTCTGATGAGAGAATCAAGTTCCTCCAACAACTCATCTATTGAATCCTCAGTTGTTATCTTAGCAGTCCAAACTTTATCTGCTCTTTTCGTGATTTCATTTTCGGCTGTGGTTAGAGAATCATAGAAGTCTTTGAGGCCTTTTCTTACAACCTGCAGTTCATTAAGGTTGATTCTCTGAAACATGCCCTTGAGCTTACTGGCATAGCTTTTGGCTACATCTTTGGCTGTCCTGATATCTTTGAGTCTACTGGTGCCAAGGACACCATGGCTGATTCGTATCCAATTATCAACCTCACTAATCAATCTACGAGCTTCTGCCACATCTTCTACCCGACGAATCAATGATCTAACTCGAGCATCAAGATTACTGGCTTCATTATCAAGTCCGAGATCCTCCAGATTAGGTTTGACCTTATTCAGCATCAGATGCTTAAACTCTCCCACATGATCAGGAGATTCGGATTTGGGGCTAATATGAGCAAGCCAATCCGGAAACACTTGGATAATAGTCTGTCTGCCTTCAACCAAAACCGGTCGCATATCATCGATCTGTTCGTCTATCCACAGAGGTTTTTCAGATTCTAGCTTAGCTATTAAGCGCTTTAGAGAAGAGCAGCCCCAAGATAATGGGATAACATTTCCACTCTCGGTGTTATTCTTGATCCTCATTACCGCATCGTCTTTTGCTTCTTCCATTTCATCAATTTTCTTTGCTGATTCATTTGCTTGCTCAGTCAGTCTTTGCTCTCGATGAAAAAGCTCTGGCGGCACGGGAAGTTTTTCTTTGAGAACTTCAGATCGCTCCATGCAATCTACACGGGCTATGTGGCTATCTGCCTGCTCCCACTCGTCTAGGAGGGCTTCCCACTCAGAAGTGTCATCAGATCTGAGGAGTAGATAAGCATCGTCCAAGACAGACGGATTGAAGTGTCTTGATCTGATAAGATTGTCGCCTGCCCACCCATTGACAGTCGTATACTGTTGATTTTTGAATACGTTCAAGGTGTTGCTGCGTGGGGAGATATAAACGCTCAAGAATAATCCGGCTGAGTCTAGATTAGCTCCAAAGGGCGGCTTGATCATGGTGTCATACATTTCGCGCAAGGACAGCATCCGTTCTTGTAGTATCTCATCCCATTCGATCGAAAGTTTCTTTAGAATGTTATTGGTAGGCCGTCTGTTGATTTTCCCATTTGCGGAGAATATACCCCAAGCATCTTTGAGAACGCTGTTTGCCCTATTCTTGTCTTTTACCGGTTTTGCCATTACCGTGCTATAATCCAGTGTTGAGTGCATCAATTCCCTGGTCAGCATGGAACATGTGTCAGCAGCGTTTCCTCTTGAGGTGGCAAAGCCATCAAAAGGAAACAGAATAGGATGAGTGTAGATTTGTTTGAACAGCTCTGTTGCTGCCTTACTCAGTCTCAATCCTTCCAATTGCTTTCCGCCCAGCGAGATATACCTCTTCTCTTTCAATAGGACTTCTACAGCTTCTTGTATAGAACGTTCGATTTTCACTCGATGTGATTCAACAAGATTGCCGAATTTTGCTAGTTCTTCGTTGGAGAGGGAATCCAGGATAGATAACTCGATGAGTCCTTGCCCCAATTTCGCTTCAACATCATACAGAAACACCAATAATATTGGAACAGCTTTAACCTTGAGTGACTCTGCGGCTGATTTGAGAAGTTTATGAGCTTCTCGAGAAACGCTGTCTATATCAGCAGTTTCCCCTAGGTAAACATAGATAACTGATCCCCTGGGATCATCAATACTCTCTGCTTTTGACCATCTGTCAGTCTCGAGTATTATCTGCTGAGGCAATGTGTCCAGATTTGCCACTTTTGCCTGAAAAGCCCACTCAGGGGTGCTGATCTTGTTCTCCTCAGCAAAATCACTCTGTATATCTTTGATCAGATCACAACAATCCTTGATGGAAGATACGAATAACTGGGCCTGGGCGTTTTCATCATAACTGGCTGAAAGCCTCCGGATGTGATTGATGAACTGACTTCTGGGAAGCGCGTCACTAAGAATATCAAAGCTTTTGTATGCCTCATCCCACTCTATGGCGTTGTACTCATCAAGCAAAGTTTGTAATTCTACAGCCAGTACAGCCTTGTCCATATTGGTCAAAGCTTCTAGAGCTTCGATTGCATCCGCCCGGTTTGCTGCTACCAAGCCTAGTTTAGAACTTAGTACGATTGCTTTTAGAATCCTTATCTGATTTATAGAATACTTTGTAGCATACTTCGACATGACTGTCTGGTATGCTTGCATGATGGTTCCTTGCGCTCCAGATT
>LAHT01000725.1_pt1 | contig 14240 bp, 13 predicted proteins | sample 329671 | NCBI WGS metagenome assembly LAHT01 (sample SAMN03275702, study PRJNA271635) | activated sludge metagenome | isolation source: Sample C-4 Sludge from methanogenic chamber (fourth chamber) of Anaerobic... | reverse complement strand
TATTCCGTATTGATAATGGGAAGGAAGTGGATATCAGCTAACTTGAGCGAGGACTTCAAACCGGTGAAAATGCGTCCAAGGCAGGATATAATGCGATGCATAAGCTGTTCTGGAATGTACATGGCAAAAGCCAGGATTCATCTCGAGATAGGGATTTGCGCTTGACGAAATCTCAGAATTATGGACAATGTTCAGCTATGAAGAATATCAGACTAAGGCTGGAGACGCCGGCAGACCAACGCAAGGTTGAGGAGATCACCCGCGAGGCTTTCTGGAACCTGTATGTGCCCGGATGTGACGAACATTATCTGGCGCATACCCTGAGGCAGATGCCGGCATTCATCGCGGAACTCGATTTCGTGGCGGAACTGGGGGAAAAGATCGTGGGCAACATCATGTATGCCCGTGCGAGCATCATGACAGACGATGGATGGGAGCACGAAGTGCTGACCTTCGGCCCGGTGAGCGTGCTGCCGGAATATCAGAAACAAGGCATCGGCAGCGCTCTGATCCGCCACACCCTGGCGCTGGCGCGGGATCTGGGGCACCGGGTTGTGCTGATCTACGGCGATCCGGATTATTATTGCCGCTTCGGTTTCGTGGCCGCGGAGGGATCTGGCATTTGCGGCGCGGAGGGTTGGTTTTCGCCGGCTTTGCAAGCGCTGGAACTGGCGCCCGGAGCTTTGCAGGGCATCAGCGGGACCTTTGATGAGGGCGAGGCCTATCGGATTGATCCTGAGGCCGCGGCTGCTTTTGACCTCAGCTTTCCACCCCGGGCAAGGGAAGAAAAGCCCTCTCACGCGAGGTACCGGGAACTGCTAAGCCAGGCGCACAGGTAACCCCGGGGAGGGAAAAGAAAACACCCGGAAGACAGGCCGGGGCTTGTTTCCGGGGTAAGATGCGGATGGGCTGAGCGGGCGGGGGATCAGCGGACCGAGATCACTTCCGCCACTTCGGGGATCTCTTCCTTGATGATGCGCTCGATGCCGGCCTTGAGGGTGAGGGTGGCCATCGGGCAACCGTTACAGGCGCCTTTGAGCCGCACCTCGATCACGTTGTCCTCACGGATGTTCACCAGTTCCACGTCGCCGCCATCCGCCTGGATGGAGGGGCGGATCTTGTCCAGTATGGTTTCGATTCTTTCTGTGGAGATCATTTTGCTATCCTTTGGATGAATTTTGGCTTTATCCATAAATTAATATGAAAAGCGCGGAAGACAAATCTTCCGCGCTCATATCTGCGGCCGCCGAGGCAGCCGGGGTGGGTTTACAGTTTGTAGGAAATACCGATCTTGCCGCCGGATACTGAGCCTCCGCCAAATTCGACGTTCACACCAAGGCGGTCGGTGAAATAATAACGTCCGCCAACCTGCACGCCCAGGCCGAGGCCGGAGTTGTAGTGATCGGAATAGCCTTCGTGGGGCAGCCAGAGGTCAAAACCGAGGTTGAGGCCGGCATAGAGGTCGGTGTTGGAAGGAAGGTTCAGCAGGTTAACGAAGTGGTAATTGCCGTTGGCATAGATGCCAACCCAAGTGCCATAGCTATGTAAGCGAGCTGAGACTTCACCGCCAACGGTGATGTCCGGAGTGACGCCATAATCGAGTCCGGCATAGATGGGGAAACCCCAGGTGGAGAAGCCGGTGCCCAGATTGAATTGCATCTGACCATTATCCAGGGGCAGCGCGAAAGCAGACGCCAAGCCGATTACGAGAACGAGTAATAGTAAGGTCTTTTTCATGTTTCATCCTTTTTTACTTATTACTCCCACTCCGCAAGCGGGCGGGAGCGGTATTGTATTTTACCGTTGTAAACAAAATAAACCATACGTGGGGTGCAGGCAACTGTTACCTGTGGTATCCCTTTTACTGAGTGAAAATACTCTGTTTGCGGGGGGGGGCAGACAGCCAGGTATGAGCGGGGAACGTGTTGAGCCACAGTAAGATGCATCAAACGTTCGAGTTCTTCCCAACCCTGACCACACTTTACAAGCAACACTCTATGAAGATTTTGGCACACACTGCGCAAATCGGCAGAGTTGTCAAGAAATATTTCCCTTGTTCATCGAAGAGGGATCGAATAATTGTCCGGAGGGCTGGGGTTTGGGGGTATTTACAGGTGTGACCACCTTTCCTGGCGTGGGGTTCCGAACGCTGCTCTTATCCACACCCTCGCTTCCGTGCTGCCGCCCTCAGGGGCTTTACCCACCCGATTTAGAAGAGAGCCGAATTTGATGGCGGCGGGAATTACATCAGCTCAGGGCAATTTATTGACATCACCGGGGTTCAATCGCGCAGTGCCCGGACGCGGTAAAACCGGTGGGTATTGGAGTCCAGCCGCTCCATATACAGAGACCCGTCCACGGTGGCTGTGTGCTCAAAGGTCCCGTCGGGGGTGTCGCAGCGCAAGATGGCGTAGGATGTGGCAAAGGGTACGGGTTCCCAGTCGAGGCGCAGATCGGAGCCGTCGAGGCTGGCCACGGGATCCGGGACCCGCAGCCGGATGAGGTCGGCAAGGCTGTATTTCGCGCTCTGGAGGATCTCCTTGGTGAGGGTGTTTTGGAGCCAGACGACCACGGCGACGTTATCCTGGTTCCATTCCTCCTTCAGGTTGAAAGAGAGGTCCAGGCTCAACTGCCCGCCCAGGGGCAGGCTTTCCACCGCCACCGGGGTGCCGTTGAAGTCCGGCACCATAATGCGGTTGACGAAGTTCACCACGCGGTTGTCCGGCCACCAGTTGAAGGGGATGGCAGTTTCGGTGACGGCAAGATGCAGCACTACGTTGGAGTTGCTGTCTGCCTCTGCTTTGGTGATGTCAACTGCGGTGGAGCAGGTGAGGCCGTCGAGGGCACCGTAGGCTGATAATTCGTATTTGGAAGGGACCAGCATCCGCGCTTCCAGACGGGCCAGATATTCTGGATAGAGGGAGACTCCGGAAGAGGGAATGTTGCAGGGGTCGAGGCCGTCAAAGAAGACCGTGGGCGTACCTGTCACTTCATAGTAGGCGTATCTTTCCTCGGTGGCGCGGTTTTCGAAGGTGTCGTTTACGTGATCGGTCATGGGGGCTACGGGGTGTCCGTTGGAAACCAGGTCGTCCAAGCCCCAGGCCGCTCCGGGGCAACCGGTGCAACCGGTGCTGGTGAAAAGCTCCACCAACACATACTGGCGGGGTACTGCCAGGATAGGCGCGAACAAGATCAAAGCCAATGGCAGAATAAGCTGTCTGGTGTTCATATCAAATCCTTGGAAAAGCGGTGGGGGCGAACTGAACGCATTGGCAGGCTGGTTTTAATCTCTCCGGTTGCGCTAACAACCTGGTATTGACGATCCAGACGACTCTCAGCGGCGCCCGCGTCTCACTCAGATTTGCCTTGTTTTGTTGTCAAGTAATAAAACGCGGGAATGATCACCAGAGTGAGGAAGGCGGAGACGATCAGGCCTCCGATCATCACGATCCCCATGGGCATGCGCATCTCCCTGCCCGCGGGACCGATCCCAAGGGCCATGGGCAGCATGCCGATCACGATTGCCAGGGTGCTCATGATGATCGGTTTGAGCTTGGCCTCGCCCGCCTCCATCAGCGCGTCGTGAGGGGCGATCCCCTGTTGCTGGCGCAGATTGGCATAATCGAGCAGCAGGATGGCGTTGTTCACCACGATGCCCACCAGCATGATGATGCTTATCAGCGAGACCAGGTTGAAGGTCTGGCCTGTGATCAAGAGGGCCAGGATCACCCCGATCACCGCCAGGGGCACCGTTCCCAGGATGAACAGCGGCTGCACCAGGTTTTCCAGGATGGCGGCCAGCAGCATATAGGTGAGCAGCACCGCCAGGATGAGGGTCTTGATCATGTCACCCACCATCGCGGAGAGCATTTCCGCGCTTCCGCCCCAGACGATCTTAGAGCCCTTGGGCAGTTCCACCCCCGCGAGGCGCTCGTTCACACCGGCGATCACATCGCCCATATTGGAGCCTTCCGCGATGTCGCCAGTGAACACCACCGTCTTGCTGCGGTCGCGGTGGGTGATGCGGTTCGTGCCTTCTCCAAAAGAGATGTCCGCCAACTGGGAAAGCAGATAGGGCTGGTAGTTGACCACCACGCTCAGGTTGCCGATCTTTTCCGGTGAATCCACCCCGGCATCATCCAGCGAAAGCTTGATGTCATATTGGTTGTCGCCTTCGTGATATTGGGTGGAAACCATGCCCTCCACCGCGGCTCGCAAAGACACAGCGAGGTCGTAAACCGTGGCTCCCACAGCCGCCATTTCAGCCCGCTTGGGCGTGATCGTCAGTTCTGACCTTCCGCTGCGGGTGCTGGTGTCCAGGTTTGTGAGCCCGGGGGTGTCCTTGATGCGTTCGCTGACCTGGGTTTTCAGCTTTTCCAAAGTGGCCGTGTCCTGTCCCTGGAGATAGAACTCCAGGCCTGCTTGCTCGCCAAATCCTGAACTTACCGTGCTCACCTTGATCCTGGCGTTGGGGATGTCCGCCAGTTCCCGGATGAGGATGTCCGCCAGTTGTTTGGAACTCATTTTGCGCTTGTTTGCCTCCACCAGTTTGATACTGCTGGAAGCCAGATGGGTGCCGGTGTCCACATAGCCGGAGGAACCCAGGTTGGTGATCACGTGGCTGATCTGGGGGTGTTTGCCCAGGCGCTGGTGGATGGTCTCGAGGGTGGCGGCGGTCTGATCAAGATTGTAGCCCTGGGGCAGTTCCACAGTGAGGGTCATCTCGCCCTGGTCCATTTCAGGCATAAATTCCAAGCCCACCACCGGGATCAGGGCAAAGCTTGCCGCCAGCACGGCCAGGGTGACAAAAATGATCCCCCGGCTGCGCTTTTTGGAGCTGAGCACCCGGCCGAGAAAGCGTTTGTACCAGGCGGCGAATTCTCCGAACCAGCGGTCAAAATTGCGGCCAAAGCGGTTTTGCTTTTCGCCTTCGGGCAGGATGCGGGAAGCCAGCATGGGGGTAAGCGTGAAAGCCGTGATCAGGGAAAAGACGGTGGCGACGGTACCGTGAGGGCGAATTCTCGGAAAAACTGGCCCACCATACTGGTCATCGAGGCGATGGGGATGAAGACCACGATGTTGGTGAGGGTGCTGGCCAAGACAGCCACGGTGATCTCGGAAGTTCCCCTAAGGGCCGCATCCCGGCGGTTTTGACCCATGTCCTTGTGGCGAAAAATGTTCTCGATCACCACCACCGAATTTGAGACCAGAATGCCCACAGAACAGGAGATGCCGATCAGGGTGAGGAGGTTGAAGCTGTAGCCGGCGATCTGCAAAAACATGAATGTTGAGATGATGGACACGGGCATGGACAGCGCCACGATGAGGGTGGAGCGCCAGTCGTGGAGGAAAAGCAGGAGCACCAAACCGGTGAGCAGGATGCCCAGGATGATGTTGGTGAAGGTGTCGTTCACGGTGCCGCGGATGAAATCCGAATCGTCCCGCACGATGTCCATGGACGCTCCCTTGGGCAGATCAGCTTTTATCTGGGGAACCATTTTTTGCACTTCCCGGGAAATATTCACCACATTCCCGTCCGAGGCGTTGGTGAGCGAGATCCGCACCACATTATCCTGCTTGTTTTTGGTCTGCACGTTGTGGTATATGGCCCGGCTGCGAATTTCTTCGGCGCTGTCCGTGATATCAGCCAGGTCGCGCAGTTTCTTCATGCCGTAAGCGGTGGGGATATCCGCGTCGGATATCTTTTCCAGGCTGGAGAACTGTCCCTTGAGGCGGACGGAATATTCCTGCGAGCCGCGTCTGAAGTTCCCGGCCGGCATATCCAGGTTTTGGGCTGCCAGGATCTGCAGCAACTGGGCCAGCGAGATCCTGTTCTCATAAACCACCTGGTCTTTGAGGGTGACGTCGATCTGGCGTTTGGCGCCGCCGGTGACGCTGACTTCGCCGACCCCGGCCACCTGGCCGAAGCGGTCCTTGAGCTTGGTGTCGGCCAGTTCAAAGAGCTCGCGGGCATCCATGTTTCCGCTCAAGATGATGTCCATGAAGGGCATGGCGTTCATGTTCAGTTTCATCACCACTGGTTTTTCGATCGCGTCCGGCAGTTCGCGGCTGATGGCGTCCACCTTATCCTTGATCTCCTGGTTGGCGATATCGACGTTTTTCTTCATCTTGAAGGCCACCATGATGATGCTGGCGTTTTCCAGGGAATAGGACTGGGTGTAATCCACCAGGCTCACGGTGGCGATGGCGTCCTCGATCTTTTTGGTGACCTGGGTTTCCACCTCAGAGGGGCCGGCGCCGGGCCAGACGGTTTGGATCACGATGTAGGGGAGATTCACCTCCGGCATGAGGTTCAGCGGCAGGGCGAACCAGGCCAGGACGCCGAAAACCACGAACACCAGGATGGCCATTGCCACCATCACGGGGCGTTTTACGGAAAGATCTGAGAGGAACATACGGCCCCCTATCTAACCACTTTGATACGGGCGTTTTCGGTGAGCAGATCGATGCCCTCGGTGATCAACAGGTCTCCCGGCTCCAAGCCGGACACCACCTCAAACTGAAGCTGGTTGTCCATTCCAGTTTCGATGGGGCGCTTCACCGCCTGGTTGTTTTGGTTCACCCACACGTATTTACGGCCGTTTTCCATCACGATGTGCTCCCGGTTGACCACGAGCGTGGCTTCGCGGGATTCCGTCTGGAGCTTGATCGCCGCTGTGGCTCCGTAGCTGACGCGCTGGCCGGAGGCCGGGAAACTCACTTCCACCGGAACGGCTTTGGAATAGGGATCCAGGGCCAGGGAGATCCTGCTGATGTTGCCTGTCAGAGTGATGTCATCGATACTGGCTGTGGCGGGGGTGCCGGCTCTCAGAGCGCGCGCCACTTTGTCTGGAACTGTGAGTTTGGCCTTGTAGCCGGCGGTGCTGGACACCGTGAAGAGGATCTGGCCCGGGTAGCTCATTTCGCCGGGATTGACGGCAAGGTTGGTGAGGACCCCGCTGATGGGGGCGCGCACGTTGATCATACTGCGGCTGGCTTCCAGATTTGCCTGGGCGAGATTGAGCTGGGTTTCCGCGTTGTTCAGGTCCTGCAGTGAGATCGCCCCTGCCGCCTGCAGGTTTCTGAGCCTGTCATAAGCCTGTTTGGCGGCGTTGTATCCTGTGGAGGCCTGTTCAAACTGAGCGGTGGGGGTGCTTTTGGGAAAGCTCACGATCAACTGCCCGGCTGAAACCCTTTCGCCCACCCTGGCATGAATTCCGGCCACAGCTTCAGCCAGCATCGACTGGCCATAGGACTCGGAGCTGCCGCCCAGGGTCGCGTTGTAGCTGAGTTCGCGGCTGAAAGTTTGCAGCTCCACCTTTTGCACCTTCACGGGCACCCCCTGCTCCCGTTGCAGCAGCTCCATGCTCTTTCCCCCCTCGTCTTTGCCGCCACACGAGGCCACAAGCAGGCCCAGGCAACAGATAGCCATCATCGGTATGCGTTTCATCTTGGTATCTCCGTCTATAAGGTGATCCCCAGGGATTTCTGAAGTGTCCGCAGCGCGGTGATCACCTCATGGATCGCCTGGTAGTATTGCAATTTTATCGCAGACAGGGTGGTCTGGGCATCGAAAACTTCCAGCTGGATCCCCACCTGGTTTTCATAGCGGACCTGGGCCAGTTCCAAGCCGCGTTCCGCCATTTGGATGTTTTGTTGCTGGACCCTTTGGTTCTCCTCCGCCGTGCGCAGCTTCTGATAATTCTGGGTGATCTCGAGCCGGATGAGGGCTTCGTAATCCCGCTGCTGAAGCCTGGCGATCTGATAATCATGCCTGGCCGCCCTCACCTTGGCCCGATTGGCCAGGCCGTCGAACAGCGGCACCGAGATCCCGATCCCCACCTTGTAATTGGTGCCAAAATCACCCGCTTCGATAGCGAATTCATCCGCGGCAGTATAGAGCGAGGCGCTGGCCTGCAGTCCCAAGGTGGGCAGATATGCCCCCCGCTCGATTTTCCACTGCAATTCCCTCACCTCCGTGGCCAGGCCCGCCATGGCCAGTTCATTCCTGTTCTTCAGACCCATCGCGATCGCTTCTTCCAGGCTCAGCCCCAAGGATGGGGGCAGGGCAAACTCGCCCTGGGGGATGGCTGTTTCCTCTTCATCTCCGATCTGCCTTTGGAATGCCGCCAAGGCAAGGTCCCGGTCGTTTCTGGCCTGCAGCAGTTGGGGTTCGAGCTTGGCGGCCTCCAGCCTGGCCCGCAGGATCTCGTACTCCGCCACCAGCCCTTCCCGGAAAAACAGCTCCACCTGAGCAACATGGTGCCGGACCGTTTCCAGCGCCTCTTCCTGAACGTCCACGAGTTTTTGGGTGAGCAGACAGGAATAGAACATCCGGATGGTCCGCAGCACCACCTCCTGCTCCTGAACGTCCAGGTTCAGCCTGGCTATTTCCCGGTAGCTCCGGGTGGCTTTCACCCCATTGCGGAGCCTGCCTCCGGAGAACAGCACCTGCTCCAGCTGTAGCGAAGCGGCCAGGGATCCTTCATTCATGGGTGAGACAGGCAGCAGCGAATTGGTGATGCCAGAAACGGCTCCCGCCAGATAGTAGTCGTTGTCGGTGGCGGTCATGGGATTGAGGCCCAGGATGAGGTTGAAGGAATCGGCGATGGCGGAGGCGGGCAGATAGGTCCTTTCCAGGCTGTATCCCCCAGCCAGGCTCAGCCGCGGGAAGAAACCGCCTTTCACCTGATGGCAGCTCTGTTCCGCTTTGGCCAGTTCCTCCCTGGCCACCAAAAGCGAGTTGTTACGCTCCCGGGCCAGAAAGATGCTCTCCTCCAGGCTGATGCCCGCAAGTGACAACACTGCCAACAGAATTAATGTTGTAATCGAGTAGCGTTTCATGGTGTTCGATCCTGCCTTTTGAGGTTATCCAGACTGCTTGCGCCCCTGTTTGATGATGCCGTGCAAAAGCAGCTTCACGATCAATTCATGGTCCCGTTCTATGCGGTGGATGAACTTGTCTTTGTCCTGGGCGTCAATCCAGGTGTCACTCATCAAAAACCAGTCGTTGATCAGTTCGCTGAACCGCCGGGAATCCACCCAGGCGTTCAGAATGCCGGTCTTCCGGCCATGATCCATGATGCCGCCCAGCAGGGAGTTCATTCGGGCGCGGTAATCGTTGCGAAGCTCTTCCAGGTTCTCCAGATAATCGGGGGGGATCTGGTGCAGGGCTTCGATCAGGATGGGCATGTTCTCAAAGATGTAGGTCATGGGCAGGCGCAGGAAGCAGGACAGTTTGTCCTCGAAGTTGTCAAGGGACTCCAACTCGTCGTCGAGTTTGGCAAAGAGCTCCTCCGCCTTGTTGCGGATGGCTTCGATGAACAGGCGTTCCTTGCTGGAAAAGTAATAGTAGATGGTCGCCTTGGCGATGTGAGCCCCGCGGGCCACCTCGTCCAGGGAGGTTTTGTTGTAGCCCCAGCGTGAAAAAAGTTCCGTGGCCGCGGCCAGGATACGATCTTTTTTGCATATCACAGCACTCATGGGTCAACCTCGCTTTCTTTAACAACCTTGCGGGAGGCTTGTTTAACCTTCCCTTGTTGATCATTCGACCAAATCATACCATTCGGTCGAAACGTCAACTTCTTTTTGCAGAATTGACGCCGTCTGCTGTGGATATATTTCGTCAATCAGGCTGAAAGCCCAATCTGGCAACCCCTTACAAGCTTGATATTGGCTAAACTTTGAGGGCTGTGGCCAGACGCCGCTGAACCTCTTCCAAGCCCAGGATGGCAAAGGTGGTGGGCAAATCCGGGCCGTGGGCTTGATGGATCAAAGCCAGGCGCAGTGGGGTGTAATAGGCCTTGCCCTTGAGGCCGAGCTCTCCCATGCCGTTTTTCACCAAGGCGTCCAGGCTGTCAGCGTCTATATCTCCGGTGGGAGGGAGGTTGGTCTGGAACCAACGCAGCACCGATCTTGATTCCTCTGTTCTCAGCAAGGCCATATCTTGTTCCGAAAACTCAGCGGGGCGGAGGAACATCTTGGAATACTGGGCGATCTCCGGCAACAGGGTGCAGCGCTCGCGGGCGGCGGCAACGATTTTGGCCAGGGTGGCGCTGTTTTGCCGCGGCAGTTTTTCCTCTTCGAACCAAGGCAGGGAGCGCTCCACCACCACTTCCAGCGGCAGATTGCGCAGATACCAGGCGTTCATCCAGTCCAGTTTGGCCAGGTCGAAAACAGCCCCGGATTTGCTGACGCGCTCGAGGGTGAATTCCGCGCAGAGCTCTTCCAGGCTGAAGGTTTCGCGGTCGTCGGCGCCATGCCAGCCGAGCAGGGCGACGAAGTTGAGCAGCGCTTCCTTCAGGTAGCCCTTTTGGAGATAGCTTTCCACCGCCACGTCGTTCATGCGCTTGGAGAGTTTGCTGCGGTCGGGATTCAGGATCAGCGGCAGGTGCACCCAGAGTGGGGCCTCCCAGCCCAGGCATTCGTAGAGCCAGATGTGTTTGGGGGTGCTGGAGAGCCATTCCTCGCCGCGGATCACATGGGAGATCCTCATGAGATGGTCGTCCACCACGGCGGCAAGGTGGTAGGTGGGGTAACCGTCTGATTTGAGCAGAACCTGGTCGTCGGACTGGGCGGAGTCCATTTCCACCTTTCCCCGGATGAGGTCGCCAAAGCTGAACACGCTGTTGTCAGGCATTTTCAGGCGCAGGACGTGGGGCTCATTGCGATCCAACCGGGCTTGGACCTCCTGCGGGGAAAGATGCAGGCAGCGGCGGTCGTATTTGCCGAATTCACCTTTGTTCTGCTGTTCCCCCCGCATCTCGGCCAGGGTTTCCGGGGTGCAGAAACAGCGGTAGGCGTGGCCGGATTCCAGCAAGCGCCTGGCTTCCCGCTGATAGAGCTCCAGCCGTTCGCTCTGCACGTAGGGGCCGGCTTCTCCGCCCTTGCCGGGGCCTTCGTCGATCTCCAGGCCCAAACGATGCAGGGAGGCGATCAGGTTTTCCACCGCCCCCTCCACATAGCGGGAACGGTCGGTGTCCTCAATGCGGAGGATGAAGGTTCCGCCGCTGTGGCGGGCAAAGAGAAAGTTGTAGAGGGCGGTGCGCAGGCCGCCGATATGCAGGAATCCTGTGGGGCTGGGCGCGAAACGGACGCGGACTTGAGGCATGTTCTATCCTTGTGTGAAAGCTTTGAATTTTCCCAGGAGGCTGTGGTGGATCACCCGGTAGTGGGGATTGTATAGATAGCGGTAGTCATTCGTGTGGGAGGGCATTTTGCCGGTGTTGAGGCATGCGTCGATCAGGGCGCGTTCGGCAAAAGTGGGGAATAGGAACTCGTTGATCACCGGCAGGGCGCTTTTCCAGGATGCCTGCCAATCCTCAAGGGTGAACTGACCCTCGAGCCTTGAGGCCAGGATGCTCTCCGTAAGCAGGTTTATCAAGCCGGACCCCACATTCTGGAAGGCCTCCCTCAGTAATTGGTTGAACAGCAGGTGCTTCTTGGTTTGGGTGGGGTTGCTGATCCCCGTCAGGGCGATCAGGTTGAGGCGGACGAAGCCCTTGCCGCAGCCGATATCCTGCACAGGGGGGCAGTTCTGGTTTTGAATGGTCAGCAGTTCTTCGCGGATGTCGGCGGCAATGGCCGCGGGATCGGGAACAATGTGGCTGGGGCCGTAAAAGGCCTGGTGCAGCAGCTTGTAGAGGTCCGCGTAGTGGGACTTGGGATGCTCGGCGAGCTCAGCCTTGATGATCCGGCGGAGTTGGCTGGTGCTGAATTCTGGTTTGTTCACTGGCATATGAGGTTTCTCCTTCGCGGATGGGTATTTTGGTCCGGGATGCCTGCCAGATCATACACCACCAGCGCCTTGGGGCGGTTGGCGAAGCTCTCTTTATGATGCCCTTTGGTATAATATATCTCTCTCATATAAATGAAATTGCGATCATGTAACTAAAGCTTTGTCTTCAAACATATCTACTATCATCTTGTAAAACAGATGAATGGGAAATCCCATCACGTTGAAATAGCAACCCTGGACGCGGCGGATGAACTGGGAGCCGTAGCCCTGGATCCCGTAGGCGCCGGCCTTGTCAAGCGGTTCCCTGGTGGCCACGTAGGCTTGGATCTCGCGGGCGGAGAGGGGGGCAAACTCCACCAGGCTGCTTTCGTAGCGGGTTGTGCAAACCTTGCGCCAGCAGAGGCAGAGGCCTGTATAGACCTTGTGTTTACGGCCTGCCAGCCTGGCCAAATATTCGCCGGCCTGGCCTGGATTTGCCGGCTTGCCCAGGATCTCGCCAGCCAGCACGACGATGGTATCCGCGCCCACCACCAGGGTTTCCCCGTCCATTTTGCCGGCAATGGCCTGGGCTTTGTTGCGGGCATGGCGCATGGCCTGAAGGTAGGGTTTATCCGCCGTGATGGGTTCATCGATCCTGGCGGGGATGATCAGGGGGGTGAGGCCGAGCATTTTCAGCAGGGCCTCGCGTCTGGGGCTGGCAGAGGCCAGGACGATTTTTTTATCTGACAAAAGCTTGTGGATCATACGCTTGTTCCTTGGTCTCCAGATGCTGGACAGGCTGAAACAGTCAACATTTTTCTTGCCCGGCAAAAAAAAGGCTTGCCTGAAAAAGCGGCTTCTGAAAAGCTTGTATTCAACAAAAAATATCTGTTCCAGGAGGATAAAAATGGAACGCGTACACAACTTCAACGCAGGACCGGCGGTGCTTCCGGAGGAAGTGCTCCGCGAAGCCCAGGCCGACCTGTTCAACTACAAGGGCATGGGACTCTCCGTGATGGAGATGAGCCACCGCAGCAAGGAATACCAGGCCATCATCGACGAGACCACTGCCGCCGTGAAGCGGATCTACGCCCTCGGCGACGATTACGAGGTGCTCTTCCTGCAGGGCGGGGCAAGCCTCCAGTTCCTGATGGTGCCGATGAATTTTGCCTTTGAGGGCAAGGAAGCGAACTACATCAACACCGGCGTGTGGTCCAAAAAAGCCATCGCCGAAGCCAAAAAAATAGGCAAAACCGTGCATGTGGCCGCCACCAGCGAAGACCGCAATTTCTGCTACATTCCCAAAACCTGGCAGCTTTCCGCCAACCCCGCCTATCTGCACATCACCACCAACAACACCATCTTCGGCAGCGAATGGAAAACCGATCCCAACGTTCCCGCGGGCCTACCCCTCATCGCGGACATGTCCTCAAACTTCATGAGCAAGCCCATCGAGGCCCGCAAATACGACCTGATCTATGCGGGCGCGCAGAAGAACGTCGGCCCCTCCGGAACAGCGGTGGTGATCATCAAAAAGAGCCTGCTGGAAAAGGCCATTCCCGGCCAGCCCTCCATGCTGGACTACCAGTTGATGGCCAAAAACGGCTCCATGTACAACACACCGGCCACCTTCACCATCTACATGATCGGCTTGGTGCTGAAGTGGATCGAGGATTTCGGCGGGCTGAAGATGATCGAGCAGAACAACATCGCCAAGGCAAAGTACATATATGACGCCATCGACTCCTCCGAAGGCTATTACAAGGGCACTGTGGACAAGGAAGACCGTTCCCTGATGAACATCACCTTCCGCCTGGCCACCGAGGACCTGGAGGCCCTTTTCATCTCCGAAGCCAAAAAGAATGGCATGATCGGCCTCAAGGGCCACCGCGACGTGGGTGGCTGCCGTGCCAGCACCTACAATTCCCTGCCTCTGCCGGCGGCTCACGCCCTCGCTGAGTTCATGCGTGAATTCCAGAAGCAGCACGGTTGAACCCATCCGACCGAATGTTTGGATACAAGGCGGGGGGGAAGCCTCCCGCCTTGTTAGATTGACCTTGGGAGCAAAATGTCCATAATGAACCTGTTGTTGCGAGGCGGGATCCTGATGTATGTGTTGGTGCTGGTTTCGGTGGCCGTGCTGGCCATCGTGCTGGAAAAATACCGCCAGGTGTCCCGCGTGCGTAAGGCCAATGAAAAACTCAGCCATTACCTGGCCCAGCAGGACAAGCTGGAAAACGTCCGTGCCGTTCTGAGGATCCACGGGCTCGGCAGTCCCCTGGGCATCATGCTCGACAAGCTCTACAACGCCCACACCCAGGATCCCAGGCTGCTGGAAAACAGCATGGAATCCGCCGCCAATATGGAACTCCACAAACTCGAGAAAGGCATGGGCTGGCTGGCTACGCTCTCCGCGATTGCGCCCCTGATCGGCTTTCTGGGCACGGTGATGGGCATGGTGAGCGTGTTCATGAACATCCAGGGCCAGGGCCAGAACAGCGTGGACATCAACTCCCTGGCCGGA
>LAHT01007540.1_pt1 | contig 14284 bp, 18 predicted proteins | sample 329671 | NCBI WGS metagenome assembly LAHT01 (sample SAMN03275702, study PRJNA271635) | activated sludge metagenome | isolation source: Sample C-4 Sludge from methanogenic chamber (fourth chamber) of Anaerobic... | reverse complement strand
AAAACGGCCGGGGGTGCCGGCAGTAAAAAAACGGCCGGGGGTGCCGGCCGTCAATTTTTGTATGTCAGAATTTATTTTGCCTGGATAAACTGTCCCTTTGTAACCCAGTTAACCACCTCGTCAGAGAGAGGTTTGACTGCAGGTTTGAAGAAGCCCACGAGTTTGCCGTTCTCATCTATGATATATTTCTGGAAGTTCCATGATACTTCCGAGTCGAGCACACCGTTTGCGCTTTTGCTGGTGAGCCATCTGTAGAGGGGGTGCATGTCATCGCCCTTGACGGAAATTTTTGACATCATCGGGAAGGTCACTCCGTACCTGCTGTCGCAGAATTGTTTGATTTCCTCGTTGCTTCCGGGCTCCTGGCCCATGAAATTATTCGCCGGGAATCCGATTATGACCAGCTTCTGTTTGTATGCCTTGTTGAGCAGTTCGAGGTCCTTGTACTGGGGAGTATGGCCGCATTTTGAAGCAGTATTCACTATCATCACCTTTTTGCCTTTCAGGTCAGCCATGCTGTACTGTTGACCGTCAATGGACTCGACGGTAAAGTCGTAGAACGACTTCTGAGACAGGGCGGGTGCCAGGATGAAGGCCATCAGTGCTGCCATGGTAAAGAGTTTTTTTTTCATTTTTTCAGTCATTTAATTCAGTAATAACAAACCTGGTGCCAAATGGTTTCAATGCCCGTAATAAAACTATCCGGGAGGCCGAAGTTACAAAAATCTTTCTATTTTTGCATCGCCGATTCGGGGTATAGCGCAGTCCGGTTAGCGCATCTGGTTTGGGACCAGAGGGCCGCAAGTTCGAATCTTGCTACCCCGACATAAGAAAAAGCCCGGCCCGCCGAAAGGTGGAGCGGGCTTTAATTTTTTCGAGCGACGAAAGCTTGCTTTCAGGAGCGAGAAAGAAATTAAAGACCGGAAGCTCGCGCAGCGAGTACCGGGCTTTTTCTTATAGTCACCCCCCCGAAAAGTGATCATGAGCGAGCTCCAGCGAGCGAATAATCACTTCAGACCGGAAGCTCGCGCAGCGAGTACCGGGCTTTTTCTTATAGTCACCCCCCCGAAAAGTGATCATGAGCGAGCTCCAGCGAGCGAATAATCACTTCAGACCGGAAGCTCGCGAATAACCACACCCCCCCTACTCGTACCTTAACGCCTCAACCGGGTTTCTGTTGGCAAACCTGTAATAGTTCACTGCCGCAACAAGCGCTACTGAAAACAGAATTGCCAGGCTGCAAAGGACAAACAATCCCCAGTGCATCGGAACCTTTACCGCGAAATTCTGCATCCATTTGTCGACGGTAAACCAAACCCCGATCAGGCCTGCAAGAACAGATGGGATGGCAATGTACTCCAGCTCAAGTATAAAAACTTTAAGGATATCAGAAGTAGTGGCGCCGCTTATCTTTCTGACGGCCAGTTCCTTCTGATGCCTGCCGGCCTCACTTGTTGTATAACCAAGCAGACCGATAACCAGGATGACCAGAATAACCGCATTCCCCGCCATCAATGCATTCCGGAACCCCTTCTGGGCATTATACATGTTCTCAAGATCCTCCTCAAGGCTCCTGACGGTGGCATCTTTCTGAGGCATTCCCAGGTTCATTACATCCGCAATCTCCTTTTTCATACCAGATTCCAACCCCTCACGCACCTTGACAAGTATCAGGAATGAAGAAGCCGGTTTCTCGATTTTCATTTGTACGAACCTTTCTTCTGGCAGGTAGAAGAAAACCGCAGGCCGCGTGTCGGGTTCCGCTATTGAATTGATTATGAAATCGGGGAAAACGCCACAGACAGTTGTTGATCCGTGTTCGGTTATATGGATTTGTTTTCCCACGACCCCGTCCGTCCAGCCAAAGTGCATCTTCAGCATATCTGACCCCTTCTCACTGATCACAATATCATTTACAGCCGTATTGCCGGGTGAAAAGTTTTGTCCGGCTGATACCTTAATATCCAAAATCGAAAGGAAATTCTCATCTGCCTCGTAAAAATCAGCAACATTGAACAACTCCATCTGTCCGTCATGTGGTCTTACATTATTACCCGAAGCGCCGTTAAGTGGGAGACCGTAACCCAGGCCTACATTTTCCACCTCGGGCAACGCCCGAAGTTCGTTCAGAATGGTCTGAAGCCTGTTACCATCCATCCCAACCGTAGATCCGTAATAGACTCCATCCACATTGTACCCATGGTCTGCGTTCTTCATCATGCCGAATTGCAGTGTTACGAAGATCATCAGGGTAAGGATGAACGAGGCGCCTGCAAACTGAACGAAGAGCAAAGCAAGTTTCCACCTGTTGTTTTTCTGCTTGTATGACCGGAATACGGTTGCCACCGGAATTCGCGAAAAAAACCTGCCCGGGAACCATCCGGTTATCAGTACAAGTAATGTAACAATTGCCAGCAGCGGTAATATAACATAAGGGTTCATCACGGCAGCGATACTGTGCCCGAGCTGTGATTCAATAACCGGCTTCAATGCTGCTATGATCAGGACAGCTCCGGCCATTGAAATGAAGAAAAGTATCAGGGTTTCGACGAAGACAATCAGTTGCAACGTTCTGGCCTGCGCCCCGAATGTCTTATGGATGGCAGATGACTTTGCCCTGGTTACAAGTGCACTGAGGGTCAGCAGAATATAATTCATCAGCGAAACGAAAAGCACAGCGATTGCAATTGTGCTGAGAATGATTATCATATCCGTCACACCTCCGGAATATAATCTCCTTATTGGCAAAAACGAATACTTAAGGATACTCCCTCCGTACTCCGTCTCCAGCCTGACAATATCCTGATGTACCTCCTGCATTTTCCGTACTGCAGGCGCAAGGCTCTCAGGAGCGGCACCGGGCTCAAGTTTTACACATGTATAGTACCTGTCATTACCCATCCAGTTATCTGTTCCGTCCCAGGTAAAATGCTTCGTTGATACCATCGAGATGAGTAAATCATAATGATAGTTTGTATTCTCCGGCAGCTCTTTGAATACTCCTGCAATTGTCAGTTTCTTGTCGGGATACCTCTTCAGGGTGATCACCTTCCCGATTACGTCTCCACCTATCGCCTTAGCAATTTTCTCCGATACCATACATGCCAGTGGCGTTTTCAGAATCTCAGCCGGATTCCCCATGACGACCTGCCGGGGCAGAACATCAAAGAGAAATTCGTCGCTCAGGGACACGTCTGCTTCGTAACTGTTAAGGTCTTCAGCATAAAATACATTTGTGCCTATCGAATTCAGTCGGCAGGCCGCTTCAATACCGGGGACCTCAGCCTTCAGACCGGGTCCGATGGCGCCGCTGACCCTCGGATGACTCATCATGTCTTCCGATGACTTGTCCGGTCTGAAATTCTCATGAACAACATAAATTCGTCCGGCATCCGGATAGAAGCTGTCGTAACTGTAATAATACAATACTTCGGCAATGAGCAATATGCCAAAAGCCAGTCCGGCTGAGAGTGATATGATACGGGTGACTGTATGTTCTCCTTTCCGGAACAGAGGTCGAAACGCCAGCTTGAATGTGTTCATGAGGATTTTTTTGATCAAGTCCCTTTGAATACAGACCTTAAAAAAAACAAATCGTTGCACTCCGGTCAGAGATTATTCCTCTTTTTGCCTGCCGTATCTGTTACCGGACCCTGGCAGTCAACCGGAATGAGGATTGACATATCCGGGTACACCGTCGTAATCCGAGTTTCAGAACCGGCATGAAAACTATAGTTGCAATGACTGAAAATTGGTCAAGTATACCTATCTTTAGCTTACTGAATTGAAAATGATCAGTTAACACAAATATCCACACACAATGAACAATCTATTCAGAGGATTATTGGCAGGTATCGGGGCATGGAAATTAGGCGGCGGATGTCTGGGCACTATTGTGGTTTTTATAATTATCTGGGTTCTGCTTGGACAATGCAGTTAATTATTCTGCTGCAAGCAACCGCAGGATTTGAATCAGATCTGGAGTATTGATCACAGATGAGTATGAAGATATGGATACAGCTATGATATTTAACAGGTTCTGGAATCGCTATTCCACGGAAAATCCCGGTGCAAAGCGAATATATGATCTTTTAACAGCCAGGGGCGAGAAGGTTGTACATGACCACATCGCCCTCCGAACATTCGATGACCCCAGGATGAACATTGATGTGATTGCCCGGCTCTTTACCGAAAACGGGTATGAAGCATGCGGGAACTATGAATTCAGGGCCAAAAAGCTGAGAGGCAAGCATTTTGAACATAAGTATGATCCGGGCGCACCCAAGGTGTTTATCAGCGAACTTCTGACAGATCAGTTCAGTGATTACCTGAAGACGACCGTCCGCGGATACCTGGACAGCCTGGCTGCCAGCGTTTATGCTGCCCCTGACCTGACGTACGGCGGCAGCATATGGGGTAAAATTGCATTTGACACCTACAACAGGCTGCGCCAGGAATCAGAATACGCAGCCTGGCTGCTGGTATACGGCTACCGCGCCAACCACTTCGCTGTTAAAGTCAATGAACTGAAGCAGTTCTCAACCTTACAGGAGGTCAATGAATTTATCAAGGGAAACGGTTACCTCCTGACGACTGTCGGAGGAGAGATCTACGGGACACCCGGGGAACTGCTTGAGCAGTCTGCAACCCTGGCTGAGATCCGGCCCGTTGAATTTACAGACGGGGTCTATGAGATTCCCTCGTGCTTCTATGAGTTTACCCTCCGGTATAATCGGCCTGACGGCACCCAGTACCCCGGATTCATTGCCGCCAACGCTGACAAGATTTTCGAAAGCACAAACTATTATAACAGGCAGGCTGAAATGATGTAGCCGGTTTACATTTGCAGTCTTTCCCGCCTGTCAGCCGGAACCTCATCAACTGCCTGTCATGATTCTGATTCAGCCACGCAGGATCTTCTCCATCTTCCTGCCTTTGGCAAGCTCATCAACCAGCTTATCCAGATACCTGACATTCCGGATTAAGGGATCCTCGATTTCCTCCACCCGGTATCCGCAGATTACCCCGGTGATATGCCGGGCATTCTCATTCAGTGAGGCTTGTCTGAAGAATGTTTCAAATGTCACCTCTTCATCTATCAGCTCCTGCAGCTTCTTCCTGCCGAAGCCAGTCAGCCACTCAATGACCTGGTGCAGTTCCTCCTCCGTTCTGCCTTTCTTCTTTACCTTCGCCACATACAGTGGATATACTGAAGAAAAAGTCATTTTTGCTATTCGCTGATTCTGTGTGTCCATAAAACAGGTATCATTATGCTTCGCTATGATACCAAAATTTAATCATAAATGACCCTTATGTCAAATTTTTCGTGACATCCTTAATTCTGAACTGAATACTCAATTTTCCAGCAATTTGTTCACGGTAAACCGTATCCTTTCGTCAGTAGCCACCTCAGAATACCCCTTGATAATTTCCCTGATGATCCGCTTTTGGTCAAGAATAAAGAATACCGGATACGACCCGATGGAGTAATTATCAAGTACCTCCTTGTCTGCCTGCAGAAATGTATAGTCAAACTGGTTGCGGCTCATGTAATTCCTGAGTGCATTCATGTTCTTGCTGGTGCACTCTATTGCCACAAGCGCAAAATCATCCTTCCCGTACTCGCCGTTTATCTCCTTCAGAAATGGTATCGACGCCCTGCATGGCCCGCAACTGACACTTGTAAATTGTAACAGAACAACCCCGGAGGTTAAACCTGCCAGCGAGACAGTCTGATTATCTGCTGACTGCAAAGTCCACTCCGGAGCTTTACCGTTTAAGAGAGAGCTTTTCTCCTCATCTGTCCTTTTATACCCGTACTGTCTTATCTCATAGTCGGGAGGGAAGAAATCCGCAGCTCTGAAGTCATTGATATCAAGCTTGTTGAACTCAGGGTCAAGAGATGTCGAAACTGAGATATCATGAGACATTTCGCGCCTGACCTTATACGGAAGATCCGTCGCCTTATCTATCCACAGTTCATAAATCGAGGTGTTTTCGCCATAAGTATAAGGTGAAAGGGGCATATGGATAGCTTTTCCGAAGAACTCAACCTGTTGTTCCTCATTAATGGTCAGACGAACAAACACATCCTTCTCCTGTTCCTTCAACTCAAGGGTGATGCTGTCTCCGGTGGTGAGTGCATAACTGATTATGCTCGTCACATAGTTATAGAATGGTGCACCTACCGGCCTGAAAGGCAGCTGCCTCACCTTGAAGCTGTCAATCAATATACCTTTCTCTTCGTCATAGAATGTGGCCACCATCTGACCGTCGTAACAATAAGATGCCTTTGTTCCTGTCAGTGAATCAAGTACCACAAAGCTTGACCCTATAGCAGTGTCAGGCGGATTCCTGTACTCCCTGTAAAATCGCCAGAATACAAAGGAAGCTGCGGTATCACCGGGACTCCATGACTCGCCAAACTCGTAGTAAGATGCAGTTTCTATCTGCCTGAGGTTGCCCAGTACAGTGTTCAGGTACTCTTTAGAGGTGTAGTCCCTGCCGCATGAGGCAAGGAGAAGCATTAACATTGCAAGACCGTAGATTTGTCTTTTAATCATGATTTTGTCTTTATTTAGTACTATACTGTAACCACCTTTGGTTGTAGCAAAGCAAGCCACATCCGCCGGAAATCAGTTCATAATTGTTGTTGAAGCGAAGGTTCTTCTGATACCTTTTCTATACTCCACTGAAGGATATCCGAAAATGACAATCACTCCTTCCCTGCTGGAATATTTTATACCGTGATGTTCCCTGAACCTCCGCCCGCTCCCGCCATACTGTATCATCGGATGTACTGATCCCAGCATGCAGGTGCCGAGTCCGAGTGATTCTCCGGCATACATTGCTGTGGTTGCAGCCACAATAGGGTCAGCCGGGTCAGTGAAGGGCGAACCGTAAAAATACATCGCAAGCGGGGCATCATAAGTCACGACATTTATGCCATTTCCCATGCAGCCGATGAAGATATCAAACATGGGCTTCACAAAGCCCCTGAACATCTCGTCATTGGCTTTTCCCCAGAATGGGCGCATCAGGGTCAGGAAAAACGGGGAAACGAACCAGCGCATTTTTTCCAGGAAGTCACAGAAGTCAGCCGCAAACCTCCTGGTTTTTTCCTTGCTGTCAAGCACAAGTACATTTACATCGGAAGGCGGCAATCCCATCGGAGAGGTCACGGCTGCATCCAGGATTTTCTGAATAATCTCAGGTTCTACAGTTTTGTCCCTGAACTCCCTGATGCTCCTGCGTCGCCTGAACAGGTTTATCACCTGATCATAACCAGCGGCGGTATCTGTTGCGGGGAGCTCAAAAAGGTCACCGGGAGAGATTGTCCTTCCGGTTATCTGAATCGCACCTGTGGGGCACATTGCCATGCAATGCCCGCAACCGATGCATCCGAATGCAGGATTGTTGCTCAGGTCCGCCTTACCGTCCCTCAGCACGAGGCTGAAATCCTTGCACACCTCGACGCAGTCACCGCAACCGATGCAGATTTCCTGGTCTATCCTGATGTCGCCTTTTTCTTTCGCTCTTGTTGTCGGAATTGCCATGATTTATTCTGTATGATCTTACACTCTGGTTCTGCTGGATTTGACTTTCGGGAAAATGAATCTATAAAAATAGGAATCCTTATCACATTATGCAATGCACCAGCCGGTTAAAATGAATGCGTGACTACCGCGGATGACCAGGGAGCTATTGGTGCGTAGGTTTCTCAGCAACATTCAAACCCTGCCGTTCCCAGAAGCCGGTTATATTACCCCATCTGACAACCAGCCTCTTACCGTAATCGGTATTCCAGTCAGCTTCGATATCATGATGACATTTCTCCCCAAGCCCCTTACGGTCATGATGGCAGAACCGGCACTCCATCGGCTGAAAAGTGGTATTGAAAAGCTCACATAAACCGTCAGAGAGAAAGGTGCATCCCTGTTTCGAAAAGACCTCAAGGGCATAATTGGATTCATTTCCTTTGAATGCAGGCGACAGGACTCCAAACCGGCTGTCAGGAGAGACCTCCAGCATCATCCGGTCAGCATATCCCTCCTCTATGGCCCTGGCAGCCTCTTCAACCGTCCACCATCCTGGTCTAAGGCAAAAGCTCACGCATGTCTGGCATGAACACGGTCCTGAAGGCGGATACTTCTCATGAAGCAGCTTATTGCTGATTATTGAACTCACCGTGAACTGAATAAATGAAAGTTAAAACTCTGAGAACTGAAACTTACGTTAGTCTTTCTGAATCAGCATTTTAATCCGGTAGTCATCCTGTTCCACCTCCTGGTCATGATTGCGCAACGGATTTACCTCAATGATACTGAAGGAGTAATCACCAAAAAGATAAGGTCCGCCTGACATCCTCAGCACCGTATCAATCGTAGCCAGATCCTGCCTGATTTTAAAATACAGGTCCACATCACCTCCCCATATGCAGATAACATCTTTCGGGCAACGGTAGTCACTCACCGAGTCGATTGTAAAAGAGAGGCCGGGCGTGAGAAAGTACTTCGTGTCTGTCCTGCAGGTGAATGGCTCCCCGATCTGGATACTGTCACAACCGGTCAGAATAATGACCTGCAGTATGGCCAGAACCCTTAACGCTGACTTTGTTCCTGAATTCCGAATCATTGCAGCAGGTAGTTTCCCAATATGCCACAAATTTCATGCCCCGGTCTGATCTGTAAAAATCTTTTACAGAGAAACATCGTATTCAGTAACATTACACCTTCTGTAACGAAGTCCTGCAGATTACCGCCTGCCGGCGTCAATCATAATCTGATGTATCCTGCGGAACGTATTTACATTCCTGATGGTCATATGACGGTATAAATCCGTCCCTACGAGCTTAATCATTCCGCTTTTACTGTAATTTTCGCCTTCAACATTCCACAAAATTGCCCCTGGCACATATCTCACGTTGTCTACGGAATTGATATAGGTAACAACATTTCTAAACCCGATCGACTCGAAAGTGGCCTTAAGCTTTTTCATGTCAACCTTGTTGTTACCACCTACGTTTATGCCTCTCAGCAGAGCTACGTAAATCATGATTATAATTTCTACTTTTGCATAAAGATAGTGTCCGGATTCATTTATCCGGTCAGGGTATCGGGCAACAGGTGTGATAAACGGACCGCACCCGTGGAAGGCCCCATATCAAGTCATTACAGCACGATTCCCAGCAATCTCCCTGTACTCAAGGATATCCCCCGGCTGGCAATCAAGGGCCCTGCAGATTGCATCAAGGGTGGAGAACCTTATCGCTTTGGCTTTCCCGGTTTTCAATATGGAAAGATTCGACAGGGTCAGATCGACTTTCTCAGACAGCTCGTTAAGCGACATCTTCCGTCTGGCCATCATGACATCAAGGTTCACAATGATAGCCATGGCTATACGGTTAATTCGTTTTCGTTCTGGAGTTCGACTCCCCTTTTGAAGATAGTTGCAATCACATAGACTACTGCCGCCATAAGGATGAATGCCTTGCTGTCAGCCCAGAACTTTCCCAGGGGTGCGGTATCAAAACCGTGATGCACTAATCCCATCGCAGTCTGCCGCCCTATATAACTTATAATGCCTATGGCAAGAGTCATATAGCTGATTTTTGTAATATGACCTGAAGCAGAACTGCTGAAAGGCTTATCAATATCAAGCTTCATTAAAAGCTCTATGACTACATAGAACAGGTAGGCCTTCAATACCGAGATGGTCAGAATGAAAGAATACAGGCCAAAATAAACCCATTTGTTAAGACTATAAATCTGGCTCAAGTCAAGCTTCTCATAAAGGTTGCTAACCACTTCAGGCTTGAAGAGGCTGAAGGCAAAATTAACCAACAGGGCGCCGGCTTCAATACTCAGTCCGATAAATATGATCCAGGCTACTACGTGCAAGACCTGAAATACGAATTTGTTACCTTTCGACATAATTGACAATGGTTTTAATTATGGCTCAAAGATAACAATTATTTATTGTTATTCAATATATATTTATTCTATCTCAAATTTTATTTATTGAAGAACCAGAGATCAAGTATCTTCTTCAGCTAATAATAATGTCATATTTGTTTAACAGTCCGGGAAGGCCGCCGGCAGAAAACCTCGTCTTCTTCAGCCTGTTCTTGTCGGGATCCAGGGAATAATTGACAGCGGTACTGAAATCAACCCTTTCCAGGTTTGTACTTTCGAAAACCGCACCGCTCAGGTCGCATTCCGGGAACAACGAACCTGTCAGGTCACACTCCGAGAAGTCAACACCGGTCAGCTTTGTTCTGCTGAAAACCGTCTTTATGATTTTCAATTTATAGAAGGATGAGTGGTCAAGGGTGCAATTTTCAAAACTGAATGATACACCAAACTCGTTGCAGTCATCAAAATGCAGCCCGAGCATTTTGCAGTTAAGAAATTTAACGTCCCGGAAGGTTGTCCCCGTCAGCCTGACCAGGCTTAAATTACAGTAGCTGAATTCACAGTCGGTGAAAACACAGTCGGAGAGATCGCATTCAGAAAAATCGCAGTCATTAAACTGGCAATTCTCATACTCACCTTTCAGCAATGGCTTCACCCGGAAGGAAATGTTCCCGAGTTTCTGATCAGCAATATAGTTCAGTTTCATTCTGTCTTGATTGTTAATGAATTTCACAAGGAATCGCCAGGATATCGAAGAAGCTCAATTTTATAGTTTTATTCACACTACAGGAACCGTATATGCTTCTCACATGCATTAACCAGTTTATTCAATCTGGAGATTCTGGTTGCCTCCTGTTTGGCACTCATAATCCAGTATATCTTGGTCTTTTGATATGACGGCGCCTGCCTTACAAAAAAGTCCCATGCAACCTGATTGGATTTAAACAGACTCTCAGAAATATCATCGGGTTTAGCGGTTTCTTTCTCAAAACTGTATATGGCTGATTTTGTGTCTTTACGATTATTATACACCTGAAGTCCGGGTTCTTTCATGAGTCCTTTCTTTCTGAGCTCCTCCACTTTTTTGATATTGACTTTGCTCCAGATACTTGCAGGTTTGCGAGGCGTAAAACGAATACAATATCTTTCTTCATCAATCGATCTGCGAATTCCGTCTATCCATCCAAAGCAGATTGCCTGGTCAACAGATTGTGACCATGTCAGGGAAGGCTTGCCTGTCCTTACTTTATAGTAACCAACAATGATTTCGGATTCCTTGTCATGGTTCTTCTTAAGCCATTTTCTGAATTCATTCTGATCCTTAAAATATACTGGTTTCATTTTAACAGATGGGTAAAAAGTAGTCTAAGCCATTTGTGCTATTCGCTGATTGTGACTGTCAATATCAAGCCATGTTTTCAATCCCGGATCTTCACCATCAGGATAACCCCGCCATCATCATTTCTAAGCGGCAGGCCCGGTCCTATTCTTATCTCCTTCTTCTGGGCAAAAGAAGTCATTGACATCAATGCGAAGAACAGTACTGAAAGATATTTGATTTTCATACTCCGGTTATTATTCTGAAACTGGTTCATCAGTTCCACAAACAGCATGACAGTGTGCCTGATTGGTTTTCAGATTTTCAGCGCCACAAAAAGAATGCCGGTCAAGCATTGAATTAACAGAATTGCGTTCAGTAATCGAAAATTGTCTTCAATCTGATTTCCAGATTCTGGCCCCTGAGGTTAATGTAAATAATTCAACATTCGCACAATTTCCCTTGTGCAAATCCCACGATTTCAATACTTATTTTGGTGAAATCATTCAAGCGACCAAACCCCGAAAAGAACTAAAATCATATCAGTACAATACTCGTTTCATTGTTTGGATAAATTCCTGATTGTTGAATATAAATATCCCTTTAATTTCATTCGGAGAAGTAAATTCAAAAGAACATTTTGTAACACCTAAATAGGAAGGTGAATTATTAACATTGCTATATTCGTACGTATGAGTAGATGTGAAAATACCTTGGTTCTGAATTACTTCGCCATCCGAGCGAAGTAATGAAAGAGTAATTTTATTGATAGCATCATCATATGCCCAGAAACCTGTTCCTTCTACTAATCTCTTCCCTTGTGTTATTAATTTGTCTGAAACATAAAACCCATTTCCTGTACTAAAATGTTTAACTGATATGAATAAATTAGTATCATTACCTACTGATATTTCCCAATCTCCAGCAAATTGCTTCAAAAGTTCAGCTTGATTGAGTTTTGGCTGTATTGTTTGTGCCTGAATTCCGTTTGTACAAAAAAACAGGAATACAGCAATTAATGTGGTTAAACAAAATGTTTTCATTTGATTGGGTTTGGTAAATGAATAAAATAAATAACTGTAAATCAGTAATATAAGGTCTGTAATACCAACATATTGAAAAAGAGTAATTTCATAATTTATGTTTCCATAACCCACTTGTTGTTGCAATATTCATCTCCCTGCATTAATGTTTTATCTCTTATGAAAGTCAATTTTGGATTATATGCTTTTGCCCAAGGATAATCCTGATAGCAAAATCCAGCAAAACCGATTTCTGCTGCATCTGCTTCTCTGAATGTCTTTGCCCATAAACACTCTGTTGTTCTCGTCTCCAGAACATGTTCGTCAGATTGTAAGAATTCGAAAGTGCATCGTAGTTTATGAAAACCTTCAGCTTGCTTTCTTAAATCATCTGCAAATGCAGTAAGTGTTCTTTCATTATAATTAATTCCAGCATCTATATCAGTTTTATAAAGCATTTCAGATGATTTCTTTAGCATTTCAAGAAATTTTTCTTTTCCAATCTGTTGCATCAGGTTTTTCATAGCAGGGATGTACGATTGCTTATATGCAAAATTGTATACCTGCTGCATTGTCATTCCAGAATATGACTGAAATTTATGTTGCTGGTCTAATATGATTGGCTGCAACTTCTTGTCAGAACCAAGCATAATTGGAGAAGCAAAACAGCAAAAAGCACATGAAGAAAAAGTCTTTTTTAAAAACTCTCTTCGGTCATTCTTGGCTGGGGCAATATTTTTCATGACTTAGTTGTGATTTTTATGCAAGTTACACCCATTATAAACCAAAGTCAATGCCGTTAGTACTAAAGGGAATGGTTAACACTGATTAATAGATATTTATAAATCTTGAACAGAATTTTAACCAAGATAAACAAATTAATTCACTACATTTTCAGTTGTGGTAACATCAGTCATATATTGAAGTCTTATAAATACTTTCATAATCAGTTTGGGGATGCCATGGTGCTGTCCGTAATCAGGATAGCGGAGTTTGTAATAACATAAACCAGTACATTCTTTCCTGCACCATTCGCATATTACTTTGGCTGGCAGTTTTAGGTGCTAATGTTTGTTCCTGCTAACATTTATGCCATCTTAATATCATACAATAACCATACTTCATTATAACCCCCCGTATACGGGAGCGGGAGCACATTTAGCATATTTGATGCAGGGTGCTACATAAGCAATGTCTTTCCCCCTGATTGTTCTTTCAATATCAAAATTTGAATGAAGAAGTTTTGAGAAAAGACCCTTGAAAATTCTATATAAAAAATTTGGAAATTCAGACAGTAACAAAACAATTCCGAAACCCAGAGCAGGCGGAAGAAGACCGAATTTTGCAATCCGTGAAAATTTTACAAAAATAAAAATCAGAAAACCAGACCCACCTGAGTTTTTAATGCCGACTTGTTTCAAAAATTATTTCCTGAAATTTGAATTTATTTGGGAAAAATATGGACGTACCTGCTGTGACATCTTTAGTCATAAGCACCAAGCCTCGTGTGCTTATACATTTCATTCCAGTAAGTAGAATATGCTATTCCTGTTGCAATAAAGTTAGTCTGTTGATTTTCGTAAATCATATCCTTTGCAATAAAGGTCTTAAAATGGTTGATTGTGTTGAGGATGCCACTTATGGTTTGAATATACACTAATCCAACACCTTCTCTCGACCGAGCGAAAAATCGGTTCTTCATATCATCAGTATCGGGAACATACTTCATATATGAAACAGAATTCTTGGACAGATACCTTTTTAATAGTTCAATCTTTGAGATATTGGGTTCGTGTAAGAAACGCTCGTTATATCTTTCAAGAAAATGTGGCGAATAATGAGTTAGTGTTTGGTGGTCTGCATTAACCATAATTCCATTTAATCCACATTTATCAATATAGTAAACCACGACAAGAAAGGTCGGCTCTTTCACGTAATAATAAATTATTTAAGTTTCGCAAGTGATTTTAGGCCGCTTGCTTGAGTTCGAGATTATCAAGATTTATAAAATGCTTAAAAGTTTCACTACG
>LAHT01005006.1_pt1 | contig 14360 bp, 7 predicted proteins | sample 329671 | NCBI WGS metagenome assembly LAHT01 (sample SAMN03275702, study PRJNA271635) | activated sludge metagenome | isolation source: Sample C-4 Sludge from methanogenic chamber (fourth chamber) of Anaerobic... | reverse complement strand
TTATTCCGTATTGATCATGGGGGAGAAGTGTGGAGGACGAAAATAAAACGTCATCGTCGGGCATCGTCCGGCTTGACAAAGAATCAGGTCACAGAAAATGAAGCCGGGCGGAAACAGGTATTGGCAGGCAAAAAAATTTGCATTGACAGCCACAGGGCAGTCCTCAACTTGGTGTGTAAACCGAATTCAGGTGTTAAATATGAAACATGGAATAATAAGCATCATCTGCCTGCTGTTTCTCGTGAACGTTCTGGGGGGCGACGAGCTCAGCGACAAGCAGAAGCAACTGGACAAGGTCCAGAAGGATCTGCAGAAGGCGCAGCAGAAGATCGAACAGAACGAAGCCAAAAAGAAAAAGAACGAAACCGAGATCAGCAATACCCGCCGGGCGAAGCAGAAATCGGATGTGGAACTCCGCCGCACCCAGGAGATCGCCCGGGAAAAACTGCAATCCCTGAATGTGGTGAAGACCGAGCTCCGCTCTGTGGAGGAGCAGATCGGCGATCTCAAAGCCATGCAAAACACCCAGTTGATCAAGATGGTTCGGGTCTCACGCCGCAACGGCAAAATCGGGTTCATCCACAAGGACCAGCACTGCCTGGCTCTATTGGCTGGCCAGACCCGGCAAAAACTGAATGACCTCGGCGACGTTCAGCAGGAACTGGCTGTGGAGCAGAGTGAAAAAGGACAGGAGTTCAGCCAGGCCGACAGCGAACTCAAAGCCAAAGCCTCCACCAGCCAGACCCTGGGGAAAAAAGTTCAGAACCTGGAATACCAGCAATCCCAGCTTACCAAGGAACAAAAGAAGCTCCAGGATCAGGTCGCCAAGCTGAAGAAAGACGCCATCCAACTGGAATCCCTGATCGCGAACCTCACCTCCAAACCCAAGGTCGAAGGCCAGGAACCGGCCTCCTATAAATTCAGCGCCAGGACCATCGCCTGGCCCCTCAAGGGCCGCATCATCCGCAGTTACGGCCAGGAAACGCGCGCCTACGGGACCTCGGTGGTCTGCAACGGCATCGACATTGCCACCCCTGAATGGTCAACGGTGGTTGCCGCCGACGCCGGTGAAGTGGTTTTTTCCGGCTCCTATGGCGGACAGGGCAAGCTCCTGATCATCGACCATAAAAACGGATTTTTCACAGTTTACGCCTACAACAACGACCTGCTGGTCTCCAAAGGAAGCACCGTCAAAAAAGGCCAGGCCATTGCCAAATCCGGCATGACAGGTTCGGCTTCCGAACCTTCGCTCCACTTTGAGGTCCGCAAGGATGGCAAGGCTGTAAACCCATTGTCGTATTTGGAATAAGGAGTTAATGTGGTCCTGCTGAAACAACCCTCCGTGAGAAAACTGGAAAAAGTTATCCTGAAAGAGGATCTGCAAAACAAGACCATCCTCCACTTCACTGGCGGGATGTATGGCATTGGTTGCACCGTCTCTTCGCTGCAGGCGATAGAGCGGATCCACAAGCTCAAGGGGCGGAGCGACAACAAGGGTCTGATCTTGCTGATCCCTCATCTGGACTGGCTCAGCGATGAGAAGATCCCGGTTCCAAAGAGGATCATGCCCCTGCTGGAACAATACTGGCCGGGAAATCTGACCGTGGTCTTCAAATGCGATGATCCCCGGTTCAGCCACCTGGCGGTGGATGGGAAAGTGGCCTTCCGAGTGCCCGACGACGCCTTGCTGCGCCTGGTGATCGAGATGCTGGACGAGCCATTGATCAGCACCAGCGTGAACATGGCCAGCCTGCCTCCGGAGAATGATCTCAAGCGGCTCACCGGGATGTATGCCAATTGGTTCGACTATGGCATTGTGCCCGCCGGAGTGAGCGTGGATTACGACGCCCAGCCCTCCACCATCGTGGAGTTTGTATCCAGCCGGGAAAGCAAGAATCAGAGCGGCCTCGATGAACTGGTCTGCTTGCGCGAGGGCTCCATCCCCTTCCACGGAGTGAAAAAATCCTTCGCTAAACCCACCATCCTCTTCGTCTGCACAGCCAATATCTGCCGCAGCCCCATGGCGGAAAAGCTCTTCAACCACTATGCCCGGCAGGTGGACCTGCCCTACGCGGGTGATTCCTGCGGCCTCTTTCCAGGCGGCGAGCCCATCTCCGCGGGATCGTTGCAGTTGCTGCTCGAGCAGGGAATTCTGGAGGCGAAGGACCACTTTTCCAAACAATTTACCCCGGACATGATCAGCAGCAGCCGATTGGTGCTGACCATGGAGGAACGCCAGCGGGATTTTCTGCGGAACAACGCCCCCAACAACACCAACAAGATCCTCACTTTGAACGAGTATTTGGGAGAACCCGGTGACATCGGCGACCCTTACGGCTCGGATATAGACAACTATCGCAAGACCTTTGAGATCATTGACAGCCGGATCAAGAGCCTGATCGCCAACCTTCGCGGCCAGGCCCGGCCGGCCAGCCCGGTGGGATGAGACCGTGGAACCCGAGATCACCCCAGAGTTGACCGCCGAGCACGGGATCTCGGAGGCTGAATACCAACGCATCCTGAAGATCTTGGGACGCGCCCCCACCCACGTGGAACTGGGCATCTTCAGCGTGATGTGGAGCGAACACGCCAGCTACAAGAACTCCATCCTCCTGCTCAAGACCCTGCCCCGCGAGGGAGCCTGCCTGCTGGCCAAAGCCGGGGAGGAAAATGCAGGCGTGGTGGACATCGGCGACGGCCTGGCCATCAGCTTTAAAATTGAAAGCCACAACCACCCCTCGGCCCTGGAACCCTATCACGGGGCTGCCACTGGCGTCGGAGGGATACTTCGCGACATCTTCACCATGGGCGCCAGGCCCATCGCCGCCCTGAATTCATTGCGGTTCGGCGATCCAGCCGCACCCCGCACGCGCCATCTGATCAGGGAAGTGGTGCGGGGGATAGCCGATTACGGCAATTGTTTCGGGGTGCCCACAGTGGGCGGCGAAGTTTTCTTTGACGAAGCCTACGAGGGCAATCCACTGGTGAACGCGATGGCGGTGGGGCTGCTGCGCCACGAACATCTGGCCCGTTCCGCCGCAGCCGGGATCGGCAACCTGGTGGTTTATGTGGGCGCCAAGACAGGCAGGGACGGCATTCACGGCGCCACCTTCGCCTCCGTTGACCTCAGCGCGGAATCCGCGGAAATGCGCACAGCCGTCCAGGTGGGCGATCCCTTCTATGAAAAACTGTTGCTGGAAGCCACTTTGGAGGTGATCCAAGCCGGACTGGTGGTGGGCATTCAGGACATGGGCGCGGCGGGGCTCACCTGCTCCAGCTCTGAAATGGCCGGCAAGGGCGGCGTGGGGATGGAACTGGACTTGGAGCACGTTCCCGTCCGCGAGACCGGGATCACGCCCTACGAGATCATGCTTTCCGAATCTCAGGAGCGCATGCTGATGGTGGTCGAGCCCGCCAACCTCGCCGCGGTGCAAAAGATCTTCCAAGCTTGGGACCTCGACGCCGTGACGATCGGCCGCGTGACCGGGGACAAGCTTCTCCGTGTGCGCCTGCGGGGCCAAACCCTGGCGGAAATTCCCGCTGAAACCTTGATCCTGGGTGGCGGCGCCCCGGTTTACCAGCGCGAACAGCAAGCCCCTGAGCAGCCTCCCCAGATCGAGCCCGGCCAATGTCCCGAACCTCCCGATCACGGCGCGGTCCTGCTTCGCCTGCTCAGCGAGCCCAGCATCGCCTCCAAGCGCGCGATCTATTCACAATACGACCACATGGTGCAGATCGGCACCGTGGTCGAGCCAGGCAGCGATGCCACCGTGCTTGCCATCAAAGGCACCCGGAAGGCCATCGCGCTGGCCGTCGACTGCAACGCCCGGCACTGTTTCCTGGATCCCTACGAAGGGGCCAAGGGAGCTGTGGCGGAGGCGGCCAGAAACGTTGCCTGCAGTGGAGCCAGGCCCATCGCCGTAACCAACTGCCTCAATTTCGGCAATCCCTACAAGCCTGAAGTTTATTGGAGTTTTGCCCAATCCGTCCAGGGCATGGGGGAGGCCTGCCGGTTTCTGGAAACCCCTGTCACCGGCGGCAACGTTTCTTTTTACAACGAAAGCCCTGTCGGGGCTGTCCATCCCACTCCCGTGATCGGCATGCTTGGCCTGCTGGACGACGTTAACCAGGCCACCACCCAGTGGTTCAAGTATCCCGGCGATCTCATCGCCCTTTTGGGTGAGCCCTGTTCCTCCATCGGCGGCTCGCAATACCTGAAGACCATCTTCGGCCGGGTGGCCGGCCCCGCTCCCAAGGTGGACCTGGCCGCGGAGAAGCGCCTGATCGAGCTGCTGCTGGCTCTCATTTCCACCCAGGCAATTGACTCCGCTCACGACGTTTCCGAGGGCGGACTGCTGGTCTGCCTGGCTGAATGCTGTTTCCATCCGGACCATCTTTGCGGGGCGAGTCTGGACTTCACTCCCGTCCATCCCGTCTGCTCGGAGTATTTTGGCGAAGCCCCCGGGCGCGTGGTGATCAGCTTTCCAGGCACCGCTGTGGACGCGGTGACCCAACTCTGTCAAAAACACCACACCTCCCTGTTGTTGTTGGGGGAGGTGACCGCCGATCCACTTTTCAGGGTCGGAAAAACCGTAAGCCTGGACACCGGGGACCTTCACCGGGCCTGGATGACAGGGCTGCAACTCAACTAAGGAGAAGGAGATGAAAATGAATTTCCTCTTTGGTCATGTTTTCTGGGGCGTTCTGCTGCTGCTGTGGGGAATCACGCTTATCCTCAGGGGCTTTAACATCGTCAACCTGCCTCTGGTGAAGATCTTCATTGCCGTCATCATCATCCTCTTCGGCCTCAAACTTCTTTTCGGAGGCTGGGGAACGCACCGCGGAGAGAATTACCAGGGGAGCATCCTCTCTGCCGGAAGCAATGAATACACCTCCGTTTTCGGCTCTCAGACCGTCGATCTCACCAATCTGGACCCCAATTCGAAGCCCCTGGATATCACGGCGGTGTTTGGCTCCTCATATGTGAAGCTGCCCAACGACATCGATTTCGAGATCCAACCCACGGCAGTGTTTGGCTCCGCCATCGTGCCGCCCAAACCGATGCTGGCAAAAGCTCCGCTGGGCACTGTCAAGATCGAGGCCAACGCCATCTTTGGCAAAGTCGAATTTGTCTACAAGGAACCCAAACGCAATGCTGCTGCATATAAAACCGCCGCCGACTCCACCCAGGGAGCGCCTTCTGACAGCCTCTAAAAAAACTCTGGCAGCCCTTACCGTCCTGCTGTTTCTATTTATAGCCGCGCCGCTGCCGGGGAAGGGGCTGGGATACGTTCTCAGCGGCGGCGGAGCGAGGGGATTTGCCCAGCTTGGCATGATCAAGGTACTTGAGGAGGAAGGGATCTATCCCGATCACATCATGGGTTCCAGCGTCGGCTCGGTGATGGGCGGGCTCTACGCCATGGGCTACAGCGCGGCGGAAGTCGAGTCCCTGATGGTAACCCTCAAATACCAGGACCTGATCAACGAACGGCAGGCTCGGCGGGATCTGTATCCCGGCGCCAAGCGCTGGCCGGAATACGGCAACATCCGCCTGGCCATGAGTCCAAAGGGGATCCCCCAGATGCCGGCTGGAGTGATCAACGGAGTCAAGATGGATCTCGGCCTGGCCAGATTGTTCATGCCGGCCTCGAATTACCGCGATTTTTCCCAGTTGCCGGTGAATTTCGCCGGGCTCACCGTCGATATGCACACCGGCGAGCTCATCATGCACCGGGAAGGCTCGTTGGAACAGGCCATTCGCGGCGCGGCCACCATCCCCAGCGTGATCGGCCCCTACACCTTCAACGGCCGTTCCCACATCGACGGCGGCCTGCTCCAAAACCTCCCCGTGCCCCAGGTGATGGAACTCGGGGCGGACAAGATCCTGGCCCTCAAGATCAACACTTCCCTGAAAGCCAAGGACCCCAAGGACATCTACGGGATCCTCAACCATATCATCAATATCGCGATGCACCTCAGCATCGATGCCAACGTGCCGCTCTGCGACCTCATCCTGGAGCCGGATCTGCAGGGCATCGGCAACCTCGCTTATCCCCAGGCCAAATCAATCACCAAAATCGGAGAGGACTACGCCCGCGCCAACATCGGCCGGATCAGGGCTTTCAGGGATTCCCTGCTGGCTGAGGGCTACGTCTTCACCAAGCCTCAACAGGTTCCAGAGCTGTCCTCGGTGCCGGTGCGCGAGATCGTCTGCCGGGGCAACCAACGCGTCCACGCGCACAAGATCATTGCCTGGTCTGAACTTAAAGCCAACGCGGCTTACACTCCCGACCAGATCATCGAGGCCTGCCTCCGCGCCTGGAATTCCCAAAAGTTCCACACCGTGTATCCGGTCCTCGAGCCCGTCACGGATGGCTACAGGCTGGTTGTTTACGTGCGGGAGCGGGACCCCCGCTACCTGCATCTGAACACCGCCTATGCCTCCGGGGATGGATTCACCTTTGGTGCTGCGGCTGAATTCAACGACATCCTGATGCCCCGTTCCAAGCTGCTGGCCGGCTTCACCCTGGGCGGCAGAAATGAGCTCAACCTCGATCTCGTCAAGGATTTTGGCGAATTCTACTCCCCCTACCTGAGGCTGTATCCCTATATCCGCCAAATCCGCGTCCAACGCTATGATGGCGGGGACGACCCCATCGCCAGCCTGGATTCCCTGGAATACGGGATCGTGCCGGGGATTGGCTTTCTGGCAGGCCGGCTCTTCATCGCCGAGGCATTTGGCTATGCCAGCGGATTCAGGACCACCGACGACATACCCTCGAACCTGTTGCCCGCCCGCACTGGCAAAGATGGCGGCATTGGCTTCAAGCTCTGGCACGAAAGCCTGGATGCGGACGTTTATCCCTCCTCCGGAGTGAGCGCTTTCGTCAAGGCCAACCTCGCCCCCTGGAGCGCTCTCAGCGACCGGATCTACAACCGCATCACCGCCAGCCTGGACGTCTATGCCCCCCTGGCCAAACCCCTTTCCCTGCGCCTGGGTTTCGCTTACGGTTCCCATTTCGGTGATGCCACGGGAAATGCCACCGACCTGCTGTCCTACGGCGGAGCGAACGGATTCATGGGCTTGCAGAGGGACCAGGCTCCCTCTCCGGATTACAAATACGGCACCCTCAGCGCGGTGGTCAAGCCCATTGCCAACATCTTCGTGGAAGCCGGCGCTCAAGCCCTGAACACCGCGGGAAACTCTGACTGGAGCCTGGACGGCAGCCTCCTCTTAACTTGGTTCGCCAGCCTGGGCTACCGCACCCCCGTCGGTCCCTTTGGGATTAAACTGGCCGTGAGGGAGGACGGCAAAACCAACCTCTTTTTCAACCTGGGCTACGAAGTCGACCTCTTCCGCTTTTCCCGCAAATAAAGGAGCATTAAGCTCATAACACTCGCTGAGGCCCATGCTCGTGCCTGGCTGAGCGCCAGGAGCGGTTGGAGTTAGCACAGCCGGAGTGATTTCCCAAACTGCGCTCAGCTACCGCAGCCAAGGGGAATTCAGGGGATCTGATCTGCCGCGCAGGTTCCCAAAGGTCACTTTGATTTTGTTCCCAAGTTTCTAAAACTTGTTCCGCCCTCACTGCCAAGCGGGGGTCAGCAGGGCAGCAAATCAGGCCCAGATTGCATTTATGGCTTCAGGGCCGTCGCTCTCCGGCGCTCTCCCAGCTTGATGTTGCCGGAAAGATATCTCCCCTCTATAAACTTGCTTATGAGAAAAGTGGTGGAGAGAGAGCCTGAATAAATAGGCCCGGCTGAAGCGCGGGCCATGTTCTTGGGTCACGAATTACAGGAATTCACTCAAGGTTGGCCGGGAACTTGTGTTCCCTCTACGGATATAAGGAATGCGCCAATGAAAATAGCATTCGCCGGAGTTTCTCCCGTGGGAGGGATTTCAGGCCTGGGTCATTTCATCAGCACCATGCGCCTGGTTTGGGTGGAACTGCCGTTGCTGAGGCGATAGTGGTAGATCCCGGATGAGACTCCCTGGCCGTTGTCATCGGAGCCGTCCCAGACTGCCACGTGGCTGCCCGCTTCCAGATGGCCGGACGCGAGGGTTTTCACTTTCTGGCCGCGCAGGTTGAAAACCTCCAGACGGTAGGACTTTGCTGGCTCAAAGATGCGGAAGCTGATGCTGGTGCTGGGATTGAAGGGATTGGGATGGTTTTGCAGCAGTTGGAAAGGGCCGGAGGTGGGGATCACGGGATCCAGGTTGGCCACGGTGGCGTTGGAAAGCCTTTGCGCGTAGAGGCCCAGGATCTCCGTTTTGCCGCTGGAGCGCCCATCCGCCCAGACAGCATAAGCGTCGTCGCCGATGGAGACGATCCTGGGGTTGTATTGCATCTTGCCGGCTTCGCAGAGGATATCACCCCAGGGTGTGCTCTGCACGAAGGTCCCATCTGCTTTGATGTAGTTGTAATGAATGTCCGAATCTACGTTGTAATCGGTCCAGGCGATCACCATGCCGCCGTTATCAAATCTGGCGAGGGAGGGGCTGGACTGGGTGCTGTCCTTTTGCACCACGTAATAACCCAGGTCACCCCACTGGGGGCTTCCGGCAAGGGAGTATTTCTGGGCGATGATGTCGAGGGAGCCGGCGATATTTTCACACCAGGCAAAGATGATGTCGGAACGGAATCCGGCCTTGTCCACCAGGGCAGGCTTTTCCTGCTCGCGCCCGTAATCGGCGAGATTGACGCCGAGGGGGTCCCAGAGGCGTTCTCCGCTGGTGGAGAGATGCTGCCCGTAATAGTTGCGGATGCCGTCCCCGCGCTTGTCCTGCCACATCACGAAGATGCCTTCATCGGTGCGGCTGGAGACGGGGAAGCGCTGATCGACCTCAAGGCCGGTGAAGGAGGAGGCAAGCTGTCCCGCTTCGGGCCAGCCGGTGGCGGCGCTACCGTCGGTGCCCACTTGTTTCAAATAAACCCACCGCGTGAAGTCGGCAGGGTTATATCGCTGCCAGCAGTAATAATTGTCTTTAAGGTCGTGTAATTGGCACTCGATGTTCAGATCATCTCCGTGCAGGGTGCTCACCATCACTCCGTCCGGGCCCCACTGTTTCTGGCCGTTTTCGATCATCTGGCCGTAAACGTGGTAGCGGTAGGTGGTCCCCACCGTGTCGTAATTTGACCAGCCGATATAGAACCTGCCCTCCAACCAGCTGATACGGGGCGCTTTCTGGCTGAGGGGGTCCATGTCCGTGAGTTCCATGCCATAATCTCCCCAGAGCCTGTTTCCATCTGGATCCAGAAGCTGGGCATAGATCTTGGGATTGGGGTTGCGGCTGTCTTCCCAGACAATGGCAATGTGGCCATCCGGAGTGACGGCCGCGGAGGGGGTAAGCTGGTGATATCCAGTGGGCAGCGTCACCGGGCGCCCATTGGTTTCCAGGGCGGTGGAGCCGTCGGGATTGAGAAACTGGAAGTAGATCTGATAACCGAGGTTGGCGAACCGGGTATCCTGCCAGATCAGGACCACGTCATTTTCCCGGGGCAGGATCAGATAATTGTCAAGCGGGGCGTCGCCGCTGAGGCCCCAGAAAACTTCTTTTCCGTTTTCGGCCAACAGGGGCGTGCCGGCAGAGTTGTAAACCTGGTAATTGATGCCCACGCTGCCGTTGCGGATGTCCATCCAGTTGATGAAGACGTTTCCGCCAGCCTCTTTGATCAGTCCGCTGTTTTGCTGGTTAGTGGCAGTGCAGACGGGCTTTCCGTTGGGATCCCAGAGTTCGGCTCCGGAGGCGGAGAGGTGCTGGGCGTAGATGTCTTCGTTGGGTGTGTTGCCATTGCGGAGGTCATCCCAGACCACATAGCAGCCGCCGTTGCCGTCGGAAGCCATGCGGGGGCTGATTTGGTCGAAATCGGCCACGCTGAGCGGCACTCCTGTCTCAGCCCAAAGCAGGGAGCCGTCCGCGGAGACCTTTTGGGCAAAGAGGTCCGGATACTGGTTGTCAAAGCGGCGGTCCTCCCAGATGATGATGGCCGCGTTGTCGCTGGTGGCAACGATGCGGGGATTGTGCTGAGGGGCAAAGTCCTCAGTGCCGGAATCGCCGTATACAACGAAAGGATCGGTCCAGAGAAACTGACCTTCGAGGTTAACCTTCATCGCGTAGATGTCCGGATCGTCGTAGCGCTGGTCCTGCCAGGTGAAGACAAAATCGCCCCCGGTAAGGGTTGCCATGCGCACCTTGCCCTGGTTTCCCGGCTCGTTAGCCAGCACCGCCATCTGGGGCCAGGCCATCGCCCCGTCGGGATTGAAACGCTTCAGGAATATATCCTCCGCCCCCGCATAGCTGTTAGTGTAGGCAATCATCAGGCCACCCTGCCCGTCCGGTAGCATGGTGTTTTGCTCTTCCTCGCCGGGGTCGTTGGCCATGGGGATGCCGTTAAGCGCCCAGACGGGATTTCCGTTGGCATCGATCCTCTGTCCATAGAGGTCTTTGCTGGGGTTGCGCGCGTCCGACCAGACGATGTAGGCTCCGCCGGAGTTGTCGGGCTCCATGTTCAGCGCGATCTGAATTTCGGATGCAGTGCAGACAGGCTTTCCGCCTTCGGGCCAGAGCAACTGGCCGTTGGAGTTGATCTTTTGTGCGTAAACGTTGCCGTCCGGATCGTCTGAGAAATCGATCCAGGCAATGATGAAATTGTTGTCCGAGGTCAAGGTTATCACTGGATCTTCCTGGCGGTCAGGCTTGCCGTCGATCAGCAGGGGGTCGCCCCAGACCATGTTTCCTGCCACGTCAACCTTCTGGGCCCAGAGGTCGCGTTCGCCCAGCTTGGTATCGGACCAAACGTAGATGGCCCCACCATCGGGGGTTTGCGTTCCGGTGCGGAACCATTCGATGTTGACCCCCTGGCGGATGGGAACGGCTTCGTTCCAGACCAGAGCGGCGGACAGGGTCAGGATTGATCCCAGCAGCAGGATGATCAGGACGGTGTGTTTCACTAGTCTCTCCTTTTTTGAGCTAAACTATGCCACCCTCGGAGGGGCGCGTTGATCACGATAATTTCAATCTTGATGATTATTTATGCAATTAGTCTTCCAATTGGCTAAGAACAGTCCTGCCCGCGATCACGGTCTCCACCACCGGGAATTCGTGGCCCCAGAAGCAGAGCGCGGAAAGGAGGTCTTCGTCCGGGATGGAGTGGGGGGGGCGCAGCAAGCAAAGGTCGGCTTCCTTGCCCGGCTCGAGGCTGCCGATCCTGTCGCCCAGCCCCAGCAGGCGGGCGTTGCCCAGCGTGAGATGGTACAAAAGCCGCTCTGGCCTGAGGGAGTGGACGCTCTGGCGGTAATTGGCCAGCTTGGCGTGGTAGAGCAGGTTGAGGGTGGTCCCGGCGGCAACGTCGCTGCCGATGCCGATCTCGATACCTTTTGCTGACAGCGCGGGGTAATTGAACTCGCCGCTCTTAAGGAAGAAATTGGAATCCGGGCAATGGGCGATCTTACAATTGTTGGCGGCGAGAATATCCATTTCTTCATCCGCAAGGTGGATGGCGTGGGCGAGGATGGTTTTGGGTGTGAGAAGCCCCAATCGATCATAGACTTGGGCGTAGGAGCCAGCGTCGAAAAGCTTCAGGACCTCCTCGATCTCGGCCCGGTTTTCGGAAAGGTGGGTCTGGGCCCAGGCGCCGTGATCCCTGATGAAGGTTGCCGTCAGCGCCATCAATTCTGCAGAACAGGACAGCGCGAAACGGGGGGTGAAGATGTAATCCAGCAGAGGGCTGTGGCAGTGCCAACGCTCATATAGCTCAACCGAGCGGGACCAGGCGTAGTCCGTGGTTTGGAGCAAGTTCGCGGGGCTTATGCGGTCCATCATGGTCATGCCGATGAAAGCCCGGGCGCCAGCGGCCTGCGCGCTGGCAAACGCGATCTCACAGGCCTGGTGGAAGGGGGCGGTATAGATCACCGAGGTGGTGGTCCCGGCGGTAAACAGGGCGCGAAAAAACTCATCCGAGAGGGCACGGGCGTACTGGGGGTCAGCGGAGCGGGCTTCCTCAGGGAATACATGCCGTTCCAGCCAGGACAGGAGCGATGGCTCATAAGCACCGCGGATGCGGTATTGAGAGAGGTGGACGTGGATGTCGATCAGCCCTGGCAGGCAGAGCAGGTCGCAGCGGTCCTCGCAGTCTGTGTCGAGGTTAGGATTCCAGGGGCGGATCAGGCTAATACCGGCTTCATCCCAAGCGATCACATGATCCGCATGGACAGCCGCCTGGTCCGGGGTGAGGGGTGTTAACAGCTTAGTTCTGATCTTGCGCATGGTTCATCTTTTCGCTCGAAAGGATCGTGGCGTCGCCAAGGCCAAAATGAAGCTCCTGGCTGCTTTGGGATGTGGTGCCTTTGGCGGAGCTGAGTTCACGGATGAGGCTATGTCTGCCGCCGTCTTTATCCAGCAGTTCCACTTTCACCCGGGTGCCAAAGGCGGGGGAATTTGGATGGAGGGAAAACTGGGTGGGGTCGGTGAGCAGGATGACCTCACCACCCTCCCAGACAGGTTTCACGAACACGGAGCCGTTCTTTGATCGGGTCCGGTTGAAAAGGATCTTGGTACCGTTGCCGCTGCCCACCACCAAGTCCGTGAAACCGTCCCGGTCGAGGTCGGCGGTGGCGTTGCCCCAGCCGTTGAATACCCTGGCCCCGGCGAGGAAGGTGATGTCGGTGAAGGTGCCGTTGCCGTTGTTTCTATAGAGATAGGAGCGGTCGTTGGCATAGACAGAGGTGACGAAGAGGTCCAGCCAGCCGTCATTGTCGGCATCCAACCAGAGTGGGTCGGAGTGAAGCTCGTCGTAAGTGATCCCAGCCTCTCGCGTCACATCGGTGAACTGCCAATACCAAAGAGTGTCGGCATCGATCACCCGGCAGCTGCGGCCGTCGTTGCGCAGCAGCTGGCTGACGTCCGAGATCTCGATATAACGGGGGTGGGCGAGATTGGCTATGAAGAGATCGAGGTCGCCGTCATTGTCATAATCGCCCCAGTCGGCACCGATGCTGTGACCGTAGTAGCCATCCTTGTATTTGCCGCTCAGGCCGTTCAGCGCTGCCACGTCGGCAAATGTGCTGTCGCGCAGGTCCCAGCAAAAATTGCGGTTGAGCCTGTAATTGGTGACCAGGATCTCCTGGGTGCCGTCGTTGTCATAATCCGCGGGAGCCACTCCCCGGCCTGCCAGACCTGGATCATCGGTGTACGCCGGCGCCCTGAAACCCATGGCTTTACTGGCGTCGCTGAAGTAACCCCTGTCGTTTTGCCAATAATAATCCGGATATCCGGCCCGGACCTGCCACTTTTCGTAGTTGGCAACGTAGAGGGAGGGACAGCCGGTGTGGCCGGGATCGATCCAAGCGGCCCCCTCAGTGGGACAGCGGTCGTCGATGTCACCGGCGCGTTCATTCACTTTCACAAAGCGGAGGCCATCCTGGTTTTTCATCAGCGCGTCGCCCAGGCTGTCGGAGTTGTGGGATATGGCCGCCAAGTCCAGCAGTCCGTCACAGTTAAAATCCGCCCAGAGCCCGCCGCTGGAGGCAAGCTGGCTGAGATTCAGGGAATCGCCCACCGCCATGAAATCCCGGCCAGAAAGGTTGCGGTAGAGTGAGTTGCCGTTGAACAACAGGTCGTTGAAGCCGTCGTTGTCATAATCGCCGATCGCGACCCTGGTGTAGCGATTGTCGCCGAAGGGGTGTTCCTCAAAAACAATGCCCCGGTATCCAGCCAGGGACCGGGCCCAGGTGACCAGGTCGGTCTTGATGTCCAGAGCAGTCCTCAAAGAATCCAGAGCTTGCAGACAGGCTTCGTCGTATTTCCTGCGGGGAGAACCCAGGACCAGTGAGCCAACGTAGCTGCGGGCCGCCATGAGGTGCATAAGTTTATTTTCGGCCAGCGATTCTATCCTGCCCTGCCAATAAAGCAGCTCTGCCTGGTCGCCCCGGTCGGTGTTCTCAAAGCTGAGTTCCTTAATATCTTTGAGCAGCTGTTTGAATTCCGCGCTGGAGACAGAGACCAGCCCCATAAGTTCTTTTTCATCACCGTAGAGGCCATGGCTGGCCAGCAGCGAGAAATAGCGGGCCTTGAGCCGGGTGAACCGCAGGCGGGAGTTCCATTGCTCGGAAGTGTACCAGTCATATAGCACCCGGACGCCGCTTTCGCTGGAATAGTCGTTCAGGGCGGAATCCAGCATGAAGATCACCTGGTTCAGCAAGAGTTCGTTGTTATCCCGGGTTCTGCGGAAGGAGGGATTCAACAGGTAAATCGAGGAGATGTAAAGATGGATGTCGGATCGGAAACCCTGGGCTTGTACTAGGTTTTCCAGTTCGTCATAGCGGGCTGCGTTGGAAAGGTGGTAAAGCTTGTAGTAGTAAGC
>LAHT01002826.1_pt1 | contig 14561 bp, 8 predicted proteins | sample 329671 | NCBI WGS metagenome assembly LAHT01 (sample SAMN03275702, study PRJNA271635) | activated sludge metagenome | isolation source: Sample C-4 Sludge from methanogenic chamber (fourth chamber) of Anaerobic... | reverse complement strand
TAGAGGCCGTTGGTGGCGTTGGCGGTGAAGAGGCAGTTCTGCACGGTGGTCTGGTTCAGGCTGGCGATGAAGACGGCGCCGCCGGAAGCTGCAGCCACGTCGCGGATAGTGCAGTTAAGAAGCTCGGAGGGGGCGGAGTAGGCGTAAAAATATAAACCCATCCAGCCTGCGACGGGATCGGAGGCCCTGAAAGTGACGCCGGTGGCCTGAAGCTGGGGTTGCTGTGAGTTGTAGTTCGCGTTCCCCACATAGAAATACCTGCCGCTGTCGAACTGCAGTTCCACTCCTGCGGGAATTTCCAGGCGGTGCAGGCCGTCAGTGTCGAAATAGATGTGCTGGCTCACCCGGATGGGGGTGGCCTGAGTGGTCCAGGTGGCGGCGGCGCCGATGGTTCCCCCCAGGCAGTGGATCCGGTTTTCCGTGTTGCCGCTATAAACGTTCCCGGCAAAAAGTTTCTGCACATCTCCGGCGGAAAGGGCCACCGTGTTGGCGTTTCCGGTGAAGGTGCAGTTGGCGAGGCTGAAATTCCGCCCGGGGTTGCAGTAGAGGCCGTAGGTGGCGTTGTTGGTGAAGAGGCAGTAGGAAAAGGCGAGGACCGCGTTGCTGCTGTTGATGGTTGCAGCCCCCTGGGCGGTGGAGGCCACATCCCGGATGGTGCAGCCGTCCCAAAGCGAGGGTTCTGTATAGTAATAACCATAGATCCCGTTCCAGCCGGCGACGGGGTCCACGGCACCGAAAACCGCTGAACTGGCTTGGATCGAGCCCGCGTCGTTGTAATAATTCGCGTCGCCCACATACATCCTTTTGCCGGAGCGGAACAGCACCACGGTGCCGGGCTCCACGCTGAAGGTGCTTTGGTAGTTCTTCAAATAGAGGTCGCTGTCCATTTCCAGGGGGATGCCTTTGTCGGACCAGGTCTCGGCGGCGTAAATGATGTTCGAGCGCAGCAGGATCCGCTGGTTGGCGTTGCCGCTGAAAGTGTTGTCCGTGCCGATCTGGTGGACCAATTGGGAGTTCCAGAAGAGGGGCCAGGAGCCGTTGTTTTGGAACGAGGAAGAGCCAACGCTGGCGGAAACGGCGGTGCCGCTGTGGTAAATGCCGTAGTTGGCGCTGTGGCGGAAAACGCAGTTGGTGAAGACGGGGCTTCCTCCCAAAACGTTCACCATGCCGGTGTTTCCGCTGCCGCCGTATTCGAAGACGGCATAGTTGAAGCTGTTGGCGGGGCTGGTGTAGGTGTGGGTGTAGATGTAGTTCCACCACCCGGGGCTGGGGCTGTCCAGATTGGCGGTGAAAAGCACGGGGCTGGCCTCGCTGCCGTTCACCACCATGCCTCCGCGTTCGCTATTCCAGTTGGCGTTGCCCAGGATGATCCCGGCGCCCGCATTGAAGCGCACTTGGACGCCTGCCTGGATGGTGATGATGGGTTGGGCTGGGCCATTGACAGTCACACTGCCCGTGATGATATAGGGCGAGCCGGCGAGGGTCCAGGTTTGGGAAGAGCTGATGGTTCCGCTGATGGCGGTGTCCGCCGCGAGCTGGGTAATCAGCAGCAGGCAGAAGAGAAGAAAAATATGAGCCTTCATGATATTCTCCTTGTGATGGCAAGAGTGGAGGGGGCCACTGGAATCACATCTCTTTTTCGCGTATTTTCATATTCCGCCGATATGTGTCAAGCAAAAGGAAAGCCCCGGCGGATTAAATTGTTGACAAAACTCAACACCGCCAAATCTGGGTAACATCCTTCCGCCCTTCCGGAACCATCCGGGAAAGCGGGATGGACATATTTTTCAAGGACAGACATGAAACAGGAATACATTCGCAACTTCTGCATCATCGCTCACATCGACCATGGCAAATCCACCCTCGCGGACCGCTTTCTGGAAAGCACCCACGTGGTGGGGAAGGTGGACATGGCGCAGGTGCTGGACAGCATGGACCTGGAGCGCGAAAAGGGCATCACCATCAAAAGCCACGCGGTGCGCATGGTCCACAAATACAAAGGGCAGGACTACATCCTGAACCTGATCGACACACCCGGACACGTGGATTTTTCCTATGAGGTCTCGCGCGCGTTGGCCTCCTGCGAGGGCGCCATCCTGTTGGTGGACGCTTCCCAGGGGATCGAGGCGCAAACGATGAGCAACCTCTATCTGGCTTTGGACAACGATCTGGAGCTGCTTCCGGCGCTGAACAAGATCGACCTGCCCAAGGCCGACATCGAAGGCACGGAACACGACCTCTGCGAGATCATGGGCTGCCTGCCCTCCGATATCCTGAGGGTGAGCGCGAAAGCCGGAACTGGCATCACCGAGCTGCTGGACTCCGTCTGCGAGCGGCTTCCCGCCCCCAAAGGCGATCCGGAGGCGCCGCCCAAGGCCCTGATCTTCGATTCCTATTTCGACATGTACCGCGGCGTGGTGGTGCTGGTGCGGCTCTTCGACGGCAGCCTGAAAAAGGGTGACCGGATCAAGCTTTTCGCCACGGAGCGGGAATACGAGATCGAAGAGATCGGGCATCTGGGGCTCAAATTCGCGCCCCGGCAGGAATTGCTGACCGGCGAAGCGGGCTATGTGATCGCCAATATCAAGGAAGTGGCGGACGCCCGTGTGGGCGACACCCTCACCCTGGCCAAAGGCGGCTGCGCGGAGAGTTTGCCGGGCTTCATGGAACCCAAACCGATGGTCTATTCCGGCATTTTTCCCATCAACGGCGAGGACTATGAAAACCTGGTGGAATCGATAGCCAAGCTGAAGCTGAACGACGCTTCGCTGGTGTATGAAAAGGAAAATTCCAGCGCCCTGGGCTACGGCTTCCGCTGCGGCTTTCTGGGCATGCTGCACCTGGAGATAGTGAAAGAGCGCCTGCTGCGGGAATACAACCTGCCCATCATCGCCACCACCCCCAGCGTCCGCTTCCTGATCACCCTGAAAAACGGCAGGGAGATCGAGGTGAACAATCCCATCGATTTCCCGGACCCGAACTACATCGAGGGCATCATGGAACCCTTCATGGAAACCGAGATCATCGTGCCCACGGACTTTATCGGCAACATCATGAAGCTGGCCCAGGAACGCCGCGGCATCCAGAAAAACATCCAGTTCATCGACGAAAAGCGGGTGGCGCTGCATTACGACATGCCCCTGATCGAGATCATCTTCGATTTTTACGACAAGCTGAAAACCGTCAGCCGCGGCTACGCCTCGCTGGACTACGCCTTCAAAGATTTCCGGTCTTCCCAGGTGGTGAAGGTGGACATCCTCATCAACGGCGAAAAGGTGGACGCCATGAGCTTCATCTGCCATCAGGACAAAGCCCACAACTGGGGCAAAAGCGTAACCGACACCCTGCAGGAGGTGATCCCCCGGCATCTGTTCAAGATCGCGCTGCAAGCCGCCATCGGGGGCAACATCATCGCGAGGAGCACCATCAACCCCATGCGCAAAGACGTTCTGGCCAAATGCTACGGGGGCGACATCACCCGCAAGCGCAAGCTGCTGGAAAAACAGAAGGAAGGCAAGAAAAAGATGAAGGAGATCGGCTCCGTGACCGTACCCCAGGAAGCCTTCCTGGCCGTGCTGAAGGCGGACCGCGATTAGCTGTACTGCCATGAAAGGCATCCTGCTGGCCGCAGTCCTGATCCTGGCGGGGGCGCTGCTTCCAGCCCTGAGTGTGGAGAAGATCAGCTTTGACGCCAATTTCCACCTGGATGAGGCGGCGCTGCTCAAGGTTTCCGGCCTGCAGACCGGCACTGAATATGATCCTGCCGATGTCTCTGCCGCCATCGCCGCGATGCTCACCTGGCTGCAAAGCTCGGAACACCCCTTCGTAAGTATCTCCAATCCCGAACTGATCCCGCTGTCCGAAAGCTCTCTGGAACTGGCGTTCCAGCTCAGGGAAGCACTGCCTGCGGATGGTTGTTCCCTCATTTTCCGGGGCCTGCGCTATTTCTCCGAGGCCAAGCTGCGCGACCTGTTGCTGCTGGCTCCAGAGGTCAGGGTCGGGGTATCCGAACTGCCCGGGATCATGGACCGCGTTCTGGAGGAATATCACCGCCGCGGCTATCTCTTTGCCAGCGTACAGCTTGACTCCCTCACCCTGGGCGGGGGGCTGTCAGCCCATCTAAGCATCAGCGAAGGCAAGCCGTTCAAGCCCGAAAGGTACTTCTTCCAAGGCAACAAATACACCCGCGACCAGACCCTTATAAAACTGGCCGGATTCAACTCAGGCCAGATAGTCACGCCCGAGGCCATCAGGGAAGCGGAAGAAAACATCCTCAGCAAAAGCTACATCGAAGCCTGCCTGATCGAGCCGGTGGATCCCTCCAGCCTGCTGATCAAGGTCGAGGAAGGCCGGATGACCTCACTGGAAGGGGTTTTGGGCCTCACCCGTGTCAAAGACCGGAACGAACTCACAGGGCTCCTCAATATCAGGTTTCTCAATCTCTGGGGCAGCGACCGTTCCCTGGCCCTGAACTGGAGAAAACTGCCGCTCTCCAGCCAGTTGCAGTTCTCCTATCACGAATCCGGCCCCCTGTCTTTTCCCCTTTCCGGAGACATCAGCCTGGCTCGCAATGAAGAAACTGACAAGTGGATCAGGTCCGCCGTGAGCGCTGACATCTATTCCTATTATTCCGTCCACCGCTATGGCCTGGAACTCGCCGCTGAAAGCGTCAACTACTACGTTCCCGCAGCCAGGGACAGCCTGCTGGTGGAAAGCACTTCAGCCCGCAGTATTGGGGCGTTTTGGCGGCTGGACAGCCGTGACCGCGCCTTCAATCCTGGCAAAGGGATGCAAACCAATCTAACCTACCGTCTCAGGCGATCCGGAGAGAGCGGCTGGAAAAACGCCCTGGAAGTGGATCACACCCAATATCTGGGCATTTCCCGGCAGTGGACCCTCGCCCTTGGCATGCATCTGCGCAGCCTGGCGGATTCCAGTTCCGTGGACTACGAGGTTTACCGCATGGGCGGCTACAACTCGCTGCGGGGCTATCGCGAGGACGAATTCAGCAGCTGGCGCCTGGGCTGGGTGAATCTCGAGCTCCGCTATCTGATCAGTTCCCAGGCCAGGGTGTATCTATTCTACGACCACGGCATCCTGGCCAGGGGCAAGGACGATCTGCGCGCTGATCTGCTGGCCCCGGGCATCGGGATCAAACTGCGCACCCGGCTGGGGATCCTCAGCGTGGAATACGCCCTTGGTTACCGGGAAAACGGCTTCGCGGATTTCTCCGCTGGCATGGTCCATGCCGGCCTCGACGCCAGCTTCTGAAAAAAAACCTTGCCAAAAAATCAGGCCTGTATAGTATGGCTACAATTAAGCAAGCACATAGATGTGAATAAGGACTGTGTGAGAGGATGCTAAAGGCTTTGCGGCACTTCAGCCCTCTCTGCAAAAAAGCCCGGTACGGCTTTAAAATGCCGCTCAAAACAAAAAAAACAAAACCAAAAAAATACGATTTCACTGAATGGAGGAATCAAAATGAAAAAACTGACTCTTATTGCTCTCATTGCAATGATGCTCATCGGCATGCTGGCTTTTGCGGCCTGCAAGACTAAAGATGCTGTGGAAGAAGTCGAAGAGACCACCGAAGCTGTCGTAGACAGCGTCGATGCCGCTGTCGATACCATGGTCACCAACGCTGCCGAAGCTGTTACTGACGTAGTAAAATAATACACTACTAATTTCCAATCAGTAGCGCAGTCCTTAAAAAACGGGTGTCCATCTGGATGCCCGTTTTTTGCTTTAGGGCAAAACTACTCATTGCCAGTTTATCCGCCGCATATCGAAGCTGATCCGATCAACGATAGGGAGGAAGAATGAAAAAGACCGTCCTGATCATACTGTTGGCCGTCCTGCTCCTGGGCGCTTTGATCCTGCCCGCTTGCAAACCACCCCAGCCGGAGACCGAGCCCACACCCCAAACCGAAACCACTGATGCTGCCACAGGCGTACCGGCCTCGGACACCGAACTCAGCACCACAGATGAAGAGGCCGCGGGCAACACGCAAAACAACAACTGATTTTCCCACCCGATACAAGGGCTGCGGTTTTCGCGGCCTTTTTTTTGCCTGGATTTCCCTTCTCTCCCATTATCAATACGGAATAAATACGGGATCAATACGGAGGAAATACGTATTGATCCCGTATTTATTCCGTATTGATCGTGAGAGCCAGGGGGGAAATCCGCATATTGTGGGCAAATCAAGCGTTGCCGCTTTTCTAATGCCTCCATTGGCAGACGGACGGATCAGCGAAAAAAACCTTGACTTATCCCAGCCATATCCATTTTATGAATTTCAATGCCAAAAACGATAAATTAATATGACGTAAGGATCCTTGATATGAATAAAATGCTTGTGCTGATCGGGTTTCTGGCCCTTTGCGGACTCGCTTTTGGGCTGAGCCTCAACCTCAGCGTTGATCCCTCCGCCTGGACCGGCCCCACCCGGGGAGGAGAAACCGCCCCCCACCTGGAGCCTGGAGTTCCGGCCTTGAATTATCTGCCGGTGCGGGTTCTGATCCCCTTCGGCGAGAAAGTGGATAATGTGAGTGTGATCCTGGAAGGGACAGAACTCATGCGCGACAAGGTAGGGCTGGATTTTGTGCGCGCCCAGCAGATCACATCCCGGCCCGGCCCCGACGCCACCCAACCGGACCCGGCCATCTGGAACGTAGACGCGGCCTGGCCCCGGGAGGATTTCCGCTATCTGGGCACCCAGTTCATGCGCGGCTATCAGATCGCCGTGATCGACATTTTTCCTTGGAAATACAATCCTGTGACCAGGCAGGTGCTGGCTTGTTCCGCAGCCCGGATCGAGATCGAGACCAGCTTTGACGAAGCCACAGCGCGTTCTGTGGCCAATTTTTGGACCCCCGCCCGGGGGACCGCAGATCTGCAGGATTTCGTTTTAAATCCAGAGGCCACAAGCAGTTATCAGAACGCTCCTGCCTACCGCGATCACGCTCCCCAAAGCAGGCTTATCGACCTCAGCGAACCCAAACAAATGCTCATCATCACCAATGAGGCCAGTTCAGCCAACCTTCAAAACTACATCCAGTGGCGCAATGGCAAGAACGTGAGCACCGGCCTTGTAACCACGGCCGACATCTACGCCGCCTATTCCGGAGTGGACAACGCGGAAAAGGTGCGTAATTTCATCAGCGATGCCTACCAAACCTGGGCCGTGACCGCCACCCCGCTGGAATATGTGATCCTGGCCGGTGACGATGAGATCGTTCCCGAACGGGGATGTTTCGGCCGGGTGGGTGACACGGTGGACGCGCGGATGCCTACGGACATCTACTTCAGCAATCTGGACGGCAACTGGAACGCGAACCAAAACCAGATCTGGGGAGAGGTTTTCGATAATGTGGACATGCTGCCGGAAGTGCACATCGGACGTTTTCCGGCGGAGACAGCTGAGGAATTTGCCAACATCATCCGCAAGACCCAGTACTATGTGGATTACAACACTTTCAGCAACAACATTGCCGTCATGTTCGGAGAGAACCTGAACAACAATCCCCTCACCTGGGGCGGCGATTACAAGGACGACGTGGCCACCCACATCCCGGAAGACTACTTTCTGCGGACAATGTATCAGCGCGACGGCACCTACAGCGAACAGGGCGTCTGGCAGGCCATCAACCAGGGCGCGCATGTGATGAACCACATGGGGCACGCCAATGAGACATATCTGATGGGGCAGGGCAACAACACCATCGAACAGCTCGAAAACACGGAATACGGTTTTTTGTACACCCAGGGCTGCTACCCCGCGGCCTTTGACCAACGCACCAGCGGCGACGGAGAATGCATCGGCGAACATATGTCCACCACAGGCGGCGGAGTTTTCGCCTTTATCGGCAACACGCGCTACGGTTGGTACATGCCCGGGGGGATCGATGGCGCTTCACAATTTTATGACCGCCAATACTTTACGGGCCTCTATGAGACTCTGAACAACCGCCTGGGCCAGGCCCTCACCTATTCCCGCCAGCAAAACCTGAACGCCGCGCTCAACAACGACGTGATGCGCTGGTGCTATTACGAGGTGGTGCTCTTTGGGGATCCCTCCATCGAGGTTAAATACCCCGATCCCTCTTTGCCATTGCTAAGCGTGGAAAGCATCAGCATTTCCGATATCGAGGGAGACGGCGATGGCAGCCTCAATCCCGGCGAGATCCTGCAGATCCGGCCGGTTATCCGCAACCATCAGGACTGGGGCACAGCCTACAACGTGAGCGTGACGCTGGAGAACGCGCCGGAAGGGGTGGAAGTTCTGGACGGCTCGCAGGTGATCGCGGAAATCCTGCCGGGTCAGACCAGCCCGGAAGATTTTCACATCCGGGTGCAGCTGTCTCCGGAATTGAACTACGGCATCTATTACCTGAAGCTGGCCCTTGATTCAGTGAATCCTGTAAACGATCTGAGCACAGGCCTGCGCAAGCATGACCTGAGTTTCGAGATCACCATGGTGGACAACCGCTATCCCTGGGATTGCCAGATCCAGACCAAATCCGCGCCCGTAGTGCATGATTTCAACGGGGATGACGATCCGGACATCATGTATCTGGATGTTCAGGGAAGGGCTTATTACATCAATGAAGAGGGCGAGGATTTCCTCAGCTGGGCCAACCCGCCGCAACAGGATATCATGCGCAGCGCCGCCATGGGAGACATCAACGGCGACGGCGATCCCGAGATCGTTTTCGCCAGTCGCAGCGGACGAGTCCAAGCCGCAGGCCTGGACGGCACTCCGGTCTTCACATATGAGACCGGCAGCCAACTGCTCTTCACTCCGGTCCTCGCCACCATCGACAATTCCGGCACGGACAAGGTGCTGGTGAACGCCCTCAACGGAGACCTGCACGCGATCAATCCTGACGGGACTTCGGTGCCGGGATTCCCCGTGAATTTGGGCTCATCCTATTTTACTGAGATCGCGGCTGCCGATCTGGACCGCGACTGTGTGATGGAGATCATCGCCGGCACCCAGAACGGCAACTTGCATGTTTTGGACAGCGCGGGCAACCCCAAGCCCGGTTTTCCTCTGGCTGTGGGCGGCATAATTTCCGGCGCGCCAACGGTTTTGGACAACGGGAGGATCGTGCTGGGAACTAACAACAGCATGCTGCTGGTCTCTCCTTCCGGAGAGGTGTTGGTCAACAAGCCGATCCCTGCAGCGATGGCCTCCAGCCCTGTGGTGGCAGACCTGGATGGAGATGAGGTTCTGGAAGTGGTCTTTGTGACAATCGGCGGAAAGCTTTTCGTGGTGGACCAAAATGGCAACGACCTGAGTGGTTTTCCGCTGGAGGTTGGGGCGATCTTCAACGCCCCGCCGCTGATCGCCAATCTCGATGACGACCCCAATCCCGAGATCCTGCTCTCCAGTTATATAAATTCTGTCTATGCCTACAACCACGACGGTTCAGCCCTGCCCGGCTATCCCTTCGTGACCTCCTACAACGGCTGCACGCCAGGCACCATCAGCGATCTGGATAACGATGGCATGCTGAAGCTGGTGAGCGGTTACTCCACCGGGGTGTTGGTGCTCAATCTGCGCCATCCCTCCGGAGGACGCACACCCTGGGCAACCTACCGCGGATCGCTCCAGCGCCAGGGCAGCCACGCCGCGGCCTGCTATCTGCCAGCCTCCGATCCCACAGTGCCGGCCTTGTCGGACAAACTATTGCAGAACTATCCCAATCCCTTCCACCCCAGCACCACCATTTCCTTTCAAACAGCCAAAGATGGTGAAGCCAAACTCGCCGTGTACAACCTCAAGGGACAGTTGGTGCGCGCGCTGAGTTCCGGTAATCTTAAACAGGGGGATCACAAGATCGTCTGGGATGGCCGTGACGAGAGGGGAAAACCAGCGGCCAGCGGGATCTACCTTTTCCGGCTGCAAACCTGCAATGCCACCATTACCCGGCGCATGCTGTTGCTTAAGTAAGAAAGGTCTTGACGTTTTCTGGCGCATAATCATAACCCGATCATAAAAAAATACCCACAAGGAGACCCAAAATGCCAAAAGTATTGATCGCCACGGAAAAACCCTTCGCGGCTGAAGCCGTGCAAAAGATCAAAGCTGAACTCGACGCCGTCGGTTATCCCCATGTCTGGCTGGAAAACTACACCGACCCCAAGGACCTGCACACAGCTGTAGCCGACGCCGAAGCCCTCATCATCCGCAGCGACAAGGTTGACGAAGCAGTGTTCGCGGCCGCGCCCAATCTCAAGATCGTGGTTCGTGCCGGAGCCGGTTACGACAACATCGACCTTGCCGCGGCAACCGAGCACAACGTTGTGGCCATGAACACCCCCGGCCAAAATTCCAACGCCGTGGCCGAACTGGCCCTGGCCATGATGATCTATATGGCCCGCGGAAAATTCAACGGCAAGAGCGGATCAGAACTGGCCGGTAAGAAGCTGGTGCTCTACGGTTTTGGTTTTGTCGCCCGCTATCTGGCCAAAATGGCCAAAGGCGTCGGCATGGAAGTTTTCGCCTACGATCCTTACCTCAGCGGCGAGATCATGACCAAGGAAGGCGTGTCTGCCCTGCACAGCGTACAGGAGATCTTCAGCACCGGCGACTTCATCTCCCTGCATATTCCCGCCACCACCGAGACCAAGAAGTCCATCAACTGGGATCTGCTGTCCTTGGTGAAGAACGGCTGCATCATGGTGAACACGGCGCGCAAGGAAGTGATCGATGAAGAAGCGCTGCTCAAGGCATTTGAGGAAAAACCCAAATTCCGCTATGTGAGCGACGTCGAACCTGATTGTTCAGCCAAATTGGCCGAACTCTACGCCGACCGCAGCTACTGGACTCCCAAGAAGATGGGTGCCCAGACCGGTGAAGCCAATGTCAACGCCGGAGTGGCCGCCGCGAAGCAGATCATCGCCTTCTTCGAAAAGGGGGACAAGACCTACAAAGTGAACTGAACAAGCCCCCGGGCCCGCGCCCGTTGGGAAAAGATAACCCCCGGTATCGGCCGGGGGTTTTGTATAGGGGGTAAAACTCCGTTTAAGCTTTGGTGCTGATGGGTACCACAGAGACGAACTTGCGGTTGCCGGCTCCGCGGGTTTCAAATTTCACGTGGCCTTCCACAAGGCTGAACAGGGTGAAATCCCTGCCCATGCCGACGTTGGCGCCCGGATGGAACTTCGTGCCTTTCTGGCGCACGATGATGTTTCCGGCCAGCACGTATTCGCTGCCGAACTTCTTCACGCCGCGGTATTTGGGATTGCTGTCCCGTCCGTTGCGGCTGCTTCCGGCTCCTTTTTTATGTGCCATTCTTCATCTCCTCAGATCCGGATCCCGGTAACTTTTACTTCTGTGTATTGCTCACGGTAACCTTTTTTCACGCGGTAACCCTTTCTGCGCTTGGCATGATAGATCACCTTTTTCTTGCCTTTACCGTGCTCGATTACTTCGGCAAGTACTGCTGCGCCTTCTACTACGGGCTGGCCGACCATGATCTCGTCCTCATTGCGGACAAGCAACACCCGGTCAAATTCCAGGCTTTGGCCCGGCTCCGCCGTATTCAGCAGGGGAACGCGCAGGATGGCGTTAGCTTCAGCCCTGAACTGAAATCCTTTGATATCAACGATGGCGTACATCTTGACTCCTTGTTTCTGTATGAATGATCACGATTTTTTATGACCGCATATCCGTCAAGTGGAAATTTCCACTGCGAGCTGCCCCGTTGCAGACCGCAGGCCAGCAAATTGCTTGTGCGGTTTGAAGAATGATAGTTCCCGCCACGATCAATCCTGCTAACCCGGCGATACCTGCCGGAATATTTCCACATATATTACTCCAAATCGGTGATCGCGTATCACATTGGGATTATTAATAACTGTCCTGCTGAGCAATAGGATCAATCAAGGCAATTACAGGAACAAAAAGGTTGACAGAATTATGTATCCCAGAGATTCAACTTACCCAGCTAGATCTATACTCAAACATTTATGTTATGCCAGATGAAGGCGTCTCCCAGTGGGGATCAACTCTTTCGATGAATACATACACAAAGTATAGGAGGAACTTATGGAACATAAGTTCAGTTGCAAAGTGATATTGCTGATGGTGATAAGCTTTGCCTTCGCGTTAGCGCTGTCTGCCCAGACGCGGCAGGTAGATCTTTCCCCTTCGGCCAGTCAGGCCTTGTTGCACAACAACAGCGACCTTGGTTTTGATGTTCACTACACGGTTGGCGAGCTGCAGATCCGTGAAGTCCAGACAAAAGCCGGCATGTTTGACGAGCTTTTCATCGAGGGCTGGACTCACACAGGCGAGGTCGGGGAGCCCAAGCTACCCCTGCTACGCAAGATCATAGCTGTCCCCCTTGGCGCGGATGTGCGCCTCACTGTCAATTCCCGAACCATTCGGGAGCTGGACACCACAGTCAGCCAGCTGAAGCACCGTTTGCTCCCGGCCCAGGCGCCCGTTTCCAAATCCGCCGATCCAGCCACCCTGCCCTTTGTGGTCAATGAGGCCAGCTACCAACGCAGCGGCTACAACGACCAGGACTGCGTCCGGGTGGAGGATTTGGGCATGATGCGCGGGTTGCGGATCTTTGCCCTGGATTTTTTCCCGGTGCGATACGATCCGGCGGGGAGCCTCATCGAAGTACTGGAGGATGTGTCTGTCCGCGTCGATTATCTCAATCCGGATCTGCTGGCGACGGCCGACCTGCTGTCCCGCACTGGTTCTTACGAGTTTGACCGCCTCTACGACAAGAGCATCTTCAACTGGACATCGGGCGAACGCACCAGCATCGTGCGTTACCCCACCAAGATGCTAATCCTCTGCCCTCCGGCCTACACCACCACCCTGCAGCCCTACGTTGACTGGAAGATACAGCAGGGTTACGCTGTGACCGTCACCACGGTGGGCACAGGCGGCACCATAGCCAACACCACCACGGCGATCAAGAACTACATGACCTCGGTCTGGAGCGCCGCGACAAGCGAGAATCCCGCTCCCACTTACCTCTTGATCGTGGGTGACACCTCCACCTCCGGCAACAACGTGATCGCCATGCCGGCCCAGGTGAGCAGCCCGAGCAGCGACCACGTTACCGACAATTACTATGTGCGGCTCAGCGGCACCGACTACGTTCCGGAAATGTATTACGGCCGTTTTTCGGTTTCCTCCGCCACCGAACTGACCAATATCGTGAACAAGACCATGACATGGGAAAAGACTCAGATGACCGATCTGAGCTATCTGGGCAACGTGGTGATGATCGCCGGGCAGGATGCCACCTTCGGCCCCACTCACGCTGATGGCGCCATCAAGTATGGCACCCAAAACTACTTTAACGCTGCCCACGGCATCACCTCCAACACCTATCTTTACGCAGTCTCCGGTAGTAGCGATGCCACCATCATCGCCAATGCCAACTCCGGCCGCGGCTACATCAACTACACCGCGCACGGCGATGTGGACAGATGGTATGACCCCACCTTCACGGTGACCAACGTGAATGCGATGACCAACACCGGCAAATACGGCGTCATGGTTGGCAATTGCTGCCTCACCAACGCCTTCGATACCGGTGTCTGCTTCGGTGAATCCATCATCCGCAAAGCCAATGCCGGAGGCGTGGCCTACATCGGCGGCACCAACAGCACCTACTGGGATGAAGACTACTGGTGGGCTGTGGGGGCCAAGGGCACCGCCAACGGCAATGCTCCTGCTTACAACGCCAGCAAGCTGGGTGTTTACGACGTCATGTTCCACGATCACAGCGAAGCCTTCACCGACTGGGCCACCACCACCGGCGAGACCATCTGGATGGGGAATCTGGCCGTGAACCAGGGTGGAAGTTCTTATATTAACTACTACTGGGAAATCTACTCCGTAATGGGCGACCCTTCCCTGATGCCGTATTTTGGAGTGCCCACCACCAATCCGGCCTCGTATCCCTCCCAGATCCAGGTAGGCACAACCAGCTACGCCATCACAGGAGCGGCCCCTTACACCAGGATCGGCCTCAGCATGAACGGCGTGATCTACGGCACCGGCATCACCGACGCCAGCGGCAATCTGACTCTGACGATCACCCCCTTCTTCACAGCGGGGACCGCCACCCTGGTGCTCACCGCCCAAGACAGGATAACCGTGATAGCCAGCATTCCGGTTCAGGCTGCCAGTGGCCCTTATATGGAAGTGACCTCTGCGAACTATGACGACGCGAACAACGATGTTCCCGAATACAACGAAAGCGGCTACTTCGACGTCACCTTCAAGAACTCCGGCACCTCCACCGCCACCAACGTTACCGCCACCCTGAGCTGCTCCACCACTGGGATCACCATCACCGATGGCTCCCACACCATCAGCAGCCTGGCCGCCGGTTCGAGCACCACGGCGGACAACGCCTATGCCCTCACGATCGCCAACAATGTGGCCAACGGCACCGTGGCCAATTTCACCATCACCATGACCAGCGGCTCGAACAACTGGAGCTACGATTTCAGCAAGACAATCAACGCCCCGGCCCTGGCCTTTGGCAGCATGACCATCAGCGATCCCAGCGGCGAC
>LAHT01004305.1_pt1 | contig 14631 bp, 11 predicted proteins | sample 329671 | NCBI WGS metagenome assembly LAHT01 (sample SAMN03275702, study PRJNA271635) | activated sludge metagenome | isolation source: Sample C-4 Sludge from methanogenic chamber (fourth chamber) of Anaerobic... | reverse complement strand
GTATTTTTTCATTAATTGATCCAGCCCCACCACGGACAGGCAGTGCTCCACTTTGTCCCTGATGGCCAGATGATCAAGCTCCCCCCTTTCGTAAAGGGGCAGGGCTACATTTTGGAAAACAGTGTAGGAATCCAGAAGAGCAGAATTTTGAAAGACCATCGCGAAACTATGCCGGATGAAAGATTCCGCGTAATCCGCATCTGCATAGACATCCACTCCATCGACTTTCACGGATCCGCCCACAGGCGGGAAAAATCCCAGGATCGTCTTGATCAAAACTGTCTTACCCGAGCCGCTGCGGCCCAGAATGATCAGATGATGCCCATCCTCCAGCTCGAAGCTCACGTCATGCAAGATCGCTTGTCCGGCCAGGCTCAGATACAGATTATCTACCGCGATCACGCTGTATCCAAAATAAGCCGAAAGCCAGGGCCAGGCCAAAGGCGTTGGCGGCAAAATCCCAGATCGAGACTGACCTCTGGGGGATCAGATACTGGTGCAGCTCATCCAGGCCGGCGGTTGCCAGGATGATCACATAGATCGCCCAAACCTTTTTATCATCAGCTTTTAACAAGCGCACAGCGCGATTTGTGAGCAGTCCCAGCAGGAAATAGACGCCGATATGGGCTACTTTATCCAGGCTTAGAATTTTCGGCGCAGGCAAAGATTGACCTGGCAGGGATGACACAATCCAGATTAAGGCAAACCACAAAACCGGAGGCCAGAGGGCTTTCGGCCAGTGCTTCCTGGGTACTTGCGCGTAACTTGAACCTTTGCCTGTGACAGGCATTAAATCAACCCGTCCTCGAGTTTGGTTACTTCCACCAGCTTGATGCTTTTGCCGTCGCCTTCCAGTACCCTGAACATCAGGACATTATCCAGAATATGGGTTTCCCCCACAGCGGGCACATGATTGAACTGGGACAGCAGATATTCCGCCACATTGTCATATTCATCGGCCTCGATCGAGGAATTGAACTCCTGATTGAACTGGCGGATGTTATAAACTCCCCTCACGCGGCAGGTTCGATTGTCAACCTTGATCAATTCGGGAGTTTCGTCGCGGTCATATTCGTCATGGATCTCCCCGACGATCTCTTCCAGAATGTCTTCCAACGAGATGATCCCTGAGGTTCCGCCATATTCGTCCACCACAATGGCCATCTGCAGTTTCTTCTTTTTAAACTGGTTGAGCAAGGCCTGGACTTTCATATTTTCTGTCACAAACCAGGCGGGCCGCATCAATTCGGTCAAACTGGCCTTCTCCGGAAACAGCAGCAGGTCTTTGACGTAGATCACTCCCACGATGTCGTCGATCGTATCCCTATAGACGGGAATGCGGGAGTGGCCGCTGGCGATGATCAGGTCGCGCAGGTCGTCGAGGTTTTGCTGTGCTTCTATCGCACGTACCTTCACCCTGGGAACGTATATCTCGGTGAGTTTTGCCTCCCGAAAACGGAACAGGCCAACCAACATCTGCTTTTCGCTTTCGTCGAGGCTGTGTTTGGAATGTTCGGATTGGATCAGGTTGTGAAATTCCTCTGTGGTGAGTCGGGACATCAGATGCTTGTCTGAGCCTGGTTTGGCAGAGATCAGCTGGCTCAATTTGTCGATCAGCCACACGGGAACATAGAGGATATAGCTGATCACTTGCAAGGGCAGGCTGACGATCCTGGCAAAACTATTGGCTGTCGCCAGGGCCACCAGCTTGGGAATGATCTCGCAAAAAGTGACGATCACCAAGGTGGAGACTATCACTTGCAAAGTAACCGCACCCGATGGACTCTTCCCCAGATCCGCAGCCAGCTTCAGAGCTATCAGCGTGCCCAGGGACGAAATTCCCATATTCACAAAGGTGTTGCCCAAAAGAACGGTCACCAATAGTTGCCGCGGGCGCCACAGCATGGTCAGGATCCTCTTCGCGCTCGCACTTTTGCTGTTTTCAAGCTTTTTCAGATAGATACGGGGCAGGGAGAAAAAGGCGGTCTCGGATCCCGAGAAAAAAGCAGAGAGCAGCATCAGCACAAATATGATCAGCAATAAAGGCAACATGGGGCCATCATCCACTTTGCTGTGTACCTTCCATAAGTTCTTTGTAGTATTTTTCCTTTTCTATCATCTGTATCCTGGCTTCCGTGCGGATATGGTCGTAGCCAAATCCGTGCAGCAGGCCGTGGATAAAAATCTCCATCAATTCCTGTTGAATGGATTTGTGACCCTTTTGCCGCTCCAGTTGTTTTATGTCAATCAGAATATCGCAAATCACAGCCTGATTGCCTTTGGTGATCTCACTTGGGAGGGTGTCCGACAGACTGAAGCACAGCACGTCCGTCATTTGGTCGTCACCGCGGTAGAGCAGATTGTACTTTCTGATCGTTGCGTCGTCGCAGATCAGAAGCCCGATCTCACATTCACCCCCAGGCATTTCAGCGTTGCAGATCTTTTCCGCCACAGCCCTTAGGGGTCCTGAATCCAAGCGGAAATCGGTTTCGTTCGAGATGTCCAGGGTGAAGGTGCTCAAGATATCCTGTCTTCCGGATACTCCAGCCTTTTGCGGTATACGCTTTCCAAGATCGGGAACATCGCAGTTTTAGCTTTGGCCAGGTCCTGGATGGTGATCGGAGCTTCATCCAGCTGTCCGTCCCGGATCAACCTTTGGATGATCTCATCGATCATTCTGGAGATGTCCTCGTTGCTGGCATCCTTTCTTGATTTGCTTGTGGATTCAACCACGTCCGCCAGCATCACCAGAGCCGCTTCCTTGGTCCGGGGCCGAGGACCGGGATATCTGAACGCGGAGGGATCGACAACCTCCCCCTGTCGCTGCGCCGCATCCAGGAAATAGCGGATGTAGCTGGTGCCATGATGCTGCCAGATGATGTCGATCACAAGTTGGGGAACCCGATGCTTTTCCGCCAGAACTACTCCTTCCTTCACATGGTCCCGGATGATGTCCGCGCTTTCCTCAGGACTGTATTTCTCGTAATACTCAGCAGAATCTTCGTTGTTCTCGGTAAATATCTCCGGATTAACGGTTTTCCCTATGTCGTGGAAATAACTGCCCACCCTGGCCAGCAGCGGATTGGCACCGATGGACTCGGCAGCCCTCTCGGCCAGATTACCCACGATCAGGCTGTGATGATAGGTTCCCACGGCATTGGTTGCCAGACGTTTAAGCAGGGGATGATTGAAATCCAGAAGTTCCAGCAGGATCTGTTTGGTGGCGCGGTTCCACTTCCTTTCGAAGAAAGTCACCAGCACAAGGCAGCCCAGAACGCTCAACGTGGTTGAAACCAGGGAGTATCCCGCGTTGCGCAACAACGCCTGAATTCTTTCGATGAGATTCTCGCCATTGAATGCCAGCAGGGTCAAGGCGGCATTTATTAAATTGACGGATACAAAAAGGAAGATCCAGATCATGATGAACTGATGCCTGGTTTTGTATCTGCGGATCAGCGCCAGGGTGAGCAGCGACGAGAGCAGAAGCAAGGTCAGACTGGCGGCATCCCAGTTCAGAAAAGGACCCAAAAGCAGTGAGCTGCAAATCGCGAATAAAATCCCCAGGTCAAATCCAAGGAGGATGGCAACAGTTATTATTAGCAGGGAGAAAGGGACCAGGCTGACATTCAGTCCAAATAGCTGGTATGTGAGCAGAGTAAACAGGATCTGGCCAAGCAACCCGGCATTGAGCACAATGACTCCCGCCGTGCCGTACGTCTCTTTTACAGGCGTGTGCCAGAGATGGATGTTGAAAGTGAAGAAAACAGCCAGCATTACCAACAGCAGTCCCATTACACCAAGCCATTGGTTCAGTATTGATCTTCTTTCGCCCCTTGCTTCATATTCCCTGGCCAAAGACCGCACCTTGTTTACGTCTTCCTGGGTGAGGCGCTGGTTTCGGCGGATGATGGCTTCGTTCTGCTTCACCATACCCTCAACGGGATCAATGGAATCAAACAGACGCTGCTGCTCCTTGGAATAACTCTGAGCGTCAACCACCATATTGGGCAGAATGAGTTTGTCCGCGTTTAACTCCACCAGCATGGCCAGCGATGGCTCCAGCCTTTGCAGGATCAGACGTTTGGCCTCCTCAATGTTAAAATGGCGCGCAAGACTGTTTTTTTCAACCCCCCGCTCAGTGTTGAGCATGATGCTGTCACCGTTCACGGCTGAGTATATCCCTGCTTTATACAACTCTTCGAGCGCTCTTTTGACCCTTGTCTGGGAAGAGGCAATGCGGGTTTCATCCCCAGTGAGCAGAAGGCCGGAGCGTTCCAGCTGATATCCCTGTTGCCTGGCGCTCAAAACAACAGCTCCCGGATCGCTGCTTTCCGCAGCCTCGTAGATCAGGCCAAACAAGCGATCCAGATTGCTGTAGGCCTCAAATTCCACATCAGGACTCAGCATATAGGGCTGTACCATCTGCGCCAGCTTTTGGGAATACTCAGCCTGGATCTGTGCCTCAGTTTTTAAAATGGGAAAATCAAAGGGAGCCAGGATATCAAACTCCGCCACCTGGCCCTCAGAAAGCTGAAAATCCGGATAGGCCTTCCTGCCCGCAGTAGTCATTTGATGCAGCCCGACCGCGCAAAGAGTGGCAATTATGGTGATCAAAATATAGCGTGAATTCATGATTTCAAATCTCGTTTAAGCATCGTTTTGTCAAGTGCCATCAATGAGCCAGTGAGCTGTACAATTCCCGCACATCACGGATCTTCATCACTTTGCCCTTGTTGCGGAGTTTCTCGTGTGCGGAGACATAGATCTTCTCGTATCCCAGCTTAACCGCCTCATTCACCCGCGCTTCGAGCTGCGCGACCGGCCGTACTTCCCCGTTCAAGCCAACTTCGCCGATGTATGCGGACTTGGAAGGCAGGGGAGTATCCTTGAGGCTGGAAATGATCGCTGCAAGAATGGCCAGGTCAAGGCCGGGGTCTGAGGATCGGATCCCCCCGGCAAGATTGATGAAAACATCGCTGGAGCGAAGATACAGAGCCAGGTTTTTTTCCAGGATGGCCAGGAGGATGGCCAACTTTTTCTGTTCCAGACCCACCACCACCCTTTGCGGAGTTCCGTAGTTCGACGATGTGGCTAATGACTGCACCTCCACTATGAAAGAGCGCGACCCTTCCATCACGCAACCTATAGCGGTGCCGTTGTGTTCGCCGGTGTCCGAGAGAAAGATGTGATTGGGATTGAGCACTTCAACCAAGCCTTGGTTTGTCATCTCGAAGATACCTATCTCATTGGTGGAGCCAAATCTGTTTTTAACCGCCCTCAGAATCTTGTATTGGCCTCTCAATTCACCCTCAAAGTACAGAACCGTGTCCACCATGTGTTCGATTATCTTGGGCCCCGCGACAAAGCCTTCCTTGGTTACATGACCCACCATGAAAATGGGAATACGAAGTGTTTTGGCGCTACGAAGCACCCGGTTGCTGGTTTCACGCAATTGGGTGATGCTGCCCGGCAGTGAATCCAGGCTGGGCAGGCTCACAGACTGGATGGAATCGACGATGAGGATGTCCGGCTGGCTTTCCTCAAGCGCGTTCAACATCAATTCCGCGTCATTGGTGCAGAGCAGCCAGATGTTTTCACTGGCTACGTTCAATCGCGTGCTCCGCAGATGGATCTGCTCGGAGCTTTCCTCTCCGGAAACGTACAGCACTTTTTTTCCCTGATTGCCCATCCACTGGGATAACTGGAGCATCAGGGTGGATTTACCGATGCCAGGTTCACCTCCGATCAGCACCAGCATTCCGCTTACTATACCACCACCGATAACCAGGTCAAACTCACGGATGCCGGTGACTGTGCGGGTAGCCCCGCTCTGTTTGATGTCCTTGATCCGTTCCGGTTTGAGCGTCTGAAGGTCAGAGCTGCCACCTTTGCTGGCCTTGCCAGATACTCTGGTGCTTTCCTTGAGGGTGCCCCAACTTCCGCAGGATGGACATTTTCCACTCCACTTGGTTGTTTCAGAACCACAATCTGTGCAAAAAAAGAGGTTCGACATCGATTTTCTCCTTGCTGTGTTGCATTTTTTCCACAGTCCAAAATATGGCAAGGTTTTTTTCACATCTGCGTTTCAGCAATGCGGCTCTAAATTCAGTTGACCAGAAACCATCCCAAGGCAAAAAATTTTTCTTGCCTAATCTAATAGTCTCATTATTATTGTATTCAGAGGTTAAGAACTTTATGAAGGCTAAGATCATTTTTTTGGGAACACCCACTTGTTCATGGTATAAAATGGTAAAAGATTAGCTTTTTACCTGGGGATTAGCTTTAAATATGTTGACGTTTCAAAAAACGAACAAGCCTTGGGCGACATGCAGCGAAAAACAGCACAGCTGGGTGTGCCTCAACCTGGGATAAATACACTGCGGTGGCAGGTTTTGACAAAGATAAGATCAACCGTCTGCTGCAAATATATTAATTAAGGAGAATGCCATGAAGGTAAACGCTGAACACTTTCACGGATTGATCACCCGTTTGCAGGTTGTCTTGAGTGAGATTGACTATGCCCAAAAAGCGTGTCTGCAGGCAGGAAAGATGGAATGCCAGTTGCTCAATCACCTCTTCGTGGTTAAGGAACCGGTCAACATGAATGAACTGGCCAAGGTTCTGAACGTTTCCCACAGCCGGATAACCAGGATCATGGACAATTTGGTAAGTAAAAAACTCGTGATGCGCAAGCCTTCCGAGAAAGACCGCCGCTGTTGGTTTGCGATCATCACGGACAAAGGCAAGAAGCTGGCTGAAAACAGTCGCCAGACAGTTGTGGACCATCAAAAGAGGATCCTTGCCCAGATCCCGGACAAAGATGCCGAAGACATTTTCAAAGCACTCAAAACCTACGTTGAAAAATATGAGGAAGTGCTTAAAGCCACGACAGTGAATATTTGATGAGCGCCAAGACTTCTATGACTTGGACCGGCGGCATGAGTTTTGACGCCGTGACCGATGGGCATCATATCATCATGGATGCCGGCACAGACTGGGGAGGCCAGGACTTGGGTCCCCGCCCAAAACCGTTGTTGTTGATCGCTCTCAGTGGTTGTTCTGGCATGGATGTGGTCTCCCTGCTCGAAAAGATGCGGGTGGGGGAGTACAGATTTCGTGTGGACGTCGAGGCAGATAGCACCAGCGACTATCCCGTCACCTACCACACCATCAGGGCTGGTTTTCATTTTTGGGGTGACAATCTGCCCCCCGAAAAGATACTCAAGGCAGTCAAACTCTCTATGGAACGTTATTGCGGTGTGCATGCCATGCTTGCGAAAGCGGCGAACATCATGGTGAAAACGTATATTAACGACGAAGAGGTCAAAGAGTGAAAAAATCGATCATCATGCTGCTCTTAAGCATGGTATTGGCGGTGGGCTGCCAGGCTCAGAATGATGAGATGGCGCCTGCTGAGCAAGCCAGTCAGGAAGTCGAGAGCAGTGAACTTGTTGAAACCGCCGGTTATGAACCTGGCGCTTGGATCACGGATTATCAATTGGCTCTGAACTACTCAGAAGCTTTGAACCGTCCTGTGCTAATCAATTTCACAGGCTCAGACTGGTGCCCCTGGTGCTTCAAGCTCCGGGATGAAGTCTTCATTCAACCGGAATTTGATTCCTACGCCAAGGACAATCTGGTTCTTCTGACAATTGACTTCCCCCAGAAGAAAAAGCTTCCTGAAGCTGAGACCAGAGCTAATGAAGCCTTGGCCAAACAATTTGGCATAGAAGGATTTCCCACGATTCTGCTGGTCAACGCGGAAGGAGCAATACTGGCCAAAACTGGGTATCAGCGGGGTGGGGCTGACGCTTATGTCAAACATTTACAGGAGTTGTTGGCCGGGAATGAGAGCACCGACTAATCGTTTCGGATAACCCGATATAACTCACACAATATGAAAGTTCCGTGAATCAATAAGATTTACGGAACTTTGCTTTTTAATATGCGAATTCAGATTTGCTGATGCCCGTTAACTAGAGCTTTGCCGAACACCAGATAGGTTATCTCCTGGCAAATCTCACCATGATGCCGAAAGCGTCAAACTCAAAGCTGTCCATACTCTCTATCCAATCGTTGTAGAAGAGAAATCCAGCCTTGCTCCCGTTCGGAAGGATGTCTCCAAAGCTCAAATAACTGTTCACCAGCTCGAAGTATTGCTTTCTGGCATTTGCCAGGTTTTGGTTTTGTTGTTCCTGGGTCTGAGGCGCAAATGGGTCCTCGTAGGTGCTTGGAAAATAACCGCTCTGGAAACTATCCAGAACTATGGACAGGGGAACGGGGTCAAACTGCTGCTGGTTAACTGTCACGCTGAAACCGCTGCGATTGAGTGACAACGGCCGCGCGGACTTATTCTTAACCTGCACGTACACAGAAAAGAAATTGGAGGCAACCGGTTGAGCATCGCCGGAATAGATCCGCGGACGCACGAACAGGGTCAAGCTGTCGGAATCGACGATGGCCCAGCCTTCCTCCACCGCGTATTCAGCCGCGGGCTGAGGTACGTAAGGCTTCAGCAGACAGCCACCCAGGCTCAGCAATGCCAGCCCCAAAAACCAAATACATTTCTTCATCGTAATACCTGGACCCCCCTCTCCGCGAGGGAAAGGGGGATCACAAGGCGTGGATTATTCTGTATCTTCATCTGTGTCGACGTCAACTTCATCGTTGTCGTCATCCATTTCTTCTTCGTCGTCAGCGGGCTCATCCTCATCATCGGCCGGCGCGGAAGGCAGCGGGAGCGCGTTTTTCAGCTTTTCCACCTCCACGTCCAGCTCTTCATCATCCAGATCGGGCGGGATGAGAGTGATGTCGCAAACCTTGTCATTGTCGTAGAGATTGATCAGCCGTACGCCTTGGGTGTTGCGGCTGATCGTTTTGATCTCGCTGATCTTTTGCCGGATGATCTTGCCGTCCTGGGTGATGATCATCAGGTCTTCGCTGTCGTCCACGATCATCAGCGCGGCCAGATGTCCGTTGCGCTGGCTGGTTTTGAGCGTGATCACGCCTTTGCTGCCACGCCGGGTGGTGGGATAGGCTGAGGTGAGGGTGCGCTTGCCGTAGCCGTTTTCGCTGATGGCCAGGATCGTCTTGCCGCTGGGGCTGCCGTTTTCCATGATGTCTTCCTGGGCGATGATGCCCATGGATATCACATAGTCCTCGTCGCGCAGCCGGATGCCCCGCACGCCCTTGGTGAAGCGGGCCGTCTGGCGGAAGTCCTTTTCGTTGAAGCGGTTGCAATAACCGTTCTTGGTGGCCAGGATGATGTCGTCGTTCCCCTCGGTGATGCGGGCGTCGATCAGTTCGTCACCAGGCATCAGTTTGATGGCCAGGATGCCGCTGCTGCGCGGACGGCTGAAAGCCGCCAGGGCGGATTTCTTTACCGTTCCGTTCTTGGTACACATCACCACGTTCTGTTCAGGACTGAAGTTTTTCAGGGTCACAAAGGCCCTGATCTTTTCCTTGTCCTCAAACTTCACCAGATTCACCACCGCCTTGCCGCGGGCTGTTCTGCTCGCTTCCGGGATCTCGTACACCTTCAGCCAGTAGCATCTGCCGTGGTCGGTGAAGAGCAGGATATAGGAATGGGTGGAGGCCACGAAGATGTACTGGATGTTGTCCTCGTCCTTCAGATTGGTGCCCGTGAGGCCGCGTCCGCCCCGTACCTGCACCCGGTAGGTATCCACGGGCAGGCGTTTCACATAGCCGTCGTGGGTGATGGTAACCACCACCAGTTCGTCGGCCACCATGTCCTCGGGGTTCAGCATCCCGCTGTAGTTCTCCAAGATCTTGGAACGGCGGGCATCGCCAAACTTGTCGAGGATCTCCTGGGTTTCCTGTTTGATCAGCTGCATGCGCAGGTCCTTGTTTTCCACCAGATCGCGCAGCCGGGAGATCACTTTCAGCAGTTCGCGGTATTCTTCCTCGATCTTTTCCCGCTCGAGCCCCGTTAGGCGTTGCAAACGCATCTCCAGAATGGCTTTGGCCTGGATCTCGGAAAGGCCGAACTTCGCCTGCAACTGTTCACTGGCCTCCGGAGGCGTCTGCGACGCGCGGATGGTAGCGATCACCTCGTCCAGGTTGTCCAGGGCGATCTTGAATCCTTCCAGGATGTGCAGCCGGTCCTCGGCGTTCCTCAGCTCGAACAGGGTGCGGCGCAGGACCACATCGTGCCTGAACTGGATGAAATTGTTCAGCATGTCCTTCATGTTCACCACTTGGGGCACGCCGTCGATCAGGCAGAGGTTGATCACGCCAAAGGTGGTTTGCAGCTGGGTGTATTTATAGAGATGGTTTAGTACTGTGTTGCCGTCAGCATTGCGCTTAACGTGAATCACGAGTCTCATCCCGTCGCGTCCGGATTCATCACGTACGTCGCTGATGCCCTCGATCCGCTTGTCCTTGACCAACTCCACTATCCTTTCGATCAGGGCGGTCTTGGTAACCTGATATGGTATGGAGCGGATGATGATCGATTCCTGCTCGTTCTTGCCGGTCTCGATCTCCGCCTCGCCTCGGATCAGGAGGCGTCCGCGCCCAGTCTGAAAATAGTCATTGATCCCGTCAACGCCGAGTATGAAACCGCCGGTTGGGAAATCCGGTCCCTTGATGTATTGGCGCAGATCCATTATTTCAATGTCCGGGTTGTCTATCAGCGCTATCATGGCGTCGCAAACCTCGCGGATATTATGGGGGGGCATGTTGGTCGCCATACCTACCGCGATGCCGGAAGATCCGTTGATCAGCAGGTTAGGTACCCGCGAGGGAAAGACCACCGGTTCTTTGCGCGTGTCGTCATAGTTGCCGATAAAATCTACGGTGTCTTTTTCCAGTTCTTCCAGCATCTCCATCGTCACTTTCTGCATGCGGGCTTCTGTGTAACGCATGGCCGCGGGTGGGTCGCCGTCGATGGAACCGAAGTTTCCCTGACCGTCAACCAGTGGATAGCGCATATTCCAAGGCTGGGCAAGGCGAACCAAGGTGGGATAGACCACTTGTTCACCATGGGGATGGTAGTTCCCGGAGGTGTCGCCTGCGATCTTTGCGCATTTGCGGAAATGACCGCCGGGAGAGAGATTAAGTTCGCTCATGGCGAATATGATGCGCCGCTGGGAGGGTTTTAACCCGTCCCGGATGTCCGGCAACGCGCGGGCCACGATCACGCTCATGGAATAATCCAGATACGCTTGGCGAAGGTGGTCTTCGATCTGTACGTTCAGTAGTTTTGTTCTATCGTCCATTTTTCACTCCAGCTTCCTTAGATATCCAGATTCTTCACATACTTCGCGTTAGCTTGAATGAATTCGCGGCGCGGTTCCACCTCATCGCCCATCAGCACTGTGAACATCCGGTCTGCTTCGATGGCGTCATCCATCTTCACGGAGATCATGATCCGGTTTTCCGGGTCCATGGTGGTTTCCCATAACTGGTCCGGGTTCATCTCACCCAGTCCTTTATAGCGCTGGATCACAACACCCTTGTCTCCAAATTCCTTGATCGCAGTGTCCCGTTCTTCCTCGGAGAAAACGTATTTCTTCTGCTTTCCCTTACGCACCAAAAACAGGGGCGGCTTGGCTATATAGACATGGCCGTGCTCGATCAAGGGCTTCATGTAGCGGTAGAAGAACGTGAGCAGCAGGGTGCTGATGTGAGCGCCATCCACGTCCGCGTCAGCCATGATCACGATGCTGCCATAGCGGATCTTGGTGACGTCGAAATCCTGTCCGATCCCAGCTCCGATGGCCAGAATGATCGGTTGGATCTTGTCGTTGTTGAGTACCTTGTCCACCCTGGCTTTTTCGGTGTTCAGCATCTTGCCCCATAGAGGCAGAATCGCCTGGAACGAACGATCCCGTCCCTGTTTGGCACTGCCCCCGGCGGAATCTCCCTCCACCAGGAAGAGCTCCGTCAAGTTTGGATCGGTGATGGTGCAATCAGCCAATTTGCCTGGCAGCGAGCCGCTTTCCAACACCGACTTGCGGCGGGTTAGCTCCCTCGCTTTGCGGGCCGCTTCGCGGGAACGGGCCGCCTGGATGCTTTTCAGCGTTATGGATTTGGCCTCGGCGGGATGCTCTTCAAAATAGGTCATCAGCTTCTCGTAGACCACTGAGTTCACAAAGCCGTCCACTTCTGAGTTTTGCAGCTTGGTTTTGGTCTGACCTTCGAACTGGGGATTGCTGAGTTTGACGCTGATCACTGCTGTCAGGCCTTCGCGGATGTCCTCCCCCGAGGGTGACACCTTTTCGTTCTTCAGCAGGTCTGCGTTTTTGATGTAGGTATTCACAGCGCGGGTGAGGCCGCTTTTGAAACCGCTGAGGTGCGTTCCGCCCTCGGTGGTGTTGATGTTGTTGGCAAAGCTGAAGATGTTTTCCTGATAACCCTCATTGTATTGCAAGGCCAGTTCGAACTCCAGTCCTTCCCGCTCTGATTGTGCATAGATCGGCTTGGAACCCAGCGGCTTTTTATTCTGGTTAAGAAACACCACGAAGCTCTCGATGCCGCCATCGTATTTGAAATCATGCACCCGGTCTGTGCGCTCGTCCTTGAGAATGATGCGCACCCCGCGGTTGAGGAAGGCCAGTTCGCGCAGGCGGGTGGTGAGATAGTCAAAACTGAACTCCACCGTTTCAAAGATGGTGGGATCCGGCTTGAATTTGATCACTGTTCCGGTGCGGTTGGTATCTCCCAGGATCTTGAGTTCCGATGCCACCTGGCCCCTCTCGTATCGCTGGAAATAGATCTTGCCGCCACTGTGGATTCGGGCCTCCAGATAATCGGACAAGGCCACGACCACTGAAACACCGACGCCGTGAAGCCCACCGGAAACCTTATAGGAGTTCGTGTCGAACTTGCCGCCGGCGTGCAGCACGGTCATCACCACCTGCAGAGCTGGTATTTTCATGTCCTTGTGCTCGTCCACTGGGATGCCTCGGCCGTTGTCGTCGACCTCCACTTCTCCCTGGGATGTGATGGTAACCTTGATCTGGTCGCAATATCCAGCCAAAGCTTCGTCTATGGAGTTATCCACAACCTCATAGACCAGATGATGCAGGCCGCGTTCACTGGTACCGCCGATATACATGGATGGGCGTTTCCGAACTGCTTCCAGGCCTTTCATCACCTTGATGTTGCTCGCAGTGTAGTTGTTTTCAGACATAATCTATTGTCTCCTAATAATATGCATAGTATAATAACGAGAAATTTGAAACCGGGTCGCCAACTCAAAGAACAAACAAATCCATATTTCCATGCCAGAAAATCAGATAAGGCTTTTTTGTCAAGCAGAATCACCGATATTTTTGAGATTTTATCTGCTTGCATATCAATGAGTTATCAGCAATGTAGCTGGACCGTGAAAACCTGCTTGAGTGCCTCAATGTATATCGGGCTTTTCAAGCGTTTAAAATAGGCATTCTCGATAATCATTTTCCTAAATATAGACCAAATACTAAGTTTGCCTTCCCTGATGCTGTAACATCATGAATTTAACTCAAAGTAGCCATATTTGGATTTTATGCCTCATAATCCGGAAATCAGCGATCTCCTTTCTATCCCGGCTGTTTATCGCTTTTTTTATGGCTAATCCGTATATCATGTTATTGCGCAATCTCTTATCTGCATTTCATGTCTATCCGGATGATATCCTCACAGCAAATGCCAATCATTTTGACTATCATAATATACCCAGCAATGATTTTTTCGTATTCACCCCTTCTCCGCCTCCCCACAAACACCAGCATTGATGGGAAGGGATCACGAGTGAGAAAAAATTGAGTGGAGTTGTGCCTATTCCTGCGGACAAGGCGGAGACGATCATCCCCGACAAGGAAATGCCGCGCCAGTCAGACGCGGCATTTTGTAAAGGGGTCATCCGGACTTGTGTCTAATTCTGAAGAACGATTCCAACTCTGCGATTCACGGAACTGGCTGTGGATTCCGCCTGCCGTTCCAGAGGATTCTTCTTGCCGTAGGATCTCCAGGACACTCTTTTGATGCCAATGCCTTTGCTGATCAGATAATCAGCCACCACCTTGGCCCGCCTTTCTGAGAGTTGCTTGTTGTATTCTTCGGTTCCGTTTTCCCAGGCATGGCCGGAGAGTCTGACTTTCAGTTCGGGATTGGCAAGCAGGGTCATCACCAGCAGATCCAGATCTGAGGTGGCTGCGCCGTCAAGCTGCGAGCTTCCATTTGCGAAGAGAATATCGGGCAAGGAAGTGGCTGCATCTTTTTCCAGTTTCTGCAGCACGATGTCCAGCCTCATCGCCGTGGAACCTATACTGGGCCTCACTTCCCGTGAATTGACCACATATCCGGGAGTGTTAACAATTGCGTGATACATCTCCGCAGAAGGCAAGGTTTCCAGGAAATTGCCCTGGGTATTGGTGTTCAGCAACTCCTGATATCGCTCGCCATTTCGCTCGCTGTTGATCTGAAGTTCGGTGATAACAGCCATTCCATATTGGTCGCGAATAGAGCCTTCGATCCTGATCGGGGGTTGCTGAACCGGCTCCTCTGTTGCTTCACCGGACCAAGATTCCCGCTCCAAGGGTATCGGTTCGGAGTCTTTTCTGGCCAGGCCCTTCCGGATCGATTCCAAACTCTCGTCGATTCTGGCAAAGATAGTCTCATCGT
>LAHT01005563.1_pt1 | contig 14686 bp, 10 predicted proteins | sample 329671 | NCBI WGS metagenome assembly LAHT01 (sample SAMN03275702, study PRJNA271635) | activated sludge metagenome | isolation source: Sample C-4 Sludge from methanogenic chamber (fourth chamber) of Anaerobic... | reverse complement strand
CCGCCGAGTGCTGACTTCATATTATAAAGGTATTGGTGTGACATGGTATGCGATCCGAAGGTGAATGGCCTGACCCCTCCGTCGAAGGTGTAACTGCTCAAACGCTCCACTTCGTCCCAGTCGAGGAAGGAGTCCATCCCGATCTTCGAGGCCCAGAGAAAGAAGGTCGCCTTCATCCTGTATCTCTTCAGCAGCGGGGCTGCCAGAGTGTACCATGAGTGGTCCCCGTCATCAAAAGTGATCAGAGCAGCATGCGTGGTGAGTTCCTGCTCTCCTGAGATAACTGCTGCCAGATCATTGAAATCTATCACCCTGATATTGTTTTCCTGAAGGTAAAGGAGGTCCTTTTCGAACTCTTCAGCGCTGCGCTCATAAAGGTTGCCGGCGTCACCCTCCGTGATCCGGTGATACATGAGTATCACCACACGCGGATTATCGACCGGCTCTGGATCAGGCAGCCTGGTGCATGCCGCCACCACTAGGGCCACAATGAGAAACGCCCTGACAGTCTTCTGCATATATAACTGGTATGAATTCAACTTTTTTGTTCTCGTGGAAATATCATTCTCATTATCAAACGGGAGAATGACTCTTTTCGTACCCGGGCCTTCAGGCTATCCTCTTTCGTTTGCCAGCTTCCGCATTCCCTCGATCTCATCGCGCAGCCTGGCAGCCTCAATGAAGTCGAGCGCTGCAGCAGCCTTCTCCATAGCCTTGCGGGTTTTGTCAATCGCCTTTTCAAGCTGCTCCCGTGACATGTACTTTACAACGGGGTCAGCTGCCACATCAACCTTAACGGGACCGGTATAGGCATGCAGCTCCACACCCTTGTGGCTCAGCCCCTTTAACATGGTCCCGCTCCTCTTCACCACCTGCTGCGGTGTTATTCCCATTTCAGAGTTATACTTAAGCTGTTGGGCCTGCCTTCTTTTCGTCTCATTGATAGTCTCCTGCATTGATCCGGTAATCCTGTCAGCATACATCACCACCAGTCCGTTGATATTCCTTGCCGCCCTGCCTGCCGTCTGTGTCAGCGCCCTTCCTGACCTGAGAAAACCCTCCTTGTCAGCATCGAGTATTGCCACCAGTGACACTTCAGGAAGGTCAAGCCCTTCGCGGAGAAGGTTCACACCCACAAGCACATCGAACACACCCGATCTGAGCCCCTCCAGAATCTCCACTCTCTCAATGGTCTCAACATCTGAATGGATGTATCTCGATTTGATGTCGAACCTGGCGAGGTAGTTATTGAGCTCCTCCGCCATCCTTTTTGTCATGGTAGTAACCAGTACTCTTTCATTCCTGGCAGAACGTTTCCTGATCTCCTCCATGAGATCGTCCACCTGGTTGCGGCTGGGCCGCACTTCCACCGGCGGATCAAGGAGCCCTGTAGGCCTGATCACCTGGTCAACGAATACCCCTTCGCTCTTTTCCATCTCGTATTCAGCCGGTGTGGCGCTCATGTATATCGTCTGACCAGTAAGCGCTTCGAACTCCTCCAGCCTCAGCGGCCTGTTGTCCAATGCAGACGGGAGGCGGAAGCCATATTCCACCAGGGTCTGCTTGCGCGAGTGGTCACCTCCGTACATCGCCCTTATCTGGGGAACGGTAACATGACTTTCGTCTATGACCGTGATGAAATCCTTGGGGAAACAATCAAGGAGGCAGAAAGGTCGTGTTCCGGGCGCCCTGCCGTCAAAATATCTTGAATAGTTCTCTATACCGCTGCAGTAGCCCAGTTCCTTGATCATCTCAAGGTCATACTGCACCCTCTGTTCAATCCTTTTAGCTTCCTCCGGCCGACCGGTATCCCGGAAGTGTCTGGCCTGCAGCACCATGTCGTCCTGGATCAGCGAGACAGCCGTGTTGATCCGGTCCCTGGTGGTGACAAAAAGATTCGCCGGATAGATCACATACTCATCCAGGTCATCACGGTGCTGACCGGAAAGCGGATCGAAGGTGGATACCTCTTCTATCTCGTCTCCAAAAAAGACGATGCGCAGGGCGAGGTCGGCATAAGCCGGGAAAACATCTACAGTATCACCCCTGACCCTGAAGGTGCCGTGGCTGAATTCCAGTTCATTGCGTGCATACAGGCTGTCAACAAGCCTGCGAAGCAGCAACGTGCGGCTGATCTTCGCCCCCCTGATCACATGAACGGTATTGGAACGGAAATCATCCGGATTGCCAATGCCGTAGATGCAGGAGACAGAAGAGACCACAATGACATCACGCCTGCCGGAGAGAAGTGATGAGGTGGCGCTGAGCCGGAGCTTTTCTATTTCATCATTGATGGAAAGGTCCTTCTCTATATAGGTATCAGTTACCGGGAGATAAGCCTCCGGTTGATAGTAATCATAGTATGACACAAAGTATTCCACAGCGTTTTCGGGGAAGAACTCCCTGAATTCCCCGTACAGCTGGGCTGCGAGTGTCTTGTTGTGACTCAGCACCAGCACCGGCCGGTTGAGCTGAGCAATGACATTGGCAATGGTAAAGGTCTTTCCTGATCCCGTCACCCCCAACAGTGTCTGATAAGGCACTCCCTGAATCAGTCCCCCGGCCAGCTGCCGTATAGCCTCCGGCTGGTCGCCTGCGGGTGTATAATCTGATGTAAGCCTGAACTCCATGATTTGCCGGTAGGGCAAAAATAACAAAATAGAGAGGCATGGCACAAACATTACCATGCTATTTATTAGGTGGCAGTTCAGGCATGCTGTTAACTCCTTTTTTTTATTTTTGTATTGTCATACATATTCAGCCGATGTGTCACCCGTGTCGCACTTTGGTGTTTTTATTCACCAGCCTCCTTCTTGCCGGTCCTGGCACTGATGCCAGCTGCCAGGGATATGTACTGACGCATTACAACTCCAGGAATGGCATCGGCCATGACAATGTCAGGACTATCGCAACAGACAGCAGCGGCTTTATCTGGTTTGCAACATGGGACGGCCTTACAAGATATGACGGAACTGACTTTGTAAGCTATTTCCATGATCCGGCTGACACTGCCACAATTCCATACTTTTCTGTCAGCCAGGTTTCCATTGACAAAGAGGATAACCTCTGGATTTCCACTGACAACGGGCAACTGTCTCTTTTCAACCGTACCACCGAGAAATTCAGCCGGGTAAGGAGTCTTGGAGGTTACCCTGTCAGTGATCTTACCTGCTTCAATCCGGGCCCGGACGGATTTATGTGGTTTATTCTCGGCAAGGGGGTGCTGAAGTACAATCCCTTATCTAAGGAGACTCTGTTTTTCCCCTGGAGAACAAATCCCGGTGACTCCCTGCAACTGGTTTTCGGCGGTACACGCTTGCTGTTCGACGAAAACAAAGAGCCCTGGCTTACCAGGAACGATGTTCTGAAACTTAACCTGGTTACAGACCAGGCTGCCGGTGACCGGTATGCTGCCATAAATTCCTTCATCCCGATAGAGAGACTGCCCGGAAGGATCGGTACTTTTTTCGGTGAGGTCGGTTATGCAAAGATTGTACGCGATACACCCGGTAACCTTTGGCTTGCATCCATGACCGGTCTGTTCCGTTATGACCACGCCCGGAACCGTTTCATAGAATACGGCGGTGATTTCAATAAAATCAGGTTCGCGGGTGACCAGCCCGTGATCTTTTACAATCATGATACCGGCCTTAATATCTCCTTTCCTGACAGGGACACCTTGTTTACGATACCGCGTGAAACCTGCGGCCTACCCACAACCTGCCTTATGACTGATCCCGGGCTGCTCTGGTTCTCACATTCATGGTATGGCGGCACATCGGCAGGAGTTGTCAAGGCAGTGTTCACTCCTCATGAATTCAGATTTATAAATCCCTTCCGGGAGAAGTCCGGCGAACTAAACGTCTTCGGCCTTGCAAAAGACGAACAGGGTGCCCTGTGGATTGCCGCAAGGGACAGGAACTACACCATTCGAATAGACAGCGCAGGTGTGCCTGAACGAAAGTTCTTACTGAATGACAGGGAGATAACCGAACTCTGGCATCCCAGGTCATTCCTTCCTGATACCGGCTCAATGTGGATCGGATACTTCTTCAAAAGACTGGTTCATTATGACCTCGCAACCGGAAAGCCAGAGTACCACTATCCGGGCAAGAGCATCCACACCACCTGCTATGATGACCAGGGAAGGATCCTGTTTGCTGACGACGGAATAATGAGGTATGATCCGGTCACCCGGACAACGGAACAACTGCTTGCCACTGGCGATACCATGTACATCTTCACCTTCCATCGCCGCGGCGACACCCTCTGGGCCGGTTGCAGCCACAGTTACCTTCTGAGATACAACCTGAGCACCGGAGAGCATTCCCCGGTGAAAATCCTGGAAGGAATGACCAACGTGGAAGATATTTGTGACGGCGATGACGGAACACTATGGATTGCCACCCTGGGTACAGGGGTATGCCACTATAACCCGTACACCGGGGAGAAACTGTTCTATACAACCGCTGCCGGCCTGTCCAACAACACAACGTACTGTATATTGAGGGACCGCAACGGAAATATCTGGGTTTCAACCAACGACGGATTGTCGGTAATCAATCCGGTAACGGGGCTCATAAGGTCATTCGGTGAAAATGACGGCCTTATGATTCATGAATTCAATTCAGATGCCTCATGGGTAAATGAGGATGGCACATTCATACTCGGAGGCGTCGGGGGAGCGGTTGAATTTGATCCTGCTGAAGTGCTCAGTGAACCAAAGGGAATGCCAAAACAAAAGATAATCATCACCGAGCTGGAAGTGTCGGCACTGAAACGCGTACTCGACGAGCCTGTATACATGACTGATACAGTGGTTCTTCGTAAAGGTGATGACAACTTTCACCTCTCATTTGTGGTACCCGAATACCGTAACCCGGATATGACCAGGTTCAGGTACAGGCTTGGCGGCGATGAGGCTAACTGGTACTATACTGACCACAATGACAGAAACATAAATTTCTCAAATCTCTCCCCGGGATGGTATGATCTGCATATTGAAGCTACTGATATCAACGGTTCATGGAGCAACAGCAGACTGCTGACTATCCGGGTAAAACCCTACTTCTACCAGACCATTCTCTTCAAGATAACACTGCCGCTGTTTCTACTGACGCTTTTCTCCTTTATTGCCTGGTCTGTTCTCAAACAGATGAATCAGAGGGAACGTCAGAAAAGGGACATGCTGCGCCAGCAGGCCCTCCGTGCACAGATGAATCCCCATTTTATCTTCAACGCACTTAACTCTATCAATTACTTCATCTCAAATAATGACCGGTTGTCAGCCAACAGGTACATTTCCGACTTTTCCAAACATATCCGGACAGTCCTCAACAACATGAACGAAGACTTCGTCAGGCTTAGTGTGGAGATTGATGCCCTGGAAGACTACCTGAAGATTGAACATCTGAGATTCGGAGACAAATTTGACTATGCAATCAAAGTTGATCAGGATGTCAAGGCAGAAAGTTTCAGGATTTCCCCGGGATTGATCCAGCCTTTTGTTGAGAATGCCATATGGCATGGGGTGATGGGACTGAGCGGACGCAAGGGGATGATAACCGTTGCAGTGAAGATGAACGGATCCGGATTGCTGTGCATGGTTGAGGATGACGGTGTTGGCAGGGCACGCTCCGAAGCCATGAAAGACGGAACGCTCCCTAAGAAATCAAGGGGAATTTCACTTGCCACAGAGAGGATGAAGATCATTAACAACCTTCTCCTGACCAATTACCGGATCACCATTTCCGATCTGTACCCTGACCGTACGGAAACCGGTACCAGGGTTGAGATTGAGCTTCCCCTTGCACCATAATCCTGAATCAGCGATATGTAACTGACCAATCCCAATTCTGACTCCACTGATATGATACGGGCTGTAATTATTGACGACGAAAAACCGGCAAGAGACGTAATATCCAACTACCTTCATGATTATTGTCCCGAAGTGGAGGTTGTGGCAATGGCATCCTCCGTGAAGACTGCCTTGACTGCCATTCAGAAGACAACACCGGACCTCGTCTTCCTGGACATTGAGATGCCTGACGGAACAGGTTTTGATCTCCTGAATATGTTCGAGAAGATTGAATTCAAGATTATTTTTGTCACAGCCTACTCGGAGTATGCAATTAAAGCATTCAGGTTCAGCGCGCTGGACTATCTTCTGAAACCGGTAAAAATTGATGAGCTGATTGACGCCGTGGCCAGGGTCAGGTCAGCTGCCACCCCGGGTATAAGTTCCGAGATCATCAGCTCACTGCTTGAAAATCTCCGGAGCAACTCACCAAGACAGTCAACCCTGATCATTCCAAATATAAAAGGCTTTGAGGTGCTCAGGGTTGCAGATATCATCATGTGCCAGGCTGACGGCTACTGTACCAATTTTCTTCTTTCAGGAAACAGGAAGGTTGTAAGCTCACGGAATCTGAAACATTTTGATGGTTTGCTTGAGGATCAGAGTTTCCTCAGGGTACACCACTCATATCTGATTAACTTAGAACATGTTACCGGGTACACCCGTCAGGGTGAAATAATTCTGTCGGAGGGACTGAAGGCATTCCTGGGAGATTCATACAAGAACGAATTCGTCAGAAGGTTCACCGGAAAATAGGATTCTGTTGGATCTCCCGGGCGTTCTATTGCCCCAACCTCAGGTTCTGTAAGTTGAAGCCATTCGGTGATAACACCTGATCATCATTTGAGTTATTTTTACCGACAGATATGGCAGTTTCTGTCTCTCAATAACGCCATATCTGTATGAAGCAGTTCTTCCCCCCAGATCCGCAAGCAATGCGGACACAAAATGAGCCCGATTCGCCGGGCTCATTTCTTTTACAATACAATATCCGAAAACCTTCAGGCCAGGCAGTATAAATGAAAAAAGAGATGCTGATACATCTCTTTTTCCTGTTTACCTATCCCTGAGAATACTAACCCAGGTATCCCTTCAGGAGTTTGCTGCGGGATGTGTGTCGCAGCCTGCGAATTGCCTTCTCCTTTATCTGTCTCACCCTTTCACGGGTTAGGCCGAACTTCTCCCCTATCTCTTCAAGAGTCATCTCCTGGCAGGCAATGCCAAAGAAATAACGTATTATATCCCTCTCCCGCTCGGTGAGCGTTGCCAGTGCACGGTCAATCTCCTTTGAGAGAGACTCGTCTATCAGCATCTTGTCCGCAATCGGCGAATCAACGTTGGTGAGCACATCCAGAAGGCTGTTGTCCTCACCTTCCACAAACGGGGCATCAACTGATACATGACGACCTGAAACCTTGAGAGTGTCAGTGACTTTCTCCTTCGGCAGGTCAAGCACCTCGGCAAGCTCTTCAGGGGAAGGAATACGCTCATTCTCCTGCTCAAACCTTGCAAATGCCTTATTGATCTTATTCAGCGAACCAACCTGATTTAGCGGAAGACGAACTATCCTTGACTGCTCTGCGAGAGCCTGAAGGATTGATTGCCTGATCCACCAGACGGCATATGATATAAATTTGAAACCCCTGGTTTCATCAAATTTTTCTGCAGCCTTGATAAGGCCGAGGTTACCCTCATTTATGAGGTCTGGAAGGCTAAGCCCTTGATTCTGATACTGTTTGGCCACTGAGACAACAAAGCGGAGATTGGCTTTGGTAAGCTTCTCCAGCGCTGCCCTGTCACCCTTCTTGATCCGTTGTGCTAACTCTACCTCTTCCTCAACCGATATCAACTCTTCTTTACCAATCTCCTGCAGATACTTGTCCAACGACGCACTTTCACGGTTGGTAATGGATTTGGTAATTTTAAGTTGTCTCATTCTCTATACCCCTTCGAAAAAATTTTCGCAAAGTTACTGCTAATTAAGTTACTAAACAAATATATATTCAACCACTCCGCATGCGGTTCGTCTCTCACGGCAAACCGCTGATCTTATGATTTTTATAACTTACTCTCATTCTTACCTCCTGGTCTGGTACTTGAAGTATGTTCCATCCGGTGTAAAGCCTTCGACTGAGGTCAGACTCTTTTCGTCACCGGTTGCCTTGCGGACATCCGAACCGCTGTTCACTTTTACTCCGTTCACGTCAATTATGACCGTTCCCTTCGAAAGGCCAAGATCGCGGAACCGGCCGTCCGAAATTGAGGTGATCTTTACACCGCCTGATATTTTAAACTGACTTTTCTCGCCTGCAGTGACCGGCGTGAATGTGGCGCCGAACACTGATGAGGACTGTGCCCCGGGAGCTACAACGCCCGTTCCGCCCTCAATATTGCGGAGAACCACATTCTTTTTATCCTGTCTCCCCTTCCTCAGGTAGGTCACCTCCAGCCTGTCACCCGGCCTGTAACGGCTCACTTTCTCCTGAAGATCCGCCGTGGTTTCAACCGGTTCACCGTTGATTGCGATGATCACATCCTTTTCTGCCAGACCCGCTGCCTTCGCAGCACCGTCATCGGTCACCCCGGTCAGATAAACACCCTTTATCTCCTTCAGGTTTTCCTCTTTGGCCAGCTCATCAGTGACATCGGTGATATTCACACCCATCAGACCTCGCTGCACCTCACCGAACTGCCTTATGTCATCGTATACCTTCTTTACAATAGACGCCGGAACTGCGAAAGAGTTGCCGGCATAGGCTCCGCTGGGCGAAATAATTGCAGTGGTAATGCCTATGAGCTCACCCTGGACGTTTACCAGCGCGCCTCCGCTGTTGCCCTGGTTAAGGGCTGCATCAGTCTGGATGAATGACTCTATCCTGTACTGGTTGTCGAGCAACCCCAGGCTCCTTCCCTTTGCACTGACTATCCCTGCCGTAACCGTCGATGTCAGGTTGAAGGGATTTCCTACTGCCAGTACCCACTCCCCGAGACGTATGGCATCCGAATTGCCGAACCTTATATACGGAAGACTGCTGACCTTTATCTTCAGAACCGCAATATCCGTACTCGGATCACGGCCCACAATCTCAGCCGGAAAAGTGCGCTTGTCATTCAGCGTCACATCAACCTCATCAGCATCCTCTATGACATGATTGTTGGTAACGATGTACCCGTCCTCTGTGACTATTACACCCGAGCCGAATCCACGAACCACCCTTGGCTGGCTTGAACCCGGACCGTAAAAGAACTCATAAAGAGGGTTCGAATAGGAGGAACTGACTGTTGCCCTGGTCTTGACATGAACCACGGCATGCACAGTCTGCTCTGCTGCAAATGTGAAATCATTAACCCCCGACTGAGGAAGCATCGAGGTATACCTCGCATTCTCCTCAATCATCTGTCTCTCCTTTTCAGTGCCAATCACCAGCTTATCCCTGTCTAGAAACCTGGTATAGATGAAAAGCCCTGCCAGTGCTCCGAAAAGAGCAACCAGCAACGTTGTTATCAATCCTTTTCCTTTCATTGCTTATATGTTTTTTTTGGTTATGCCTTTCTTTGATCCTGACTGTTTTAATCAAATAGTGTGCCTGCCCAAAAGATTAATATCTTTACAACCCTGCCATGGACGAATTGTTTTGCAAATTTTCGATTTTTTAACAGACTGATGTATTCTATTTAAGATAATTAACTTCAATTTAACGGAATGAAAATGGTCTTTAACAAATATGAGGGAGCTGGCAACGACTTCATAATTGTAAAAAACAGCCCTTCCATTATTTCTCATGATGACGCATTGCTTATCAGGAAGTTGTGTGACCGCCATTTCGGGATCGGGGGAGACGGACTTATGCTCATTGAAGAGTGTGAGGGATATGATTTCTGGATGTCTTATTTCAACTCCGACGGCTCACCCGGCGCAATGTGCGGAAACGGCGCCAGATGCTCGGCCCACTTTGCCATGAGGCATATCACAGGCTTCCGGAACATTACCTTCATGGCAGGTGACGGACCTCATACGGCCAGACCCGCTGGTGACGGGCTGACAGAGATATCAATCCGTGACGTCAGCGGAATCAGGCATACTCCGGACGGAATAGTTGTCAACACCGGAGTGCCTCACCTGGTGGTGTTCACCGATGACAACTCAGCAACTGACATGGTCTCCTTCGGCAGGGCCCTCCGCTGGTCTCCTGTCTATGCACCTGAAGGGGTGAATGTCAACCTCGTAAGCATTAACGACGGAAGGATTCGGGTCCGCACTTACGAACGGGGAGTGGAAGACGAAACACTGGCTTGCGGAACCGGAATAACAGCATCTGCCATTGCGGCAGTATATACCGGAAAAATTGTCACTCCCGCAACAGAGGTAGAGGCCAGGGGCGGAATGCTGTCGGTCAGGTTCAATCTTACCGGAGAAAGAGCTACCGACATTTACCTGACCGGCCCGGCTACATTCGTCTTCAGCGGAGAAAAGGAGATCAATTAAAACATATGATATGAGAAGGCTTATTCTGAAGACTCTCCTGAATGCGGAGCTGAAACCGCCAAAGCCATTCAGGAACATCCTTGACCTTGACCTGGCAGGCTATCGTTTCTGATGGAAAAGAAGAAGCTTTTCGGCCTGCCTTTAAGTGAGCTGTCAGAGGTTGTCAGAGATGCCTCACTGCCGCCGTATGCGGCGAAGCAGATAGCGGGATGGCTCTATCGCAGGGGGGCTCCTTCCATCAGTGCGATGACTGATCTCTCCCTTGCAGCGCGCGGTATCCTGGAAAAGGATTATGAAACGGGACTTAATCCGCCAGTATCAGAATCATCCGCCAGTGACGGCACTAAGAAGTATCTCTTTCGTGTAAGCGAAAACCGGTTCATCGAAACTGCCTTTATCCCTGACCGCGACCGGGCAACCATCTGCCTCTCCGTCCAGTCGGGCTGCCGCATGGGATGCCGTTTCTGCTTGACAGCACGTCAGGGTTTCCAGGGGAACCTCACCTCCAATGAGATACTGAACCAGTTCCGCAGCCTGCCGGAGCATGACTCACTCACCAACATCGTATTCATGGGGATGGGAGAACCCCTTGACAACCTGGAGGAGGTGCTCCGCAGCCTCGAAATTCTGACCTCCGACTGGGGTTACGGATGGAGCCCGACAAGAATCACCGTCAGCACGATAGGCATCACCGGCAGGATAGAGGAGTTCCTCGGTAAGAGCAAATGCCACCTGGCTGTCAGCCTGCACTCACCGTTTGACAGTGAGCGGCAGTCACTGATGCCGGCTCAGAAAGCCCACCCGGTTAAGGAGGTACTGGACACCATCAGGACCTTCGATTTCGGAAGACAGAGAAGAGTCTCGTTTGAATACATTGTGTTCAGGGGACTGAATGATACTCCTGCACATGTCAGGGAACTGGCCAGGATACTCAACGGTATCCGCTGCCGGATTAACCTGATACGCTTCCATTCTATCCCCGGATCTGAATTCAGCAGTCCTGACCAGCGCGGGATGGAGGCTTTCCGTGACAGCCTGAATGCAAAGGGCATCATAACAACCATCCGCGCAAGCCGCGGTCAGGATATCAATGCAGCCTGCGGCCTGCTTTCAACACTTGAACAAAATAAACCGAAATGAAAACCAGAATACTGACCATCCTTATCCTGTCACTGACAACTGCAGCAAGCCTCATTGCACAGGAACAGGTAATGGACTCCATCCTTGCTGACACAACCCTGACGGGGACATCCTATTCTTTCTGCTTCGCCGATGCCGTGACCGGAGAGATTATCTTCAGCTATGACGATGACCGCAATCTTGCATCAGCCTCTGTAATGAAGCTCTATCCCACCTCGGTGGCCCTCTCCCTCCTCGGTCCATGCTACCGTTATACTACAACCCTGTGGCTCTACGGAGACCTGAATACTAAAAAGGGGATCCTCGAGGGTGATGTGGTGATCATCGGGGGTGGTGACCCTGCACTTGGCTCAGAGTATTTCTCGGAATACTATGGCGACGTGACCGCCGCTTGGGTCAGTGCATTGAAAGCTGCCGGGGTGAAAAAGGTCAGGGGCCGCGTGGCAGCAGGAGAATCCATTTATGACTTCAATCCTGCACCCGCGGGATGGGCATGGGGCGACCTGGGACAGTACTACGGAGCCGGGGTCTATGATATCAACATAAACAACAACGAATACAAAATATACATTTCAGGCAGAGCTGAGGGCGAGGCGGCTGTCATCGATTCAGTTCAGGATTACGGGAAAGACATTATCCTTGACAGCTATCTTCTTTCTTCGGGCAGCACTGACAGGGGATACGTATACAATGCCCCTTACTCCCCGCTGGCCTGGGTGACAGGCAGCGTGCCTGCAGACAGCAGCTTTACCCTCAGGGCCTCCATCCCCGACCCGCCCCTCGCCCTGGTGAAAAAACTTGATGCCGCGATGCGGAAAGCAGGCATAGTGGTGGATGGTCAACCAGTGCGGGATCGTGTGTCCGCAGAAGGTAAAAAACGTTTCTCCGTGGCAACTACGCTCTCACCCGCCCTCGCCGAGATAGTAAAGGTCACCAACCACGAGAGCGTTAATATGTATGCGGAAGCCCTTCGCAAACACCTGGGATGGGAGATACTCGGAGAAGGCACCTGGAACGCCGGATCTGCTGTCATCAGGCAATTCCTCGATTCAATCGGGTGTGAACCATATGAAGCGGTGATCCTGGACGGGTCAGGATTATCCTCCAATAATAACATCAGCGCCCTGATGACTGTCAGGCTGCTTGTCCACATGTACAACAGCAGCGTGTCTGAAGCCTTCATTTCATCCCTTCCCATGGGCGCTGTCTCAGGAACCATGAAAAACTATTTCCGTGATGAGATGTTTAAAGGGAGAGTTGTGGCCAAAACCGGCACTATAACGAGTGCAAAGTCGTTTGCAGGTTACTTCACAACCAACAGCGGAAGAAAAATCGCCTTTACCACCTTTGCCAACGGATTCACCGTACCGTCGAGAAAGATAACCGACAACATGGAGAGGGTGGTCAGAGAGATTATGATAAAATACTGAGGCATCTCCCAGGGGAAACAGCATCATGATTTAGTCGCCTGCTGTTCGTTTTAATATACTTTAACATAATGGTTTTAATAAACCCCTTTAATTTGGGGTCAGGAATTGAACATACAATCACATAAATGAAAAAAGGGACTAAAATAGCTCTGTGGATCAGCATTCCTCTCGTACTGTTGATTTGGTTCGCTGGACCGCGGCTAGGTCTGTGGGGCAACCGTGACCTGAAGAAGAAAGGCGAAGTGCCTGCTGCGCAGGTTCAGGCAACCGGTCAGGGACCGGGCGGACAGCAGGGACAGACACAGGGTGGCCAACAGGGTCAGACGCAGGGTGGCCAGCAGGGACAGCGCCCGGGTGGCCAGGGACAACTGCCTGTCACAGGCACAATAGCCAAACCATCATACCTCACCAACGGTATCAGGTCAGCCGGATCACTGCTGGCAAACGAGGAAGTAGACATAGTAAGTAAGGTGTCAGGCAAAGTGACTGCTGTTTATTTCAAGGAAGGGAGCAAGGTTAAGAAGGGAGACCTCCTTGTAAAGATCTATGACGAAGACCTCCAGGCACAGCTTCGCCGCTCTGAAATACAGGAAAAAATGCTCTCCGAGAAGCTTGAGCGACAGAGGGTGCTCCTCTCCAAGGATGCGGTAAGCCGCGAAGCGTTCGACCAGCTTCAGACAGACTATAACGTTATCCTCGCCGACATCAACCTTCTGAAGGTCAGAATAGCCGAGACAGAGGTCCGCGCTCCGTTCGACGGAGTCATCGGGTTCCGGTATGTCAGCGAAGGGACCTATGTTACCCCCCAGGTCAAGATCGCACACCTGTTTGACCAGTCTATCCTCAAGCTCGAATTCGCCATAAATGAAAAATATGTATCAGAGAACCTGATGGGAAAGAAAATATCATTCAAGACCGAAGGATACAGGGATGAGTTCTTTGCAACTGTCTACGCCGTAGACTACAGGATAGACCAGACCACCCGTACGATAGGACTCAGGGCAAGGTATGACAACCGCACCGGCAAACTTGTCCCCGGAATGTACGCCTCACTGACCCTGATCACGGACGAGAAGATGAATGCTCTCCAGGTACCTACCGAAGCAATCGTTCCAGAAATGAATGAGAAGAAAATCTGGGTGGCACGCAATGGCAGGGCCGAACTGATACCGGTGGTTACCGGCGCCAGGACAGCATCGGCGATAGAGGTCATATCAGGACTGGCTGCAGGTGACACCGTGCTGACGACAGGGCTGATACAGCTCAGACCGAACATGGCTGTCAGGGTAAACATAACCGAATAATCGTACCCATTCAGTTTAACGAAAACATCCGACCCGAATGAGTCTGTCATCATTAAGCATAAAGAGACCGGTACTGGCCACGGTTATGGCGCTCGTGATTCTCATCATGGGTGGCATCGGTTACACCTTCCTTGGCGTCAGGGACTACCCAAGTGTGGATCCGGCCATTGTAACCGTCTCCACCTCGTTCCCCGGAGCCAACTCGGATGTCATCGAAACGCAGATCACCGAGCCTCTTGAGTCAGCAATCAACAGTGTCCAGGGAATTCGTTCAATATCAAGCTCCAGCAGTGACGGATCATCACGCATAACCGTCGAGTTCAAGCTCGAGGTAGATATGGAGACAGCGGTAAATGACGTCCGTGACAAGGTCTCAGGCGCCATGCGCCGCCTTCCCCAGGATGTTGATCCTCCGGTTGTCCAGAAGGCTGACGCCGACGCACAGCCCATCTTCGCGGTAACGCTCAGG
>LAHT01003512.1_pt1 | contig 15073 bp, 11 predicted proteins | sample 329671 | NCBI WGS metagenome assembly LAHT01 (sample SAMN03275702, study PRJNA271635) | activated sludge metagenome | isolation source: Sample C-4 Sludge from methanogenic chamber (fourth chamber) of Anaerobic... | reverse complement strand
CATGGATAGAATGCCTGTGCGCACGAGAGTCCCCACCCGGCGAAAAACGCCAGAAGAAGTGGATTTTCAACGGATTTCAATAAGGGAGATAAAGGCCCCTGCATCGAGTTTTGCCGCCTTCACCTGCGATACAACCCCCCCTGTCGATGAAACAAACGGTCCCAGGCCAGAAGGAATCCCAAGGGATTGTTCGATTGTGTTTCTGGCTGATTTGAATGGCCTACCGGAGCCCCGGAGCTATGAGTATTGACCGCGGCTCGTCACCCCGAAAGGAGATATTCGAGGGTTGGGTTGAGGTCGCGGGAGAGATACTCCCCCCGGAAGAGGCACTCCGCCTCGTCCGCTGCAACCCGCGTGCAGCAACCGCATTCGGAGGTGAGTTCTCTCTCGAGTGGAACAACTGCACTGCCCGGGACCGGCTCGGGATCGCCCCTGGCCCCGGGTCTGCGGGGAAGATCATTTGCGCAGGGTCCCCAATCGGAGAGGTCTATCCTCAGTATCCCCGGATGGACCTGGAGCCTGCCATCCGCGAGGCGGTCCGGCTCAGGGGCGGTCAGGGCGTGGTGGCACTCTCCGGCGGTGTCGACTCCACCCTTGTGGCGGCCCTGGCAAGGCTGCCGTGCCTCGCGGTGGGTGTCAATGGCTCGCATGACCTGGAGAGGGCGGCCTCTGCGGCCGGTCTCCTCGGGCTCGAATGTTCACGGGTGGTGATTCACCGTGAGGAGGTGGAGGAGGCCTTCAAGTCAGTGCTGAGGGTCATCCCAAGAAAGTCCCCGGTCGATGCGGCAATCGCGACCACCCAGTTCTTCATCGCCCGTGCTGCACGGGATCGCGGGTACGATCGTGTGCTGACCGGGCAGGGGGCCGACGAACTTTTCGGGGGATATGCCCGGTATCTCAACGCAAGGGACATCGAATCCCAGCTTGCACGCGACTTTGCCACGCTCGGGGCACAGGCGGAACGCGACCAGGCGGTCGCCGCCCTGCACGGCGTCCTCCTCTCGATGCCGTACCTCGACCTCCGCGTGGTGAATGCTGCGCACGCCCTCCCGGCAGAGAGGAAGGTCTCGGGGAGCCTCCGGAAAGTGGCGCTGCGGGAGGTTGCAGGGAAGCATATCCCGCACGAACTCGCATGGGCCGAAAAGAAAGCCATGCAGTACGGGAGCGGGGTCGCAAAGGAGATCGGGCGGCTTGCGCGAAACAGGGGATGCAGGAATGTGAGCGAATACATTGCAGAACTGGCCGGAAAACAAATGGAATCCCAATGAATGCCCGATCGTGCGAGTAAATCGGTGCGAATAGTTCAACCCCCCCAGATCCCTTTGACTCGTTCCTGGACCCCCCCGGTTCTACGGGTCGGCGGGGGCCTCCCCAGAACACCCACAAGTCAATACACGGTCATTTCGGATGCCGGATACAAGATCCCACGGCGATCTTCTTTATGTAATCAGGATCGATGCCCTTGTTTTCGCACTATCTATAGCTATATACTTGCCTGATAAGGCATCATCCTGCGCGTACTGCCACTCCCGCAGAAAGGGTGCGGCTTACACACCATGACTTTCTTAAGGCATTATTTTAACCGGTTTCTGTTTTTAAGGCTTTAATCGAACGATTTGGATCTCATCGCCATTTCCGGATCGCTCCCGCCCCGGACAACAATGGTTATAAAAAACCGTATCAAGACTACTTATCCTCATGCGGGATGCAGCCGTCCCGCCAGGGAGGCATAATAGGGATGATCACCGAGAGAGATACCGAACATATCGGGCAACTCGCCGATATCGCCATTCACCGGGAGGAACTCGCTTCGTTCACCTCGCGGTTCAACGAGATCCTGGAATATTTCGACCTCCTTGACCAGGTGGAAGTAGTCGAAGAGGTCGAGGAGAGGGCATACAATATCCTCCGCGAGGACGAGGTCACACCCTCTCTCTCGCAGGAGGGGGCGCTCTCGAATGCGCCCGGAAATGAAGACGGATTCTTTAAGGCCCCGCGGGTGATGTGATGCCCGGACACACCGTCTCGTTCCATCCCGACGACCGGTACTCTGCCTTCCTCCGGACCGTCGCAGAAGCCCCCTGCGGTGAAGGAAAGCTCGGAGGGATCAGGGTCGCGGTCAAGGACAATATCTCGACAGCGGGAATCGAGACCACCTGCGCCTCCCGGATACTCCAGGGTTACATCCCCCCCTTTGACGCGACTGTCGTCAAGCGCCTGAAGAGGGAGGGTGCAGCAATCGTAGGAAAGACCAACATGGACGAGTTCGGCATGGGGACGACCACCGAGAACTCGGCGTTTGGCCCGACGCAAAACCCCGTTGATCCCTCCCGCGTCCCGGGCGGCTCATCCGGGGGGAGTGCGGCAGCAGTCGCCGCAGGAATCGTCCCCCTTGCGCTCGGGACCGATACCGGCGGCTCTATCCGCTGCCCCGCGGCATTCTGCGGTATCGTGGGGCTCAAGCCCACCTACGGCCGCGTCTCCCGGTACGGGTTGATCGCCTACGCAAACTCGCTCGAGCAGATCGGCCCCATGGCCGCAAACGTCACTGATGCAAGCCTCCTCTTCGAGGTGATCGCCGGGCACGACCCCCGTGACTCGACCTCACTCGACTGCCCCTACCGGCACATCCCCGACCCCGAGATCCGGGGTGTCAAAATCGGCGTCCCGGAGGAGTTCTTCGGGGAGGGTGTGGACCCACGCGTAGCCTCGGTCGTCTGGGACGCGATCTCGCTCCTCGAGCGGAAAGGCGCCGAGGTCATCACCTGCAGGATGCCGAGCATGGCCTACGCGCTTGCGGCCTACTACGTGACCTGCACGAGCGAGGCGAGCTCGAACCTCGCCCGCTTCGACGGCGTCCGCTACGGCCCCCCGGCCGACACGAAGAGACCATGGCACGAGGCTTTCCAGGAACGCCGGAGGGAGGGTTTCGGCGAAGAAGTCCGAAGGAGGATCATGCTCGGGACCTTTGCACTCTCTTCGGGATACTACGGGAAATACTACGCCAAGGCCCAGGCGGCACGAAACAACGTCCGGGCTGACTTCGAACGCCTCTTCAGGGAAGTGGACGTGCTCGCCGGGCCGACCATGCCGACGGTCGCTTTCAGGTTCGGCGAGAAGAGCGACCCCCTCTCCATGTACCTCTCGGATATCCTCACCGTGCCCGCGAACCTTGCCGGCGTCCCTGCGATCTCGGTCCCCTGCGGGAAGGTGGAAAGGCTCCCGGTCGGCCTGCAGGTCATGGGCCGGTGGATGGAGGACGAGCGGGTAGTGGATGTCGCGTATGCGTTCGAGCAGGGGGGATCGGCATGACCGTGATCGTAGGCCTCGAGATCCACTGCCAGCTGGATACCGCCACCAAGCTCTTCTGCGGGTGCTCGACCGATTACCGGGACGACTTGCCGAACTCGCACGTCTGCCCGGTCTGCCTGGGCCTGCCCGGATCACTCCCGAAGATAAACAGAAAGGCGGTCGAATACGCCCTCATGGTCGCAAAAGCCCTGAACTGCGAAGTCCCGGAGGAGTCGGAGTTTGCAAGGAAGAACTACTTCTACCCCGACCTTGACAAGGGGTTCCAGATCACCCAGTACGACAAGCCCCTCGCCGTCTGGGGGTACCTCGACATCGAGGGAGACGAGGGCGAGAAGAGGGTGCGGATCACCCGTGTCCACATGGAGGAGGACCCGGGGAGGCTCGTCCACAAGGGCGGTGCGGACCGGCCGAAGTACACCCTCGTCGACTACAACCGGGCCGGTATCCCCCTGATAGAGATCGTGACCGAGCCGGACCTCCGGTCGCCGAAGGAGGCCCGGAGGTTCCTGAACAAGCTCAGGGCGACCCTCGAGTACCTCGGCGTCTTCGACAGCGAGAAGGAGGGCTCGCTCCGTGTGGATGCGAACATCTCCATAAAAGGGAGCGAGCGGGTGGAGGTCAAGAACATCACCTCCTACAAGGGCGTCGAGAAGGCGCTCATGTTCGAGGTGACACGGCAGAAAAACGCCATCCGGAGGGGACAGAGGATCGTCAGGGAGACCCGGCATTTCGTCGAGACACGGGGCGTGACCACTTCCTCACGGAGCAAGGAGATGGAGCAGGACTACCGGTATTTCCCGGAGCCCGACCTCCGCCCGCTGCGGGTATGCGACTGGGCAGAGGAGATCGAGATCCCCGAGCTCCCCGATGCGAGGAAGCAGAGGTTCATCGAGGACTATCGGCTCTCACCCACCCATGCCGCGACCCTCACAGGGGACTGGCAGATCGCCGAGTTCTACGACAGCCTCCCGGGGGACCTGAAGGTCTTGACTGCGACCGCAACCTGGGTGGCCGACACGCTTCTCGGGGAGCTCAACTACCGCGACATGGGCATCCGCGGTGTTCCGCTCGACCACTTCAAGGAGCTCCTCCTCATCCGCCAGGACGGCGAGATCACCGAGAAGGCGGCTGTCGAGGTCCTGAGAAGCCTCCTTGACCAGATCAGGGAGTCGGGAACATGCGAACTCCCGCGCCAGTGCATCGGGAGACTTGGGCTCTTCGTGATCGCGGGCGGGGAGGGAAGCGGGGACGATCCCGTGACCGCGGCCGCACGCGAGGCCATTGCCGAGAACGCCCAGGCAGTCGCCGACTATCGGCAGGGCAGGAAGGAGGCCCTGAACTTCCTCGTCGGGCAGGTGATGAGAAAGACCCGCGGGTGCGCAAAGCCCGCAGACGTGAACCGGGTGCTCTCGAACCTCCTCTCCGGGGAGGAGTGAGGAGACCCATGTACCTCATCGTAACCGAGAAGAACATCTCCGCACGCAGGATCTCCGGGATCCTGGCCGGGAAAGAGAGGGTCCGCGAGGTAAAGGATGGAGGGGTCTCGAGCTATCTGTTCGACGAGACCGTGGTCGTCGGGCTGAAGGGCCACGTCGTCGAGGTGGACTTCGTGGAGGGATACTCCAACTGGCGGAGCGAGTCCCGCACGCCGCGGAGCCTCATCGACGCCCCAACCGTGAAGGTCCCGACCGAGAAGAAGATCGTCTCCCTCATCCAGAAACTGGCCCGGAAGGCGACGCGCGTCACGATTGCGACCGACTTTGACACCGAGGGGGAGCTGATCGGCAAGGAGGCGTACGAACTCGTCAGGGACGCAAACCCGCGTGTCCGCGTTGACAGGGCACGGTTCTCTGCCATCACTCCCGAAGAGATACGCCACGCGTTCTCTGCAACTACGGATCTCGACTTCGATCTCGCCGCCGCAGGTGAGGCGAGGCAGGTGATCGACCTCGTCTGGGGGGCGTCACTCACCCGGTTCCTCTCCCTTGCGGCACGGCGGGGTGGGGCCAATATCCTCTCTGTCGGGAGGGTCCAGAGCCCGACGCTTGCCATGATCGTGGACCGCGAGCGGGAGATCGATTCCTTTGTCCCCGAGAAGTACTGGCAGCTGCACCTCCTCACCGAGAAGCAGGGGCAGCAGATGGAGGCACGGCACACCACTTCCCGGTTCACAGAGAGGGGGGAGGCCGAAGGGGCCCGCGACCGGACAAAGGAGCCGCTCGTCGTCACCGAGGTGAAAGAGGGGGTTAAGGTCGACCGGGCCCCATCGCCGTTCGACACTACCTCCTTCATCGTCGCTGCCGCACGCCTCGGGTTCTCTGCGGCAAGCGCCATGCGCCTTGCAGAGGACCTTTACATGAATGGGTTCATCTCCTACCCGAGGACCGACAACACCGTGTACCCCTCAACCCTCGACCTGAATGGTATACTCGCTGCGATCAAACCCACGGTGTTCAGAAACGACGTGGAATGGGTGACGGCCAACCGGAGACCGGTCCCCACCAGGGGTAAGAAGACGAGCACCGACCACCCGCCGATCCACCCCACCGGTGCGGCGCACAGGGAGGGTCTTGGCGAGGACCGCTGGAAAATCTACGAGCTTATCGTCAGGCGCTTCCTCGCGACGCTCTCCCCCGACGCCCGCTGGCGGACGATGAAGGTGATGCTCTCGGCCGCAGGCGAGCCTTATACCATCACAGGCGGGCAGATCACCGAGCCTGGATGGCGGAAGGTGTACCCCTACAGCGCTGCGACAGAATATATCATCCCTGCGCTTGCGGCCGGGGAACCCCTCCCTCTTATCTCGGTCGCGATGGACGAGAAGGAGACGCAACCGCCGCCCCGCTTCACCCAGAGCCGGCTGATCCAGAGAATGGAGGAGCTTGGCCTTGGGACCAAGAGCACCCGGCACGAGGTGATCCAGAAACTCGTCTCGCGCAAGTACGTGGAGGGAAATCCCCTGCGCCCGACACTCGTGGGGAGGGCGGTCATCGAGAGCCTGGAGCACCACGCCGACACGATTACCCGCCCCGACATGACCCAGACCCTTGACGCGCACATGCAGCAGATCAAGCAGAAGGCCCGCTCCAGGGATGACGTGGTGGCGGAGTCACGGGGCATGCTCCACCAGGTCTTTGACCAGCTCGAGGCGCACAGCCAGGAGATAGGCGACGAGATCATGGACCAGACCGCCGAGGAGCTGACGCTTGGGCCGTGCCCGGTCTGCTCCCACGACCTCCGCATACGGCACCTCCGCAACCAGACCCAGTTCATAGGCTGCACCCATTACCCTGCATGCAGTTTCAACATCGGACTCCCCATGACCATGTGGGGGTTTGCGGTGAGGACCGACGAGGTCTGCCCTGCGCACCGGCTCCACTTCGTCCGCCTTGTCAGGAAAGGGGCCAGGCCCTGGGACATTGGGTGCCCGCTCTGCCACCACATCAGCTCCCATAAAGAGACCCTTGCGCTCCTCCCCTCATTCTCGGACGAACTCCACCAGAAGATGGTGGCAGCCCACATTTACACCGTGTACGACCTTGCGAACACCCCGGCCGAAGTGCTCGCACACGCACTCGGCATCGCGCGTGACGAAGTCGTCAGGCTGCAGGCAGAGGCCGCCGATGCTCTCGAACTCCTGCGGCGGCGCTCGGACTGCCGGAAGTTCGTGCGGTCCATCCTCCCGCCGAGGAAGGGCAGGAGCCCCGCGAGCGTCATTCGCAAGCTGCACGAGTCCGGCATCAACGACATCGAGGGGCTCGGCCTCGTCGACCGGTCAGTACTCCGCCAGGCGGGCGTGGGCGAGAAGGAGGCAGAGAGCCTCCAGTCAGAGGCAAAGAAAGTCGCAGGCGAGCGACGGTTGAAGGAGATCGGCCTCCCTGCCGTCAGTCTGAAGAAGTACCGGGAGGCAGGGTTCGCAAGACCCGAGGACATGCTGGCCGCGCACCCCCTCTACATCTCTTTTCGGACCGGCATCTCTCCTGAGACCGTGTTCAGGCACGTCGAGGCGGTGGCATCCGTCCTCGGCAGGCCCGTCCCCGATAAAGTCAGCAGGGCCCAATACGAGAAGGGAAAGTCCGAACTCCTCGGGATCAAGGGGGTCACCGAGTCAACCCTGGAAGCGCTGCTCCGGGCCGGAGTCTACAATATCGAGTCGCTCCACGAGACAGGCGAGTCGGCGCTCTCGGCAAGGGCGGGCATTCCCCGCGAGCGGGTCCGGGAACTCCGCGCAGCAGCACCCTTCAAAAAGAAGAAGAAACAGAGCGACGATATCATTGTCATCTGAGGGAGTGGCCTGTGATGCACATCAACTGGAAGAGCTGGAACCATGTGACAAAGCTTGACCCCGACAAGCACCTTTCCCCCGAGCAGATCACCGGGGTGGTGACCAGCGGGACCGACGCCCTGATGCTCTCGGGGACGCTGAACGTGACCAGGGAGAACATGCAGGAGCTCCTGCGGCAGGTGGCAAGATACGGCCTCCCCCTCGTAGTGGAGCCGGCCGGCCCGGAAGCAGTAATCGCGGAGGGCATTGACTTCCTCTTCATCCCAAGCGTGCTGAACACCCAGGACGTCAGGTGGATCGTGGGCAAGCACCACCAGTGGGTGCAGCAGCATGAGATCGACTGGGAGCGCGTGGTGCCCGAGGCGTACATTGTCCTCAACCCTGACTCCTCGGTAGGGAAGGTCACCCGCTCCAACTGTTCCCTCTCACCCGCGGAGGTCGCTGCCTTTGCGACAGTCGCTGATCGCTACTTCCGTTTCCCCATCGTGTACATCGAGTACAGCGGCATGTACGGAGACCCCGAGGTGGTCAGGGCCGTTTCGGAGGCGCTCGATTCATCAGTGCTGTATTACGGGGGAGGGATCAACTCAACCGAGCGGGCCTCGGAGATGGCGAAGTATGCAGACACCATCGTAGTCGGGAACGCCATCTACGACCAGGGCATCGACGTGCTGAAGGCAACAGTCAAAGCCGTCCAGTAGGCCGTGGATGCCAGAGGTCGATTTTGTACTGGTCCAGCCCCTCTACGAGGGGAACGTGGGATTTGCCGCCCGCGCCATCAAGAACTTCGGGTTCTCACGGCTCGTCCTCGTTGATCCCTGCCCTCTTGGGGATGACGCCATCGCCCGCGCAGGCCATGCGAAGGACGTGCTCGAGTCCGCATCCCGGCTCACCCTCGACGAGGTCTTCTCGGGAAGCGACCTCGTCATCGCCACGACCGGCGAGGTGAGCAAGTCCATCTGCAACCCGATGCGGATGCCCTACTACTCCCCCCGGGAGATCCGATCACTCGTGGAACCGCACCGCGGGAAGGTCTCTCTTCTCTTCGGGAGGGAGAACTGGGGGCTGAACAACCGCGAGATCCGCCGCTCGGATGTCATCTGCACCATCCCCACATCGCCTGATTACCCCATCCTGAACCTCTCCCACGCGGTGGCGATCCTCGCATACGAGCTTGCCGACCTTCCCAGGGGAGAGTATCTACTCGCCGGGAGGACCCAGATGGAGCACCTCTACCAGCATATCGACCAGTACCTCACCCTCATCGACCACCCCGATTTCAAGAGGGACGGGACGATGCTGATGATGCGAAGGATCCTCGGGAGGGCAAACCTGACGGCGCGGGAAGCAAGCACCCTGCACGGGCTGATGCGTCGTTCCGAGTGGTACATCAGGCCGGATACACGAGCTCCGGATGACGATATCGAGGACGGCACACAGGACATCCGCGAAGACTGATCTTTTCCATCGACACATCCAATCGCTGGGAACCGTCCCCTTCTTCTCTTACAGACGACAGAACCAGTATATCCGTTCAGTCGATTGCCGGTCGGCACCCTGCACCATACCGGGCTTGTTCTTTAAGAGAAGGCGTAGGACTCCTGCACCGCGGGAAAGAAACATAAATCGGGGCATTTATGTGAGTTCCCTCCAAATAAGGCCCGCATGCAACCAAGGCTGCTCTGTGGTCTGGCCTGCCTCTCACTCGCCGCCGCATTGCTCCTCTGCGGGTGCACCACCCCTGAATCTCCCCCGGACATTCCTGCGGCAATGACCCCTGAAGACCTTGCCGGTTTCGTGCATGAGGCGGCGGCATATGCCGGTCATGCCGGAAAAGAGCCCGCGCTCTCCGAATTCAACCGCAACCCCGGGGCGTTTACCCGTGGCGACCTCTATGTGTATGCCTACGATTATCACGGGACGCTCCTTGCCCACCCCTACCAGCGGGAAAGCGTCGGGACGAACCGCGTGGACTGGACTGACGCCCGCGGCCTGCCTGCCATACGCATAGGTGCACATGTGGCAGCACACGGCGGGGGGTTCATCGCGTATCTCTACCCCGCACCTTCGGCCAGCGGGATAAACGAGTCCTCGGCTGAGTCCTACGTCCCGAAGATCGGGTATGCGTACCCTGCGGGCGGGGACTGGTGGATCGCGTCCGGCATCTACTTCTCGGACCTTGAAGATGCACGCCCAGGAAAGTATCCGGACGCGGTTGCAGGGATGGTGGACCTCGTCGAGCGCGGTGCGGCCTATGGGCGCGGGCATGGCGATGAGGCGGCGTTTGCAGAGATCTCGAACGCGTCGGGAATGTTCGTGGATGCCGACGCCCACTACCTGTATGCATACGACTACAACGGGACGCTCCTTGCCCATCCCCACCTGAAGGATGCAATCGGGACCAGCCTCATTGAGAGGACCGATCCATTCGGTATGAAGAATATCCGGGCGCTCTGTGACACTGCCCGCTCCGGCGGCGGGTTCATCGTCTTCGTCTGGCCCAACCCCGTGAGAGAGAACCGGCAGGAACTGAAGATCGGGTATGTCCTCCCTGTCGACGACAGGTGGTGGGTTGGCTCAGGAGTCTATTTAAGCGAGGTCACGGGAGTGGACAGCTCGTTTCCCCTCCCCTCGCCCTGATTTTTCCGGGAAATGAAGACTGCCCCGATGGAGGGCCAGGGGAACCCTAATGCTCATCGCGGTCTAAACCTTCCCTCATGATTCTCGTGGACTGGCAGATTCTGGACCGCATCCGGCGCGGGTTCATCTCGGTGGAGCCCTTCGATCCCCGCCTGGTCCAGCCCAATTCCCTTGACATCCGCCTCGGGAACCACTTTGTCTGGTACGAGAAGGGTGACGGGGTGATCGATCCCTACCAGGAGGAGACGATTGCTACCGGGACACTGGAGACCACCGCTGACTCTATCGTCCTCGCGCCGGGCCAGTTCATGCTCGCCGAAACCCACGAGGTGATCGGCCTTCCTGATAATATCGTGGCGAGCATAGAGGGGAAGAGCAGCATCGCACGCCTGGGAATAGAGCTGCACCAGACAGGGGGCTGGATCGATGCCGGGTTCCGCGGCTCCATTACGCTCGAGATGTGCAACGTGAACCAGCGGCCGGTGAGGATATACGCGGGGATGCCCATCGGGCAGCTGGTCTTTTACACCACTGAAAAAGCACTCCTCCCCTACGATAAAAAGGAGGACGCCAAGTACATGGACCAGCGGCAGGCCACGCTCTCTCGGTACCACCAGAACCTGCAGGAACTCTGAATGGGTATATACACCATGAAACCACAATTATCTGGGATGATCTGACCGCAAATGGAGCTGAATGAATGCGACTTCTCTTGATACACTCAGATTTTATCGAATTCGAGGCCAGGAAAAAGACCGGGATGGCAGAAGAAGGGCAGCCACTGAAGGGATTCAAGGAGGAGGCCCTGACAGTCTTCTGCGCCGTCGAAGCCGGTGACGAGGACGACATCCCCGGTGTCGTCGAGCTCGCTGGCGAAGAGATCGGAAAGACCGCTGACCAGCTCTCGGTGGAGAACATCGTCCTCTACCCCTATGCCCACCTCTCGAGCGACCTGGCGAGGCCGGATGCCGCCATCGAGGCATTGAAGATGCTCGAACACCTCCTGGTGGACATCGGTTTCGAGGTGACCCGGGCGCCCTTCGGGTGGTACAAGTCCTTCCGCATCTCGTGCAAGGGCCACCCCCTCTCGGAGCTCTCGAAGACAATCCTCCCGCCCGAGGAGGGCAAAAAGGCCAACAAAAAGGAGATCACCCACGAGTTTTTTGTCCTCACCCCGGACGGAACGCGGCACGAGCCGAAGCAGTTCATGGACGGCTCCTCCTTTGGATGCCTCCTCAAAAAGGAGCTCGGGGAGCCCAGCGAAGGCGGCGGCGAGCCCATCCACGTCGAGCTGATGAGGGGCAAGGAGCTTGTGGACTACGAACCCGTCTCGGATGTCGGCCACCTCCGCTGGATGCCAAGGGGGAAATTGGTCCGCGACCTCCTCGCGGACTATGTCCTCCAGAAGGTGCTGCCCTACGGGGCGACGCCGGTCGAGACGCCGGTGATGTACGACCTCGGCGACCGGGCTATCTACGAGCACGCCGAAAAGTTCGGGGAGCGGCAGTACCGTTTCAAGAGCGGGACGAGGAGCATGATGCTCCGGTTCGCCGCGTGCTTTGGGATGTTTTCTATCATGCGGGACATGCACATCTCCCCAAACACCCTCCCGATGAAGATGTACGAGCTCTCCACCTACTCGTTCCGCCACGAGCAGAAGGGGGAGGTGATCGGGCTGAAGCGCCTCCGGGCATTCACCATGCCCGACATGCACTCCCTCTGCACCGACATGCCCGAGGCCCTGCAATGCTTCGAGGAGCAGCTCATGATGGGATGGGAGACAGGGAAGGACTTCGGCACCGAGCTCGTCGGCGTGATCCGGTGCACAAGGGATTTCTACGAGGAACACCACGAATGGGTCGCACGGATGGTAAAGGTCTCTGGCTGCCCCATGCTAATAGAGGTCCTCTCCGAGCGGGTCCACTACTGGGTGGCAAAGGTCGACCTCGCGGCAATCGACGGCCAGGGCCGGCCCATCGAGAACCCCACGGTCCAGATCGACGTGGAGAGCTCGCACCGGTTCGATATCAAGTACCATCTTGACGGCAGGGAAGTCCATCCCCCCATCCTCCACTGCTCGCCGACCGGCTCCGTCGAGCGGGTCATCTGCGCGATCCTCGAGAGCACTGCCAGGCAGAAAGTCCCGAGGCTTCCCACCTGGCTCTCACCCTCCCAGGTGCGGGTGATACCCGTCGCCGAGCGTCACCTCTCTTTTGCGGAGAAGATCGCAGCCGACCTGAACAACGCAAAGATAAGGGCGGATCTCGATGACAGGGACGAGAGCGTAGGAAAGAAAGTCCGCGAGGCAGGGATGGACTGGGTCCCTTACGTCGTGGTGGTCGGGGATGCGGAGGTCGAGAGCGGGAGACTTACGGTCACCATCCGTTCCAAGTCCGAGCCGAACAAGCCGTTCAAGGAATCGTTCTCGTTTGACGATCTCGTCACCCTGGTCGGGGCCGATTGCGGGGCAATGCCGTTCCGCCCGCTGTATACCCCGATGAAGCTCTCGAAGAAGGCCAGGTACATCTGAAAAGAGCCCTCGGTCAGACCAATACCCTCACCTTTTTTTCTTTACCCGGTGAACACACTTCTCCAGCGTGAGCGAGGAACAGATCTGCAGGCAGTGCGGGCATTGCTGCGAGCGGTGGGGGTGGGGGCAGAGCGGGTCTCCCGCAGATCTCCGTCCCTGGATTGAACACGGCCGCAAAGACATCCTTCAGCACGTGACGGTGTATCTTGACAACGGGCAAAAGACCAGCGGCACCAGGATTACGGCGGACGATCTCCCCCGCATCACAAAGGTGCGTTACTGGCAGGACCCTTCCGGCCAGCCCCTGCGACACTGCCCGTTCCTGGGCAGATCGAAAGACGGGAAAGCCTTCTGCGGCATCCATGACCTGCGGCCGGAAGTCTGCAGGGATTATGCACCATGGAACTGCGGCGACGGCGAGTACCAGAATGTAAGGTGCCTTGCGTGCAGGGAGAGGACCCCCTGAACCGCAGGAAGATTCGCCGCAATCCCCATCGGACGCCGCACATCAGGTGCGTAACCCCGTGCGGCAGGCCACCCCCCAAATCCTCTCCACTTTCTTATCAGTCCCAATTCGCAGTAAAAACATGGAAATCCCGAATTAAACGACCACAAGATCTTTGTACCTCTGGTTAGAAACCTAAAATATGCCCATAATCGATGGATTTGACGAAGAATCCATCCAGACCGTAGCACATTTTGGGATTGTCGCAGGAGCATATGAATCACTGGGAATAGGCCAAGTAATAGATCGAGTTATCCCCAAAATCCGCCACCATAACCTGACCCATTCACAGACCGTCGAGTTGATGGTTCTGAACGGACTCGGCTTCATTGAACGCCGCCTCTACCTCTTCCCTGATTTCTTCGACGACATCGCACTAAGCCGACTTGTTGGCGAGGGGATTACCCGGGATCACCTGAACGACGATGTATTCGGTAGAACCCTGGACGCCATCGCGGAGTATGGACCAACCGAATTATTCAACCAGATCGTAGCTGAATGCCTTCTTCCGAGTGAATTTGGGTCTCACTGCATTCATGTGGACACGACGAACTTCAGTGTTACCGGGGACTACGAGCCTGACTTTGGATGCGACGAGATACAAATCACATATGGATATCCCAAGGACGGGAGATGGGATCTCAAACGATTTGTCCTGGGGATTGCGGCAAACCAGCACGGGATTCCCCTTTTTCTGCAAACATTCTCCGGGAACGAGTCCGACAAAGAGACCCTAAGGACCATCATTCGCGACCTGACCGAGAACCTCAAGTCAGATGAAAAGGTCTACCACATTGCGGATTCCGAGTTCTATACCCCGGAAACACTCCGATTACTCGGGCAGCATACCTTCTGGATAAGTAGGGTGCCTGGCACAATTGCCCAGGTCAAGGACCTTGAGCATGCTGACCTCCCGTTCGCATCCTGCCGGGACCCACGATATTCATACTCCGAGCATCGGGTAAACCATGCCGGAATTGACCAGAAATGGGTTGTCTACCACTCGGATCCCATGCATGAACGACAGGAGAAGACCTTCAAAGCCAACCTGGAAAAAGACTTCGAGAAGAACCGGAAATCACTGAATAAACTCGCTGTACATGAGTTTGTGTGCGAACCTGATGCACGGGCAGCAGCGGAGAAGTGGGTGAAGAACCATCCCCGGTACCGGTTCAGGGAACTCTCGATAGTCACTGTACACCATAAATCTCGAAAAGGCCGTGGCCGGCCTAAAACTGACGAACCCTTGACAGTGTCGTATACCCTGGACGCTGAAATTGAGCACGATCCTGGATTCATTCAGCAGGAAACGCAAAAATTGGGGAGATTTGTTCTGGCTACCAATGATCTTGAGTTGTCGCCAAACACGCTCCTGGAATATTACAAAGGACAAGGTGCGGTTGAACGGGGATTTCGATTCCTGAAGGACAAGTCGTTCAGAGTCTCCGAAGTATACCTTAAGAAGAATTCACGGATCCAGGCTCTGGCTATGATCATGGTGCTCTGTCTTTTCATCTATTCGATGGTGGAGTTCCGTTTGAGACAGGCTCTGGACCGTGCTGGTGAAACAGTCATGAGCCCCACAAAAAAGCAGACTCAACGGCCGACTTTGAAGTGGATCTTTTTCCTGTTTCGTAGGGTGAGGGAATTCTCTGTTGTTGCTGATGGGAAACGAATGTCCAAAGTATCCAATTTAACAGGAGATTTGACGAAAATACTTGGTTTGCTGGGGCCATCTTATGAAAAATATTATTTTTGAAAGGAGACCTGCGGAATGTGGGATACAGGTGATAGAGATCCC
>LAHT01000956.1_pt1 | contig 15390 bp, 14 predicted proteins | sample 329671 | NCBI WGS metagenome assembly LAHT01 (sample SAMN03275702, study PRJNA271635) | activated sludge metagenome | isolation source: Sample C-4 Sludge from methanogenic chamber (fourth chamber) of Anaerobic... | reverse complement strand
ACACGAATAGACAACTGGACACAGGATCAGAAGGACAGGGGCTGGACCAGCACTATAAATACAGTGACTGGCAGCGGTAATACAGCAATGCTCTATGCACGCCCGGGATTCGTTAAAGTGGGCAAGACCAGCTACGGCGGCGACCTGATCTCGCCTGCCTTCGCTAAACTTATTGGCACACAGACAGTTACGGTGACATTCAAGGCAATACCCTATATGACCAAAGCCGGTGCAATGGATGAAAACGTTCTCAAAGTCAGTGTCATCGGCCCGGGTACAGTAAGCCAGGAGCAGTTTATCATTGACAACTGGCCGGTATATCCTGCAGATGATGGCGCCCATACTGACTACTGCGTCGGAATGTGGAGTGCACCGGAAGCTACCCGGACATTCACCATCACCGGAGCCACATCGGAAACACAGATTAAATTTCTGGGAGGAGACTATGACCTGACCACTGAGGCAGGGCTGCCAACCAGGAAGAACAGGATCTTCCTTGATGACATCAAGGTAGAAATAGTGCTGTAAAAGATTCGGTTAGTTTCGATTCAAGAGGTGTTCATCAGGGGGATGAGCACCTCTTTTTTTTGTTTTGATCCCGGTTTGGCATAACTTTAAATGAAATTCGGAAGAGAAAGACCATGAGAAAGTTCTTCGTCCCGCCCACACTTGTCTGTGTGCTTGCACTTGCCGCATCATGTTCCACAATAGTGAACATGGAGAGGACCTACCCTCCTGAGGCACTCCTGCCGGCAGACAGCAACAGGTTCCTGTTTGTTAATTTCTATGATTACCAGGTGCCTGATTTTATCAGGGACAGCCATGAAGAGGGATATGCCGCTGCCGTAAAAGGTTTTGCCATGGGACTCTCCTCTACCATCCAGACAGACCCGCGCGCGTTGTTCATGATTGGTGACTCGCTCAGAAAAGGCTTTACGGTAATATCCATGCAATACCCTGAATTCAGTGATACTGTCAGGGCACTCTGCAGCCGGTACGGGGCCAATCTCCTGGTGGCTCTCGATTCGATAAGGTTGAGGGTTGACTGGGACTTCTACCTGGCTGAAAACGATGAGGGAGGCTCCATGCTGGCCAAGGACTTCTACCTTTTCTCGGATACCTATATGACTCTTTATTCAGCTGACGGAGAAGTGATTGACAGGTGTGCAGGAGAAAAAAACACTTTTGTCAAATCGAAATACACCATCTTCGGAATGATTGGCGGTCCGAATATTGGCAACCAGAAGGAGAGGATAAAACTGCTCACCGGATCAGCCGCACAGGATTGCATCGGGAAGTATTTTCCCTTCACCGAGGGGTACACCGGCAAGCTTTTTTCCGGCGGCGAGCTGGCAAAACTCAATCTCCTCATCACCGGGGGAAAGCCGGAAGAAGCTGTAGGTCCGCTGACGGAACTCATCAACAGATCATCGGATCCGATGGCATCAAAAGCTGAGCATAATCTTGCGATAGCCAATGAAATTATTGAAAACAGGAAAGAAAGGGAGGAGATCTGGAGGAAATACACAAACCCTGAAAAATAATTTAATTGGCAGGCAGAAACCCCGTTTAGGTCGCCAGCCGTCTGGTCTCAATGGCCATAATTTCACTAAAAAATGCCCGATTGTGCTTTAATTCAGTTTTTTTAATACTTTTACGCCGCTTTCACCAATACTGCACAGTAAAACTCAAAATGTGTAATTAAAAAAGAAATCAATGAAAAGGATCATTTCAGTTATTTCCGCACTCGTTGTCACAGGCTCACTCTTTGCAGGCGGCCTTGTCACCAACACCAACCAGAGTGCCCTTTACACCAGGCTACAGAGCCGCAACGCCTCAACAGGCATTGACGCGGTATACTACAACCCGGCAGGTCTTACCAAGCTGTCAGATGGTTTCCATCTCTCACTCAACAACCAGACCATCGGCCAGACGAAGACCATCACCACCAACTACATCTACCTCAACGGCAATCCTAAAGAATATGTCGGCAAGGTAAGTGCCCCGTTCTTCCCCGGTATCTATGCCGCTTACAAGACAGGCAAGCTGGCGCTTTCACTGGGCTTTAACCCGGTTGGCGGTGGCGGTGGAGCGAAATATGACAACGGACTTGCCATGTTCGAGATGCAGATAGCAGACCTGAAACCGCTTCTGACAGGAGCAGGCCTTACAACTACAAATTATTCTGTTGAGACCCTTTCGTTCGAAGGCTCTTCAATTTACATGGGCCCCCAGGTTAACGTCTCTTATGAAATCCATGAGATGTTCTCTTTTGCTGCAGGCCTCAGGGTTGTATTTGCAAGTGATAAATACCTGGGAGCTATTGAAAACATTATGATCAACCCCGTGCATCCGCTTGTCAACCCCACAGGCGCAATGATCTCAGCACCTGCTTTCTTTACTACTATAGGACAACCGGCAAGGGCTGCTCAGACTTCAAATACCTATGCCGATGCAGTAATGAAGGGAACCGGTTTCACCCCCATCCTCTCAGCCAACTTCGCCCCGGTGGGTGACCTCCTGAATATTGCAGTCAAATACGAATTCAAAACGAAGCTTGATCTCACAACCACAGTCAATGACAACAAGACAGCCGGCCTCTTCATCCAGGACTCTGTTGCTGTCAAGGACATGCCCGCAATGCTGTCGTTAGGTGTTGATGTAAAACCTTCGGAAAGGTTCCTGATTTCAGGCAGCTTAAACTATTATTTCGACAAGAACGTCGATTATGACGGTATGCCGGATGTGAATGTTGAGATGATCGACAAGAACTTCATCGAAGCCGGACTCGGTATACAGGTTGGAATAACTGACAGGTTCTTTGCAAGTGCCGGATGGCTTACAACTGTCACAGGCGTGAATGACAATTTCCAGAACGATCTGAAATTCAGTCTCAATACAAACACATTTGGCGGTGGTATCGGCTTCAGGATCAATGATATGATTGACCTCAACCTTGGTGGTTCATATACAATCTACGAGGAGGCAAGCGAGACTTACACCCACGTGATTACCACAACACCCATACTGGTCCAGGCTCCTGCAATCAACACCTACAACAACAAAACATGGGTTGCAGCCATCGGGCTTGACTTCCATTTCTAGGAACTGACCTCAACCTTTGAAAAAAACAGGGGCTGTCTCAGAAGGGGCAGCCTCTCTTTTTTCCACAATATGAAAAGCCCTATCCCGGGGCTCCTTTTTTTTATACAGCTCGGACCTTAATGTCAGTACTCTGCCCCCTGCCGCTTCAGATTCTCAAGATATAGCTTCAGGTCGGGCGTATGGGATGTCATCATCCTGTTGTACCACTGTCTGGCAGCCTCATTCCTGCCCATGCTCCGGTCAAGCATTATCAGTGAAGTGTATACGGAGCCCTCAATGCCAAGGTTAAGGCTGTCGGTCTCGTTGATGATCTCCTCATAAATACGGTATGCAGCCATTGAACTGCCAGCGCCTGACAGCGCGAAAGCCTCGTTCAGCTTTCCGTTCAGCCCGGCATCAGTCACAACTCCCCTGAAGGAGAGGCATCCTCCGACACACTCCTCAACTATCGAGAACCACGGGAGAACTCCCGTAGCGGGAAAGGTAAGCGAAAAAGACGTTTTCTCTCCCGGCCGCTTAAACTTGTAAGTTGCCGGACAGTACGGGAGTCCCTTCAGCCCGGTAAGCTTCAGCCTCACACCGTCAGGCTTCACAAGGAAAGTGTTCCTGTCTATGCAAAACCACGCGTTGTTGATGTCACTCATTATTGACAGCCAGACAACCGTGGCATCGGCATTGAAATCAACCCGCACGATCTCTGCCGTCAGAGGCGACTTCAAACCGTAATTGGGACTCTCAACGCTCTGTCCCGCGGCAATATTCATTAATGCCGCAAGCATAACTGTAAGGACTATCTGTTTCATATCAGAACCTGACTTGCAATTATCATACCGTAAAGTTAATGATTTACACCAACCCGATTTTCAGTCTTTTTACTCCCTCCTGCAAACCTGCGGAATACTATGTTTGTAACAACTTTGTCACATTTGTGTAATCTGAATGTAACAAAAGCAACAGATTTTTGTATTGTCAAACCTTCAATTATTAATCAGATGAGAATGAAGATTTTACCTGTCGTTATCGGCATTATGATGCTGACGGCAGTTCCATGCGCCGCCCAGGAGAGTACTGATTTCAAACCCTCCGGCAAATTCTTCGGGTTGCTGTTTGCCAACTACCACACCACTTTTTCAGGCGGTGACAACAACTCTGCCTTCGAGGTGACGCGATCATACTTCGGCTATGATTTCAGTTTTTCCAGGGAAATTTCCAGCAGGGTCATGTATGACGGCACCACCGAGGTTATCAACGGGAAAACCATTTATTCCGGTTACCTGCGAAACGCCTACCTTCAGTATGAAAACGGCAGGCTCCTGGTAAGGGGCGGACTGATCGGTACCGAGCAGATCTCCATGATGGAAAAGATCTGGGGATACAGGTATGTTACGAAGCCCCCGATAGATTATTCAGGCATGATACAGGCAGCTGACCTGGGTGTGATGACAGTGGTGCAGGCAGGTGAATTCCTTGACCTTGACCTCTCAGTCACAAACGGACGCGGTTTCAAGGATATAGCCGCAAACGGAACCTACAGGCTTTCAGCAGGATTCACCCTCACCCCGGCACAGAATATGCTCGTAAGGGGCTTCTATGACATGATGGGTCCTTCCGGCAGGATGCAGCGTACGGCCAGCATTACCGCAGCATGGATGGGTCCGAAGTTCAATGCCGGAGCAGAGTACTTCAGGCAGGATAATGCATCCATGACCGAAGGACGCAATTACTCAGGCATCAGCATCTTCACAAGGGTGCCGCTGGCAGAAAAAGTGAAGTTCTTTGCAAGGTATGACCGCATAGCATCGGTTACCATGGATGGGGCGGAAGATCCCTGGAACCTTTCAAGGGACGGATCATACATCTATGCCGGAATTGATTTTTCCCCGGTAAAGAATGTAAGGATATCTCCCAATTACAACAGCTACATACCCCCGGCAGAGAATTCTGACAATGTCGGAACCATTGGCCTCAACATAGAGGCAAAATTCTGACGGTTCCGGCAATGGAAAGGGGCTCTGCAAATCAATGAATCATAAAAAAGATGTAAATTCATAACAAAACAAGCATGAAAAACCAGATTTTCATCCTGATGGCCGCAATGGTACTGCTGCTCGTCTCATGCGGAGGCGGCGGTTCAACCACCGGCAAGCAGAAGCAGATCACCCTTTCAGCTGCCGGGGCCACCTTCCCGCAGCCATTCTACAACCTCGCCTTCAAAAAATACAATGAGGCAGGAGGTCCGCTCATCAACTACGGAGGCATAGGTTCAGGCGGAGGAATCAAGAGCCTTCGCGACCAGATAGTTGATTTCGCGGCTACTGACGCATACCTTTCAGACGCCGAGCTGGCAGAGATGCCCGGAGAGGTGGTTCATATCCCCACCTGCATCGGTGCAGTGGTGATAGCATACAATCTTCCGGGCGTCACAGACCTGCAGCTCACCCCCGAACTCCTTGAAGGGATCTTCCTGGGTAACATTAAAAAGTGGAATGATCCGAAGATTCTTGCAGCCAACCCGGGTCTTGCCGTTCCCGATATGGAGATCACTGTTGTCTACCGTTCTGACGGCAGCGGCACCACATACATCTTCAGCGACTACATGTCGAAAGTCAGCCCGGCCTGGAAAGCTCAGCTTGGGACAGGCAAAGCTCTCAACTGGCCTGCAGGAATAGGCGCAAAGGGCAATCCGGGCGTTTCAGGAACCATCAGCCAGAGCCAGGGCTCCATCGGTTACATCGGTTATGAATATGCTTTCGCACAGAAGATACCCATGGCTAAAGTGATGAACAGCGCAGGTCTATTCATAGAGCCGACTCTGGAATCTTTCACTGCTGCTGCCGCTGCAGAGATGCCGGCTGACACCAGGGTGATGCTTACCAACTCGCCTAATCCTGCTGCCTATCCCATCACCAGCTTCACATGGATCATCATGTATAAGGAGCTGGCATATGGCAAGCACAGCAGCGAGGCTGCCGAAGCAGCGGTCAAAACCGTGAAATGGCTGACCGGTGAAGAGGCACAGGCAATTGCCACCAGTGTTCATTATGCTGCCCTGCCGCAGAACGCCTCTCTGCAGGCCGCAGAGCTGCTCAGGGGGATAACCTACCAGGGTCTGACCGTTCTCAGATAAACAGATGTCAGGAGACAGGGTCACAAAGGTACTGCTGTTCATCTCATCACTGACAATACTTCTTCTCAGTGCCGGGATAGTCATCTCCCTTTTCGGAGGGGCTCTCCCGGCATTCAGGGAGTTCGGATTCAGGTTCATCACCTCTTCAGCCTGGAATCCAACCGCAGGAAGCGAGGAGTACGGGGCCATGTCATTCATCGCGGGGACGGTCATCACATCCATCCTGGCACTGATAATATGCATACCCATGGCCTTCTCCACCTCCCTCTTCATTGCCGAATACTACAACGGCACCCGCACCTCAGGGATACTGCGGAGCCTGGTTGACCTGCTGGCCGGGATACCTTCGATAGTTTACGGATTCTGGGGCTTTTATGCCCTCCGCCCCCTGATGGTGGCTACAGGCCTGACTGACCAGGGCTTCGGGGTATTCACCGCCTCACTGGTGCTGGCTATTATGATTGTTCCCTATGCCACCTCGCTCAGCGCGGAGATCATCTCCATGGTTCCCGCCGAGCTTAAGGAGGCAGCCTATTCACTCGGCGCCACACGGCGCGAGGTGATCTTCAGCGTGGTCATCCCCTCTGCCCGCTCAGGCATCATCGCCAGCTTCATCCTCGCCCTGGGAAGGGCCCTCGGTGAGACCATGGCCGTGACGATGCTGATCGGCAATGCCAACGTCATACCTAAAGGACTCTTTGCACCGGGAAACACCATGGCTTCGGTAATTGCCAACCAGTTCGGTGAGGCATCAGGACTGAAGATGAGTGCACTGATAGCCATCGGCCTGCTTCTGTTTCTGATAACGGCCCTGGTGAACTATCTCGGCAAACTGATCATCAAACGCTTCGCATGACAGAGATGTATCCCGTACTGACTGACAATATAAGCAGGAGAAACCGGACCAACATCCGCTTCCGGTACCTGGTGATAGCCGGTTCGGTCATAACCGTCATCCCCATCTTCCTGATAGTGGGCAACCTTGCTGTCAAGGGATTCCGGCAGATAAACCTCGCATTCTTTACCAAGCCGGCTCCTGACACCTTCCAGGCAATGATGGCAGCCTCATCGGGTGAGATCATCCCCGGCGGCATAGCCAACGGCCTCACCGGGTCACTGCTGATGGTTGTGCTGGCGTCGCTCTTCGCCATACCGCTTGGACTGATGACCGGAATCTATATCTACGAAAACAGCAGTCTGAAGTATGCCCGGTTCATCAGGAACCTCACTGAGATACTGCAGGGTGTGCCCTCAATCATACTGGGGATCATTGCCTATATCTGGATAGTAAAGAACATCACAAGAGGATATTCGGCACTGGCCGGGAGCGTCTCCCTGGCCATCATGATGCTGCCGCTTATCATACGCTCCACCGAGGAGACGATGCGCATGATACCCGTTTCCATCAGGGAGGCAGCATTTGCGCTGGGAACTCCATATTACAAAATGATTTATAAGATACTTATACCTGTCAGCTTCAGCGGCCTGGCAACGGGAGTGCTCCTGGCGCTCTCACGTATACTTGGTGAGACGGCTCCGCTGATGCTTACAGCCCTCGGCAGCCCTGCCATCAGCCTTGATGTCACAAGGCCGGTCAGCGCCGTGCCGCTGCTGATATGGGATTTCTACAATGATCCCAACATGGTCAGCCTGGTCTGGAGCGCCTCACTGTTCCTGATGGTATTCGTGCTTTCAATGAACCTCCTCGCGCGAAGCGTGGCATCAAAACATAAATACATCTGAACCTGATGAACAACACCCCTCAAAGTAATAATGTACTGGAGATCAGGGATCTGTCTATTGCCTATGAACCCGGGAAAAATGCCGTGAATGGTGTTACCGCTTCAGTGAAGCGAAACAGCATTACCGCCATCATGGGTCCCTCGGGTTGCGGTAAGAGCACCCTGCTGCGGGCCATGAACCGCATGCACGAGCTCTATCCCAACATCCGGACAAAAGGTGACATTCTGCTTGACGGTCAGAGTATCTTCTCAATGTCAGTAATAGAGCTTCGCCGTAAGGTGGGAATGGTCTTCCAGCGTCCCAACCCATTCCCAAACATGACTATCTATGAAAACGTGGTGGCCGGTTTCAGCCTCAACGACATACGTCTGAAAAAAAGCCAGCGCGACGAGATAGTTGAAAACGCCCTTCGCAACGTGACCCTCTGGGACGAAGTGAAGGAGTCGCTCTACAGAAAAGGGACCTTCCTCTCCGGAGGGCAGCAGCAGCGGCTCTGCGTGGCCAGGGCCATCGCTTTCAACCCCGAGGTGCTGCTCCTCGACGAGCCCACCTCCGCCCTTGACCCCATCGCCACATCGAAGATTGAAGACCTGCTGGGAGAGCTGAAGAAGAAATACACCCTGGTGCTTGTGACCCATAACATGTCACAGGCAGCCCGTATTTCAGACGACTCGATGTTCATGTACCTTGGGGAGCTGGTGGAGTCGGGCCGCACCGGTACACTCTTTACCACCCCGAAAGACCCGCGTACTGAAGCATATCTGACCGGGAAATTCGGATGATTAGGGACGTTTTTTATACATTTGCTAAAACACTTGATTATGAGTGAGAAAAAAGAACAGGCACTGAATGAGATAAAGACCAGCTTTGGCGAGATGGCAAGTCTTGTACTCCGGCAGCTGACCCTCCTGGAGAAGCTGATGGGCACAACTGAAGAACAGGCATTCACTGATCTGATTGATGAGATGGAAAAGGCCGAGAGCCGCATTGACAACCTCGAGGTGGTTATTGGCGAGCAATTTACCAGCACCATTGTGCTTTACCAGCCGGTGGCCTCCGACGTGCGGCGCCTGGTGGCAATATACCGCATGACCATTAACCTTGAGCGCATCGGGGACAGGATACATAACCTCTGCCGGATCATCGGCGATATCAGGAACACAACCGAGTTTACCTCAACCGCGTCTCTGATCACAAACATGCTCACCTCTGGAACCATCATGGTGGAAAAGGCACTGCTCTCATTCACCAATTCAGATCCTGACTATGCTATCTGGACAATCAAGAATGACACGGTGGTTGATGAGATGAATCACAAGCTGCTGCTTGGCCACCTTCGCAAGGAGAATATTGATGACCGGACCCGGTCAATGGTACAGAGCTACATTGAGCTGAAAGATATGATATCCAATATTGAGAGAATAGCTGATCATGCCACCAACATTGCAGAGGCATCGATCTACTCCCTGCAGGGAACAGATATCAGGCATACCGGGATCGGGAAAGAAGAGTAGTGAAGTCTGAAGGTCTGAAGGTCGAAATTAGCGCACACAAGGAGTAGACATGGCATAGCTTGCCCATAGGGCATCAAGCATTTTAAATGAACGACAAAAAGAAAATACTGGCCGTTGATGATGAGGAACCAATCCTCGAAATCCTCTCATTCAACCTTGAGGGCGAAGGCTACCAGGTTGACACCTGCCTTTCGGCCGAGGATGCCATGCGCAAAAACCTCCACACCTATGACCTGTTCATCCTCGACGTGATGATGGGCCATGTGTCAGGGTTCCGCCTGGCGGAAAAGATAAGAAAGGAAAATGACCTCTCAACCCCGATAATCTTCCTCACTGCAAGGGACACGGAAAATGACCGGATCACCGGTTTCAACCTCGGAGCCGATGACTACCTTGCCAAACCATTCAGCGTCAGGGAACTGATGGCGCGGGTTAAAGCCATCCTCCGCCGGTCTGCGCCGGCACGGGTGACCATGGAGACAGCGGCCGGCTCCTTCACCGTTGACACTGAAAACAACCTCATCCTCACAGACGGCCGGGCACTCGAGCTTACCCGCAAGGAGTACGATATCCTCTCCCTCCTCATCCGCAATGAAGGCAAGATTTTTCCCAGGCATGAGATACTGGCAAGGGTCTGGGGCGGTGACGTCATTGTCACCGACCGTACCGTTGACGTGACCATCGCCCGTATCCGCAAAAAACTGGGCGAAAAGGGTAACATGATAAGAAACAAATCAGGGTACGGTTACTATTTAGGCGAATGAAAAACCAGTCAAATGACAAAATCGATAAGCTTCAGGCGTAGACTGTTCCTTTATTATTTCGGGATCTTCCTCCTCTTTACGGTTCTGATTCTGGCATTCCAGTACCACCGTGAAAAAGATATCAAAATCTCGGCTCTTGACAACAGGCTGAACGACATGGCTCAGCTTGTTGACAACTACATAAAGGTCAATTCGTTAAGCGAGACAGGCAACTATCGCCTGGTGGACTCGGTTTTCAACCTTATTCCGGTACCGGACCTCCGGATCACGGTATTGGCAATTGATGGCAAAGTGCTGTATGACAGCTCGGTGGACGACTGGTCAACAATGGAGAACCATCTCAACAGGCCCGAGGTGGGCAAATCGCTCTTCTCTCCCTACGGTACTGCAGTCCGGCACTCGGAATCGACCGGCAAGGACTATTATTACTTTTCGAGGTACTTCAACACACACTATGTCAGGCTTGCCGAAGAATACAACATCAATATCAGGGGATTCCTGAAACGTGAGCAGATTTTTCTCGTTTTCATGGCCATTGTCTTCGCAGGTATCTGGGCTCTGCTTGCTGCCGTGACGCGGCGGATGGGAAAAAGCATTACCATGCTACGTGATTTTGCAGCAAGAATGCGTCGCGGTGAAGGCAATGACCCGTCAATTATCTTCCCGAAGAATGAGATCGGTGAAACAGGCAAGGAAATAGTCAGGATCTACAATAACCTGGCACTCAACACCGCTGAACTGTCACTCCAGAAAGAAAAGCTCATCAGGCACCTCCATGTGCTCAATGAGGGAGTGGCATTCTTCACCCCTGAACGTACTGTGACACTCTCGAACAGCCATTTTATGGTGTTCCTTAACGCCATCACCGGAGAACACTCACTCACACCCGAGGGTTTCATTGATCACCCGGAATTCGCAGGCATCAGGACTTTCCTGAACAGCAATCTCGAAACAAGGGCCGGGAAGCAGGAAAATCCGTCCACCGAGATGAGGATTGAAAAAGGGGGCAGATACTTCTCCGTGAGATGTATCCTGTTCAATGACAAAAGCTTCGAGATTGTCATCACCGATATTACCCGCACCGAGCAGAACAAAGCGATGCGGCAGCAGATGACCTCCAACATCGCCCATGAACTCAAAACTCCTATTGCGTCTGTCAGGGGATATCTCGAAACACTGATCGTGAACAAAGACCTGGATGAGGAGAAGCGTAATCATTTCCTTGACAAAGCCCTTGGCCAGGCTGCCCGCCTCACCGACCTGATCAATGACATTGTTACCCTGAACAAGCTTGATGAGACAGGCAGCAACTTCCCGTTCAGTGAGGTTGACGTTGCAGACGTTGTAAGGGAAGTCTGCGACAACCTCATGACTGACATCAGGAGCAAACAGATGAAGGTCGATATTGCCATTGAGCCTGGCACCATGGTCAACGGAAACAGGTCACTGATCGTATCGGTATTCCAGAACCTCCTTGAGAATGCCATCACCTATGCCGGTGAGAAAGTCACCGTAACGGTGAGGACCCTCCCCGGTGAATCCGGTTTCCGCACCTTCTCATTTGCTGACAATGGCATCGGTATTCCTGCGGAGCATCAGGAGAGGATATTCGAACGGTTTTACAGGATTGACGACGGCCGTTCGCGCAAGAGCGGAGGCACAGGTCTCGGACTGGCTATTGTCAAGAATGCTGTATTGTTGCACAGGGGAGAGATCTCTGTCAGGACACGCCCGGGTGGCGGAGCAGAATTCATTTTCTCGCTGCCGGCATAGACAGGACTTGTTCAGCCGGCAGGCGATGTAACGCCAAATGCATCAGCTTTCACGATCCCGGCAGCTTTTTATTGCAGCACAAGATCGGCCTCTGCCTTCCTGATTGCTTTACCGATGACTGCGGCCTCACCGTGGCCTGACTCATGCAGTTCCTTCAGCAGTTCCCGGCTCTTCTCCGGCGCCACCGCCATCAGTAACCCGCCCGAGGTCTGGGCATCATGAGCTATCATCTTCAGGTTATAGTCAAGATCACTGGTAAACCGTGTCCCTCCTTCGGTGTAATCCAGGTTGCGGAACGCCGCGCCGGGTATGCACCCCTGGTCAGCCAGGCTGTAAACACAATCGAGCAGCGGCACGCTCTTCATGTCAATATTTACAGTCACTCCGGAACCTCGTGCCATCTTAAGGGCATGGCCTGCCAGGCCGAAACCGGTAATGTCGGTGGCACCCCTGACGCTGTATTTCTGCATCAGCTCCGCACCACGGGCGTTGAGCTGCTTCATGATGCTCACGGCATTCTCAAGCTGCGAAGGTATTGTCATTTTCATCCTGTGTCCCGCCAGGATGATACCGGTACCCAGCGGTTTGGTCAGTATCAGCTCATCCCCTTCCCTTACCCCGGCATTGGTGATGACCCTGCCGGGATGCACCGTGCCGATCACGGCCAGCCCGTATTTAGGCGGGTAATCATCGATGGTATGTCCTCCGATGATGCTGACTCCGGCTTCGCGTGCCTTGTCATGGCCTCCCCTCAGGATTTCCTTGTATACCTCCATCGGAATCCGGGTTGAGGGAAACATCATTATGTTCAGCGCCACCAGGGGTGTTCCGCCCATGGCGTAAACATCACTTATTGAGTTTGTTGCAGCTATAAGACCAAATTCGTAACCGTCGCTCACCACCGGCGGAAAGAAGTCGGTTGTAATAACAAGGGCTGTCTCGTCATTGATTTTGTAAACGCCCGCGTCATCATGGGTTGCAATATCGACCAGGATGCGCGGATCTGCAGGCAGAGGCATATCCTGCAGCAGCTCCTCAAGCTGGCGGGGAGGAATTTTTGCCGAGCAGCCTCCCGTTTCGACAGTTGAGAGGAGATCAAATCCGGCTGGTCCGTTAACAGTGGTTGTCATATGGCATTTTCCCTGTCAGGGACGGATAATATGATCCGCATCCTTCAGCACGTTCAGTATCTGGTACATGTCACTGAAGCTTCCCGCCGGCAGGCGGTCACGGATGCCGAAATGATTGATACAGGTGGTGCACAGGTAGATTGCAGTACCCTTCTCAGACAACTCCCTGATATGATCCAGTACCGGCGAGTCATCCATTGCCATCTTCACCCCTGCGTTGTAAAAGACCACTGCTGCGGGTGAAGGTTCCAGCAGCACGAGGGTCCTGAAGAAGGAGACCATAAGTTTCGTCCCGAGCTCATCGTCGCCACTGCCCATCCTTTCCGATGTCACGGCAACCACGGTATTTCGCGTCCCGGTTTTTTTCTCAGTGATCTCAGTCGTACAATACCCGGTTTCGTTTTCAGTCAGTTCTGTTTTTTCACTCCTGGTTACCGTCACCGTGGCCAGGGATCCCTCTTCTCTTACAGTGAATGGGAGCCTGTTGTCAGTCAGGTATCTTTTCACATTACTCAGGGAAGCAGGGTTATCTATCAGAATCTGGACGGTTTCATCGGGCGCCGCTTCATTAAGTCCCTGCTTTGTTTTTATCAGAGGGGCCGGACAGTTAAGACCCCTTGTATCTACAGTTTTCATATGCTCCGGAAATTGGTTCAAATATAATCAGAAATGGCTACCTTTGAGTTTCACCTGGTATGGTGCGATGAAACCTTTATAAAAAGGAGCTCACAGAATCTTTTGAATGCAAAGTTTCGGGTAAATTCCACCGGACCGGTACTCTAAAACCTGTAAACGGATGAAAAGAACTGCTTTGTTAATTGGATTGTTTCTCATGGCCGGGGTGACGCTCTCAGGCCAGCGCACATTGAAGGATCTCGAAGGAGAATGGTTGGGAAAACTTAAAACACCCTCTGTCGAACTCCAGGTGATATTCCGTTTCACCATAACGGCAGCCGACTCCATCAAGGCAGTACTGGACTCCCCGGATCAGGGTGCTTTTGACATCCCATGCGGGGAAGTCACATTTCAGGAAGACACGGTCTTTATTGACATTCCTGTCGTCCAGGGAAGTTACCGGGGTGGATTCAGCAGCGACTCATTGATTTCCGGAACTTTCACACAGATGGGACGTAAGAATGACCTGACGATAAAGAAAGGGGTTAAACCGGTAGTGCATAACCGCCCCCAGGAACCAAAACCTCCCTACCCCTACCGCGAGGAGGAGGTCACTTTCATAAACACCGTCGAGAACTTCAGCCTGACGGGCACATTGACCCTTCCGCAGGGCGAAGGGCCGTTCCCTGCCGTGGTCCTTATCTCGGGCTCAGGGCAGCAGGACCGCAATGAGACAGTCTTCATGCACAAGCCATTCCTGGTCCTGGCAGATCACCTGACACGGAACGGTATTGCCGTGCTTCGCTATGACGACCGCGGCGTGGGAAAATCCAAAGGCAACGCCATCAAGGCTACGTCACTGTCTTTCGCCGATGATGCAGAGGCAGCAGTAAACTACCTCATGCAGCGGTCTGAGATTAACGTGAAGAAGACAGGCCTGGCCGGCCACAGCGAAGGCGGACTGATAGCACCGATAGTTGCATCGCGCAACAGGAACATAGCATTCATTGTCTCCCTCGCCGGTCCTGGTGTGACCGGATATGACGTCATACTCAGGCAGACAGGTGATATTATGAAAGCCTCAGGTTCCACGCAGGCTGAAATTGACGAGACACTGGCAACAAATGGCCAGCTCTTCCGCATGCTCATGGATGAACCTGACCAGCGCAAATTCCCGAAAGATGCCATGGAATGGTACGGTAAGGAGCTGGATAAGAAGGGTTTGACACAGGATGAGCGCAAACAGAAGATGGCCGAATTCACGCAGGGGCTTATATCAGTCAATAATCCCTGGATGCGGTACTTCATGGCCACTGACCCGGCTTTGTTCTGGTCGCAGGTGAAATGCCCGGTTCTTGCCCTCAATGGCGAGAAGGACCTGCAGGTGAGCCAGGAGGTGAACCTGCCGGCTATAAAGGCAGCCCTGCGCAGTGGCGGCAACCGCAAGGTAAAGACCGTAATGCTCCCCGGCCTGAATCACCTGTTCCAGCATTCGGAAACAGGCTCTCCGGATGAGTATATCAAAATAGAGGAGACTTTTTCGCCTGGGGCGATGGAGCTCATTAGTTCCTGGATAAGAAAAACCATGAAGATTAAATAAGGTCTGAGGGTCTGAAGGT
>LAHT01007207.1_pt1 | contig 15535 bp, 10 predicted proteins | sample 329671 | NCBI WGS metagenome assembly LAHT01 (sample SAMN03275702, study PRJNA271635) | activated sludge metagenome | isolation source: Sample C-4 Sludge from methanogenic chamber (fourth chamber) of Anaerobic... | reverse complement strand
CCTCAGGGAATATTACCCGGTGATGAAGGGATCTGCACAGTTCCTGATGGACATAATGACCGTAAATCCGGCGTATGATTACCTCGTCATTCCGTTTTCAATGTCACCCGAGCAGGGATTCTTCGTAAGTGAAGGTGCGGAAGAGGCATTCCTTGCCCCGGCAACAACAATGAATACAGGACTTATTAACGATCTCTTTCCTAATTGTATCGAAGCCGCCGGGTTACTTGACACTGATGCGGACTTCAGCAAAAGTCTCGGGGAAGCCCTTGGCAGGATCCCGCCGTACATGATCGGCAGGGACAGCCTTCTCCAGGTGTGGATAGAAGACTGGAAAAGGGGAAATGAAGGTCACGACATGTCAGCCAATTTCGGATTCTATCCCGGCAACTCCATAACCCTTAGGGATAATCCCGACCTGGCCGCCGCAATCAGAAAATGGCTTGAACCGCGCCGGGCCTCAACATCATGGCCAACTGCATGGGACATCAGTTTCTGGGCCAGGCTGGAGGACGGCGCCAGGGCTGATACCGTCATCAGGAAATTCTTCATGGCACGGTCATCATGGGGAGGGATCGGAAACAACCTTCACAACACAGCCTTCAACCAGTCAGATGCAAACTTCGGATACACGGCCGGAGTGGCAGAGTGCCTTTTACAGAGTCATGCGGGAGAAATATCGATACTGCCGGCCCTGCCTGCAAGCTGGAAGGACGGATCGGTGACCGGACTGAAGTCCAGGGGTGGTTTCGAGGTTGATATAGACTGGAAGGACGGAAAACTCGTGAAGGCTGAGATCAGGTCCCTGCTCGGCAATCCATGCACCGTCAGGGCTAACGGCACAACAAAGGAATACAGCCCTGCCATAGGTGAGAAAGTTGTAATAAACGGCATTTAACCATTGAAAAGAGGGAGGCCGGTTTCACCGTGACCTCCCTCTTTAATACGCCATCAAAACTGCCTGCGGCTATTTTTCCACAACTGTCATACCCCTGGTGATTCCCGATTCGTTGAAGGCATCAACAGTGAAATAATATTTCACATCCCGGTTCAGACCTGTCAGCATAACCGAACCGGAATCATATACCATGATGGAGGTATATAGCTTTTGGGGCGAAGTGCCATAGTTTACTACATAGCCTGTTGCCCGGTCATCTGCAGGCCATTCCACGATTGCTTTTCTCGTGTCAGTTTGGTTGCGTGCCACGGTGAATTCATTCACCTCTGCGGGAGTATTTCCCTCCCTGGTTCCGAAGATGCGCAGATCATAGAGAGAGAAGGTGCCATCAGGAACACTGACATTTTCAATCTTTATGAACCTGGTCTGAACGGGTTTCTCAAGCTGTATGTAATCATGGCATGCATCAGCAGTGTTATTGCTCTTGTCTGCAAGTACATCCCATGATTTTCCATCCTTTGATGCCAGAATCCTGTAACGGTAAAAGATCTCTTTGCTGCCGGGCTTGAGTTTTGATCCGTTGTCTGCAAAGTTGACCTGAACGGCATACACAGTGGATGCGTCATCAAGCTCCACGCTGAGCCATTCCCCGCTGTTGCCGGTAACAGCTGACCACCATGTTCTTATATCCTCATCGAAGGCATTGCTGACAGGGAACTCATCCATTGCCGATGAAGCTTCAGCCTTCTTATTATATGACAGAAGCATCCATCCAGTAAAAGTGTTCTCTTTTTCAAAATCAACCTTCCTGTCAGGCATGATTGCCGGGTAGTCACCGAAAGCAGTAAATGTCCTCAGTACACCGTCTTTGTCGAAAGCTGCCGGGAACAACCCAAGGCGCCTCTCGAACATATGACGGATTGAAATTGACATAGTTGCTATATGCCAGTAGTTGCCGTATTCATCCGGGAATGTCGAACCGTGCCCTGCCCCGCCGGCAAATCCTCCCGGTTTGTATGAGAAGGGGCTGTATGATTCATATGTAAACGGGCCCAGAGGCGAATCAGAAGTATAGACACCGTCAGCATAAGTCCTGTATTCAGTTCCCGGTGCAGCATACTGAAGGTAGTACCGGTTATTGTATTTTGTCATCCATGCTCCTTCATTCCATCCGCCGGTCGTCAGCTCATTCTTCTCTCCGGGTACCTCCCACCCGTAGATGTCGGCATTATGTCCGATGAGCACCTGCGGTTCAGAGACAGCCTGCATTTTTGAATTGAGCTTTACTCCATATATGGGAAGTTGATTTGAGCAACCCCAGTAAAGATATCTCTGCCCGTCACTGTCAGCGAAGAAATGAGGATCCCAAACGGCAAACGGCAACGTGTCATTCAGGGGTTTCCAGTTATCACTGAAAGGGTCTGTGGTATAATAAAATGGCTTCCTTTCTGCAGATGATGCGGCAAACCAGACTGTATCACTGATTGCAATTGCATCAGGTGCGTAGTCCTCAATGGGAAGGGTACTGACAGGCAGGTAGGTCCACCCGTGAAGATCATCAGAAAACCAGTACCCTCCGCTGTGGGAAACTAAGAGTATGTATTTATCCTTGAACCGTATCATTGTGGGATCGGCTGCCTCACGGTATGATACACTGTCAGTGTACTGAAACCGGTAGTTGATATTCAGCGGATTGCAGTAGGTTGCCTCCTTATCTGTTGTTTCTCCCGAACAGGATGCCAGAACCAGGGCGAGGATTGTTAACGACTTTTTCATGATTCGATGGGTTTAGAAGCCTGTATTCTGTCAGACTTCGCATCTTTTCCAGATGATATCGAAAGATAGAAAAACTTGTCATGAAAGCACATCGTGCAGCCATAAAAACCAGCCCCGCGTGAAGTTTTTGCTGATGATATGTTCAGCATGAAGGATTTTTGAAACCAATGACGTAAAAGTAAAAGCAATATTCTGTGGGTGACCACATCCGGAGCCGGCGGATTTCATTATATTTCAAATTGATTAACGATATGAAAACCATAAAATCATCATTCATGAAAAAGCTGCCTTTTCTTCTGGGTTGCATGATTCTTTCCTGCCTGTTTCCCGACACTCTGAAGTCTCAGGATAAAGCCGTTATAAAAATCGATCTTGACCGCAAAGTCGGCACGGTTGATCCAAACATCTACGGAGCCTTCGTTGAGCCTATAATGAATGTGGTGTATGGAAGCATTTATGACCCTGCTTCTCCCTTTGCCGATGAAAATGGTTTCAGGAAAGACTTTGTCGAGCTTGTGCGTGAGCTGAAAATTCCGGTTGTCAGATGGCCTGGCGGAAACTATGTTTCAGGCTACAACTGGGAGGATGGCATCGGCCCGAAGGACAAGCGTCCGGCAAGACTCGATCTTGCCTGGCACCAGGTTGAAAGCAACCATATGGGAACTGATGAATATGTGCAGCTCTGCAAACTCATCGGAGCGGAGAATTTCATATGCATAAACGGAGGGACGGGTACCCTCGACCAGGCAAGACACTGGGTGGAATATTGCAACCTTGAAAAAGGCACTTATTATTCTGACCTGAGAAGAGAATACGGCAATGAAGAGCCATTTAAGGTAAAATACTGGGCACTGGGAAATGAGATTGACGGCCCCTGGCAGATGGGACAGAAAAGCGCCGAAGATTATGTAAAGTTCGCACTTGAGGCCGGAAAGCTGATGCAGTTGGTTGACAAGGACATAAAGCTGATTGCCAGCGGTGCTTCGAACTACAGGCCGGATAATGGCTGGATAGACTGGAATGACTATGTGTTGACTCATATGACAGGCACCATTGATTACCTCTCAGTTCACCGTTATGCAACCGAAGCCCTCGGTGATGACAGTAGCTTCTCAGGGATGATGAGCCTCGGTCTTGACCTTGACCAGAAGATAGAGGCTATTAAAGCCCTCATCATCAAAGCGATGACAAAGACAGGTTCGACACGGCCGGTTTATATTTCCTTCGATGAGTGGGCTTCCGGGTTCGGGAACAGCATCACTGTTTCACTGATGGTGGCACAACACCTGAACTCCTTTATCCGGCATGCCGACATAGTCAGGATGGCCAATATGACAATGCTCTCAAACCTTGTGGGACAATCACCTGAAGGGGTATATAAGAACGCAACCTTCAGGGCATTCTGGCTATACAGTAATAATTGCTTCGGTACTTCGCTCGATGTCAGTACTTCATGTGAGGAATACAGCAATAAGATATTCAGTGAAATTCCGTACCTCGACGTTACAGCAGTGCTTAACAGCGAAGCCGGAAACGTTGTGATCAATGTTGTCAACAGGCATGAGACAAAGGCAATTGAAACAGATATAATCCTGCAGACAGGAAACTATGCAGGCAATGCAAAAGTGAACGAGGTGAACGGAAAAATAACCGACCCCGGAAATTCCCGGGCTGAGGAGGCTGTCAACAGCACATCATCTGAGATCAGATTCAAGGGGAATATCATTAAATATTCATTCCCGGCTCATTCATTCACACAGATCATGATCCCGTTCAAATGAAGGATAATTCACTTTCAGGTGATTTGAATGATTTTTAAATCTCTTTGACTAAAAAACAAAAGCCTTTCTGGCAACTTTTTCCTTGCTTTGAAAGTGTTAGGGTTACACTTACTGGTAGCCCCCTGTTCAGTAATTGCAAAATTTAAACCTGATTGCCTATGAAACACCCTTCGAAACCTGACCTCAACCTGTGGATTTGGAATGTCCATGAAATTTAATTTACAGTACTTACTTCAATAAATGGAAACTCCCAACTAACTAAACAACCAAGTTATGGAACAAAAACTCACCAAACCTATTCTTCTATTGAGAACAGGAATGCAGAAACACTTTCTAATTGCAAAATTAGTTCTTCTCACCTTTGCCCTGAGTATTCTTGGAGGCAACGCATATTGCCTTGGGGCTGATGATCTGAATCTCGGTTCAGATAACGTACTTCAGCAAATCAGGGTCACCGGGGTTGTAAAAGATGCTGACGGACAGCCGATGCCAGGTGTTGCCGTAAAAGTTACAGGAACAACTTTAGGAGCATTGACAGATGCCAACGGAAGGTATTCTCTTGACGTACCTGGAGCCAGTGCGGAACTGGAATTCTCTTTTATCGGTTATGCAGTAGTGACAGTGCCTGTAAATGGCAGGTCAGTTATTGATGTCACGCTGGAAGAGACCACGGAGGCACTGGATGAAATTGTTGTTGTGGGCTATGGCACAGTGAGAAAGAGCGATGTTACCGGCGCTGTAGCATCAGTCCGGGCAGACGCCATCAAAAATGTATCTACCACTGACGCAGCCGCAGCTCTTCAGGGCAAGGCTCCCGGAGTACAGGTTCTTTCCAATTCCGGTGCTCCCGGACAGGCTGCAACAATCCGTGTACGCGGTTACTCTTCAAACTCGGGTAATATCGGTCCTCTCCTTATTGTGGACGGTCTGAAGGTCGATAATATCCAGTACCTGGATCCTTCAATGATTGAATCCATCGAGATATTGAAGGATGCTGCTTCTGCTGCCATTTATGGTGCCCAGGCAGGTAACGGAGTCGTTCTGATCACGACAAAATCCGGTACCAAAGGCGCTTCCAGCATTACTTATGATTTTAAGTACACCGGCCAGAGTCTTGCACATAAACCGGAAATCTTCGGAGCCGAGGATTGGATCGATTATAAGAGATTGTCAGGTTATGATGTCGATGCAATGTTGGCAGCAAATAATTATGATAATACTGACACTGACTGGTTCGATGTAGTGTTTGCACCTTCCTGGAGCCCGCAGCATACTCTCACTTTCCAGGGCGGAAACAACCAGGGACAATTCTTCACCTCTGTCAATTATGTGAATAATGACGGTATGGTAAAGGGTGACAGGGATGTTTACAAACGTCTCACGGCACAGATCAATGCTGACTATAACGTTAAAGAATGGTTGCAGGTAGGTACCAACAACTCTATTGAGAACTGGAATACCAAATCGGTTTCCCAGATGTCACAGTATGGTTCAGTCATGAACTCGGTGATGACACTTGACCCACTGACTCCGGTATACTATTCTTCACCGGATCAATTCTCCTCGTCGATGAAACAGGCATATGATGCAGGCAGGCCAATACTCAAAGATCCTACCAATGATCTCTACTATGCCACATCAAAGTATATTACTGACGATAGCGGTAACCCGCTGCTCCAGAGAGACCGTGTTGACCGGAAGAACGGAGGGATCAATCTTCGTGGTGTTGTCTATGGAAACCTGAAGCCTTTGAAAGGGCTTGTAATTACCTCCCGTTTCGGTTACAGGGTTGGACAGAACACTGTCAGCAGTTACAACACTCCGTATTTTGCCACACCACAGGCATCGTCATATGATTACAACATCTCTGCTGATGCAAATACCAACTACTATTATCAGTGGGAAAACTTTGCCAACTATAATCTTGTCCTTGGCAAACATAACGCAACAGCTATGGCTGGTATGTCCTATACTGAGAACAATTCATTTAACGTCAGTGCCAGTGCCAGCGGACCCAATATTCTGTCAGGATACGAACCGAACTTCCGCTATCTCAATTATGTAATAAGCAATGTGGTAGACGGAACTGAAAAGACTGTCAAGAGTTTTAGCAATATGCCCAGCCAGTCTACTCAGATATCATACTTCGGACGACTCATCTACAACTTTGCCAACAAATACTCAATCCAGGGTAACTTCCGTGCTGATGCATTCGACTCATCCAAATTATCAGCTCAAAACCGCTGGGGTTACTTCCCGTCATTCTCAGCCGGCTGGATCATCAGCAACGAAGAATTCTTTGCGGGTGTAGCAGACCGTATTCCGGTCACATTCCTGAAACTCCGCGGTTCATGGGGGCTGAATGGCAATATTAATGTGCTGAATAATTATCCGTACAGCACAAGCATCTCTTACAACAGCTCATGGTATCAGTATATGGTCGATGATGGTGCTCCCGAGTACGGTTCCGCACCCTCAGGCCTTGCCAACCCGAATCTGAAATGGGAGACCTCGGAACAGCTGGACTTTGGTATTGAAACGAGATTCCTTAGTGACAGGCTGTCTTTTTCAGCAGGCTACTATAACAAGAAGACCAATGACCTTCTCGTTACAATCACACCTGTTCCTGAAATTGGTGTTTCCAGCACCGTTGTCAACGCAGGGTCTGTTCTCAACAGTGGTCTGGAATTTGAAGCAGGATGGAAAGACAAGGTCGGTGATTTCACCTACGCTGTCAATGCAAACCTGTTTACGCTGCACAATGAGGTTACCTATCTCGATCCCGCCATATCACGCCTGACAGACAACAAAGGTGGCGTAAGTGGCACCAACAACGAGGTAGAGTCAGCATTCGAGGTTGGTTACCCGATCTGGTATTTCAGAGGCTACAAATATAATGGTGTTGACCCTGCAACCGGTGACGCTATTATCGAGGATGTCAGTGGAGACGAAACTATAAGTGATGCTGATATGACCTACCTCGGGAAAGCAATTCCTGATTACACATATGGCATAACCGTTAACCTCGGTTATAAGGGATTCGACCTGAACGTATTTGGTAACGGTGTAGGTGGCAATGATATCTTCACCATATTCTATCGGGCTGATACCCCTATGCGTAACTCGCTCAGGTATTACTATGAAAACGCCTGGACAGAAGAAAACACCGGCGCCTCAATGCCTGATCCTCAAAAGGTGGCAACCAGCTGGAAGTTCTGGAGCTCTTCAGCTGCCATGTTCAGCGGGGCATACTTCAAGGTCAAGCAGATCCAGCTGGGTTACACCCTTCCTGCTTCGGTTACCAACAGGATACTTGTCAACAGGCTGAGATGTTATGTGTCGCTGGATGATTACCTTACCTTTACCAAGTACCCCGGAGCTGACCCTGAAACAGCTACAGCCTCCAACAACAGTGCTTCGGCCGCTGGTTATGATAACGGCACTTATCCTCAGGCCAGGAAGGTTATTTTCGGAGTAAATATTACGTTCTAACTTAATTCTTAAGCAAGATGAAAAAGAATAAATATATACTAGTCTTACTACTCGTGATGTTATTCGCTGCATGCAGCGAGGACAGGCTCGAAATTCCACAGAAGGGTGTTGTTTCAATAGATTCATTTTACAAGACTGACGCAGATGCGGAATCAGCGCTTACAGCCATGTACGCGCATTTTGCCACACAGATAGCAAGTTGGGAAGGTGCATATATTTACGTTCCTTTAAATATCCTCCTCAACTACCCCGCTGACAACATCCTTGCAGCCGGAGAATTCTACGGTGACAATGACATGGTAGCCGCCATCAACGAGTTCCGTTTCGATTCACAAAGCCCGGTTGTCACTCTGGCGTACAGCCATTTCTACTACGTTATCTATCGGGCTAACCTGATCATTGACAATTTCCAGTACGGCGACAGCCCGGTAAAAGACCGCTGCATTTCTGAGGCAAGGGTGATGCGCGCATGGTGTCATATGATGGCCGCAATGGCCTGGGGCAACCCTCCTCTTGTTGACCACGTGCTCCAGGGCTCAGACAAGCCAACGAACTATGAAGGCGGACATGAAGCTCTTCTTCAGTGGTGTGCAGATGAGTGCGCAGATGCTGTTCAGTACCTTGACGAACGCCAGAGCAAGGCAGATAAAGATGGTGCTGTTAAAATCACCAAGGGCTTTGCCTGGACAGTTCAGGGAAAGGCTCTCATGTACAAGGGTGACTATCCCAATGCAAAAATAGCCCTTAAGAAAATCATTTCTTCAGATAAATATGACCTTGTTCCCGGTGAAGAATGGGCCGATATCTTCCATATTGGTGGTGACGGTTCCGAAGAAAAAATATTCGAGTCGAATATCGCTGAGAACGCCTCCATAGGTGACTGGAGTGGAAAAATCAATCGTTCCACCTGGATGGAAATGAATATCTGGGGTTGGAGAACTTCCCGTATGGCAGCCCAGCCGATATACATGGCTGCTCAGGGATGGGGCGGTCTGGGAATTGAAGATGAGTTCGCAGATGAGTTTTATGCCAATGACGGAGATTCATATCGCCGTAAAGGCACTATGATAAATTATCAGGAGTTCCTGACCGAACTTGAATGGCCAAGCGATAACGGGAATATAAATGGCATGACCGTAGCACAGAAGCTCGCAGACCCACTACGTGGAATCAATAATGTTCAGGGCCTCTACGGACAGTCCAGTTTTCTTCAGAAAAAGCATATCGCAACTCCTGCAGATGTGCTGACAACCTCTTCGTACCGGTACAACAACTACATTGTTGCAAGGTATGCTGACGTCCTTCTCCTTTATGCGGAGGCCTGCGCCCAGACAAGCGACAACGATGGTCTGCAGTATCTCCAGAAGGTTCAGCAGCGTGCAGGATCAGCTCATGTCAGTACCGCTTTGACTCTGGATGAAGTCAAGAAGGAAAGAAACTATGAGCTGTGGTGTGAAGGCGCACGTTGGATAGATATGAAGCGCTGGGGTGAATTTGACAAGGCAAAGAATGCAGGAAAGCATATCCCTTCACTCAAAGATGCCTTCTTTGTTGACGATGAGGCTGCACATAGAGGATATGTCACATATTCGGAACCTAATGCCGGTAAAACAACTGGTTTTCAGGCTGGGAAACACGAATGGTTCCCCTTCCCCTACAGTGTGACTTCGATTAATCCCAACCTGCAGCAAAATCCGGGATGGGAATGATGTATAAAATCTTTTGCGCTGGAAGAAGGGTTCAGATTATGTTAAATTCTAATCCGGCTGGAAGGGAATTCAATCACTCATACTTGCCGTCCCGCCGGCAGAAGTTGACAGAAATCCGAATTTTTAATCAGTAAGTGAGGTTTGGTTCGAAAGAGGGTGCCTTCAATGACACCCTCTTTCTGTTTTTTATACCGGCATTGTCTTTTACCTCTATCCTGATAAAAGCCTTCCAGGGCCTGCATTACATGCAATAGCAATGACTTTTCCGCCGGCCGTTTCAGTCACGTTCAGCCGGCTTCCCTTAAATCAACAGAATTACTCAGAGAATGGAATTGCAGTACTCAATCAGCTTTATGACAGCCTTGTAGTCGTCAAAGTCCAGCCTGGTTTTTGCCAGATACTGTTTGAGTTCCTTCCCCCTTTCCGGGAAGATCTGCAGGAACTGACGCTTGTTGTCAAAGTTTTTCATTTCCCCGTCTTTCAGAACCCAGTACTCAGTGTCGTCAGTTATCTTAAACTCATCCGGCAGCTTAAGGTTGATTGCTCCGTTGTTGTCATAGACTGCCTTTACATAGTTATAGCTTGTGGTTTGTGACATTGCCCCGTAACCTGTTGGAACGCCAACTGACTCCACGTATGCCTTGTGCTGTATGAAAAGGGTGACAGGGCCTCTCAGTGCCAGCTCATAGAAACCTTTCTCGAATGGTATGAATGTCCGGTTAGCCATGTAAACCGTATCTATCAGCTGAGGGTCATTCAGCACAAAGAACTGGTCACGTTGCATGAACACCATCTCCTGGTCAACGATGTTATAGTTGAGTACTGCCCTGCGTTTTTCGCCCGACTTCATCTTCACCACGCTGGTAGTGAATTTGGGAAGCAGGAGGTTTGGCAGGTTCTGCAGGCTGTCTCTCTGGGCATATGCTCCTTCTGCCACAAACAGCAGAGCAGGGAAAATATATAAAAACCTGGCTTTGTTCTTCATTTCAATACTGTTTAAGTTGGAAATCAGATTATCAGTCAGTGATAAAGGTAAATAAATAAATCTGAAGGAGCACAGCACCTCAGTAGAATTTTGAACTGCCAAGTGCTGGCTGGCCTGGTTCGTGAGCCCCTGCCCGGGAGGCCCCTCCCGGGGGAATGTTATCCTGACTGTACAGTCCTGTTTCAGAATTTGTTATTACATTTGCGGCTTCTACAGTAGAAAAGAACAACTCTGCTGAATTATCATGGAAACTATAAGAAACCTTTACCGCATCGGGCGGGGACCGTCAGCAAGCCACACCATCGGCCCGGCGAGGGCTGCCCAGAGTTTCATGGCTCAGAATGAAGGTGCCGCATCATACAGGGTGTCGCTGTACGGAAGCCTGGCCGCCACGGGAAAGGGGCACCGGACCGACGCTGCCCTTGAAAAGACCTTTGGAAAAAGAAGACTTGAAATAGAGTGGCATCCGGAGATCATCCAGCCCCGGCATACAAATGCAATGAAGTTCGAAGCCATTGACGTCAACGGCAGGGTAACCGCTGATTGGATGGCTTACAGCATCGGCGGCGGAGCCGTGACTGATGACAGCGGACAGAGAGAGACAGGCGATGTATATCCTCATGAAAACATGGATGATATACTCGGTTATTGCAACAGTAGGGGGATAACACTTTGGCAGTATGTTGTTGAGTCTGAAGGAAATGAAATCCTGGATTATCTTGGGGAGATATGGAGTGTCATGGAAACTGCCATTAAGAGGGGGCTTGCAACTGAAGGTGTTATTCCGGGCGGACTGAACCTTCAGCGCAAGGCTAACTCCTATATGCGCAAGGCACATCAGTTCAGGAACATATTCCGCACCCGGGCCACCCTTTATGCTTTCGCCCTGGCGGTGAGTGAGGAGAATGCCTGCGGGGGAGTCATCGCAACTGCCCCCACATGTGGATCATGCGGTGTCCTCCCGGCGGTACTGAAATACTCAAAACAGTTCAACAGACACACTAACAGTGATATAATCAAGGCACTGGCAACAGCCGGGCTCATTGGTACACTTGTAAAACGAAATGCATCCATTTCCGGAGCCGAGGTTGGCTGCCAGGGTGAGATAGGCACTGCCTGTGCAATGGCTTCAGGGGCTCTCACACAACTTTACGGAGGCACAAACTACCAGATAGAGTACTCCGCCGAGATGGGAATAGAGCATCACCTGGGTCTTACATGCGATCCTATCGCAGGTCTTGTACAGATACCCTGCATCGAGAGGAACGTTTTTGCTGCTTCGAGGGCGCTTGCACATAACACCTTCGCCATGCTCTCTGACGGGCGCCATATGGTCAGTTTCGACAAGGTGGTGCAGACCATGAAACAAACCGGAAAAGACCTGCCCAGCCTCTATAAGGAGACTGCCGCGGGGGGCCTCGCCTTCTTCAGCGCTGACCTGCACGTTGACGATTGATTTACCCGGAGGAAACCACACTATAATCAGCTGACTGCCTGAACCCGGAATTAAGTCACAATCAGCCGCTAAGAATAACCTTTCCCTGTTTGTGATATTTGTCACCCATAACACAATCTGGCTTTTTTTTTAGTAAATTACGGCCATAATGGAGGAACAGCTTTTAATTGTTATTACTGAATGCATCTAAAGGACCTGCACATTGGTCCTACTGATAATTCTCCTGAAATTATCCTCAAGAGCGAAGGGACAATTCTCATCAGGGGCAGGGGGCTTGTTATAAACAGATTCGAATTTTTTGATGACGTCTCCGGATGGGTGAGTGATTATGTTAAAAACCCGGCCGACAACACGAGAGTTATTCTTTCTTTTGAGTATGTCAACAGTTACAGTATCGGATTTGTAGTAGCTATACTCAAGACCCTCAAGGCGGTAATAAAGAATGATGATTCCAGGCTGTCAGTATCCTGGTACCTGGAGGAGGACGATGAGGACATAATGGAGAGAGGGCTTCATTTAGCCCACGTTACAGATCTGCCGATGAATTTCATTAAGGTCGGTGACATATCGGAATTCAACAGGACAAACCCCCTTTTCCCATGACACTTACTAAATTTGTATCTTAAAACCTAAACAGATCAATGATGAAAAAAATGATTATTGCATCCGCAGTATTGGCCCTTATGATGGCAGGCTGCACCGGGAAGGCAGCAAAAGAAGCCGGGAAGGCCAGAGCTGCAGAAATTGAACAGCTCGAAACGGTAACTACGCAGATTGACAGTACGATTACTGAAATCGAAGAGGCAACAATGAAGCTTGACACACTGATTAATGAACTTTAACAAATAGAAGATCATGAAAAAGATACTATCCATTCTCCCCGTAACAGTTATCATCGTAGCCCTCCTGATCTCCGGTGGCGAGGCCCTTGCACAGCAGCAGGCTGGCCGTGACAAAGCAAAAAAAGAGGTGAACCAGGCCAAACAAAAGGGTAAGGAAAAAGTAAAAGAGGCTGACGAAGTCCTGCAGAAAGAACAGGAGGAAGCTACCGAAGCTGTAGAGAAGGAAGCGGAAAAAACTCGTGAAGCTGAAGAGAAAGAAATGAAAAAAACCGGTGAAGCTGCAGAGAAAGAAGCAGGCAAGGGCAAGGGCAATGCCTACGGCAGGAACAAAGGCGGACTTGAGGGCCGGGATTTCGGCCAGGCAAGAGCCGAGGAGGCGCGCATGAAAAACCAGGAGAAAAAATCTGAGCTTGACAAGAAGGTTGAGGATGGTGAACAGAAGTCAGCCCAGGCCAGGGAAAGGATCAGGGTAGCCCGCGAAAAACTGGAAAAACAGAAAGCCTCAGGCAAGGTAAAGGACGATGAATACCAGCAGAAGAAGGGGAAGATAGACGCTGCAGAAAAAGCAGTCAATGACCTGGAGGAGAAGATAAAGAAGGGTAAAGGCATACCAGAAGAAATCTGAATAACTCACGGTTAATCCCGCGAAAAGCCAAGTCCCCGTACCCTGCAGATCCTGCGGTGTACGGGGACTGTATTTTACAACAGGTCAGCGTTTGACCCTTGCATTACCCTCGAAGACGCTCCACACCATCTCCTCGTCGGACGGTTGGGCATAGTCGGTAAGGAAGGTGGTAGCCAGCGCACCGCTGGCCCATCCGAACTCAATCCATCTTACGGGCTCCCATCCCCTGAGGATGCCGTAAAGCAGTCCGCCCACGAAGCCGTCGCCGCCGCCGATGCGGTCAAGGACATGTATCTCACGGGGCTCAATTACGTGCCAGTTGCCTCCCTCCCACATAATGGCACCCCAGAGGTGGGAATCAACACTCTGTACCTGGCGCAGGGTGGTGGCAAAAACCGATGCTCCCGGGTACTCCTTCCTGACACGGTCAATCATCCCCTTGAAGGTTTCCATCTTGGAGCCGATGTCCTTCCCTCCTGCTTCGGGGCCCTCTATTCCCAGGCAAAGCTGGAAATCCTCCTCGTTGCCCACAAGGATGTCAGCCACTGAAGCTATCTCCCGGAAGACTCCGGAGAGTTCCTTCTCACGTCCCTTCCAGAAGGAAGCGCGGTAGTTGAGGTCAAAGGAGATGCGTGTGCCATGCTTTTTCGCTTCGCGTGCAATCTCATGGCAGAAGGCGCTGGTTTCATGTGACAATGCCCCTATCAGTCCTGAGAGGTGAACAATCTGCACCCCCTCTTTCCCGAAGATGCGGTCAAGGTCGAAGTCTTTCACACTGAGTGTTCGCCCCACCTCGCCGGCGCGGTCATTGTGTACACGCGGACCGCGGGAGCCGTAACCCATGTCAGCAATATTGAACTGGTGCCGGTATCCCCAGGGGCCGCCCTGTGCAACCTCTTTTCCCTCATAGGTCATATGCCGGCCTGAGAGGTTGTTTTTAATGAACTGTGCTATGGGACTGTCTTTGACGAATGCTGTCAGTACTTTAACCGGCATCCCCAGGTAACTCGCTATGCTTGCAACGTTTGTCTCAGCGCTGGTGGCCTGCATGAAGAAGGTATCGCTTGAATGGACCGGCTGGTGGCTTAACGGGGTGATGCGCACACCCATGCTCGTGGGGACAAGCAATGAGTATGCATAATCATTTCTTAATTCAATACTCATAGTCTATTCGGTTTTTCAGATTTCCGTGTTATAATGCCGCACATAACTCAACCTGCCGGCAGGGTAAAATTATCACTTTTTCCTGACCGGCAGGTGGAATTTCCGGTCAATTGCCTGCACTGATCCGTGTCTCAGACACAGGTCAGGTTTGAATGGAACTTTCAGTTGCAGGAAATTTCAAATAAGCCCCATCCCCAGAGCTGCGGCAATCAGGAATAGCAAAACCGCTACGATGATCTGAATGAACCGGAGGGTGATCTTCTTCAGCAGCCTGTTGCCCAGCAGGGCTCCCGCCATGGCTGCAGCCACTGCCGCAAGGATGAGTGCCAGGTGTTCATGAAGTGCTGCCTCCTTAAAACGGGTGGCATACACCGAAAGGCGTGTGAAATCGACAAGTGATGCGATAACCACACCGGTTGCAATATATCCCTCCTTGGATAGGCCGCTCCGGATGAGGAATGCGCTGCGAACAGCCCCCTGGATACCTGTCAGTCCGCCAAAGAACCCGCTCAGCAGTCCGCCAACAGGCAGCTTATCCCTGCCGAACTGAATCCGCTGTACCGAAGGGATTACCTCCAGAAGTGAGAATACCAGTAACAGCATGGCAACAACAAGCTTCACGGGAGTGACCTCAAGAGTTCTCCCCCAAAGCTGGTATTCAAATAATGCAGGCATCTGAGTGATACGTAGCAGCAGCCATGCGCCTGCAAACGATGCCAGAATTGCAGGTATGCCGAACCTCAGCAATACCTGCAGGTCTGCTTTCTTTCCTTCAAGGGTAATTTTGAAGAGGTTGTTGGCTAAATG
>LAHT01002655.1_pt1 | contig 15860 bp, 18 predicted proteins | sample 329671 | NCBI WGS metagenome assembly LAHT01 (sample SAMN03275702, study PRJNA271635) | activated sludge metagenome | isolation source: Sample C-4 Sludge from methanogenic chamber (fourth chamber) of Anaerobic... | reverse complement strand
TTTATCCGCCATGGTGCCCAGTTTGGACTGGAACACCACCTCATCCAGGTTGGCCCCATAGCTCCCCAGAGGTTTTTTGGTGTCTTCCTGAAAGTACCAAAGCGCGTCCGCCAGTCTGGCAGCCACCACTTTTTCATTGCCCTTGCGGATCAGGCCCGAGCAGGCGGGATCGCCGTTGGATATGAACACAAACTTGTTGCTCAGGCTTCCGGAGGCATCCTTTACTGAGAAGTATTTCTGATTTTGGCTGATGGTGGAGGTGATGATCTTTTCCGGTAATGACAGATATTTGGGATTGAACTCCGCGCTCACTGCGGTTGGATATTCCACTAGATCAGTCACCACGTCCGTCAAACGCTCATCCGCAATAACTTGCAGTCCCTCATCCAGAGCCGCGGAGGCAAGCCCTGCAGCCAGTCTGACCCGGCGAGCTTCGCGATCGGCAATGACAGCGTTGGCTGCGAGAATTTGCAGATACTGCTCAGGAGAATTCACTGGCAGAAGTTTATCCAATCCCAGATATCTGTTGCCAAAACTCACCGCAGCGCTTTTGACCCCGCCTGTTTCCACCTCCAACACCTCAGAACCCCACAAAACACAGAGCCAGCGCAGGGGACGGGAAAGGGCCAGCCGGGAGTCGTTCCAGATCATGGTTTTCGCGAAGGGCAGATTCTTGATCAATTCAGGCACCCATACTTTCAAGATGTCTGCGGTGGCCTGGCCTAGTTGCAGATAATTGAGGGCGATGAACTCGCCTTTGTCATTTGTCTCGACGTAAAGGTCTTTGGCTTCAGCGTTGTTCTTCTTAAGAAATCCCAACGCGGCCGGAAGCAGGTTGCCAGCTTCATCGTAGGCGAATTTTCTGGCTGGGCCGGTTTTGTTTACCTGAAGGTCTGGTTGGGTTTCCTGCACCTGCCTGGCGAGTATGAACAACCGCCGGGGAGTTGAGCTGGCCTGCGCTTCGGCGTATTGCAGCCCCTTTTCCCGCATAAGCTTCTCGAAGGAAGACAGGATATGATCAACCGCCGGTTGCAGATGGGGGACGGGAACCTCTTCGATCCCAATCTCCAGGAGAAAATCACGCATAGGCTTCTCTTTCAAGAGGGGTCAGAATTCGTAATTCAGGCTGATCTGGTTGATCCAGCCAAGGTCGCCGTAAGATGAAACGCCGTAATCGATCCTGTATTTATTCCATTTCCAGCCAGCGCCCAGGGAAAGTCCGGAAAGGAAGGCAAAGGTGCCGCCATTGTAGCCATCAGACGCGTTGGTTCTGAACCCGCCGCGCAGATCGAATGCCGGTGTGAGTTCATACTCAACCCCTGCCTTGGCCAGAATGTTCTCTCCGGTGGCTTTGCTGACGTCAAAGCTGGCCATGAGCCTGGGGTTGAAGAGATAGGTGATGCCGGCAGCCATGGTGAAGGGTAGCTTCTCCCTGCCCGCTGTATCAGAGTAAGTGGTCAGTTGGAAGCCTATATTGCGAAGACTTACGCCAACTTTTATCCTGTCGTTAACCGGATGGTGAATGAGCCCCAGATCGAGGATGGCAGCTGTTGCCGAGCTGTTGTCGATTTGGTCGTATATCACTTTCACTGTGCCGCCAAGGTCAATGGCATCCGAGATGTACTTGGCCAGGGAAGCGCTGGCAACAATGTTGCTGGCGCCAAAGGTCTCCCCAGTGGAGACCAAGTCTCCGTTCTGGTCCACCTCCGTTCGTTCCATCCGACCCATGTTAACGTATTTCAGCGCGAAACCCCAGGCAGTGAACCTGTCTTTTGGCCAGAGAAACTGCAACTGGCCGCCCTGAGAGCCCACAAAGGCACTGGTAAAGGTGGAGCCCAGCTCGTTACCGTTGATCTTGATGATGGAGGCGGGGTTGAAGTGGATCCCATCCGGATTTCCAGTTTCGCCGGTGAGAGATTGCCCCATGGCGATAGCCCGGGCTGAGTAGACGTTTTTCAGGCTGGCGAATCCGGTGGTTCCGGCATCGTCATTCACTGCCAGCAAAGGCAGCAGGCAGACGCTAAGCATTAATGCTGTCAACGATAATGTTTTCGATTTTAAGCACGTCATGATATAATTCCGTTTCACTGGTTGAGTTGATCAGGGCATTGCGGTTCTCGCTCTGTCTCAGGTATTCCGAGAGCGAGCGCAAAATTTTCATATATTCCTTGCTTGAGCTTTGCGGCACGGCGATCATGAACACCAACTGCACTGGAAGGTCATCCACGCTTTCAAATTCCAGCGGTTCGCGGATCAGACAAACCGCCACTTTCATACAGTTGACGGTAAGGTCGCGGGCGTGGGGTATGGCCACGCCTTTGCCGATGCCGGTGCTCATGATGTCTTCGCGGCCTTTCACCGCGGCCAAAAAACGGTTGGGAAAACTCAGACAGCCGCTTTCTTCCAGCAGGCTTGTCAGATAGGTCAAACACTCGGACTTTGTCTGAAATCCTTTGACGATTTTCACAAGTTCGGGTTGAAATAGTCTGTTCATTTTCGCACCATAGTTGTAGTGATATACATGATTTTTGGATAGTCGGTTTCCGTCAATCAAATTTTACCGCACTTCTGGAATCCGCTCCCAGCCGATAATTAGCCTCTATGAGGAGGCTGACCTCGCCGTGCCTTTATATCAAGCGGCGACTCTTGAATTACCAGTATGGACATAACCATAAATCAGGCATCATAGACATGGCGGGGTGAGTGGGAAAGATTTTGCTTGATTGAATTTGTGCCTTGAATATTATGGTATTTCAAGGAAGAAATGCCTTTCCAGAAGGAGTGAAGGTAATGAAAGTAATAGAAGGGAACCTGATTTCAAAGGGTTATAAGTTTGCCCTGGTGGTGAGCCGGTTCAACGAGCTGGTGAGCAGAAAACTAATGGAAGGCGCGATCGACTGCCTCGTCAGGCACGAGGTATTGGAAGACGATATCACTGTGATCTGGGTGCCAGGCGCATTTGAAATACCGCAGATGGCCAAAGCTGCGGCTCAGAGTGACCTCTTCGACGCTGTGATCTGCCTGGGAGCTGTGATCCGCGGCGGCACCCCCCATTTCGAGTATGTGGCGGCTGAAGTCAGCAAGGGCGTGGCACAGGTGGCTCTTAGCCAGAGCAAGCCTGTGATCTTTGGCGTTCTGACCACAGACACGATCGAACAAGCCTTGGAGCGCGCCGGCACCAAAGCGGGAAACAAGGGTTTCTCAGCAGCCACCGCGGCTCTCGAAATGCTGAATCTGATGGCGGAACTCAAGCTTGGGCCAAAGGCGTAAATCCCGCGAGCTGGCTGCTCAGACCCTCTACGCGCTCGATTTTCGCGAGATCGATCCGGAATTCGTCGAGTATGGTCTGCTGAACAGCTATGCGGAACTGATGAGCCAACTGGCGGAGGTGGAGAAACTTCACAACGCCACCAGTGTATTGGACTTCGCGGACGACTTGGTGAAGAACGCGATCATCAACCAGGCGGAGATCAAAGCCGAGATAGATAAGCACAGCGAACACTGGAGCGTGGAAACAATCTCCAGGATGGACCGCTCCATCCTTCATGTCGCTGTCTATGAGCTGATGTTCTCGGACACTCCGCCAGCAGTGGTGATCAATGAAGCCTTGGAAATTGCCAAGAAGTTCTGTGGCGAAAGTGCGGTGAAGTTCCTCAACGGAATTCTGGATTCTGTGAACAAGGAATTGCGCGCGAGTGAAAGCATCACCGGACAACCGGGTTAAAGCGACCATGGACCAAACTTCGAAACTGGCCTGCTCCCTGGGTGTGTTTGCCTACAACGAGGCGGACAACATCATCCCCCTTTTGACGGCTCTTTGTTCGCAACAACTAAGCCGGGCGGAGATAGCGGAGATTATCGTAGTCTCGAGCGCCAGTACAGACGGCACGGACGAACTGGTGCGGGCCTTTGCCGAGTCCCATCGACAGGTGAGGCTGATCCGTCAGGCAAGGCGTGAGGGAAAATCCAGCGCCATCAACCTCTTTCTGGCCGAGGCGAGCTCCCACATTTTGATGGTCATCTCGGGCGACGTTATTCCGGCACCCACCACTATCGAGAAACTGGCTGTGGCCTTGGCCGATCCGAAGGTTGGCGCCAGCGGAGGAAGGCCGGTTCCAGTCAACCCAACGAAAACTTTCATGGGCTATGCTGTCCACCTGCTTTGGCGTCTACATCACCGCATGGCCCTGATCTCCCCCAAGCTTGGTGAAATGATCGCTTTCCGCCGGCTGATGGACTCCATACCGGCAGATTCGGCTGTCGACGAAGCCAGCATCGAAGCCATCGTGCGCTCCCGTGGCCTTAAACTCAGGTACATTCCAGACGCCATCATAAGCAACAAAGGACCCACCAATCTGCCCGATTTCATCAAACAGCGCCGTCGCATCCAAAACGGCCATCTTTGGCTGAAGAAAACCCAGGATTACAATGTGGTTTCGCAGGATGGCGGTACGCTGTTGAGGATCCTCTTTGAGGAGATCCGTGAATATCCCGCGTCGGCTCCCAAGGTTTTGGCTGTTATGGCTTTGGAGTTTTACTGCCGGCTGTTGGGTGCCTGGGATTTTTACGCCAAGGGCAGAAATCCCTTTGCCTGGGATATTGCCCGCTCAACCAAAAACCTTAAACACTAAGGATTTTACTTAACCATGCTATATTTGTTTTTCAAGATGCTGGGATACTGGCTGATGAAGCACATCGGCTTTCCCCGGCTCCTGCCCATCAACTACACCGTCAGCCTGCTATACACCTGCAATTCACGCTGCGGCACCTGCAACATCTGGAAAAAGAAAGCGCGGAATTTCTCGGTTGACGAATATACCAAAACCTTCAGGAAGATCGGCCGCGCGCCATATTGGATCACCTTCAGCGGGGGAGAGCCCTTTCTGCGCAATGACATCGTCGATGTCGTTTCCACCATCTACGCCATCTCCCGGCCGCACATCATCAACATTCCCACCAATGGCATCCTCACCAACGCCATTGTGGAAAAGACCGCGGCCATAGCCAAAGCCTGCCCCAAAACCCAGGTGATCATCAATGTGTCCATCGATGGCATCGAGGAGCAGCATGACGAGATCCGCAAAGTGCCCGGCAATTACAAAAAAGCCCTGGCCACCTTTCAAAAACTCAAAGCGCTGCAGCTTCCCAACTTGGCAGTGGGCATCCACACAGTGATCTCGCAATTGAATGTGGAAACCTTCCCCGGCATAGCCAACGAACTGATGCGGCTCAAGCCTGATTCCTACATCACCGAGATCGCCGAGGAGAGGGTTGAGCTTGATACGGTGGGCGCGAACATCACTCCCAGCCTGGTGGCCTATAAATCAGCGATCGACTACCTAATCCACCGCATTAAGAACGAGAACTACAAGGGTATGAGCAAGATCACCATGGCCTTCAGGATCGAGTACTACAACCTGGTCAAGCGCATCCTGCGCGACGAACGCCAGGTGTTGCCCTGCTATTCCGGAGTGGCTTCCACCCAGATCTCTCCCGAAGGCGACATTTGGACTTGCTGCATCAAAGCGAAAGCCCTTGGCAATCTGAGGACCAACAAATACAACTTCCGCGAGATCTGGTTCAACCACGATGCTGAACTGGAAAGGCGCTCCATCCATAAAAGACAGTGCTGGTGCCCGCTTGCGAATGCAGCCTACACCAACATGCTGATGGACTTTCCCACGTTGTGGCGGGTTTTCTGGCACAGCATGATCAAATGGTGGAAATGAGATGATCACCATTCAGAGTAAACACGCCCTCCCGCCCCAGAGCATGTGTGAAAGCCAGTCCTCCAAGGACGGGCGCTTTGGTTGGTTTTTATGCGTCGCGCACGAAGAGAACGATATCGCCTTGGAGGAAATCCAGGCTGAAGTGAAGCTTGAATTATTGAATGCCAATGTGCTGGAGATCAGCAAGATGGAGATCGAGAGCTGGCTAAAAAGATTCTTCGCGGATTGCCACTGGAAGCTGCATGCCAGCCTACGCCGCACCGAGCTTAAGGAAAAGGGGCTGTCCCTCTTTTTCGCTGTCACTTACGATCACGACGTCTATTTCGTGCAGTTCGGACGCATCTTCTGCGCCGTCACCAAGGGCAGGAAGCTGGAGATCATTGGCAACAGCTGGAAAAACTACCATGTGCGGACGCTGCGGGATCTCAACCTGATGGGACTTTCAGAGGAAGACATCCGGGTGAAACCGCAAAAGTTTCATCTGGATGAAAACGAAAGCCTGATGGTGCTGTCCGGAAAGATCGCCGCCAAGGTGTTCGGCGGTCAGACAGAAGTGGGCGGCTTGCAGCCCCTGATCGAATCTTTCACCGCCGCCACGCCCTCTCTGTGGCTGATACTGAAACATGTTTCGGCTTTGGCGAAGCCGAAGAAGCGCCGGTTGACCAAACTGGAGATCAGCACCCTCATCCTGCTGTTGGGAACCACCCTCGCCACGCTCTACATGGCTTTTGGCAACCGCGTCATAGACGTTTTTCTGCACCGCACCAAGGCAGAGGCTTCTGAAACCAAGTTGAGGGCGAACACGGAAATCATGGAGAATCTTGGCAAAGTGGTGAATGCTCCTGCCCGTGAGATTGAGCTCGCTCTCGACTGGAGAGCGGAGTTGCCCCACAGGATCACCGCCGCCCCCGCTTTCAGCCAGCAAAACATATATCTGGCCAGCGGAACTGAGCTTCACGCCTATAAACTCTCCACCCGTGAAGAGCTGTGGAACAAGGCCTGCGACGAGCAGATTACCACCATCCTGCCCACAACTTTGGGCTTGCAGCTCACTCTTGCCAATGGCATGATTTGGGGATTGGACCAGCAGGGCAACGTTGCCTGGACGCGGGACCTGCCCGCCACCTTGGACGACCGTGCTTACCTGAGGATGATCGAGATCACACCCCTGCAGGACAAACGCATCGACAAATGCATCACTGTTATCCCCCTCAAGCGCGGCATAGTGGTTCTGGACAGCCAGCAAGGTGTGGTGATGAGCGAATTGCAACTGGATAATGACCTCGGATTTCTCTCCCGTTACGACGATTACAACAACTGCTTCTACGCTGTGCTGGGCACGTCACTGGTGCGCGTCAACCTGAACATAATGAACTGATATGAAACCCGGCTCCATCCTGATCCTCATCCTATTTCTGGCCGCCGCTCTTGGCGCGGTGACGGGAAACGTGAGCAGAACAGGCTTTGCCCGCCTCCAATATGACGGCGGGGGTGATTGGTACAACGATCCGGAGGTTTTGCCCAACCTGGCTCGCTTTGTCAATGCCCAACTCAGCACCGATTTCCCCCTGGACCAAAGCGTGGTGAAGGCGGGCGATGCCAAGCTGTTTGAATATCCCTTCGTTTATCTCACCGGACACGGCAACATCCGCTGGGATTGGCGCGAGGTGGAAAACCTGCGGCAGTGGATGCTGCGGGGTGGTTTTCTATACGCTGATGATGATTATGGCATGGACGCCTCTTTTCGGCGTGAGATCATGCGTGTGTTTCCTGAATACGAGCTGGTGGAGTTGGATGGCTCTTTTCCACTCTTCACCAGCTTCTTCGATTTCAGCCAGGGCCTGCCCAAGATCCACTTGCACGATGGCAAGCCGCCCCAAGCTTTTGGAGTCTTCGATGAAACCGGCCGTCTGATGTGTTTTTACACCTACGAAACCAACATCAGCGACGGTTGGGCGGATCCCGCCACCCACAAGGACCCTCCCGAGATTCGCGAAGCGGCTTTGCGTTTTGGCTGCAACATCATCTACCATCTTCTTTCCCGGGGTTGAGTTGAAGATCTGCGTACTGTCCGACATCCATTTCAAATATGCCCCCAAAGACGCCTTCGACAGGGAAAACACCACCACAGCCCTAGCCTTTCTCAAACAAGCGGTCGGCAAATATGACCTGATGGTCCTCAATGGTGATATCTTCGACCTCTGGTTCGATTGGAAATTCACCATCATCAAGCAGTATTTTCCCGTTTTGCACCGCCTCGCCTCGATCCGCGAGCATGGCTGCCGCATTGTTCTGATCAGCGGTAACCACGATTTTTGGTTCAATGATTTCTTCCGCAATTATTTGGATATGAAGGTCTATGACGACACCTTCAGCCTCAAGGCTGACGGCAAAAAGATGCTTTTCACCCACGGCGACCTACACACAGTCAATGACCTTCGCTACAAGTTTTTCCGCCGCCTGATCCGCCTCAAAGGAAGCAAGACGCTCTTTTCCCTGCTGCATCCAGATTTCGCCCTTCGCCTGGGGGCAAGGCTCTCCCGTTCCAGCCGCTTTCGCCAGATGTCCTCTATGCTGCAATCCAAAAAAAGTGCGGGATTGGAAGGCTATGCGGAGTATATGGTGCGGAAAAAGGATTACGACATCGTTTGCTTGGGACACAGCCACCGTCCTTCGATCAATGTGCTCCCTGACGGGATCTACGCCAACAGCGGCGATTGGACCCGCCACCATAGCTATCTGGAGATCACGGCGGGGGAGGTGGCCCTCAAACATTATCATATAAAGGAGACACAAGATGCTGCAAACATCAAAGAAGCTCGCCCTGCTGGCGACGCTTTTAACGCTGAGCCTCAGCCTGCTGAATTGCCAAACCATCGATCTGAAGGCAGCCGGTGAGGAAACACGGGAGGAAAACTTGGAACAAACACCCCTCATCAAAACCGCCATCATCGAAACCAACCAGGGCAACATCGAGCTGGAACTGTGGCCTGAAATGGCGCCCAAGACTGTGGACAACTTCCTTAAGCTGGCTGGCGAAGGATTTTTCGACACCACCTATTTCCACCGTGTGATCCCCGATTTCATGATCCAGGGCGGAGATCCCAACACCAAGGACGACAACCGCGCCAACGACGGCCAGGGTGGCCCCGGCTACAAGTTTGAAGACGAATGCTACGCGCCTGGTGAAGCCATCACCGGCGAGGTGGACAGCGAGGAGACCGCCATGCTTGTTTGGTCCAAGCTGATCATTCCCTATATGCAGTCTGCCAAAGACCCTCAGCAGGAGATCTTCGACATCGTGCAGCAAGTGCAGGCGCAGCAAGGCCCCGAACCCATGTATGGCAAAACTGTCGAATGGTATCAGGACCGCACCGGCATAGCTGAACCGCTGAGCGCACAAATCCTAAAATCTCCCGTGCTCTATTCCTACATCTGCATGGCCAATTCCGGCCCCAACACCAACGGCTCTCAGTTCTTCATCGTCACCAAACAGGATGGAACCCCTAGACTGAATGGCAAGCACACCGTTTTCGGCAAGGTTACCGCCGGCATGGATGTGGTGCACAAGATCGAAAACCTGCCCCGCGACAAAAACGACAACCCCCTGGCGGAAAATCAAGCCATCATCAACTCGATAAAGCTGCCCCAATAGGAAACCATATATGGCACGCACTTCAGAATCCGCCTTGCAGCAGGAGATCATGGCTTGGATCAGCCAAAACCAATACGTCTATCTGGCAACGGTCGATAAAAAGCAGCCCAGGGTGCGCCCCGTGCTGCTGTTCATGCATGACGACCGCTATTTCTTCGCCACCTTCAGTGGTGATGCCAAGGTCGGCCAGATCGCTGCCAACAAATGGGTGGAGATCTGCGTGCCACTCCACGAATCTGGAAACACCGGCTACATCCGCCTCTCAGGCATAGCCACGATTATTACGAACGCGGCGCTCAAGGCCGACGCCTCCGAGCGCTGTTTCTTTTTCGACGAGTATTTCCGGGGTTATGACGATCCGGATTACACCCTCATCGAATTCGATCTGGACATCGCCGAGTATCTACGCCCCGGCGAACGCTACAGCCAAACCTGCAACCTCAAACGCTATTCGGGCTGAATAAAAAATATCCCGCGGTGCCGGGGGATGCCCGTGCTGGGGAGGAAAGATGATGAAAGCGATCTTCACCTATGACGACGAACAGTTGGGTAAAGGCTACCTTGTGATCCCCAAAATTCGTGAGATCAGCAGGGTCTTGGGCAACGTTGTGGTCACCTTCGACAACGGCGACAAGCGCACCCTGGCCGTGGACGACACCCAGGCCGCCGTGCAGCAGATGCTGAACGCCATCGAAAAGTTCTATTCTTGAGCTGGCTGTCTACCACCAACCCCATTTTGCTCGCCCTGCTCGGCACAGGCTTCACCTGGCTGATGACGGCTGCTGGCGCGGGTTTCGTGTTCTTTTTCCGCACCATCAAACCCTGGCTGCTGGACACCATGCTCGGTTTTGCCGCCGGTGTGATGATCGCCGCCAGCTTCTGGTCGCTGCTCAACCCCGCCATCAACCTCAGTGGCGGCAATCCCCTGCCCGCGCTCACAGGCTTCCTGCTGGGCGGGTTTTTCCTACGCGGGGTCGATCTGCTGCTGCCCCATCTGCATCCTGGCGACGAACTTTGTGAATGCGAGGGAATTCGCACCCCCTGGGGCAAGTCCACGCTGATGTTTCTCGCGGTCACCCTGCACAACTTCCCCGAAGGGTTGGCGGTGGGAGTGGCTTTCGGCGCTTACGCTTCCGGCCTGGCGGACGCCACATTGGCGGGCGCGTTGGCCTTAACCTTGGGCATCGGCATTCAGAATCTGCCCGAAGGGGCGGCGCTTTCCATTCCACTGCGGCGGGAGGGCATGTCCAAAGCCAAAAGCTTCTTTTGGGGTCAGTTTTCCGGCATGGTGGAGCCATTTGGAGGTCTTTTGGGGGCTGTCATGGTGATCGTTGCCCGTCCCGTTTTACCCTACGCCCTGGCTTTTGCCGCGGGGGCGATGATCTTTGCGGTTGCCGAAGAGGTGATCCCCGAATCGCAAAAAGGTGAGCATTCCCATCTGGCCACCATGGGCGTGATGCTAGGCTTCGCCGTGATGATGTTTTTGGATGTGGCCTTGGGCTGATCCGCCCCTGGCTCAGCCTTTTTTCGGCTTCAGATAGCGTTCTTCCTCGCTGAACACGCAGCCGCAGTATTTCTGCCGATACATCCCCGCCTCAAGGGACAGCCGTTTCCCCTCATCCCACAGCCCTCTCCAGTCGCGATAATAGAAGCTCGTGCCATATTTATCAGCCATTTGCCGTGCGATCTCCCGGATCAGTTCGTGCTTTTGATATCTGCTGTATAGCAAGGTGGTGGAAAAAGCCTCGAAGCCTTTCTCAGCAGCCGTTTTGGCCGCTGTTTCCAGCCGGACGCTATAGCAGTATTCGCAGCGGGAGTCCATGTCGCCGGCCACCGCCCTCACGAAATCCCTCAAGCCATAAACGTCTTTCACGATCAGGGGGAAACCCTCCCGTTCCGCGAAATCCTTCAGCGCCTGCAGCCGCAGCCGGTATTCCGTCACGGGATGGATGTTGGGGTTGTGCCACAGTGCCGAAACCTGCATGCCCTCAGCTTTCAACTGCCGATACGGCGCTATCAGGCAGGGAGCGCAGCAACTGTGCAGAAGCAGGCGGTCAGGAACGGACATGGTGCGGCATTTCGCTCGGAATTTCCAGCGATATCTCCACCAGCCCGCCCAATTCGCCGTCGCGATACCATGGCTGCTGGTAGATCAGCTTTTTCACGCCGTTTTTTTCGATGGTGTAAACGTTGTTTTTGCCGTTGGCCAGCATGTCTTTGATGATGGCCGCGGACTGTGTCTTGTGGCAGGCGTAGAGGCTGGTGCCGATCAAGTTCCCGCCGCCGTGGCCGGCAAAGGTCGCCCGAGCTTTTTCATTCATTTCCAAAATGATGCCGTTTTGGTCACAGACTGTGATGGCAGCCGGAAAGTGCTTGATCCACTCGTGCATCAAAATTCCTTGAGCAGGTTCGCGGCCACGATCCCGCGCTGGATCTGGTTTGTGCCTTCGTATATCTGCAGGATCTTGGCGTCGCGCATCATCTTTTCCACGGGGTATTCCTTCATGTAACCGTATCCGCCAAGAATCTGCACGGCGTCGGTGGTCACCTGCATCGCCACGTCCGAAGCGAAGTATTTGCACATGGCGGATTCCTTGCCATAATTGCGCTCGCCGCTGTCGATCATCAAAGCTGTCTGCCAAACCAGCGCCCTGGCGGCTTCGATCTGCGTGGCCATGTCCGCCAGCATGAATTGCACCGCCTGGAAGCTCGAGATCGGCTTGCCGAATTGCTGCCTTTCCCGGGAGTATTTCACCGCGGCCTCAAATGCGCCCCGCGCTATGCCGACCGCCTGTGAGCCCACCATCGGGCGCGATTTGTCGAACACCTTCATCGCCGTGATGAAGCCGGTTCCCTCGCGTCCCAGCAGGTTGGCTTCGGGCACGGCGCAGTCCTCAAAGATCAGTTCGCGCGTGGCGGAGGCGCGGATGCCCATCTTGTTTTCCTTTTTGCCAAAACTGAAGCCCGGCGTGTCCTTTTCCACCACGAAGCAGGAGCAGCCTCGCGCGCCCTTGGTCTTGTCCGTCATCGCGAAAACTGTGTAGATTCCCGCCTCGCCGCCATTGGTGATCCACTGCTTGGTACCGTTGAGGAGGTAGTGGTCGCCTTCCTTGCGGGCTGTGGTTTCGATCGCCCCGGCGTCCGAGCCGGCGTTGGCCTCCGTGAGCGCGAACGCCGCCAGCTTTTCCCCTCCCGCGATCTGCGGCAGATATTTCCGCTTCTGCTCTTCGGTGCCAGCGATGGCGATGGGATACATGCCCAGTCCCGTGGCGCCGAAAGCCAGGGCAATGCCCGCGTCTACCGCGCAAAGCTCTTCCGTGACCACCACCAGGTCCGTCACTCTGCCGCTGATGCCCTCATATTCCTCCGGCACGAGGATGGCGAAAAGGTCGCTCTGGCGCATCACTTCCACTATGTCCCAGGGGAAGGTGCCTTCCTCGTCGTATTTTTCCGAGAGCGGGCGCATTTTTTCCTCGGCAATGCGCCTGGCGATCTCTCGCATTTCGATCTGGTCTTCATTCAGAAAGTAGTTCATATCGTTTCTCCTGCGATGATGTCATTTATGTCTGAGAAGCTATTTTTCTGGATTCAAGCTGAAGCGTCAAGCAAAATCTGCCTCAGTCCGCCACCAACAGCTTTCCCCCTCGTCCTTCGGCGTCCAGTTTATAGAGATAGACTCCCGCGGGCAGGCTGCCGAGGTCCACGCTGTTTTCCCCTTTGCCGAGCCCCCGCTTCAGCAGCAGTTGCCCCTTCACGTTATACAGCCTCAGCTCGCCCGCTTTGCCGTTGTTGATGCGCACAAGCCTCCCCCCGGTCACGGGATTGGGGTATATCGCGGCTGCCGTCGCGGGGCAATGTTCGTCTTCCACGCTCGTCAGCGGAGGCGCCACCACGATGTCCGAGCTGGACAAACCCACCTCATGCCAATTCAACAGCGCCAGCTCAGGGTTGTACACCCGCACCAGCGAATTGCTTGCCCAATTCTGCTTCAGCAGCGCGATCAGGCTGGCATTGCCGGAGATCATCGACGCCTCGTAATTCAGCGGATCGGCCGCGCCGTGCTCCAGCGTGAAGGTGTCCGCGTCGTATCTGTAGAGCGCGTTTCCATCTCCTTCACCAATATAGCCGACGCCGTCGTCGCCGATCCACAGCGAGCCGGGATTTCCTCCCACATCGAGGCGTGCGGCGAGAGTCAGGCTCTTGAGGTCGATGATGTCCAGTTTGCCGCTCACGCCATTCCAGTTGCCGGTGCAGGAAACGTGCAGATGGTTGCCTCGCGCCACCGCGAATTGCGGATTGGTCCAGGTGGGCACGGTGGCCGTCACGGTAAACGTCGCCAGGTCGATCACGCTCACTCCGCTTTGGGCGTAGTCTGGATAGCCTCCCGTGTTGCAAACGTAGAGCCGTTCGCCGTCGGTGCAGAGCCCTTCCGGCGCGGTGCCCACATCGAGCGAGGCGACCACCGCGTTGGCGGCGAGGCTTAGCTTGTAAACCTTGTTGGTGAACAAGCCGCTCACATAGAGGAAATCTCCCACTTTGAGCACATCGTACGGGTTGGCGGAGGCTGCCACCGGGATGTAGCGCAGATGCGCGCCGCTGGCTCTGTCCACCATCTGGATGGCGTTGTCGCCCGAGCAGGCAATGTAGATGCGCTCCGCGTCGAGGTCCATCAGGTTGGGGGAGAGGCCGAGTTGGGCGAAGGAATTGTTCACGCTTCCCGTTTCCGTGTCGATACGGGAAAGCGTGCGGGAGGCGGAGTTAACCACAAAGATCTCTGCCGCGGGAAGTGCCGCCAGTGCGCCAAGCGCCAGCAGCACCGCCAACAAGGCTTGTTTGAGGTTGGGCATAGCGTTCACCTTGTTCTTCTGTATTGAAGAGGGATCGCACTACCTGTCCGGCAACTCGCATAATCCGTAGAAGCTGTCCGGAATCGGTGGCAGGTTTTCTGGGTCGCGGCGGCCATTTTGGAAGCCCGGCTTTCCCACGCTTGTGGCGCAGTAACCGGACTTGCCTCATCTGCCGCTTACAGTGGCGGTTACCGCTCCCGCTTTGCACGGGATTCCCTTTTACCTGAAAGTAGCACCATCTATTCTTGGTTGCCATTCTCTGGGTCCGGCCCTTTGTGTCAAATCAAAAAAGCTCTGACCTTGGTTCCTTTATCCCCCAACTCACGCTGAAAGGGGATCAAGACCGCCACCCAGCCGGACTTCTCATAAGCCCTGGCCTGTCCGCCTCTAATCCGCCTCCCGCTGACTTCCCGTTGGTTGGATGGGAAGTCAGCGGGAGGTCAACAGGAGGCGGATGGTAATAGCCTCAGGGTGAGTCCCCTGGGGGTTGAACGCAGCCTTCCGTTTTAGCCCTGCGGTTCAGCTATAGTTGCAGCCTTTGCAGCCTTCCAAAATATCACCGCCGCGGGTGCGGTGGGCCAGGCGCATGGCTTTGAACTCCGGGCCGTTCCAGATGTCCAGCAGGGCGTCCTGGCAAACGTGGCCCAGGAACTGCTGTTTGGAGGGATCGAGGGCACAGCCTTTGGCGGGGCAGAGAGGGACGCGGCCGTCGGGCCTCACCTCGAGGTCTTTGAAGGGGAGGGTGCAGAAGGGGGCGGTGTTCTGGTCGTAAACCGGGGGGTAGAAGACATCGGTGTCGTAATCCGAATCGGGATGCTTGAGCAGCAGCTGGGGCAGCACGGTGTCGGCATAGCGTTTCCAGAAGAGGGTTTCGGAGCGCTCGAAGTGTTTGGTGGAGGGGCGCAGCATGAGGCGGGCCTTGATCAATGTTTTGCTGTGGAGGCGGTCTCGGAGGGAGCGCAGATGGCGCAGATTGCGGATCAGGCGCAGATAGTCGGCGTTTTGGCGCGAGGCTTCATAGATCCTGGCGCCTCCGGCGTCGATGGAGATCTCGATGAGGTTCACTCCGGAGAGGAGTATCTCGTCTATGAGATGCGGGTCCTGCCACTGTCCGTTAGTGATCACGGAGAGGTATTTGGTTAGGGGCGCCAGTTGGGCAAGCATTTGCGCGCAGCGGGGATGAAGCATGGGTTCGCCCCCGCCGATGCGCACGCGGTTGATTTTCGCGGCGCGGAGCTTTTCCAGCAGGCAGCCGAAAACTACGTCGCTCATCATAGTGCGGGGATGGGGAGAGAGGGGATTGTTGCAGTAAACGCAGGCGAGGTCGCAGGCGTCGGTGAAATCCACGGAAAGGAGGGGCGGCCGGGGGGGATCGGGCAGGCGGAGCGGATATTTGAGCCCGATGTGTTCACGCAGGGGCACGCCGCGGGCAAGCACGTGCCCGTTCAGGCGCAGATAATAGGCGGAATGGGAGGCGATCCAGGCCAGGTCTTCAAACTTGTTCGATCCATATTGTTTTTCGGGCATGATATCCTCCTGTGCGGTGGCGAGAGAAACACCGGAAACCGATCGCGGTCCCCGGTGTTACTATCCAAGCCGCGAAAGGCGTTATTTCATCAGCACCATTTT
>LAHT01009223.1_pt1 | contig 15947 bp, 9 predicted proteins | sample 329671 | NCBI WGS metagenome assembly LAHT01 (sample SAMN03275702, study PRJNA271635) | activated sludge metagenome | isolation source: Sample C-4 Sludge from methanogenic chamber (fourth chamber) of Anaerobic... | reverse complement strand
AACCCAAATAATGCAGTAGGATTCTCTCAGTCCCGAAAGTTGGATCGAGAAAATCCTACTGTATTATTTGGGTTAAAAACCTAGCCCTCGCGTTCCCGGTCGCGTTCGAGGTCTTTCTGGTGCAGGGATTCGCGCTTGTCGTAGAATTTTTTGCCTTTCACCAGGGCGATGATCAGCTTGCAGTGGCCGCGGTCGTTGATGAAGATCTCCAGCGGAACGATGGTCATGCCCAGTTCCTCGGTTTTTGCCCGCAAGCGGCGGATCTCGTGTTTGTGGAGCAGCAATCTGCGTTTGCGGGCGGGGTCGGGGCTGAAGTGGGTGGATTTTTCGAAGGGCGAGATGTGGAGGTTGAGCAGCCAGCATTCGCCATCAATGATGCGGGCGTAGCTGTCCTTGAAATTCACCTTGCCGGCGCGGATGCTCTTGATCTCGCTGCCCACGAGGGCGATCCCGGCCTCGAATTTCTGGATCACGTAGTATTCGTGGAGGGCGCGCCGGTTCTTGATCTGCACCATCATCCCAGCTCCTTCAGGATGCGTTCCCTCCAGCTTTGGGCGGCGCGGACCAATTCAGCTTCGTCCACTTTGGTGAGCCGGCCTGCACGCAGCACGATCTCGCCGCCGATAATCACGTCGCGCACCTGTTTGGCGCCGAGGGTGTAAACCACGTGGGACCAGGGATTATAGACAGGCTGGCACTCCAGGCCGGCGAGGGAGAGCACGCAGATGTCGGCGTCCTTGCCGGGCTCCAGCGAGCCTCTTCTATCCTCCACGCCAAGGGCTTTGGCGGCGCCGAGGGTGGCCATCCGCAGGGTCTGGGCGGCAGGCAGGAAGGCCGGATCGGAGTTCACGGCCTTGTGGAGTTTGGCGGTGAGGTCCAGCTCTGCCAGTAGGTCGAGGTTGTTGTTGCTGGCCACGCCGTCGGTGGCGAAGCAGACGTTCACGCCTTTTTCCAAATACGCGGACAGGGGCAGGATGCCGGAGGCGAGTTTGAGGTTGGAATCGGAACAGATGGCCACGGAGGCTGGATTGGCGGCCATCAGCTCGATCTCGTCCGGATCGGTCCAGATGGCGTGGGCATAGACGGCCGGGAGTTCCAGGATGCCCACTTTTTGAAGGTAGAAAGCGGGTTTGAGGCCATGCGCTTGGAGGCAGTTCTCCACTTCAAGGCGGGTCTCGGAGAGATGCATATGCAGCAGGATGCCGTGTTTCGCCGCCACCTGGGCGCATTTGGCCAAAGTTTGTTCCGAGCAGCCGTAGATGGAGTGGGGCGCCAGGTTGAAATCCACCAGGGGGTCGTCCGCGAAGCGCTGCCTCAGTTCCAGCACCTTGTCGCCCAGGGTGGCGTGGGTGGCGTCGGAATTGCCATGCCCGTCCAGGACAGCCTCGCCGATGATGGCGCGCAAACCCGCCTGGGAACAGGCTCCGGCCACTGCCGGCATGTCGAAATACATGTCCTGGATCTGGGTGATGCCGTTCTTGATCATCTCGGCAGCGCCGTGGAGGGCGGCCTGGCTGATGAATTCGCGGCTGATCATCTTGTGCTCCAGGGGCCAGATGAAATCCTGCAGCCAGGTCTGCAAGGGCAGATCGTCCGCCAGCCCGCGGAAATAGGTCATGGGCAGGTGGGTGTGGGCGTTGATCAGCCCCGGCATCAGGATGCAGCCGCGGGTGTCGAGTTCCTCACTGGCCTGGTATTTGGCTGTGGCGGGGTCAAAGAACTCCAGGACGCGGCCCTGGTCGACGGCGATGGCCTGATCCTCAAGCACGCGCATATCCCGGTCCAGAGTGAGGATGGTGCCTCCCCGCAGGATGAGATCGATGGTTTGGGCCATGAGCTTATCCCTGCACCTTCTGAGCGGCTTCCGCGGCGGCGAAGACTCCTCTGGGCGTGATGATGCCCTGGATCAGGGCGGCGGGGGTGATGTCGAAACCGGGATTCAAGGCCGGGGAGGAGGGATTGGCGGTGAGCTGGCCGCCGTAGAGTTTGAGCTCTTCCTCGTCCCTGAACTCGATGGGGATGTCAGATCCTTGCTGGCAGGAAAAATCGAAAGTGGAAAGGGGCGCGGCCACATATAAGGGAATTTCGTGGTGGCTGGCCAGGACGGCCTTGTCGTAGGTGCCGATCTTGTTGGCGATGTCGCCGTTGAGGCAGACTCTGTCAGCGCCGGTGATCACCACGTCGATCTCCCCGCGCCAAAAATAGTAGCCGCTGGCGCTGTCCGCGATGATGGCGTGCGGGATCCCCTCCTGCGCCAGCTCCCAGGCGGTGATCTTGGAGCCTTGGTGGCGGGGCCGGGTTTCGCTCACGTAAACGAAGATGTTTTTGCCCTTGCGGTGGGCCAGCCTCACCACAGCCAGCGCGGTGCCCCAATCCACCGTGGCCAGGGCTCCGGCGTTGCAGTGGGTGAGGATCCTCGCCCCGTCGGGGATCAGGGGCAGGCCCTGTTCGCCGATCAGGCGGCAATCCTCGGCTCCGCGGTTGGCGAATTCCCGGGCGGCCAGAAGCGCCACTTTGCGGGCGTGAACGAGGTCCGGGATAAATTTGAGGGTCTGTTCGTAAACGTAGTTGACCCCGCTTTGCAGATCGACCGCGGTGGGCCTGGTAGCGATCAGCAGATCGCGCGCCTGGCGGATCTGAGCCCGGAAACGCTGGTCCGGAGCGTTCTTCGCTGCCAGGGCGAGGGCAAAGGCGCCCGCCGCGCCAATGGCGGGAGCGCCCCGCACATTCATGTTGCGGATGGCCTCGGCCACCTGGAGGTGATCGCTGAACTCCATGATCGTGAAATCCTGTGGGATCCTGTTCTGGTCTATCATCCGCAGACGCCCGTATTCCCAACAGACGCTGCGGTATTCACGTCCGTCAATGATCATTGGGGGTGGCTTCCACAGCCTCCGTGGCCTCGCGGCGTTTCCAACGGGTCCAGGCCAGGCCTCCGCCCAGGGCGAGCAGGCTGGCCAGCAGGCCCAGCAAACTCAGTCCGACGCTGGTTTTGTAGGAAGCAGGCGTGAAAACCAGTTCCAGCTTGTGTGACCCGGCGGGTATTTCCAAACCGCGCAGGACGTAGTTCGCCGCGTGGATCGGGATCTCCTGGCCGTCCAGGGTGGCTTTCCAGCCGGCAGGGTAGTAGATCTCGCTCAGCACGAGGAAGGCCGGCTTGTCCGTATAAACGTCGTAAGCCAGTTTCTGCATCTCGGCCACGGTCTGGGTAACCCGGGCGGAATCAGGCTTTTGGACATTCTTCAGGTCGGTTTCCACATAGGCCAGGCGGCGGGGATCGAAACTTTCGGAGCGCAGCAGCGGCAGGATCGAATCCGCCGGCGCCACTTTCCGCACCGAATCCACGAACCAGGCCCGGGGCAGAGCGGTCTCGTTTCGATACACCGACACCCCGCCATAACCCTGGAAAACCGGCGTAAGCTTGTTGTAGAATTGATTGTAGGGGGGCAGGTCCAGGGTGAAAAGCGAATCGTTCGGCAGCGGATCGGGATGGATGATGTATTTGGTGGAGAGCATGTCCAGCACCGGAGTGGGCTTGTCCACGGGCATCTCACCTTGTTTCATGCCATACATGCCCATCATCAGGCGGCCCCATTCCCCCGGTTTTTGGCTGGCCGGATCGCCCTCGATCAGCTTCAGAAGGTCGTCGTAGCGTTTCAGTTTGGCGGCGGAATAGCCGTTCACGATCTGGTGGTGATAGGCCCATTCGCCGGTCGGCCTGCTCATTCTGCCCTCGGAAAGCATGCTCTGGCCAACCGGATAGACGCGCGGGTTGGATTTGTCCGCCAACAGGTAATCATCAAAATCCTGGGGCGCGAAGCGGTTGGAGTATTCCTGGCGGGCCTGCAGGTTTTCCCGCTTCAGGAATTTACCGGTGTAGATGAAGAGGTCGATGAAGACCAATGCCGCCAGCAACACCACAAAGAGCGACCGGGGCAGCTTTTTGGCGCTGTGCAGCCAGGCCAGGCCCAGGCTCAGCACCAGCAGGAGCAGGCTCAGGCTGCCGCTGCCGTAAAGCAGGCCCAGCCTTTCCTCCCGGATGTATTCAGGGAGTTCGGTCAGCTTGTTTTGGGCCAGCTGCTGAAGTTCACCAGCGCTGGTGAAGCTGAGTCCGCCAAAGATGGATTTGGCCAGGGTCAGCCAGAGGAAAAGGACCCCGCCGCAGATGATGAAAGCTTTGAGCAGGCCTTTGTTCCAGGCCTTTTTCTGCTCCCCGCTGAGGCTGAGGATGGTATCCACGCCCAACGCGGCCAGGATCACGGCGCTCACCTGCACCATGGTGAGGATCATCGAGGGCACGCGGAATTTGTTGAAATAAGGCAAATACTTCAGGAACAGGTTCGAAAGCCAGGGGGTGGCGCTGCCGAAGGACATGATCAGGAATATGAGCGAGGTGATGCCCAGAAAAACCGAGCTGCGGCGGTGCTTTCTGCCGATGATGGCGATGATCCCCAGGGCCAGCACGATCAGGCCGAAGTAGTTGTAGGTCTGCGTGAAGGGCATATAGCCCCAGTAGCTTTGGTTCACGCCGCCGTAAAAATCCGGGATGAAGAAGGTGACGATCTCTTTGGGATGGAAGCTCCAGCCTTGGGCGTAGCTGGTTTCCAGCCCGCCGCTGCCGCCCCGCTGGGTGAATTTGCTGTACTCCATGGTGCTCAGATAGGGGTTAAGCACCGCCAGCAAAGTAAGCCCCACCGCCAGCACGGCCAGGAAAGTGAAAAGCCAGAAGCGTTTCTGGTCCTTGGCGCGGAAGCTTTCGATCAGTTGCCAAACCCAGTACATGCCCAGGAAGAGGTAGAGGTAATAGCTGATCTGGGGATGGTTTTCCCGCAGCTGCACGATCAGTGTGGTGGCCAGGAAGCCCAGGCCCAGCAAGCCCGGTTTTTGCCGCAGATGCATGAAGGCCCAGATCACCCAGGGGATGTACATGATCGCCCGGAATTTGGTGTTGTGCCCTATCTCCAACAGTCCCAGCCAGTGGCAGGAAAACATGAAGGCCACGGCGCCGAAGAAGCTGGTCCAGACGTCGAGCTTCAGAAATCTAAGCAGCAAGAACATCCCCAGCGCGCCGATGAAGAGCAGGAAGATGCGCCAGTTGATCAGCTTGTCTGTCAGCTTGGAAATGTTTTCCAAAAAGGGCCAGCGATTGGGGAAGGAGATCAGGTAGGAGGGCATGCCGGAAAACATGCTCTGGGTCCAGAGGGCGGTGTCGGCATGGGACTTGTTGTATTCGATGATCTTGTTCGCCGCGCCCTGCCACTGCGAGGTGTCCGATGCCTGGGGGGTCATGCCGCCAAAGGCCACGGGGAAATAGAGCAGGCTCACCAGCACCAGCAGAAAGCCCATCAGCGCCCAGGGCAGCCAGCGCTGCCGGGTGAGGGTCTCCATCCAGTCCGGGGTTGAAGCCGCCGGGACGGGTCTTTTATGGGCTCCCACGCCGGGATGGATCTCCCGGTGGTGGACTGAAGGCTTCACGCCGCCTTTATTCTGAATTTTGGGGTTGACATTTTTCTTGGCCATTTTATCCTCAATTCAAAGATGGTTTTTTTCATCAGAATTGCGCCGCCCATATCGGTCAAGCACAAAATGCGGCGCGAGTTGCCAAAGGGGAGATCGACAATGGTTTTCGAGTTTCGCAAGCGGATCTATGGCTTCGAATGCGACGTTTACGGGCATCTAAACAACGCCAACTACCTCCAGCTGCTGGAAAGCGCCAGGGCCGAAGCCATGATCGAAATGGGCATGTCCGTAGCCCGGATGCGCGAACTGAACCTTCAGGTCTTCATCCGCGGCTTCAATCTGGATTACCGCCTGGCCATCGAACACGAGGACCTCATCGCAGTCAAAAGCTGGTTCGACGACATGAACCGCGTGAAAGGCCACTGGGTGCAGCGGATCTACAACTCGCGGGGCGATCTCTGCTTCGAAGCCAGGATGATCGGGGTCTTCGCCAGCGGCGGCAAGGCGAAACGCCTGCCTGTGGATGTGTTTGAGCTTTTTCTCAGCTATCTGGAGCCGCCCGCCGGAACGTGATGCCTGGAACGCGGAAGACGCGGATGCTGATGATCCGCGCGGATAACAGCGACTCACACAGATCTCACGGATTGCACAGATCATGAAGACAGCGATCCGTAAATCTGTGTAAAATAGGAATGCCAGGGTTTGCTGCAGTCCGAGCTCGTTCCTCGCTGGACTCCGGCAATGTTACATCCTTCCACACTCCGCTACCGAACATGAGCCTGAAATTATAATACTTTACAAAATCGCCCCGGAAAAAATCCTGACCTCAGTTAAATCAATTTAAGGAATCCCTCTTTGCTGAACTTCACGGATTTCACCCTTCCCGAGCCACTTCTCAGGGCGGCCGCCCAGCTCAATTATATCACCCCCACCCCGGTCCAGGCTTCCACGATACCCTGGCTGCTGGAGAACGACGGCGACCTCATCGCCCTGGCCCAAACGGGCACTGGCAAGACCGCCGCGTTCGGTTTTCCCATCCTCAGCCAGACCGACATAGAAAAAACCTGGGTGCAAACCCTCATTCTTTGCCCCACCCGCGAACTCTGCCTGCAGATAAACAGCGACTTCGACTCCTACGCCAGCTTCATGCCCCGCCTTAAAACCACTGCCGTCTACGGCGGTGCCTCCATCCAAAAGCAGAAAGACGCCCTCAAAGCCTGTCCGCAGACCGTGGTGGGAACCCCCGGCCGCGTGCTGGACATGATCAAGCAGGGTGCCCTCAAGATAGATCAGATCTCGCGCCTGGTGCTGGATGAGGCGGATGAGATGCTCAACATGGGCTTCAAGGATGACCTCTTTGAGATCATGGGCCACACCCCGGCCGAAAAACAGATCCTGCTCTTTTCCGCCACCACCACCCGGGAGGTCACCAAATTGGCCGCCTCCTTCCTGCGCAATCCTCACCACATCAGCGAAGGCAACGAGCAGCAGGGCGCGGAGAACATCCAACACTTCTTTTACCGGGTGCACGCCCGGGACAAGTATCTGGCCCTCAAACGCATCGCCGACATGAATCCCAAGATCTACGGCATCGTCTTTTGCCGCACCCGCACCGAAACCCAGGAGATCGCCACCAAGCTCCAGCACGACGGCTACAACGCCGACGCCCTCCACGGCGACCTCAGCCAGGGCCAGCGCGAACTGGTGATGAACCGCTTCCGCTCCAAATACGTCCAGTTGCTCATCGCCACGGATGTCGCCGCCCGCGGCCTCGATGTGGACGACCTCACCCACATCATCAACTACCATCTGCCCATGGAGCCAGACATCTACATCCACCGCTCAGGACGCACCGGCCGAGCCGGCAAGAGCGGGGTCTCCATCATCATCATCCATCCCCGCGAAAGCGCCGCCCTCAAGGCCGTGGAAAAGCGCCTCAACCGCGAGATCGTCTATGCTCCAGTTCCCACCGGACGCGAGATCTGCCAGAAACAGCTCTTCAACTTCATCGACGTCGTGGAACGCGTGGAGGTGGCCACCGAAGAGATCGAATCCTTTTTGCCCAACGTCTACAAAAAACTCGGATGGATGAGCCGCGAAGAGCTGATCCAACGCTTCGTCTCAGTGGAATTCAACCGCTTCCTCAGCTATTACAAGGACAGCGCCAACCTCACCCAGGCCACCCAGCGCCAGTCCCCCCGCGATGACCACCAGGTCACCTTCAAGACCTTCAGGCTGGCCGTGGGACGCCGCAACGGGGTGAGCAAACGCGAGCTGATGACCTTCATCAACCGCCTCAAGATCGCCCGCAGCATCGAGATCGGACGCATCAACATCGCCGATGGCCACACCCTCATCGAGCTCGACGGCGCCTACGAAAGCCAGATCATGAAAGCCTTCGCCCGCAACAACTTCAACGGCGAAACCATCAACGCCTCGGTGCAGACCTCCTCCCGGGACGACAGCCCGGCCCCGGACCGCGAGCAGAAATACGCCCGCAAAACCCAGGCCAAACCTTACGGCGACCGCAATGAGACCCACTCCCGCTCCCGGGACGGCAAGCCCGAACGCAAATACGGCACAACCCAGGGCGACAAACTCAAACGCCCCAAAACCCGGGCTCCCAAGGGCATCACCTCCGCCAAAAAGGCCTACTCCGGCCCCGGCAAGATCCAGGCCAAACGCAAAAAAACCGGCTCCAGGGACGCCTGACCCGCCCGCGGCCGGCCTTCCCCTTTGAACCGCCCCCCAGCCTCGGCGGGGGCTGTACTCCGCTGTCTCCAAGGATAAACCATGCATAAGATCAAAAACATAGCCATCATCGCCCACGTGGACCATGGCAAAACCACCCTGGTGGACGCCATGCTCCGCCAGACCGGCGTTTTCCGCAGCAACGAAGCTGTGGTCGAGCGCGTGATGGATTCCAATGCCATCGAAAAAGAGCGCGGCATCACCATCTTTTCCAAATGCGCCTCCCTCACCTACAACGGCTACCGGATCAACCTGGTGGACACCCCCGGCCATTCGGACTTCGGCGGCGAGGTGCAGCGCATCATGAAGATGGTGGATTCCGTGCTGCTGCTGGTGGACGCCTTTGAAGGCCCCATGCCCCAAACCAAGTATGTGCTCAAAAACGCCCTGGACCTGGGCCTCAAACCCCTCGTGGTGATCAACAAGATCGACCGCGCCAACGCCCGCCCCCACGACGTGCTGGACATGGTCTTCGAGCTCTTCCTGGAACTCAACGCCCAGCCTGAACAGCTGGACTTCCCCGTGATCTACGCCTCCGGCAGGGACGGCTACGCCATCGCCGAGATCGGCGAACCCGCCCTGAATATCTTTCCCCTGCTGGATCTGGTGATCGACCAGGTACCCAACGCCAAAGGCGACCGCCAGCGCGGCTTTCAGATGCTTGTCTCCGCCATCGAGTACGACCAGTATCTGGGCAGGCTCGGCACCGGCAAGGTCCACAGCGGCACCCTCCGCCCCGGCGATGAAGTGCTGCTCCTCAAGCGTGACGGCGACCAGCTTGTCTACAAGGTCACCAACCTCTTCAACTACCATGGCCTGCACAAAAAAGAGATCAAATTGGCTCACGCCGGCGACATCGTCACCATCGCCGGGCTGGACCGCATCGACATCGGCGAAACCGTCTCCACCAAAGACAACCCCGTTCCCCTGTCCAGCATCAGCATCGACGAGCCCACCATCGCCGTGGAATTCCTCATCAACAATTCACCCTTTATGGGCCGCTGTGGAAAATGGCTCACCTCCAGCAAGATCTGGGAACGCCTGCAGAAAGAACTGCAGACCAACGTCTCCCTCGTGGTGGAGAGGACAGGTTCCGCGGATACCTTTGTGGTGAAGGGCCGCGGAGAATTGCAGCTCACCATCCTGATGGAAAACATGCGCCGCGAGGGCTATGAATTTCAGATCTCCAAGCCCCGCGTGCTCTTCAAGGAAGTGGACGGCAAGCTGCTCGAGCCCATGGAACTGGCGGTGGTGGAGGTGGGCCAGGAACATGTGGGCGCTGTGATCGACCTGATGGGCGTCCGCAAAGGCGAGTTGGTGAGCATGGCCCCAGCCGTGGACGGCTATGCCCGTCTCGATTTCAAGATCCCCGCCCGCGGCCTCATCGGCTGCCGTAACGAATTCCTCACTGAAACCCGCGGCACCGGCATCATGACCCAGTGCTTCTGTGGCTACGAACCCTTCAAAGGCGAGATCAGCGGCTCCGCCCACGGATCCCTGGTGGCCATGGAGACCGGCACCGCCCTGGGCTATTCCCTGAACGCCTTCCAGCCCCGCGGCACCTTCTTCATCCATCCCAACACCGAGGTCTACGCCGGCATGGTGGTGGGCCAGCACAGCAAGGACAAAGACCTCGTGATCAACGTCTGCCGCGGCAAAAAACTCACCAACAACCGCGCCGCCGGCAAGGACGACGCCATCAACCTCATCCCCCCGCGCGTTTTCAGCCTCGAACAGGCCATGGAATACGTGGGCGATGACGAACTGCTGGAGATCACGCCGGACAGCATCCGCCTACGCAAAAAGATCCTCCACCACACCGACCGCAAACGCGCCGAAAACGCCTCCTGAGCCAGCCTATCCGGGGGTGGGAAACGGTATGGATCGCTGAAAAGCAGAAGACGTGGAAGGGTGAAAGGGTGGAAGGGTGTAGCCTGGCTGGAGTCGATGCTCATGCTTCGCTCGACTCCAGCAAGACCTGGCATGGACTACAGGAGGGGATAAAGGGACAAGGGGAAAAAGTTGGTGGACAGCCTGGCGTCCAGCGAGGCACGAGCTGTCTTTCCCCACACCACGGAGCGGCAGGCGTCCCGCCTGCCTGGATTCCGTCCCTTCGATCCAAGGCGCTCCACTCCGGAATGACATACGTTCGGGGCGGGCGGGTGATCTGGCTGGAGTCCAAGCTCGCCGCACTCGCTGGACTCCAGCAGGGGTGGTGGGGTGTTGGCGCGCAGGATGAGCCGGGAGATTACCGCCAGGTCAGCTGAGGTTCAGGAGCTTGTGCAATTGCAGCTGCAGCCTGGCCGGCGTGCCATCCGCCAGCATCCAGGCAGCCAGGGTTTCGGGTTTGAGCACTGAGGCCACGGGTGAGAAGAGCAGCGTCCTGTCCTCCAGGGAATTGGTTTGGATGAAATCCCGGGCGAAGCGGTAATCCGCATGGTTGGTAAGCACAAATTTCAGTTCGTCGTGAGGCCGGAGCAGCTTCAGGTTCCCTTTCATGAAAGCATCGCCGCAGCCGCTGCCGGGGCATTTTACGTCGATGATCCGGATCACCTCATCCGGCATCTCCTCCAGCCAGAGCGAGCCGTTGGTTTCCAGCAGGCAGGTGAGGCCTTCGCCGCACAAGGCGCGCAGCAGTTGGGCGGTTTCATCCTGCCAAAGCGGCTCCCCTCCGGTTACTTCCACCAGTTGGGCGGGGAATTTTCGCGCTTCAGAAACGATCCGCTCGAGCTCCATCGGGGTGCCCGGAGCCCAGGCGTAGCGGGTGTCGCAGTAGGAGCAGCGCAGATTGCAGCCGCTGAGGCGGATGAACACGCAGGGGATGCCCGCGTAGGTGGATTCGCCCTGCAGGCTGTAAAAGATCTCGCAAACTGAGAGGCTCACCGGGGTATCCGCTAGGGGCGCAGTTCCTTCACCTTTTTGGTGAGGAGGGGCAGCACCTCGAAGAGATCGCCGACGATGCCGAGGTCCGCGACCTTGAAGATGGGGGCGTCGGGATCCTTGTTGATGGCGATGATGTAATCGGCGGACGACATGCCGGCCAGGTGCTGGATGGCGCCGGAGATCCCGCAGGCGATGTAGACCGTTGGTTTGACGGTTTTGCCGGTTTGGCCCACCTGATGGGAATAGGGGATCCACTCCGCGTCCACGGCGGCGCGCGAAGCTCCCACGGCCCCTCCCAGCGCGGCAGCCAGTTCCTCCAGGAGAGCGAAGTTTTTGGCGTCTTTGAGCCCCCTGCCCCCGGAGACGATGATGTTGGCCTCGGTGATGTTGGCCAGGGTGGTGGCTTCAGGCTCAAAGCCCAGCCAGGCGCAGTCCTCTTCGTCCAGGTCGAACGACACCTGCGCGCGGATCACGATCCCGGAGCGGCCGTCGTCACGCGGCAGCGCGTTCATCACCTTGTGGCGCACGGTGGCCATCTGGGGCCTGTGGTTGGAGGTGACGATGGTGGCCATGATGTTGCCGCCAAAGGCGGGCCGGGTTTGCAACAGGTTGCCGGAGGCGGGATCGTAATCCAGGCCGGTGCAATCCGCCGTGAGCCCGGTGTGCAGCCGCACCGCCACCCGGGGGATGAAAGACCTTCCCGTGACCGTGGCTCCGGCGAGGATGACGGCGGGTTGGTATGTTCTGGCCAGCTCCGAGAGCGCTTTGGCATAACGGTTGTCGCGGAAGTGTTTCAACTCCGGGTCATCCACCAGGATCACCTGATCGGCCCCGGCGGCGATGAGTTCCGAGGTGAGGCCTTCGATCCCCGAGCCAAGCAGGACGGCGCTGAGTTCGGTGGCCATCTGGTCGGCGAGTTCGCGGCCCCGGCCGAGAAGCTCGAAGACCACGGGGGCGATCGATCCGTCCTTCTGCTCGGCGAAGACCCAGATGCCCTGATGATCATGGATGTCGGCCTGGACTTCGCCTTTTTTGCGGATCACGATGGCGTCGAACGGACAGGCTTGCACGCAGGCTCCGCAGAGGGTGCATTTTTCGCCGTCGATCACGGCCAGTTTGTCCACGATCCGGATGGCGCCGTAGGCGCAGGCTTTGAGGCAGGCGCCGCAGCCCACGCAACTTTGGTCTATAACTTCGATCATATCTAAACTCCCAAGATGGCAATGGGTTTTGAGGGCCGCGATTCTGTCAAGCCGTTTTTGCCCCGCGGGGGCAGATGCATCCGTCTCCGCTTTCCGGGGGCGGAAGGAGGGCGCTTGTGGAGAAAATTCCACTCAAAATCGGGTATAACAATCCAAAATGCAAATAAATAGCTTGACATTGGTGAGCATCCTTCAATTATTTGACAGCAATACAATCGCATAGTTGTGCGGATTTTGTGATGCCAGCCGCGATCGATCCGGTGATACATTAACTCAGCGCCCTTCCGTTGCCGGGAAGGCTCTGAACCCTGCCAAATTTACCAACCTTCCCGCAAGGAGAACATCATGAAGAAGACAATTCCTGCCCTGACCTTGGTTTTACTCTGTTTTGCCTCTCTGGCCGGAACTTCGGTGGCCAGGGAGGAGGTGATCGAGATAGGGGAAAAATGGCTGCGGAACGCCTTTCCCGAGGCTCCGCCCAAGTTGATCGAAACCACCACGGCGGTCGAACAGGAAGGGATGATCCTGTATTACATCCTGTCCGCCAGGGACGGCGGCTGGGTGCTGGTGGCCGCTGACGACGCCGCGATGCCCATCCTGGCCTACAGCGACACCGGCAGGTTTGAGTATCCCATCACCTGTCCGGCCACTGCTTACTGGGTGAGAAACTATGAGGAGCAGATCGCGGAGGCGATCTTGGGCCAGTTTTCCAACCGCGAGACCAGGCCTGCCTGGGACCAGATATTGACCGACAACCTGCCTCAACAGGATGGCAGCCGGGCTGTGTCACCCCTGTGCGCGACCACCTGGAACCAAAACCATCCCTATAACAACTATTGCCCTTCCCAAGGCGGCATCACCGCCTACGCGGGCTGCGTGGCCACCGCCATGGCGCAGGTGATGAAGAAATGGAACTGGCCCCCCCAGGGTGTGGGGATGCACAGTTATCAGGACGGATCAACCTATCTGCCAAATTATGGGACTCTGGGAGTGAGCTTTAACATCGCCTACAACTGGGCTTCCATGCCGAACTCCATCTCCTCAGTGGATCCCGACATCTGCACCCTGATCTACCACTGCGGTGTCTCGGTGGACACGGACTATGGATCGGCAGCTTCAGCCGCCCTGGTCTTCACCAACGATGCCATGGAGAAGTTCTTCAGCTACGATCCCGCCGCGCAATGGTTATGGCGGTACCCCTATTCTGACGCCACCTGGGACGGCATGATGAAGGGTGATCTGGATCTGGGCCGGCCCATCGTTTACCAAGGATACAACGCGTCCAACACCACCGGGCACAGCTTCGTGATGGACGGATACGACAACAATTCCCCCACCGGATTCCACTTTAATTTTGGCTGGGGCGGGGCCTATGACGGATACTTCACCTTGAACAATCTCGTTCCGGTTTCAGGAACGGATTTCAGCTATTTCCAATGGGCTTATTACAATATCCAGCCCGGGGTGAACGTGGCCGGCACCATCAGGGACGCTTCCTCCAATCCGCTGCCCAATGTGAGCGTCAGTTTCAGCGGCGCGGGCACCGCGGTCACTGACGCCAGCGGCTTTTACAGCCTTCCCCTGCCCATGAACTACAGCGGAACCGCCACCCCTGCTTTGAGCGGCTACACTTTCAACCCCAGCTCCAGAACCTACACCAACATCACCACCCTTTATCTCAACCAGGATTACACCGGCGCCCTGGCGGTTCCGGCGGACCCTTCCAACGCTGTGGCCACTGCCGTGGGTTACGATACGGTCCAATTGACCTGGACGGACAATTCCAACAACGAGACTGGCTTCAGCATCGATTGTAAACTGGTCACGGACCTTAACTGGTATTTCCGCGGCACGGCTCCGGCCAACGCCAATAGTTTTGTGGACTTCGGTCTGATGCCCCTGCAGACTTACATCTACCGCGTAACTGCCTTCAACGGGGCCGGCAACTCCAATCCAGCGATCTCAAACCAGGTGACGACCCTGGCTCCGCCGCCGCCCTCGGGTTTATGGACACCAAGCGTCAATTTCACCGATGCCTGGCTGCAATGGACCGAAAACGGCTCCACCAATGTTTGGGACATCGAATTCGGCCCTCCGGGATTTACTCCCGGAACGGGGATCTATCTTCCCCTGATCCCCAACAACCCCTTCAACCTGCAGGGCTTGCAACAAGGCACGCCCTACGACTGGTATGTGCGCTCCTTCTATCCAGGCGTGAACGTTTACAGCTCCTGGGCCGGTCCCGGCAGCTTCGTCACCCAGGGCACTCCCACTCTGCCGTATCCCTGGTTCGAGAACTTGGAGGCAGGTTTTGTGAATATGGTCAGCGATCCTGCCAGCCAGACGCCCTGGCTGATCGACAAAACGCTTTGCTCCGAAGGCGCGCAATCCGCCTGGAACGCATATCAGGCCAACAATACGAATATGCTGACCACCACCTATACTTTCTCCCTGGCAACCGCTGTCAATCCCATGCTCTACTTCCACCAAATAGCCAAAACAGAAAACAATTGGGACCACTGCTACGTGGAAATCTCCCCGGACGGAGGCCTCAGCTGGATGATCCTGATGCCCCATGAATACCTGGGATCGGGAAATTATGTGCCTCCCGCCTACAATAATCCTGAAGGACCCTGCTTCATGGAATCATCCTATCCGGAATGGGGAACCGGGAATACCGTGCCGGACAACAGCTGGTGGAAACCGGAGATGTTCAGTCTCCAGGCCTATCTGGGCCAGCCCAACGTGATGCTGCGCTTCCGTTTGAAATCGGATGGCTCTGCCCAAAGGCATGGCTGGCATATCGACGATGTGCGGGTTATGGAAGCCCCCCAGTACGATTTCGCGGTGGATTTTCCTCCCGATGGCTATCTGCTGGCCGGAGGCAGCGTGGATTATACTGTGACCATCAGGAACCTGGGCGCCCAGCCGGATAATTACAATCCCGCCCTTCAAGGCATGGGGGCCTTGAATTACACCCTTTATGAGATGGATGGATCCACTCTGTTGCCAGCCACCGTCAATGTGCCACCCTTTGGCAAATATCAATTCATCATGCGGGCCACAGATACAGGATTGGTGGCCCACAGGACAGTAGACCACGAATCTCTCAGCGTGATCTCCGCCACCACGGGGACCGGATTTGTGCGTCTGTTCGGCACCACCTATCTGCTGGGCGATTCTGCCGGCAATCCCATCGTGATCAACGCCCTGCCTTACACGGATTCCTTTTCCACCGCCCAGTACAATCACGATTATGGCCCGTATGGCGTGGCCGGCGGCCTGGTGAACCTGCTTAATCCCATCACGGGATACTACAGCGGAACCCTGACTCTGGGCAGCTCCAAAGACGTGGTCTATCAGCTTACCCTGAGCCAACCCACCCTGCTGAGCGTTGATCTGGCGGGATCATCCTACGACACCGCCCTGGCAGTGGTCACCTCGCCCGGTACCAATCCCGGGGATGTGCTCCTGATCGATGATGACGGACCCACCCAGGTGTCATACGTGGACAGCGGCTGCAACTATGTGCCCGCGGGAACCTGCTTCATAGTGATCGGCGGCTACTCGGCAGCCACAGGCAATTACGTCCTGAATGTGGTGGCATACCCGCCTCCGGTCCAGCCCGCCGTAACCATTCAGCTGGATACA
>LAHT01001775.1_pt1 | contig 16255 bp, 6 predicted proteins | sample 329671 | NCBI WGS metagenome assembly LAHT01 (sample SAMN03275702, study PRJNA271635) | activated sludge metagenome | isolation source: Sample C-4 Sludge from methanogenic chamber (fourth chamber) of Anaerobic... | reverse complement strand
TTTGCCTTGTCAGCGGCAATTAGGTTGTCCAGTATAAGGTCGGTCTTGCCCTGTATTGCCCATCCTCTCTCATCTTCGCCACCGCCATGGAGGATGTAGAGTACAGGATATTTATTGTCAGTGTTCTGATCATAGCCGGCGGGCTTGTAAATGTAGAACTGGCGCCAGGTGTTGAATACAGTGGAATAATATCTCTTTATTGCTATTTCTCCGTGAGGGACATCCCTTGGAGCATAATAACCGTCACCGCTGAATGGCACCTCAATCCCGCTTGCATTGCGGCCCATGCCATAAAATGTCTCACTTGCAGGGTCAGCCACTGTCAGACCGTCAACGATGAGGGAATAGTAATGGAATCCTTCGGTCAGTGAATCAGTGTTTATTTCCCAGGTACCATCACCGTTTCTGGTCATGTCATATTTCTTTGCCAGGTCGAGCTGAACTTTTTGTGCACCGGGAGCCTTTAGCCGGAACAGCGCACTGCCGTCAGGCATTATCTGGGGATACTTTGCACCCCTTACATTTGACGGGGCCGGTGTGCCCAGCGGGCTGTATTTATTGAACTTCGATACATCCACCGGTTTGAAAAGAAGCTGTGAAAACATATAGAGACCGTTTTTCCAGACCTTGAAGTCGTGTACACCGGGTTCAATATAATATATATGCGGAACACCATTGGCTGTAAGATATTCATGTGTTCTCTTGCTGAAAGAAATGAGACCGTCATTGTCACCGCATGAGATCCACAGCACCTTCAGCGCCTGCCTGGCCTTATCCGGATCGGGTACGAGCTGTTCGGGCGGTTTTGTATTTGGCGCCGATGAGAAACCACCTACCCATGCAAACCTGTCAGGATTGCCGAGGCCGAAGTTCAGCGCCTGTCCGCCACCCATCGATAATCCTGCAATGGCACGGTGCTCACGGTCCCTGATCACCGGATACTTTTTCTCAATGAAGGGGATGAGATCATTAAGCAGATCCTTTTCGAATGTGGCAAAGGCCTCCACTTTGTCAGGCGCCATAATGTTTCCGCCCGCACGATCATCCTTCATGGCCCGGCCATTTGGCATAACCACGATCATCGGTTCAATCTTCCCGTCTGCATAAAGGTTGTCGAGGATTACCTGTGGCTGACCTCCGTTGAGCCATTCCTTTTCATCACCTCCGATACCGTGAAGCAGGTAGAGAACCGGGTACCTGTTCCGCCTGGAGTAGGAGGGAGGAGTATAGATCAAAGCCTTTCGGGTAGTGCCGACTGTCTTTGAGTAATACTTAATGGTATCAATCTTACCATTGGGGATTCCGGCTCTCACTGAGTCAAATCCTGCCGGAGCCTGCTTCTCAATATCCTGTGAATTTGCTGAGAAGGTGAACCCGGCGAGGAAAGCTAGGATTGTTATTAAATTCTTCATTACCAAATGGATTTGCATTTTTCCGGCAAAAACAAAGTTTCTCCTGTTACCTGAAGAGCAAGGGTGCGAACTGGTACAGGCTCCTTCTCCATGTAAGCCATTCATGAGCCGTGCCGGGTGACTCGTAATAGACATATTTTACTCCGGTCTTTTCGAGCATCTTGCGGAAAGCCCCTACCGAACCGGGGAACGGATCAGGCTCTTTGGTCCCGAGACCAAGCCAGAACAGGTTTATCTTTTCATTCAGTGCTTTTGCGTCATTGAACTTCCCGTCCATAAATTTGACGGGGTCAATTTCCGCGGAACTCGGGTAATTGGAGGTTCCGCTGAATCCGCCTATGTATGAGAACAGGTCGAGGTTGTTTATTGTGATCTGGATGGTCTGATTGGCACCCATTGAGAGGCCGGCCATAGCCCTGTGGCTGCGGTCAGAAAGGGTCCGGTAGGTGGCGTCAATCATCGGAATGATTTCCTTTATCAGAACCTCTTCAAATGCTGAAATACCGCCTGGCCCTCCCTGTTGCCCTCCGGGATTTCGTGAGGCAGCCTTTACGGGTTTTGATGCATACCCTTTGTCCATTACAATAATCATCGGTACAGCCTTATTCTCAGCTATCAGGTTATCAAGAATAAGATTGGCCCTTCCCTGAACTGACCAGCCCGTCTCATCTTCACCCATGCCGTGCTGCAGGTAGAGCACAGGATAACGTGCCGGGAGATTACTTTCATAATCAGGGGGAGAATAGACAAAACATCGTCTCCATGCCTGGGTAATCTCAGAGAAATATAAATGCTCCCTTACCTGGCCGTGCGGTACTTTTTTCATCGAATAAAAATCCTGGTCTGAGGCCGGGATCTCTATCCCGCTGCCCCAGCGGCTGGCCCCGTAGAAGTACATGCTTCCCGGGTCGGGGACCTGTGCCCCGTCAATGACGAGCTGGTAGTAGTGAAATCCCTCATCCTGGGGATCCGAATCACCGGTCCAGACACCTTTGTCGTCCTTTTTAAGGTCATACTTTACACCTCCGATGTCCAGCTGTACCTTCATGGCCTGTGGTGCTGATATGCTTGCACGGACCCGGCCTTCGGAGTTTACCTGCGGATACTGTTTCCCGGGCTGGTTCAGGGTTGAGGGTATAAAATCTTCAGCGCCGGCCTGCTTTAACTCCTGGCCGGAGCTGAGACTGCCGACTGTCAGAGCTGCTGACAGCAGTAACAGAGATATGTAGTTCATCCTTTTACTTCAATGATATTTAAAAGCTATTTCAGCTTATCTCCGGATAGTCCGGATCTTCAGTTTTTAAAAAGCACCTGTGCAAATTCATAAAGGCTTCTTCTCCATGACTGCCATTCATGTGCTGTAAGAGGCGAGACATATGAGGTGCTTTTTACTCCTGCCTTGTTCAATGCGTCTGCTGCTGCTGCCACCCCTTCAGAACCTCTTTCACGGCTGCCGTAGCTCATGAACACATGTTTGACCTTTGACTTGTCCATGATTTCGTCCGGGGCTATAGAACCACCACTGAAGAGTCCGATGTATGAAAATGTTTCGGGATGCGCCAGGGTGACTGACTTGGTGCACATAGCGCCCATCGATAATCCTGACATAGCCCTGTGCTCCCTGTCAGGAATTGTACGGAAGTTTTTGTCAACCCATGGAATCATGTCATTTACCATCAGTTCGGCGTACTTGTCAAATGAAAATCGAAACCGTGGAGCTGCGGCGGGTGCTCCGGGAGCCTGACCTGCCGGTCGCGCTGCCTGGGGTGCAGGTGCGGTTACAGGACGAGGACCCATAGGGAATTGAGGCCCCACGGCGCTTGTTTCCATGACAACAATAAACGGACTGATCTTTCCTTCTGCAATCAGATTATCGAGAATGAGGTTGGTGCGCCCCATCTCAATCCATACCCTTTCATCCTCACCGCCACCATGCTGAAGATAAAGGACAGGGTATCGGGCTTTGATATTCTGATCATATTCGGGCGGAGTATAAACAAAGATATGGCGCCATGACCCTGCCACATTTGAATAGTAATTCTTTATCAGAACATTCCCGTGTGGCACATCCTTCAGCTGATAGAACCCGCCATCGGGATCAGGAATTTCAAAGCCGTTGCACATATGGCCATAACCCATGAATGCATTCGTAGCCGGATCAACCACCACAGCCCCGTCAACTATCATCCAGTAGTTGTGAAATCCCTTGTCCTGCGGCTCACTGGTGTAGGTCCAGAACCCGTCTTCCCCTTTGACCATGTCGAAAGGAACATTGACAATGGATACCTGCACCTTCTGTGCATCGGGAGCATAAAAGCGGAACGTAACCCTTGAGTCTGCTTCGATGCGTGGAAACGCTGCACCGGATAGGTTGTAGGGCGAGACGTGAGCCGTGTCAGCATTGAAAACGTTCGATGCCTGCCCTGACTGAGCAAAACAGGCTGAGCCTGCTGACATGCATATCAGCAGACAAATGACTAATTTTTTTTTCATTTTATATTCTCCTGTTAGGTTGGTAAATTCCCGGATCAGATATGAAGGCAGGCTTTCAGACAACATTTTTACTATGTTCTTCAGTTGATTAATATCAGTCAGGTTTATCTGGGACTGAAAGCCCGTAATGGTGTAAAACTCCTAATAAAAAATCTGAAACGGGTTCATTTTTTATGCAAATGCTGACTGAAAATTTAAAGTTGACCCTAAAAGAGTTAAAAAAGCATAATTGAGGGAAGTGTAATACAAAAAACGGACATGGCACTGGCGGATGCCATAACCGGGATGGTCCTGTAAAATGTTGTTTATTTTATCTTCCTGGCAAACTGGGAGGGTGAAATTCCGAATTGCTTCTGGAAGCTGGTTGCAAAATATGAAGGCGAAGAGAATCCCACCAGGTATGATATTTCATTTATTCTGAAATTGCCTTCGGCCAGCAGTTCAGCTGCCTTCTTCAGCCTTGTCAGCCTTATGTATTCAACTGAGTTGAGGTCAGTGAGCGCCTTTACCTTCCTGTAAAGAGTTGAGATGCTTATTCCCATTATCTCTGATATCTTCTCCACACTCAGATCAGTTTCGGCAATATTATCAAGGAGGGTGGAGTTCAGTTTTTTAAGGAAATCCTCATCAGTCTTGTTCAGGGCAACCGACCTGAAATGTGCCAGCGGAGAATTGATGAAGTTCTGCTGTTCCCGCCTTCTGTTTTTTATAAGATTAAGTATCTGAGCCATTAAATGCTCAGTGGCGAATGGCTTCTCAATATATGCATCAGCGCCGGAGTCAAGGCCCTCAATCTTTGCATTGACGTGAACAGAGGCTGTAAGCAGTATGACGGGAATATGGCTGAATTCCATGGTTGATTTGATCTGCCTGCATAGTTCATATCCGTTCATGACCGGCATAATCACATCACTTACAACCACTATGATGTTAAACTTCTTCAATGCATTAAGTGCCTCTTCTCCGTTATGGGTCAGAATTACATTGTATTCACCTGATATTTCTTTGGCAATGAATCTGCCCATCTCAACCTCGTCTTCCACAAGGAGCAGGTTCGGACTGTTTTCTGCAGAGGAGCTGAACACCTCAAATTCTTCGTTTTCAGCCGGGTTTGCGCCCCCTTCTGTAATTTCTGCCATGCTGATCGTCTCTTCCTGGAATTTCGGCAGCTCCAGAACAAACGAGTTGCGATCGGTTACTGAAGTGTCAAGATAGAGTCTTCCCTGGTGAAGCTCAGCTATCGAGCGGGCGAGAGACAATCCCAGACCGGTACCCTTTTCACCCGGTTTGTTGGAGTCAAGCTGGTAAAAAGGTTCAAAGATCTTTTCGGCTAACTCCCCGGGGATCAGGTTGCCGTCATTGGTTACCCGTATTCTCACGGCAGCATCCTTTTCTGAGCCTGGCTCAAGAAAGATGTCGACTCCGGATCCGGCAAACTTTATCGCGTTAGAGAGCAGATTGCTCAAAATCTTTATTGTTGCTTCCCTGTCAATGGCAAGCTCGTAATGATTCACCGGCGAATTCAACCTCACAGATATGTTCTTTTCCTCACTGTATGGAAGGAACAGGTTAAATATTGATTCCACAAGTTCGTACAGGTCAGTTCTGATGAAATTTAGTTTCAGCATTTCTTTCTCTGTCTTCCTGAAATCAAGCAACTGGTTGGTAAGGCTCAGAAGCCTGTCTGTATTCTTCCTGATGATCTGCAGATTCTCCTCATGATCATGCAGGTTGTTTGAACCAGCCTTTAAAATTCTGTCGAGGGGACCCTTGATGAGCGTCAATGGAGTCCTGACTTCATGGGTAATATTGGTAAAGAAATTGATCTTGGCATTGAGTATTTCCCTTTCCTTCCCGGCCTCAATGGCCTCTATTTTTCTTTGATTTTCAACAGCTTTTCTTTTCAGATAGGTGATTATCAGATAGTAGCTGATAAGGGTAGCAGTGATCAGGTATAAAATGTAAGCTGGCAAAGAGAGCCACAATGGGGGAGATATCCTGATCCTCATACTGGCTTCGGCATTGCTCCATATATTGCCGTTGGTTGATGAAATTACCCTGAATCTGTAATCTCCGGGAGCCAGATTTGCGTAGTTAACTTTATGGTCGCCTGACATCTCTGCCCAGTCAGGGTCAGCACCTTCCATCATGTACCTGTATTTTGTGAGACCGGGGCTTGTAAAACTTGGTGCCACAAAACCGATGCTCAGAGATGACTGATTATGCTTCAATGTGATCCTGTCAGTAACAAGAATTGATTTTGAGTCAGGAGAACCGGGCGCGTTACCCTGATACTCTTTGCCATTGACAAGTAAATCAGTAAAATAGACAGGAGGGCTATATGTACTTTCCTTTATCTCCGCAGGATTGAATGCCAGCAGTCCGTTTACCATCCCAAAATAGAGCCTGCCATTCTTATCCTGATAGGCGGAATTATAACTGAAGGCATTTCCCAACAGGCCTTCGTTCCTGGTATATACGGTAAATTTACCTGTTTGAGGATCATAGCGCAGCAATCCCCTGGTGGAAGTTATCCATATCTGACCATGACTGTCCTGAACGACGGCACAGTAAATTGCAAACTCAACGTCCCTGCCCGGAATGAACCGGGTGATCGCGGCGGTTGCTGCATCAATACAGCTGAAGCCGTTTCCTTCCGTTGTAAACCAGATGTTATGATCCCTGTCCTCATAAATTGAGGTAATATAATCATTACTGAGACTGCCGACTTCACCGGAGTCATATGTTACCTGTTCGCAGATCCGTGATTCTGTGTCATATTTGTACAAACCTCTTCCGTATGTTCCGATCCAGATCATTCCCCTTGTATCCTCATAAAGAGCATGTATGAAAGTGCCGGGAGCTACCGAATCAAGAAGACTGAAGGATGAGGCCTCCCGGTTGAAACGGTACAGTCCCGAGTAACTCCCCGCATAGACAGTCCCGTCTGCCGTCTTCAGGAACGTTATGAAAGAGTTTGTTTTCAGTCCCAGGGCGGGATCTTTGACAGTGAAGTGATGCCGTATGTTTCCTGTATTCGGATTCAGTACATAAATGCCGTTGTCATACGTCCCGACCCATAGCTCGTCGTTGTCAACCAGCAGTCCCTGGGTATTCCGGCTGTTTACCCGTGAGGGGCTGTTCCCGTAGTAAGACGAGAAAATACCGGTTTTCGGATCGAGTCTGATCAGCCCGGCATCTTCCGTACCTAACCAGATATTGCCGTATGAGTCAGCCCTGATCTCCCTTACCACATTACCGGTAAGTGAACCGGGTAATCCGGTCGGATAGAATTTTTCGAAAGGTTTCGTTTCCTGTGGAAGATAATTGACCCCGCCATAAAAAGTCCCCGCCCAGAGGCCTCCTTCCCTGTCGCGGTAGAGGAAACGAATTGCATTATTTGAAAGGGAAAAAGGATCGGTCGGTACCATCTGGAGGGCTTTTACAAACCCGGTCTCAAGATTATAGATATGAATTCCTGACTCTGATCCTATCCAGATGTCTTTATTCTCAAAAAGCTGTATAGTGTTTATTATTATTTCGTTACGTAACCGGTCATCCTCCGGGAACAGGCTGGTTACCTTACCCGAGTTGGGTTCAAACAGCCTGAGGCCTGCAGTATTTGTTGCAACTACAAATCCGTAATTACCGGCATCCACGATCTCCCCAAGGGTAACTGAGCCGATCTCTCTGTCAGCAAGGATTCTGAAGCCGGTGAAGTCATCGGTTCTGGCATTGTAATTATAAATACTGCCGTCAGCAGCGGATATCCAGACATCTCCTGCATTTGTCAGTGTGAATCTATGTGGCAGGAAGTATTCACTTCCCGGATAATAAGTCAGTTGACCGGTTTGCTTGTTGTACTTATAAGTCCCGGTAAAAGTTGCAAGCCAGATATTATTGTTGTTGTCGGCAGCTATGTCTACCACAGCCCTGTCGATACGAAAGTTCTCATCTTCAATCGTGCCGAAGTAGTCATTGTCTGGCAGGTAATAACAGATACCCCTGGCTGTCCCGATCCAGATCCAGCCCTCATTGTCCTCGCATAAGGCCAGGATAAAGTTGTCCGGCAGGCTGTTTGATGCTGTCTGGTTATGGCTGAAAATCCTGAACTGAGAGCCGTCAAACCGGTTAAGGCCTTCCTTTGTGGCAAACCACATAAAGCCTCTCCGGTCCTGAATGCCTGCCATCACAGTATTGTTTGAAAGGCCGCTGTCATTTGTGTAATGCCTGAAGTAGTACGGCCTGCCCTCCGCAAGATTTGAGAATAATGTGAGAATTAAAAATATTATCAGAAGTCTCTTCACCTTTCAACGTTTTACATTTAATACCGGGGTACGAAAGGTAGCAAAAGATCCTTGAATTGGTTCCGGAAAATGGTACCGGCACTTTGCAAAACATAAAATTTAGTTACATTCGCATGCTTGCTTGAGACGCAACAGAAACTGACGCTCTTTGTTAGATTAATGAATATCAGTGTGTTAATACTTAGTGCTGGTTGGCTGGGTCGATATCGAGTGAAGTCCCTTTTTAAACCTTTGTCTGATCATGATTTAATAATATGAAAAGAATATTAATCACATCATTCTTTGTGCTCCTGGCAGCAGTCTTCAATTATGCATCCGGTCAGGATCTGAAACTCAATAATCTCGAGTATTTTGAGACACAGGGCGTCAATATCCTTGTCTACAGTAACCAGTTTACCGGAGGTTTCAACGATGAGAAGAACGCCGGAATAGAACTGATTCATCATGGTGTCAGGACAGTACAGGGTGGTGCCGTGAGACTTTCCTCCACCCCGGAACAGTGGGATCTTGTGCCTGCAATGCCGTCGCGGAAGGTAGACCCTTCATCAAAAACAATTGAGGTTGCATTGAGGTATGACGATTACGATTTTGATTCACGGGTTGTTGTAACCGCCCGGGGCAGGGGTGTTGAGATTTCTGTTTACCTTGATAAGCCTGTTCCCGCATCGCTTGCCGGTAGTGCAGGGTTCAATCTCGAGTTTCTTCCCTCTCAATACTGGAATAAGGCCTATCTGTCTGACGGGCGCTACAACCGTTTTCCCCGGTATGTGGCAGGTAACAGTGTTACGAAGCCCAACAGCCAGAAAACCAGACAGTTCAGGGGGTATGTTACCTCTGACGACAGGGGAACAGGCAGATTTATTGATCCCCTGCCACTCGAAACCGGCCGCACTTTTATCCTCGCTCCGGATGATCCCGAACGGCTGGTAAAGATCACCTCTCCTGATGCAGACCTGATGCTTTTCGACGGTCGTGTGCTCGCTCAAAACGGCTGGTTCGTCATACGCAGCCTGCTTCCGGCAGGAAAAACCGGCAAAGTACTGACCTGGACTGTGGAGCCAAATGCAATTAAAGGCTGGATAAGAGAGCCAAACATAGGCTTCTCGCAGGTGGGCTACCTTCCGTCTCAGCCCAAAGTATCGGTCATTGAACTCGACAAGAAAGACAAACCGCAGGCAAAAGCATCCGTATATAAGGTTGGCGAAGACGGAAGTGCTGTAAAAGTATTCAGTGGTAAAATCGCCCCCTGGGGCGACTATTTCAAGTACCACTATGTGAAATTCGATTTTTCTGCAGTCACAACCCCTGGTATATACTACATCCAGTATGGTAAATTCAGGACTAATAACTTCCTGATTGAGGAGGGCGTTTACGACAGGATTACCGATGCCACATCCGATGTATGGATCCCGATACACATGAATCACATGTTCGTTAACGAGGCTTACAGGGTGTGGCATGGTGAGCCTTTCAGGGAAGGCTATCTCCAGGCTCCGCCAAACACGGATCACTTTGACCTGCATTGGCAGGGCCCGACAACCGATACCAGGTTCAAGCCGCTGGAACTGATTCCCGGATTGAACACCGGAGGCTTCTTCGATGCGGGCGATTTTGATATCGAGACAGGATCGAACATAATGGTGGTGCAGAATTTTGTAAGAACATGGGAGTATTTCAAACCCTTCCGCGATCAGACTTTTGTTGATCAGAAGCAGCGGTACGTGGATCTTCACCGCCCCGACGGGACACCGGATATATTGCAGTTCATAGAGCATGGGACACTGAACCTGGTGGCGCAGGCAGAGATTATCGGCCATATGGCGCAGACGCTCTCGAACGCTGTTCTCGACAATTACCATCATCTGGGTGACGCAGCCTCAATCACTGACGGCCTGCCCTATAATCCTGACCTGGGCCCGCATGAAATAGCCGCTGACGGCCGTTCGAGCGGAGTCAGGGATGACATGTGGGCATTTACAAGCCGCAATCCCGGTCTGGACCTGTCGGCTGCGACGATGTTTGCCGCAGCAAGCCGGGCATTGAAGGGATACAACGACGACCTCTCGGAGAGAGCCCTCCGGCAGTCAAAAAGACTTCTTGAGGAGGCGACGGTACTGATTGCCAACAGGCCTCAGGAGAACCGCACATGGGGAGGTGGTCCGGCAAATCTTGGCTCCTATCTTGAGTTGTTCATCTCAACAGGAGACGAGCAGTACAGGGAAAAATTCCTGGAAATTATATGGCCTTCGCTTGACCGTTTTGTCAGCTTCAGCCTCCTGACAGCCCTGGATGCCTTACCTTATATGGATGCAGCCTACAGGGAGAAGCTCCGCCCCTATGTTGTAAAGTACAGGGAATACATCGAGAAGCTTGAAAGGGATAACCCTTACGGGGTCCCTATTGGCCTTGGCAACTGGGCAGGCGGGGGAGAACTGCTGAATTTCGGCACTACAGTTTGCTTTGCCAGTAAATATTTCCCTGATATTATTGAAGCTGACCACGCATTCAAGACCACCAACTGGCTCTTTGGCTGCCATCCGTATCACAATTATTCATTCGTTGCAGCAGTGGGCGCCGCCCGTCCGAAGGCAGTCTTTTACGGCAACAACAGGGCTGATTTCTCTTTCATTCCGGGCAATGTTGCCCCGGGGGTACTATTCAGAAAGCCTGACCACTTTGAAAATTATGACGACTGGCCATTCCTCTGGGGACAAAATGAGGGGACCATTGCAGGCAATACAAGTTACCTGATATTCGGATCAGTGTTCAGGGATCTGGTAAAAGAAAACCAGAACCCGGTTGTTAAGACCACCTCAGGTACTGTTTCCGGCAGTATTGAGGACGGAATATATTCTTTTAAGGGAATCCCCTACGCCCGGGCTGAGAGGTTCATGCCTCCACAGGAACCTGAGGCCTGGGACGGAGTTCTTGAATGCAACGAATTCGGACCCGTCGCCAAACAGATAGTAGCCTGGATTGCAGATTCCGTGACGGATGAGAAAAACCTGTTCAGTGTGAATGTCTGGACGCAGGGATTAACGGATGGCAGAAAGAGGCCGGTAATGATCTGGTTGCACGGAGGAGGTTTTCATGTTGGCAGCAGCAATGATCCAATGACATATGGGAAAGCTCTGGCTAAAAAAGGGGATGTGGTTGTGGTGTCCCTGAATCACCGGTTGAATATCCTTGGATTTCTTGATTTATCGGCATGCGGTGAAAAATATGCTCAATCGGCAAATGCCGGCATGCTCGATATTGTAAAAGCCTTGGAGTGGGTTCGGAGAAACATTGAGAACTTTGGAGGCAACCCTTACGATATAACCATTTTAGGTGAATCCGGAGGCGGCGGGAAAGTCGGCACCCTGATGTGCATGCCGGCGGCACAGGGTTTGTTTAACAAGGCAATTATTCAGAGCGGAACTCTGTTGAATGTTATGACAAAAGAGCAATCACAGGCCCTGGGTTTAGCCGTGCTTAAAAACCTGGGACTTACGCCTGATGATACGGAGAAACTGGATACAATCCCTTACCTGGATCTTGTAAAGGCGGGGAATGATGCTATCGCTGAGACTTATGGTCCAAGGAAACCCGGCACCCCGCAAATGTTTGGTTTTGTACCTTCTGCAGACGGCATTGTACTGCTGCAGCAACCTTTCAGTCCCGGATTTGCAGAAATATCAAAGGATATCCCTCTGATGATCGGTACCACGCTCAATGAATTAATGAGAACATTCTATGCCGAGAAAGATCTGACAATGGAACAGGCCGGGGAGCGGCTTGAAAGGGAGTACGGTGACCGGACCAATGAGTACATTGAGCTGTTCGCCAAAGCTTACCCTGATTTCACGCCTCAGGATCTTATCTCTGTTGACAAAACCTTCAGACCTTATACAATCAGGGCTGCTGATGCAAGGGCCAGGCAGTCAGACGCTCCGCTGTATGTCTATTTTCTGGCCTGGAAAAGTCAGGTGGATAATGCATCAAAAGGGTCCTTTCACGGCCTGGACATACCTCTGGCGTTTTACAATGTTGACCTGAGACCTGACTGGACGGGTGAATCGGAGGAAGCATGGATACTGGCCGATAAGATGAGCGCTGCATGGCTGAATTTTGCAAAGACCGGTAATCCTGATGCACCTGGCAAGCTTCCAGCGTGGGAACCTTATACCGCAGAAAATGGTGCAACAATGTATTTTGACAATGAGTGCAGGGTTGTACATAACCATGACAGGGCTCTGATGAATTTCATTCAGCCTGGTGATTGAACGCCCTTCCTTCCCAATGAGAATTATTTGTGACGTTTTTGCCGGTAAAAACGTCACATTTTCTATCCTGAGAGCGACCTTTCATCGGGTCATGTCAAAAACAAAAATCCCCTTGCGGGGGTGTCTGTAATTGCTTTCTTCGTGGAGCTGAAGTCACTTCGCTTCGTACATGTTCCCAAAGGCAGTTTTCCAGAAGATGCAATACTGCGATCGGATTTTTTTTGTACTTTTAGCCGCTGTATTTTCGAAATGTACAATATGAAACGTTTTTTTATTTTCCCTTTCAGCGGGATACTGCTACTGTGTTTGGTTTTGCTCAATTACTCCTGCATCGACAACACAAAGAATAAGACGATACGTTTTTCTTTTCCTCTCGAAGGTGCCTTGTTCCCAAGAGATTTTACCGCTCCGACTTTCTATTGGGAAGACCAGGATCCTTCGCCACACTCGTTGGAAATATCTGTCGATCTGGATGGAAAGAAGAATTTCTACACGACAAGTGTTTCTGAGAACAAATGGAAACCATCGCCTGAAGTGTGGAACTCCATTAAATCAAATTCAGGCTTCAAAGATATTGTCCTCAATATCCGCCGAAGAGTGTCCGGAGAATTATCAAAAGAATACGGACAACTGAAAATCAAAATATCGGAAGATGAAGTAGGAGCTCCCATACTTTACCGTCAGCTACCTCTTCCTTTTTCTTTTGCTGAGAAAAACAACCCTCAGACAAGTTATTCGGTCATCGATGTGACGTCTCCGGAGCCATTTCATAATGTGCTGGGGTCATTCAAGGTATGCGGGAATTGCCATTCCTTATCGGGCAATGGCCGGAGGATCGGTCTGGATTTCGATGCCGTCTCCCGTGACAAAGGGGGTTATTTTGTTGCTCCTGTCGATACGGTAACCACATTCAATAAGAATAGTTACCTGTCGTGGTCGAAAATGTCGGGGAGGAACACCTTCGGACTTCTCTCCCGGATGTCATGGAGTGGCCGTTACATTGTTACAACGGTAAAGGACAGGGTTGTATCCCATGCAATCGATGACCCTGAAAAGGTAGCTTATTCCCAGTTGTTCTTCCCCGTAAATGGGGTATTGGCTGTCTACGATACACTGACCAAACAACTTACCGAACTGCCCGGAGCTAACGATCCCGGGTATGTGCAGTCGAATGCAGTATGGACTCCCGATGACAAATACATTGTTTTTGTCAGGGCTAAGGCTCTTCCTTTCCCTGAAAACGAAACAACGTTTGACTGTTTTGTCCGCGATGAGGAGTTGATAGGTAAGTATCTTAAGGAGGAGGAAACCCTTAAGTACGACATATACATCATTCCATTCAACGAAGGTAAGGGTGGGGTTGCTCAGCCCATAAAAGGAGCTTCGGGTAATGGGCAAAGCAACTATTTCCCTACCGTTTCGCCCGATGGCAAATGGCTTGTATTCTGCCAGGCCGGCAGCTTCATGATGCTGCGCCCCGATAGCAAGCTGTTCATTGTGCCGTTGGAAGGGGGTAAAGCCCGGCAGCTAAAGTGCAATTTTGAGGATATGAACTCATGGCACTCATGGTCTCCCAATGGGAAATGGTTGGTTTATGTTTCCAAGGCATTGGATAACTATTCTGATATGTTCCTGACTCATATCGACGAAGAAGGGAATGCATCTGTTCCTGTTCTTATCGAAAATGCCAAACGGCTTTTCTGTGTCACTAACTATCCCGAATTCATGAACCGTGAACCAGGTTTTAAATTTCGGATGGATTACTCGTTTATCAATATTATGGATATTGAGGATGCGATTAAAGCAGGCGACAAAGAGAAAGCCAAAGCTATGCTCGAACAGTATATCTCTCAAAAACCGGACCGGGTACGCCAATGGAATACTATGAGGTAGCACGTATGAAACTGCTCCTGGGCGATGAAGCCAGGGCCGCCGAATACAAACGTAAAGGGGACGAGCTGGATAAGAAATTCTCAAAGATGTAGATTTAGGTTCTCACTGTCTTTACTGATCAGATGGAGGGTTTTAAACCAGCAAATCTAAGTCTTTTAAACATTCGGTTTTATCCGGAAACAGGAGGCAGTTTATGTGACAAACTGAATGACTGTTACAGGCAATTTTCAGAACTGATTGAAAATAATGGCCTTATAAAAGAATATGCCGTAAAGCAAAGCATATTTTTCAAGACTTCGACGCTGCCGGAATATCTTCAAAACAAACAAGAATTATTTTCCTGCGCCAGCGCTTTTTTCTCTGTGTTACCGCCAACATCCATCATATCTCAGGCGCCCGACAACGAATCAGTCATACTTGAACTGATGCTGCTTGAAGGTGCGTGCCCCGGGGAGCTGGTAACCAGAGAAGACTCGGGTGTTCGCTGGAGTGTCTTCAGCAGGGGCAGTACCAGGCTGGTTTTTGCGGCTGACCTTAACGTCGATGGATACTACGACGACATCCTGCAGCAAAGTGTAGGTTCATTCGAACTGGCTGAGAAGATTCTCGGAGCCGAAGGAATGAATTTTTCGAATGTCATCAGGCAATGGAACTATATTTCGCAGATTACAAAAGGCATTGAAGAGGATGGCAAGTCAAGCCAGCATTACCAGATTTTCAATGATGTGCGGTCAAAATATTACGGGAAGGTTGACTTTAAGGATGGCTACCCGGCGGCAACAGGCATTGGAATGGACTGGGGCGGTGTTATCATCGATTTTGTTGCTTCTGACCCGGACGCAGTGCAATCAGTCGGTATTAAAAGTCCTGTTCAGTTTGACGCTTACATCTACTCGAAGGAAGTTTTGGCAGAAAACTGCACCATGACCGATTTCTACCAAACCACGCCCAAGTTTGAAAGGGCAAGGCTGGTTAATGTTTGCGGGGCAAGATGGATTTTTATTTCTGGTACGGCTGCCATCGTCGGGCAGGAGAGTGACCACCAGGACTCGGTGGAACATCAGACAGAGAGGACAATAGATAACATCAGGAGGCTGATTTCGGCAGAAAACATCCGGAGGTTTGGCATTGAAACAGCCACTGACCCCGTGATCACCTACCTTCGTGTCTATGTAAAGTATAAGTCTGATTTTAAGATCGTGAAACAGATATGCTGCAGGCACTTCAGCACTATTCCCCTTTCATTCCTGGTTGCGGATGTTTGCCGCCCCGAACTGTTCATTGAGATTGAGGGGTACGCCGTGCTGGAATAAGACCTGCGCTTCAGTGGGTGTAAAAAAAACTCCACACTGGAGTAATGTGGAGTTGTTGTGGAGCTGGCGGGAGTCGAACCCGCGTCCAGGCAAGGCAGCCATATGCTTTCTACATGCTTATCCTGCCTTGTTTGTCGGGGGTGACCAGGTGGCAGGCATCCGAGTCAGTCCTTATCTCCTGTTATTTCACCGTCAGGCCGGAGAAACCATCGGGCTATCCCTGAGTTGCGTGCGCTTCCTTATCGGGTTGGTACAGGGCCTCACCGCCCGGGAAACGTCTCGTCCCAACACCTTGTGCCGGGATTAAGCATAATCCGCCTGTCGGCAGGTTACGCAGCAAGAGCGTAGTTAGACTCGCCAGTTGTTGTTTTGAGACACAAGTTATAGAGATGCGTCCCCCTGCTCTGCATGCTTACATACCACCGCGGCTTGCTGTCAAAACCAGGTCAGCCCCGTTGATACATTTTACAACGCAAAATTAGTCATTTATACGTTGCCCTGACAAAAGTCTTCGCAAAAATCGGGCCGATTTCTTATCTTCACGGCAATACTAAATTATTCTCACATGGAAA
>LAHT01003522.1_pt1 | contig 17195 bp, 13 predicted proteins | sample 329671 | NCBI WGS metagenome assembly LAHT01 (sample SAMN03275702, study PRJNA271635) | activated sludge metagenome | isolation source: Sample C-4 Sludge from methanogenic chamber (fourth chamber) of Anaerobic... | reverse complement strand
CGCTTGACATCCTGGAAAAGGTATTAATATCGGATATCATGTATTTGGAGTGTTATGAAACAGTCGCTGTTACTTTTGGTGGCGGTGGTGTGCTTGTTCATGCCAGCCTGCCGCTTCGGCCAGAGTTTTAATAGCCACGAGCTGAGCCCAGGCCAGGTCACACTCAGAAAGGAACCAGCCTATTCCTGGACTTTCGCGGATCTGGGCAGAAACGGATATGAGCACCTGCTGTCTGCGGCTCCAACAGCAAGCCATAGTATGCTCTTGGTTAGTGACCAGAGTGGCAAGGAGATCTCCCAGATCAACTATTCGCATAAGATCAGAAGCATGGCGGTGCTCACCGACCCCCACGACAAGCGGCAGTGGATGTTTCTGGGGGTCAATGACCAGATGCACACCACCCTTAACGCTTACCACTATGTCTGGGAATCCACGCTGGGCAGAATGGAAAAAAGTTTCGAGGCCATAGCCCGCACGGATACTCTGATCGACCGCCCTGACTACGAATGGTTTGGCACCCTAATCCCCAGGCTGCTTGAAGATATCGATAACGACGGCAACCCCGAACTGGTCTGCGTTGCCCAGGATGCCTACACGGTGAATCCCCGGGGACTGGTGGTTTACGATTTTGACAGTGGCAGGGTGAAATGGCGCCTGGTTCTCAACACATCCATCATCTCCCTCCTCTGTGACGATTTTGACGGCGATGGCGCCAAAGAATTGATCTGCGGCACCGTCGCCTTCAAAAATTCCTCCCTTGAATTGGCGGGAATGGACGATTCCCACTCCTGGCTGATAGCTCTCAATGCGCAGGGTAAAATGCTTGCCCGCGAGTTGGTTAACGAAGGCCTCAGCCAGGTTCTGCTGGCCTCGGATGACATCAATCAGGACGGCCTGAAGGAGATCCTGGCGGTTTCCTCCACCAAAGGGAACGCTGAAACACCCAATAAAGTCGAGTGGCTAAGCTGGACGGGCAGCAGGTTCGTGCCCAGAAAATCCTGGTCGCTGGATGGGAATTTTGAAGGCAACACCGATTCCACCATTTACAGCATGAGCGATCAGGACGGCAGGAAACTTGTCTTGCTAACTGCTCTGAATTCACCGTTGATAGTGCTGGACAAAGACCTGAATGTTGTCCAGCACCGGTTCAAGGATCCAGTCAGCCAGATTTGTGGGATAGCTGAACTCAACAGCGATGGCCGCAAGGAGATCCTGCTCCAAACCCGGGACAACCGCTTTGTGGTTCTGAACAGCGATCTGCGTCCCACAGCCGAACTGCAAAACCCCTTCTCCCTGAACGACTATCAGCGGGTCCACATAGTTGGCACAGGTTTTGGCAAGCCCCCCAAGATCGCGATCGGCTCTGCCGCGGAAGTCCGTTACTATGATTACCAGCGCCTGCCCCCGGGCACCCTGATCATCCGTTTCATCAAGGCCAACCTGCTGTACATCGGCTTGTGCTTGCTTCTGGCTCTGCTGTTTCTGTGGCATGTGATCGTTGGCCGCCGCAGGCTGTTTCTGCAAACGCTGAACGATCTGAGCCAGGGAGTGATCCTCATGGTGCTGCGTGACAGGATCATCCACATAAACGACTATCTGCTGGACCTGGTTCGGGACGAAAACGAGAATCTGCCGCCCGGGAATCCCAAATCGCTTCAAAACCTCTTTCCCGGGCTAAGCACCCTGTTCGCAGAATTCTTACGCAGCAAAAAGAGGCAATACCATGGTGCCCTGAAGCTGGGACGGCAGCAGATCGTGCATGCGGCCCACTTTCAAAAATACGGGAGCATTCCCGTTAAATACGTGATCATCCTGCAGCCGGAGGTTGCGGTCGCCGAATCTCATGCCAACACCCTGTCTTGGGCAGAAACCGCCAGACGGCTCTCCCACAACGTCCGGCGGCACATCACCAATATAATTCTGGCCCTGAAGCCATTACAGGCTGATGGGCTGAATGAAAACCAGCAAAAGCACGCGGAAATCATCCGGAGCGAGATCGAGAAGATCCGCGTTTTCACCCATGCCTTCCAGCGATTCACTGAGCTCAAGGATTACGATCTCAAGCCTCAGGACGTCATCCCCTCCGTGGAGCATTGCCTCGAACGGCTGAATATCCCGGAAAACATCAGGCTGATCAAGAGCTGGGAGATTAATTCCGTTGAAGCCTGGATCGAGCCGATCAGATTCGAGGAAGCGTTCACGAACGTGGTCACGAACGCGTTGGAAGCCATGCCGGAAGGTGGGATACTCCACCTGAGTGTGAAGAAATTTCCCCATCACGCCAGTCCCCAGGGGCCTCTGAGCGTGATGATAGAGGTGGAGGACAGCGGCAGGGGCATCCCGGCCAAGTATTTGGACGAGGTCTGGCAGCCGTTTTTCACCGCCAAGGATTCCGGCACCGGGATCGGCCTGCCCGAAACCAAAAAGATCATCGAATCGATGGGCGGCACCATCCTGTTGCAGAGTGAAGAGGGAGTGGGGACAGTTGTGACCTTATGGTTGAAAGGAATGGCTGATGGCTAATATCAGGATACTGCTGGCGGATGACGACGCGGTCTTCTGCCGTTTGGTTGGCGATCTGCTGGAGCAGAACGGCTATGAAGTGGCCCTGGCATATGACAGCGAGGGTGCTCATCAGGCCTTGCAACACAGTGAATTCGACATCATGATGCAGGATCTCTGTTTTCCCTCCCTTCGGGACGGGTTTACCATGCTGGAGGATGTGCGGGAAAAATATCCCCGGGTCACCATCCTGATGATCTCAGGGGAGGGCCATATCCCGGATGTGGTGCGCGCCATCCGGCAGGGGGCTGCGGATTTCATCGAAAAACCGATCGAGCCGGAACATCTTTTGCTGCGGATCCGCAACCTCGGCGAGAATTTGCTGCAGGCCAGGCAGATAAGCCATCTGGAACAGGCAACCATCGGCATGGTGGGCGTTTCCGAGGAGATGCGCAAGGTTTTTGAGGACATCAGCGCGGCGGCCAAATACGACATCCCGGTGCTGGTGACCGGCGAAACCGGCGTGGGCAAGGAACTGGCCATCCACGCCATCCACCGCCTGAGCAGGTTTGGCACCAATGATCTGGTTAGCATCAACTGCGCCTCCGTGCCCCACGACCTCTTTGAAGCAGAGCTTTTTGGCTATGAAAAGGGGGCTTTCACCGGAGCTGTAAGTTCTTACAAGGGCTATTTTGAATATGCCCAAAACACCTCCTTCTTCCTGGATGAGATAGGTGAATTGCCCCAAAATGTGCAGGCCAAACTGCTCCGCGCGCTCTCCGAGGGTGAGATCCAGCGGATCGGGGGAAAGGTAAGCAGATCCCACACCCGCATCCTCAGCGCTTCCAACCAGGACCTGCAGGCTGCCGTCAGGAACGGCTCCTTCCGCGAAGACCTCTTATATCGGCTTGACACCATCCACATCCACATCCCGCCCCTGCGCCACCGCGTTGCCGACATCGCTCCCCTGGCCAGGCATTTTGTGGCTGATTTTTGTCAGCGCAACAACCTGCCCCTCAAGGAGATATCGCCCCGAGCCCTGGATTGGATGAACAGCCGGAAGTGGCTGGGGAACGCGAGGGAACTGAAGAACTGCGTGGAGCGGGCGGTGATCTTCACCACCGGTGACGTCGTGGGGGAGCAGGATCTTGCCGCTCAGCGCGACGATGCCCTGCTTGACGAGGCCTGCCAAGCCTCCCTGCGCGAACAACTGAAGCTGTGTGAAGCCAGGATCATAAAGCAATCACTCCAAGCCAACAACTTCAACCTGACCCGGGCTTCACGGGAGCTGGGGATGGATAAGTCGAATCTCAGCAAAAGGATACACGCCCTGGGACTGGGCCTGTACCCCATGGAATGAAATTATCCCTTAAGTAAGCAGCCCTTAGTTGCCGCAATGGTTTTTATCTGACCAGCAGAGGTCGCTGGTCATTCCTCTATCTGCTCGGTTGGTTTATTTTCCCGCCGCGATGGAGACCATCTTGCCGGGAATGATGATCACTTTCTTAACACTCCATCCCTCGAGGCTGCGCTTCACGTTATCCACTTCCAAGGCTTGCCTTTTCAGTTCCTCCGGGTCGATATCCGGCGGCACTTCCAGTTTTCCGCGCAGTTTGCCGTTGATCTGCACCACGTAGGTGATCAGGTCACGCACCAGGTATTTTTCCTCGTAACCGGGCAGTCCGGATTCGTGAATCAGCTCCGTGAATCCCAGCATCTGCCAGAGTTCTTCGGCGATGTGGGGCGCGAAGGGATAGAGCAGCTGGGGAATGATCCCGCAGGCTTCGGCATACACTGCCAGATCGTCATCAGACAGGTTTTGGGGATCCTTCACGGCCGCGCAGTGGTTCAGATGCTCCATCACAGCGGCGATGGCGGTGTTGTATTGCATTCTGTGCTGGCAGTCATCCAGCCACTTTTTCACTGTGCTGTGGGAGCTGTATAGCAAGCCGCGCATGGGTTCGGAGACATCCTCAAGCTCTGCTGTGAATTCCAGTCCGCGTTTGATGGCGGCCAGATTTGACTCGATCAGGCGCCAGACGCGGTTCAAAAAGCGGAAGGCGCCCATCACCCCGTCATCGCTCCATTCGGAATCCTTGTCCGGCGGCGAGGCAAAGAGCAGGAAAGTGCGCAGTGTGTCGGCCCCGAAGCGGTCGATGATGTAGGTGGGATCAACAACGTTGCCCTTGGACTTGCTCATCTTGGCGCCGTCCTTGGTGACCATGCCCTGGGTGAGCAGTCTGGCAAAAGGTTCGTCGCAGTCCAGCCAGCCCAGGTCGCGCATGAATTTGCCGATGAAGCGGGCGTAGAGCAGATGCATCACCGCGTGCTCAATCCCGCCGATGTATTGGTCCACCGGCAGCCAGTATTTTGCCTTGGCAGGGTCGAAGGGGGCTTTGCCGTTTTTGGGATCGGCATAGCGGGCGTAATACCAGGAACTGTCCACAAAGGTGTCCATGGTATCGGTCTCTCGTTTCGCTTCCGCTCCGCATTGGGGGCATTTCACGTTGAACCACTCCGGCACGGACAGCAGCGGATTGCTGGTGGTTCGGCCCACCTGAACGTTGTCCGGCAAATACACCGGCAGGTCTTCATCCGGCACCAGCACCACTCCGCACAGGGGGCAATGGATCACCGGGATGGGGTTGCCCCAGTAGCGCTGGCGCGATATTCCCCAGTCGCGCAGACGGTAGGTGTGGGTCATCCTGCCCCGGCCTTTTTCCTCTATCAGTTTGGAGATCGCGGCCTTGGCAGATTCGCTGTCCTGTCCGTCGAAGGGGGCGGAGTTCACCATGACCCCCGGCTCGACGTAAGCCTCGTTCATCTCTTCCAACACCAGAACCTGAGCGGGGTTTTGGATCACCAGCAGCATGGGGATGCCATATTTTCGGGCGAATTCAAAGTCACGCTGGTCATGGGCGGGGACAGCCATCACCGCCCCGGTGCCGTATTCCATCAGCACATAGTTGGTTATCCAGATCTGCACCTTGTTGCCGTTGAGCGGATTGAGGCAGTGCCGGCCGCTGAAAACGCCTTCCTTGGTGGTGTCTTCCGCGCCGCGCTGGATCTTGTCCTCGTTGATCACCTTGCGGCAAAAATCGTGTAAAGCGCGGTTATCTGGATCTTCCGCCAGCCATGCCTGCGCCAGCGGATGTTCCGGAGGCAGGGCCATGAAGGTTACGCCGTAAACGGTGTCCGGCCTGGTGGTGAACACGCTGATGGCCCCAGTTCCGTCTTCCAGGGGGAAGTCGATCAGGGTGCCTTCGCTTTTGCCGATCCAGTTTTTTTGCATGGTGATCACCCGCTCCGGCCAGTCGATCAGCCTGTTAAAATCGAGTAGTTCCTCGGCGTAGGCGGTGATGCGGAAATACCACTGTTCCAGTTCCTTTTGGCTCACCTCGCCGTGGCAGCGCCAGCAGGTGCCGTTTTCCACCTGCTCGTTGGCCAGCACGGTCTGGCAGCTGTCACACCAGTTCTGCCAGGATTTCTTCCTATACACCAAGCCCTTTTCAAACAGTTTTTTAAAGAGATACTGACCCCAGACGTAATAATCCGGACGGCAGGTGCTCACTTCGCGGTCCCAGTCCAGCCCGAAGCCCATGGAGTCGAACTGTCCGCGCATGGCGGCGATGTTCTCCTCGGTGGTGATGCGGGGATGGGAGTTGTGCTGGATGGCGAAATTCTCCGCCGGCATGCCAAAGGAATCGTAACCCATGGGCTGCATCACCGAGTAGCCTTCCATCATTTTGAGGCGGGCGATGGCGTCGCTGATCGAATAGTTTGAAGCGTGCCCGCAATGCAGGACGCCGGAAGGATAGGGAAACATGGCCAGGACGTAGTATTTGGGCTTGTCGGTCCTTTCACCGGGATTGAAGATCTGTTTTTCCCGCCAGATCTGCTGCCACTTCGCTTCGATCTTGGAAAAGGGGTATTCCATCTTGTCTCCTTCCTGCCAGGCGAGCTTAACGCCTCGGTATTCAATTAATAAAATTGTTGCGCTGATTTTTCCAGCGGCTGGTATTTGTCAAGTCAAAGCTGACCTGCCTCCCTCCCCGCCGTGCAAGCAGTCTCAGGATGCCTGTAATTCAGCTTGGAACTTGCATGCGGGCCGGATCTTGTGAGGCGGGGTAAAGATTTTACTTGCCTTTTTTCTGCCTTGCAGATTAAATGATTTAAGTTTTGGTGTTTTTGGCTCCGACCAGCCCCACGGGTGGCTGATCTTGCAGCAAAAGAACACTTTAAGGAGTTCAAATGTCCCGGTCATTTCCGGTAAACGTATTGATTTCGCCACCAAGGCGTAATCTGAAAAATCAAAATGCTCATGCCCATATTAGGAGGATACTAATCACATGAAAGCATTGATCAAACGCTGGGGACTCTTCCTCACAGTAAACATCCTGGTCCTGGCCGTGCTGGGCGTCATCATGCAAGTGGTGGGCGTTCCCACGGAAAGCTGGGTTCAACTTCTGATCATGTGCGCCATTTACGGTTTTGCCGGAGCTATCATCTCCCTCTTCGCCAGCAAGGCGATGGCCAAGGCGTCATACAAGATCACGCCGCTCACCCGGGAGACAGCTACTGGCAAAGCCCGCACCCTCTACGATACCATCGAAAAAATGGCAGCCCACAAGGGCATCGCCATGCCTGAATTCGGCATCTACCAATCCCCTGACAACAATGCTTTTGCCACCGGCTCTTCCAAAAACAAATCCCTCATCTCTTTTTCCAGCGGCATCATGCAAAACCTCGATGACGAGGAGCTGGCCGCCGTCGCCGGACACGAGATGACCCACGTCACCGAGGGCGACATGGTCACCACCACTTTGTTGATGGGCACCATGAACACCTTTGTGCTCTTCCTCGCCAACGTGATCGCCTCCATCCTCAGCGCCCGCAGGGGTGAGAGGAATGAGGCCAGCGGCAGCGCCGGCATCATGAACAACGCGGGCCAGAGCGCCATCGCCCTCATCCTGCAAAACGTGCTGATGATCCTGGCCAACATCGTTCTCGCGGCCCATTCCCGCCACCGCGAATTTGCCGCCGACGCCGGATCCGCCAAGCTCACCAGCCCGGGCCACATGATCACGGCTTTGGAAAAGATCAGCGGCGCTCACGTTAGCACAGTGCGCAAGGACGCCTTTGCCATCGCCAAGATCAACAGCCAGGGCATCATGTCCCTGTTTGCGACCCATCCGCCGATCGAAAAACGCATTGCCGCCCTGCGCAATTTGATGGTTTGAAAAATCGGTTCCAGCTCAAGATAGAAAAAATGGCCCTCGGAGGCCATGGGATCGGCTTTAACGAAGGCAAGGCCGTTTTTGTGCCCTACACCGCAGCCGGCGACGAGATCGAAGCTGAGCTGCTGCGCGAGCGCAAGGACGTAGCCTTTGCCAAAGTTGTGGAGTATCTGCGCCGCGGAGAGGGGGTAATTCCCTCAACCTGTCCCTCTTTCGCGGCCCGGATACCCTGCGGCGGCTGCGACTGGCTGAACCTCGATTATCCCACCCAGCTCCGCTACAAGACGGAACTGGTCCGCGAACTGTTTCAGTCTCTGGCCCCGGAACTCACTGTAGCCCAAACGATTCCCTCTCCCCAGATCTCCCACTACCGCAACAAGGCCTTCCTGCCCGTGGGCGCTGGCGAAAGCGGCCTCAGCTTTGGCATCTACGCCCGCTGGTCACATCAGATAGTTCCCCACCAGGAATGCCAGCTTCATCCGCCCCTTTTTGACTCGATCGCCCGCCGCTGCCTTCATATCATGGACCAAACGGGGGTTCGCCCCTATGATGAGTTCAGCCACACCGGCAACCTGCGTCACATCGGGTTCCGCTGTTCCCGGGACCGCGCCCGCATCCTGCTGGTCCTGGTGACCCGCTCCGGCAAACTGCCCTTCACCAAACTGCTCGTAAAGCAGCTCACGGATGAGTTTCCGGCCATCAGCGGAATTGTGCAGAACATAAACCGCGACCGCGGCAACGTGATCCTCGGTACAGAAGACAAGGTCCTCTTCGGCGAGCCCTGGCTGCAGGACGAACTGGCCGGGCTCAGGTTTCGCCTGCATTACAAGTCCTTCTGGCAGGTGAACACCCCAACTCTGGAGCTGATCATTTCCCACCTCAAACTCCGCGTCAAACCTGAGGAATCGCTGTTCGACGCCTTCTCCGGGCTCGGGGCGCTAGGCCTGGCGCTGGCCGGATCGGTCCAAAACGTCCTCTGCATCGAGGAAAACGCCAATGCCGTGGCCGACGGAGAACTGAACCTCCACGCGAACGCGATCGCCAACGCGGGTTTTCTTTGTGCCAAAGTCGAGGACGCCCTTCCCGCCCTGCTGAATAACTCGGAAGGCAAATTCCAGCCAGCTCCCGACGTCATCATCCTCGATCCTCCTCGCGCCGGAGTGCGCCAACCCGCGCTGGAAGCCCTGAAAGCTGCCCGCATCCCCCGGATCTTTTACCTCAGCTGTTCACCCATCACCCTTCACCGCGACCTCAAATTCCTGATGGAGGGCGGGCTTTACCGCCTCGAAAACCTCCAGCCCTTCGACATGTTTCCCCACACCTGGCATGTGGAGACCCTGGCAGAACTGGCCCTGGCCACAGAGGGATGAAACCGTCCGGATTTATCCTCATCCTGCTGATGGCAGCCCTTTTCTGCCTCTCCTCCTGCGATCCCGATCCCACCGCGGCCGACGAATATGAGATCAGCCAGATCATCTACGACATCTCCCGCGATTTCAGCTGGGGCGAGGTGGAGGGCATCATGGCCCATGTCCATCAGGATTACCGCCACAAGGGTATGTACAGCGCGGAACTGCGCCAGCTCTGGAATAACCGCCGCGGCCTGCATCAGTTGCTCGACTGCGAGGTCAGCGAGATCGAGATCAATTACGACCGCGCCACCGTCTTCATGACCATGCACTTTGAAGGCACCGGCGGCAACCTCGATTATCCCGAGCCCGAAACCTCCGGCGACGCCTCCTATTTCATCTACGATGAAGGAACCTGGCAGCTTTACGGCGACCAAACCTGGCGCTGAAACTCCTGCCTGGAGGGTGATCGACCCAGGGCAGCCAAGCTTTTGAAGACTTTCTGGATCGGATAATCAGATCCGCTTCCGGGCAAAATTATCTCCGCTTCCACCCGGTTCTGTTTGCATATTTTTATCTGCTTTCGCCAAACCCGAAACCGGTTATCCTATCTTAAAAGTAGTTCCCAAGGAGACCCTGTAAAGCATGAAACCCAAACCTGAATTCGCCTACCCCATCCATGAAGTGCTCCAAAAACGCTGGAGCCCGCGCGCCTTTGCCGACCGCCCCCTGTCTGAAATCCAGGCCCTCACTTTGTTTGAAGCTGCCCGCTGGGCGGCCTCCTGCATTAACGAACAGCCCTGGCGCTTCATCTGGTCGCTGAAAGACGGCTCGGCCAAGTATCAAAAGCTCTTCTCCTGCATGTTTGAGGGCAATCAGGAGTGGGCGGCTTCCGCCCCGCTGCTGATCCTGGCCCTCACCCAAACCACTTTTTCCGGCAACGGCAAAACGAACCGCTGGGCCGCTCACGATCTGGGCCTCGCGATCGGCAACCTCACCACCCAGGCCACCTTGATGGACCTGTATGTGCACAACATGGGAGGTTTTGACCATCAGCGCGCCCCGAGATCTTTGCCCTGCCGCCAAATCTGGAACCCCTTACCATGATCGCCGTGGGCTGGCTGGGCGATCCCGCCACCCTGTCTGAATTCAACCAGAAACGGGAACTCGAGATCCAGGAACGCAAAGCCCTCAGCGAACTTTTCATCTGAGACGGGAACTGGAATTGCTCTCCAGGTTATACTTGCGCAGCAAGGTAGCTTGTTTATGAAAACAACTTGACTTGGACCAGCATAATTATTACAATGCAATTGGTCGTTTGGCCTCGCATAGATCGTGAGTACAGAGGGATATCAGATGCCCTCAAACAACCAGAGAAACAACGAGTTGGAATTCATGCCAACATTTGGGACTCAACAGAGGGCTTTTCTATCATCAAGTGCTTCAAATGCGTTTTTAATCCTGATTCACATGAACATTTTCTAGAATATACCGGGTCTATTATTCTACACGTGATGATTGAGAAAGAAAGAAGATAGTATGTCTCAATTACTTGGTACTTTGGGCTGTTAAACCATCAGTCTTGGACATTTGAAGCTTTCGGGGACCCGATTAGAAGTTTTCACTGGCACATTATAATCGATCTTAGCAACGAAAAGCAAAAATTAGGGGAAAAGAGAAGATATCTTATCAAGAAGATATTCAGAGATTTGTGTTTGACTCGGATGACTTGTTTCTGGTACTGCCCGGCCATTTTCAATGCGTACGAAATCTGTAGGGCCAGTCAGTTCAACTTTAACTATTCCCGGAAGTATTTCTGTTGTTTTGCCTCGAAAAAATGAATTACCCTCAAGACTATCATTGAACTTGATAACTACAACTTCGCTATCGTTTCCTTTGACCGTCAGTTGACTCGATACATCGGCGGACTTTGGCTCGTACATACCAGAGCCATTAAGAGAGTATGAAGCATCCAATGACAACTCAATATTTGTTGATATTGGTGTATCTTCCTTAACCCATGTTTCAGCTAAAACATCATACGCTCCTTCGAACTGCTTCATCCCCGCTATATTTATGGTCAAAGAGATATATTGTGGATTCTTTGCCTTAAGATAAAACCCCAGTGCCTCGCATACATTTTGTGATTCGGGTTTATTCTGCATATATGCTAACAAGTCCTCTTTTGTGTTACGTTTTTGGGCGTAACTCCACTGAGGGTCAAGTGCAATTTCTTTTATTAGCTTAATGTATTTACCTGAGGGGAAATCGCGGCTATATTCAAATACATCCGCCTCATAATCTTTAATGTTAGCAGCTTTCGTAATTCTTCGCCACAACTCCTCCTCTCTATTATCTACCCAGTGTTGAGCATCAAATTTGAATTGACCGCTTGGGAATTCTTTCAAGTATTCCCTATATCCTTTTACATCATTTGACTTAGAAGCCTTCAACCACATGTTGTCTTCAATTGATCTGATGATTTCGTGGACCTCATTGAGATGAATCCCGCGTGAAAACTCGGACAAATACATCCTACAGCCCTCGAGAGTGTGGTCCTGCTTCAAAGTGGAAAACGAATATTCGTCCAATACACTATATATGATTTCATTTACATGTTTCGTGTTTTTATGAGCCAGAGAAAACTCGAGAAGCTCTTGTTCGTTACTTTTCGAAATTGCTTTATCGAGCGATTCTCCAGTAAGTGTACTTTCATAATTTGGGTATAAGCTTAAAAATTCATCCCATACTTTTAGTGTACTAACTCTTAGTGAGTATTTGAGGTTATTACTTTCAACCTTTTGTTGAGTTTGTGCTGTGATATCTCTTTTAAAAAATGCGCCATAAGATATAGATGCACCGAAAAACACATCAGATTTACTAGAATATTCGTTGTTGAAGAAATAGCGATACCCTCCAACAAGAGAGAAATGGATTGACACATCCTCAAAAATTGGAAGTAATCTGTATGACATTTTAACATAGCTCTCATTGAATATTGTGTCAGATTTGCCAAACAAATAAAAATCCGATGCCAACGTTGTGTATATGTTTTTGGTCTTGTAAGGAGAAAGACCAAGCCCAAAAGGCAACCAAGTGTGCCTGTACAAGCTGTCTCCTAAACATTTGTAAAATGAGTACAACCCGATATTCAAATCAAAGTACTTTATAGGTATTGTGCCAACCAAAACTTCGTGTTTTAACGCATTGTTTTGTAAAACAAACTTGTATATTGAAGAATCTCCTCCATAAGTGAACGTTTCCCCAGGGATTTTTCTCAGTTCAGAAAACGCACTTGTAAAAAGCAGCGGTATGATAAAAGCAAAAATCATTCGTTTCATAGTAATCTCCTCAAGTGTGTTGAGTCCCAAATGTTGGTGTAAATTCCTACTCGTTGTTTCTCTGGTTGTTTGAGGGCATCTGATATCCCTCGTTACTCATAATCTATGTAAGGCCAAGCGACCAATCGCATTGTTTTCATCCTGTTTATCTTTGTCAAGGTTTTTTGGTCGAAAGATGCATTCTGATTTCGATTGTTTTGATGCGAAAGACAAATAGACTTGTAATGAGATTTAACTATATCTTATCTCCATTGGATAACTAAGAACACTGACACAATTCTTTCAGGATTATCGATATCAATCTGAGGTCTATTCTGAGGTACGATAGAGATTGATAAACAAATAACATATCCCCCAAACCCTCTTTAGTAAATGGAGCGGGCAACGGGACTCGGACCCGCGACCCGCAGCTTGGGAAGCTGCTGCTCTACCAACTGAGCTATGCCCGCTCACAGGAGACACAAATCAAATCAGGGGGCTGTTTGTCAATACAATTTTGCCGGAAGCCTGGTTAGACATAATAGACGGTGGTTATTCCCATTCGATGGTGGCCGGGGGTTTGGAACTGATGTCGTACACCACGCGGTTCACGCCGCGGACCTCGTTGATGATGCGGCTGGATACGTGTTTCAGGAAGGCGTGGGGAAGTTCGGTCCAGTCCGCGGTCATGCCGTCCACGGAATTGACGGCGCGGAGGGCACAGACGTTTTCGTAGGTGCGTTCGTCTCCCATCACGCCCACGCTGCGGATGGGCAGCAGCACGGCGAAGGCCTGCCAGGTGCTGTCGTAGAGGCCCTGGGAGCGCAGTTCTTCGATGAAGATCGCGTCGATGGCCTGCAGGCAGCGCACTCTCCTGGCGTCAACATCTCCGATGATGCGCACCGCGAGACCCGGTCCGGGAAAGGGATGGCGGGAGATCAACTCTTCGGGCAGGCCAAGTTCGCGTCCCACGACGCGCACTTCATCCTTGAAAAGTTCGCGGAAGGGTTCGATCAATTTGAGGCTCATCTTTTCAGGCAGTCCGCCCACGTTGTGGTGGCTCTTGATCGTCGCTGAGGGGCCGCGGCAGGAGGCGCTTTCGATCACGTCGGGGTAGAGGGTGCCCTGGGCCAGGAACTCCACCCCGTCATATTTAGCCGCCTCTTGTTCGAAGACTTCGATGAAGGTGTGGCCGATGATCCAGCGCTTTTGCTCGGGATCCCCGACACCCGCCAGCCGCTCCAGAAAGAGCCGCGCCGCGTTCACAAAGTTGATCTTGATGCCGGGTACCGCCGCAAAAGCAGATTCCACCCTCTTCGCTTCCTGGAAGCGCATACAGCCATTGTCCACAAAGATCGGGATCAGCCTTGTGCCAATGGCCTTGTGGAGGAGCAGGGCGGCCACGGAGGAATCCACTCCGCCGGAGAGACCGAGCACCACTTTCGCGTCTCCAACCTGTTCCTTGATGGCCTCGATGCTGGTGGCTATGAAATTCCGGGGCGTCCAATCCGGCGCGCAGCCAGCGATGTCGATGGCAAAGTTGGCCAGGATGGCCTTCCCATGAGGGGTGTGCACCACCTCAGGGTGGAATTGTAGCGCGAAGACAGGTTGGCTGATATGGCCGATGGCGGCGCAGGACACGGTGGCCGTGGAGGCCAGGGCTTGAAAACCTGCCGGCAACATCGCAACCGAGTCTCCGTGGCTCATCCAGACCTGAGTGCCGCTGGGAAAGCCCGCAAACAAAGGATGGGGGAGAGCCAGATCCAGGACCGCCCGTCCGTATTCACGGCTGGTTTGACGCTCGATCCTGCCTCCAAAATGATCGGCGATCAACTGCTGACCATAACAGATACCCAAAATGGGCAATCCGAGTTCCCAGATCCTGTCATCTGGCCGGGGCGGGTCTGGATCCAGCAGGCTGAAGGGGCTGCCAGACAGGATTATTCCCTTGGGAGACAGAGAGCGGATCTTCCGGACGGGCACGTTATAGGGATGGATCTCGCAATAAACGTTAAGGGACCTAAGCCCTCGAGCGATCAACTGGGTGTATTGGGAGCCGAAATCGAGGATCAGGATGCAGTCGTGGCTCATGCCAGGGGTCTCACAAAGGGGTTGTTCTTCTTTTCCATGCCGATGGAAGTGCGGGGCCCGTGACCGGGAAAAACAACCGTGTCGTCTGGCAGCGTGAAAAGCTTGTGCCTGATCGAATCCACAATCTGAGCGTGGTTTCCACCCGGAAAGTCAGTGCGGCCGATGCTGAGCTCAAACAAGGTGTCCCCGCTGATCAGGAATTTATCCGCCAGTAGACAGATGCAGCCCGGGGTGTGCCCAGGGGTGTGGATCACGCGCACAGAGTGAGCTCCGATCTTGAGCATCAGCCCATCCTCAGCCAAAATGTCCGGCGGTCCAAGTATGTAAGCCTGGCCCAGGTATTCGCTGAAGTTTTGGCGGTTGTCCGTGAGCATCGTGGCATCAGCCGCGTGGATGAGCACTTTCGCGCCCAGGGCTTGTTTGAACCAGTCGTTTCCGCCAATATGGTCCCCGTGCCCGTGGGTGTTGATGATCAGGGCCACGCGAAGCCCCAGTTCCCGGATCCTTGCCAGCAGTATATCCGAAGAGGCGGCGGGATCGATCAGAAATGCCTCACGGGAATCCTCATCCCACAATAGCCAGGTGTTGGTCCCAAGTTCCGGGAACAGATTGAATGTTTCAATTTTAAGCATCAGACATCCTTGTCAAGAGAGATGAGCATGGGCCTGAAAGTGGATTCAGGACATTTCTCCACCCAGATTTCCCGCCAGTGGATCCTGTCAACCCCATATTTCACCCAGGCCGGCGAACCTGATCTATTGCTGTAAAACAGAACGATCGAAGCAGCGAACGCGATCTGATCATCTGTGGGAGCAGGTTCTGCCAGCAAACCCACAGGTCCTTCCATATCCCGGAGGCGAAACCAGAGTCCGGGAAAATCTTCAGCTTCCAGTCCAGCATTGTCGGCTTGGTCCCTTCCCACAATGAGTTTGAACCCACAAGCCAGGCGAAAGTGCCTGCCCCAGCGGAGCAGACGGATGTTGGCCTCATTGTCCTGGCCAAGGGAGATCAGTTCGCGCAGGCGCAGGGAAAAATTGCGGTCTGTCAGCAGGCAACCACCCCCCGGGGAAGGATAGGATAGCCCAAGTTCCCTGGCCAGGGCGATCTGCCGGCTGCGCCCGCGTCCGCTGATATCCAGAAGTTGATCTTTGTCCACCCAGCCTTCGCGGATGGGTTTGGTGGGGGGCAGCAGCTTCTGGGAAAGGGGACGGACGATCAGATCGGCATTGCCGCTGAGTTTATCCACCGCCTGCAGCGCGTTGCGGCGTTGGGACATGGGTCGCTGTCCCAGCACTTCGCCGGAGATGAGGAAATCCGCCCCAAATTCCGGCATCAGCCTCGCGGCTTCGGCAAACATCAGTCCGTGGCAGTCGATGCAGGGGTTGTGATTTTTCCCAAAGCCATGCAGAGGATCACGCAGCATGCGAAGATGGGCAGTGGATATATCCACCACCTGCAGGTCCAGGCCGTTTTCCCTGGCGCTTTGGACCGCCCGGTCCGGAAAGATGTAGGGCGCGCTGAAGCAGACCGGATTGACCTTGTGGCCGAGCCGCTGCATCCAGATCACAGCCAGGATGCTGTCCAGGCCTCCGGAAAAGAGGGCGAGGGCGGATCTTTTTTCCATGGTTCAGTTACTTGGGTGAAACGTTTTCCGCTGTGAACAAGAAAAAGGCCTGCCTTTGACAGCAGGCCCGATTGTTCTTGGTTTTTGGCAGGTGATCTTACTTGTTGATATCCTGCTGGATCTGGTCCATGAAACGGAAGGGTTGGGTGCTGCGGCGACTGGCCTTGCCTTTGTCGCTAATGGTGGGCCAATCGTAATAGCTTCCGGCAACCCCCACGACCAGGACTTTGTTTCTTTCCAGCATCTCATAGCCGATGGCATTGATGCCAAATTGGAAATTATCGATAGGCATGATTGGAGCCCAATTCGATTGCTGAATGGTGTAAGACCTTTCTGTGCCTTCTATCTGGCGGATAACCTTGATATCTGAATTCAAGCCTTCTGCTTCGGCATCGATCACGTGGAATTGAGGACTGTCGGCAATTGTCCACGACGGTGCAAAGCTCTGAATTGGATCGAAAACTGGCCATTCAGCAACTTCAACTTTCTTGGGTAGAATGGAAATGCTACCCGAATATTCGTTGGCACCGTCGATGATCTTGTAGCTTACAAGCTGGTCAGTATTCAGACTATATTCGCCGCCATAGTATACCTCGCCTTCGGTATAGGAATAAGTTTCGTTAAAACTGATTGGCTGAGTGCCAATCGTTAGCGAGGCGTTTGGGTCAACACCCTTGGCAGACATCCATATTTCAACGTCAGCGATGCCTTTGGCTTGATCGACGTAATTCAGATCGAACCAGACCACGTGTTCATAGTCCCAGACGCTGGAGGGAATGCCGTATTCTTCAAAGTTGGGCACAGTGGGTTTCGCGCAGGATGAAATCAGCAGAACTGACAACCCAAGAACCATCAATAAGAGGACACTAAGTGTGTTTTTCATAACCTTACTCCTTGTAAAACATACTTCAAAACCTGCCACAGGTGGATCCATGGCTTATAGATATAGATTAACCGAATGAGGTCAAACTGTCAAGTAAAATAATCTCTCTGCCTTCACAGATCAGCAAGCAAGGAAGCGCGGCTGGGTTGATAACCCTCGTGCCATAGCTCATACAGGTGCTTTGAGGCT
>LAHT01005249.1_pt1 | contig 17761 bp, 13 predicted proteins | sample 329671 | NCBI WGS metagenome assembly LAHT01 (sample SAMN03275702, study PRJNA271635) | activated sludge metagenome | isolation source: Sample C-4 Sludge from methanogenic chamber (fourth chamber) of Anaerobic... | reverse complement strand
TTATTCCGTATTGATCGCCGGCGATGGAGTTCAAAGAGCCTAAACAAGTTTCGCGTGATCATCAGATGCCTGGGCTCTTTGGACTTCAGGCGGGCCTGCTGTTTAAGTCCAAGCCGGCCATGGAGTTCAAAGAACCAAAGCAAGTTTCTCGTGATCATAAGATTCCTGGGCTCTTTGGACTTCAGGCGGACCTGCTGTTTGAAGTCCAAGCCGGCCTTGAATCATGAGGATACTCTGAGATCTTTTTTGCCGGCTTGAACTCCAAAGTGGTCAAGGTATGTTCCTGCAGATGCGGAATCCAACGTAGTTGTGGCTGCCCCCGGCACTGAGGTCTTCCCGACCCGAAACGGTGCAGAAGTCGGCATAAATGCCCCAGCCACCGCTCCGGTTGCCCGGAAACCGGATTTATGATTGACAAAAAGGGCCCTGTCAAAATCAGGTTAGAAAATATTGAAAATAACCACTACTGGAGGATAAATGCCAGATACCAAAAGAGTTTACCTGTTCGGCAACGGAAGTGCCGAAGGCAGGGCGGACATGAAGAACCTGCTGGGCGGCAAAGGCGCCAACCTCGCCGAGATGAATCTCATCGGCGTGCCCGTGCCCCCTGGATTCACCATCACCACAGATGCCTGCAACGAATTTACCCAACTGGGTGAAGCCAGGATACGGGAGCTTCTGCTGGCCGAGGTGCAAAACGCCGTGAAGCACATCGAAGGCCTGATGCGCATGAGTTTCGGCTCCAACGAAAACCCGCTGCTGGTCTCGGTTCGCAGCGGCGCCCGGGCCTCCATGCCCGGCATGATGGACACCATCCTGAACCTCGGCATGAACGACAACGCCGTGCAGGGCATCATCAAAAAGACCGGCAACGAACGTTTCGCCTGGGACAGCTACCGCAGGTTCGTGCAGATGTACGGCGACGTGGTGCTGGGCCTCAAACCCGCCAGCAAAGAGGAACATGACCCCTTTGAAGTGATCATCGACGAGATGAAAATGCAAAAAGGCGTGAAACAGGACCTCGACCTTGCCGCCGACGATCTGAAGGAACTGGTGGCGCGGTTTAAGAAAGCCGTGAAAGACAACACCGGCCACGATTTTCCGGATGACCCCTGGGAACAGCTTTGGGGCGCGGTGTTTGCCGTATTCAACAGCTGGAACAACGACCGGGCCATCTTTTATCGCCAGTTGAACGGCATTCCGGACGGCTGGGGCACCGCGGTGAACGTGCAGGCCATGGTTTTCGGCAATATGGGCGAGACCAGCGCCACCGGCGTGGCCTTCACCCGTGACGCCGGCACCGGCGAGAACCTTTTCAACGGCGAATACCTGATCAACGCCCAGGGCGAAGACGTGGTGGCCGGCATCCGCACACCGCAGCAGATCACCAAAATTGGTTCGCAACGCTGGGCCGCACTGGCCGGAGTGTCCGAAGCCGACCGCGCCGCCAAATTCCCATCCCTGGAAGAGGCGATGCCAACGGTCTATCAGGAACTTTTCGCCACCCAGAAAAAGCTGGAAACACATGCCAAAGATATGCAGGACATCGAGTTCACCATCCAGGAAGGCAAACTCTGGATGCTGCAGACCCGCAACGGCAAACGCACCGGTTTTGCGATGGTGAAAGTAGCCATGGACCTGGTGCGCGAGGGCCTGATCGATGAAAAGACCGCCCTGCTGCGCATGGAGCCCAACAAACTCGACGAGCTGCTGCATCCTGTGTTTTCAAAAGAAGGCCTGGCCAAAGCCACCGAGATCGCCAAGGGCCTGCCCGCCTCTCCTGGCGCGGCAACAGGCCAGATCGTCTTCTTTGCCGACGATGCCGAAGCCTGGGCCGCCCAGGGCAAGAAGGTGATCCTCTGCCGTTTGGAAACCTCTCCGGAAGACCTGCGCGGCATGAACGTCGCCAAAGGCATCCTCACAGCCCGCGGAGGCATGACCTCCCACGCGGCGGTGGTGGCCCGCGGCATGGGCAAATGCTGCGTTTCCGGAGCCGGAACCCTGAATATCGACAACAAGACCCGCGCCATGAGCGTGGGCGGAAAAATCTATAAAGAAGGTGACTGGATCTCCCTCAACGGCAGCACCGGCCAGGTGCTCGAGGGCCAGATCGAGACCGTCGATCCGGAACTCAGCGGCGATTTTGCCGAAATCATGAATCTGGCGGAAAAACACACCAGAATGTATGTGCGCACCAATGCCGACACCCCCAAGGATGCCAGCGTGGCCCGCAATTTCGGCGCCAAGGGCATCGGGCTCTGCCGCACCGAACACATGTTCTTTGAAGGCGACCGCATCAAAGCCATGCGCGAAATGATCCTGGCCGACGATGAAGCCGGACGCAGAAAGGCTTTGGACAAACTGCTGCCCATCCAACGCGCCGATTTCGAAGGCATCTTCACCGCCATTGACGGCTTCCCAGTCACCATCCGGCTGCTGGATCCGCCCCTGCACGAGTTTGTGCCTCACGAGGAAGCGCAGCAGCAGATCATGGCCGACGAACTTGGCCTGACCCTGCAAACCGTGAAAGACCGCGTGAATTCCCTGCACGAGATGAATCCCATGCTGGGCCACCGCGGCTGCCGCCTCGGAAACACCTATCCCGAGATCACCGAAATGCAGGCCCGCGCGATCATCGAGGCCGCGCTCAACGTTCAGGCCAAAGGCGTGAAGGTGCTTCCTGAGATCATGGTCCCGCTGATCGGCACCGAAGCTGAATTCAAGCTGCAGGAACAGATCATCCGCGCCACCGCGGAAAAGGTCTTCGCGGAAAAGGGCGCCAAGGTTGAATACCTGGTGGGAACGATGATCGAGATCCCCCGGGCGGCACTGGTCGCGGACAAGATCGCCGTCAACGCCGAGTTCTTCAGCTTCGGCACCAACGACCTCACCCAGATGACCTTTGGCTACTCCCGCGACGACGCCGGGGTCTTCCTCCCGGTCTATCTGGCCAAAAACCTGCTCAAATCCGATCCCTTCCAGATCTTGGACCAGGAAGGCGTGGGACAGCTGGTGCAGATGGGCACCGAGCGCGGACGCCAGACCAGGCCCGACCTGAAAGTGGGGATCTGTGGCGAGCACGGCGGCGAGCCCAACAGCGTGGAATTCTGCCACCGCGTGGGCATGAACTACGTGAGCTGTTCACCCTACCGCGTGCCGATCGCCAGGCTGGCCGCCGCCATGGCCGCCATCCGCTAAGATCATATACGACAAAACAATGCCGCGCCGGAGAAAAATCTCTCCGGCGCTTTTTTCGCCTGGCTTTCTCATTATGTGAGATGTTGCTCCATTTGTCGCTCCAGCCACCCGAATCGAACATCAGCCCAAAAAAGTAATTGACCGTTTTGGAGCGGGTGGAAATAATGGATTTACGAGGTAATTATGGAAAACGAGATCTTTGAAGGACAGGATGTTACCGATTCCGAAAGGGATGAATTCGAGGACCGCATAGTTGATGTGGACGAGGCCAAACTTCAGTTCTACGAGAAACTGAGAAAGAAAGCCAAGGACTGGACCGGCGGAAAGACCGGCAAGGCCGGCAACAAACTGGCGGAATACCTTTTCCTGTTGCCGGATTTCTTCATTTTGGTAAGCCGCGTCGCGATGGACAAACGCGTGCCCACGAAGCGCAAGCTGATGCTGGGCGGGATTATCGCCTATGTGATGCTGCCTCTGGACATCATCCCGGATTTCATCCCGGTTCTGGGCTCCGTTGACGACCTGGTGCTGGTGGTGCTGGGGCTGAACATGCTGCTCAACGATGTCGACCAAAAAGTGCTGGAGGATAACTGGAGCGGCGAGGGTGACGTTTTGCACCTGCTGCAGAAGATCACCGCCACCGCCGATAAATTCTTGGACAAAAACGTGCTGGCCCGCATCAAGAAGTGGCTGAAAATCAAGTAGGCATGTTCCGGCTCCTGATCGCCTCCCGGAATCCGGACAAGATAGCCGAGATCCGCGAGCTGTTGGCTGGTTTGGAGGTGGAGTTGCTGTCCCTGCTTGATTTTCCCGAATTTCCCGCCACGGTTGAAGACCAGCCCACCCTGCGCGGCAATGCCGCAAAGAAAGCCCTGGAGGCGGCTCGCCACACCAAATTGATCTGCCTGGCAGACGATACGGGGCTGTTCATCCACGCTCTGGACGGCCAGCCGGGAGTTTTGGCCGCCCGCTTTGCCGGAGAGCATTGCAGCTACAAAGACAACCGGGACAAAGCCTTGCTGCTGTTGAAAGGAGTCCCGGACCGCCGCGCGGAGTTTCGCACCTGCGCTGTGCTGGCCGCCCCGGACGGTGTTGTCACCTTCAGGGAAGGTGTGATGCCGGGCAGGATCTCCGCAGAGGAGCTGGGTGCAAACGGCTTCGGCTACGATTCAATCTTCATCCCCGATCCCGGTGACCGCACCTATGCCCAGATGACAGACGCGGAAAAGAACTCCCTTTCCCACCGGGCCATGGCCCTCGAGGCCATGCTGCCGGTTTTGCATGAACTAATGGAAACAAAATAAAGAGGTTGATTATGATCGAACCCCAAGTATTTCGCCAATATGACATCCGCGGCATCGTGGGTGAAGAGCTCAACGAAGAGTCCTATTACCTGATCGGCAAAGGATTTGGAAGCTACCTGCGCCAAAAAGGGCTGAAATCGATCGCCCTGGGCGGAGACGCGCGGCTATCCACGCCCAGCCTGATGTCGGCCTTCGTGAAAGGCGCGCTGGAAACCGGTTGTGATATCACCGACATCGGCATCGTGGCCACTCCGGTGCTCTACTTTGCCATCTGGAAACTGAAAACGGACGCCGGCGCCATGGTCACGGCCAGCCACAACCCCTCCCAATACAACGGCTGCAAACTCAATCTGGGCCTGGGCTCTGTCTACGCCGAAGAACTGCAGAATGTGCTGAAGATCATCCAGGCGGAGGACTTTGCCAGCGGAGAGGGCAAATACATCAAGGACGAATCGGTTAACGATGCTTATATCGATTACATAGCCGCCAACATCCATCTGGAGCGGCCGGTGAAAGTGGTGATCGACGGAGGCAACGGCATGGGCGGACCCTATCTGCCGGTGATCCTGGACCGCCTGGGCTGCGAGATCATCGAAATGTACTGCGATCCCGACGGCACCTTTCCCAACCACCATCCCGACCCCACCGTGGCCAAGAACATGGTGGACCTCGCCCGGGCGGTGGTGGCGGCGGAATATGAACTGGGAATAGGCCTGGACGGAGACGCGGACCGCATCGGCGTGGTGGATGAAAAGGGCAAAATGCTCTTTGGCGACCAGATCCTGAACATCCTTGCCCGCGATTATCTGAAAGACAACCCGGGCAAGACGATCATCGCCGACGTGAAATGCTCCAAGAACCTTTACGACGACATCCGCGCGCGCGGCGGAGTGCCGCTGATGTATAAAACCGGCCATGCCAACATCAAGATGAAGATGAAGGAGCTGGGTGTGGAATTTGCAGGCGAGATGAGCGGCCACGTCTTTCTGGGCGACCGCTATCTGGGCTATGACGACGCCATCTACGTGAGTTGCCGGCTGATCGAGATCGTATCCAAAACCCAAGCTCCCGTAAGCACTTATCTGGCCGACCAGCCCAAAATGTTCAACACTCCCGAACTGCATGTCAAATGTTCCGACGAGCGGAAATTTGAGGTGGTGGCCAAGGTCTGCGAGGAATTCAAGGCCGAGGGCTACGACGTGAACGATATCGACGGCGCCCGCATCACCTTTGCCGATGGCTGGGGCTTGGTGCGTGCCTCCAACACCACTCCGGTGCTGGTGACAAGGTTTGAGGCTGAAACCGAGGCCCGCATGAACGAGATCAAGGAGCTGGTGGAAAGCAAGATCCAGAAATACATTTGAACCCCCGCCAGCCAGACCGCGAGCCCGGCGCTGTTATTGCCCGGGCTTGGACCCAGCTTGCAAACTGCTGAAAAAATCGCGGCCAATTATTATATACCAATTGATGTCGGCAAAAAATATCTTTACAGAAAAACGACTTTAATATATTAGCTCGTGATGAGCAGAAGCCATCCCGGTTTGATGGCAAACCAAGATGACGGAACCATAAACAGGATAGAGGAACGCCAGCGTGAAGAAATCAAGCATAATAGCAAAACTTAGGGAAATTGGACTGAAAAAGTTCATCATTTTCCAAGGTGTTGCCTGGCTGGGCACGCTTGTCCATTTGGGCGTATTGTGGCTTGCGCACGGCGTTATGGACGTTCCCTTGATGATCGCGGGTTTCATTGCCATCGAGGTCGCCATTATCCACAACTTCACCTGGCACTATTTCCTTACCTGGAAGGCCAGCATAACTCCTTCCTTCAAGAACTTCATGCTCTTGTTGGCAAAGTACAACGTTGTGACAGCATCTATCGATCTGGTGGTGAACCTGGGGATATTGTGGCTTCTGACCAAGTTTCTGGGCGTGCATTATCTTGTCGCGGACATCATTGGACAGCTGGTGGGACCATTCTTCAAATTGCTGGCCAACGAATATCTGGTGTTTCCGAAATTACATGGCAAAAAGACCTCCATGCCCGATGAAAAGGAGATCAGGGAGAAAGTATGAATGAAAAGAAAGCGGAAAGGGTGATCAACACGATCACCGGCCCCCTGGAAAAAAAGATCCTGAACAAGCTCGCCCTGGCGCTTCCTGAGAAGGTGCTTCCGGACCATTTGACGATTCTGGGAATGATCGCCACCTTGATCAGCACCGTGGCCTATCTGCTCACCTGGCGTTCCCACTGGTGGTTGTTTCTGGCCAGTTTCGGCTTTGTGCTCAACTGGTATGGCGACAGTCTGGATGGCACCCTCGCCCGCGTGAGGCATATTGAAAGAGAGCGCTACGGCTACTTCGTGGACCACATAGCCGACGCGATCTCCACGGTGATGATCTGCCTCGGCCTCGGGTTGTCGCCCTATATGAAGATCGAGATCGGCATGCTGCTGGCCATCGGGTATCTGCTGATGAATATCTTTGTGCATACCAGCGCCTATACCCAAGGGGAATTCCGCATCTCCTACATGAAATTCGGGCCCACTGAGGTGAGGCTGGCCATCATCATCTTCAACACTGTCCTCTTCTTCTGGAAAGGCGACGTGGTGAAATTCCGGGGCATTAACCTGACCATCCTGGACCTGGGCGGCCTGCTGTTCAGCCTGGCCTTCTTTGTCATCTTCCTGTGGATGTCGGTGAAGACAGCCATCTCCCTGGATAAACTGGACAGGCAAAAAAAGAGGGATTGACCGGTCGTCTTAATCAATCCCGAAACTGAAGTGATTTGAGCCTGGCGGTTTAGCTATGCCTTCCTAGCAGCGCCACCAGCTTTTCCACAGGATCCAAGGGCAGGACTTGCTGCTCCCCGCTCTGCAGGTTTTTCAGCATCAGCTGCCGGGAGGCGACCTCATCGTCACCCACTATCAGAGCATGGCGGGCTTTGCTGTTATCCGCTGCCTTGAGCTGCGCTTTGAACGAGCTTTTGTCCGGATCGTACTCGGCATGGACACCGGCCTGGCGGAGTTCAACCAGATAGGGCAGGATCAATTCCTGCGCGGCAACGCCCATGGTGATCACGTAAACATCTGGAACCGGAGTTTTCGACGGCATTGCCTTTTCCTCATCCAGGGCCAGTAACAGGCGCTCAAAGCCTCCGGCAAATCCGATGGCAGGGGTGCTTTTTCCACCGATCTGCTCCAACAGGCCATTGTAGCGTCCGCCTCCCGCCAGGGAATTTTGCGCGCCGAGGCCTGCATGGATCACCTCAAAGGCGGTGTTGGTGTAATAATCCAGGCCGCGAACGATGCGGGGGTTGATCGTGAAGGGCACGCGCATCAGATCCAACATCCTTTGAGTGGAGGAGAAATGCTCCTGGCAGGGCTCATCCAGATAGTCCAGCTGGGATGGAGCTCCCTTGGCAATCTCCTTGCAGGACTTCACCTTGCAATCCAGCAACCGGCGCGGTTTCACTTCGATTCTCACCTGGCAGTCCGGGCAAAGCTCGGCCAGATGGGGTTGGAAGTACTTTTGCAGGGCTTTGTCGTATTCTTTGGCGCAGTTGGCACAGCCTACGCTGTTCAGTTCCAGCCGCAGATTCTTCAAGCCCAGTTTGATGAGATAGAACCAGAGCAGGGAGATCACTTCCGCGTCGTAGAAAGGATTGTTGCTGCCGATGAATTCCACCCCGTATTGTTGGAACTGGCGGTAGCGGCCTGCCTGGGGACGGTCGTAACGGAACATTGGTCCGATGTAGTAAAGTTTTCTCACCGCCGGGCCAATGTCCATACGGTTTTCCAGATAAGCCCGGGCCACCGGGGCCGTGCCTTCAGGACGCAGGGCAAATTCCCGGCCTTTCTGGTCTGTGAACCGGTACATTTCTTTTTTTACGACATCGGAACTCTCTCCGGATGAGCGCTCGAAAAGCGCGGCCTGTTCGAAGACCGGTGTACTGATCTCTGCGTAGCCACAGGCGGCGGCAAGCTCCCGAAAAGAAGAGATAACCTTCTGCCACTTATAGCTTTGCTCTGGCAGAATGTCATAAGTTCCGCGGGGTATTTGATATTTCATTATCACCTCAAGAAATTAAGCAAATCCTCAGGAAGCGTGGATTCGTCAAGCCGCAAATTCGGATAACGTACCCCGGTGAGGTACAGGCCCTGGGCGGGAGCGGTTGTAACCAGCTTCTGGCGGGGGTCTTGCTCGTCCATGATGGCTTGCAGGGAAGACGCGCCCAGGCCCAGATGGTCAAGATTGACCAGGGTGCCCACAATGCGGCGCACCATGTTGTGGAGAAATCTGTCCGCCCTGATCCCGAAGCGGATGATCCCCCTGTCCTCAGAGATTTCCAGCCGCTGGATCTCGCAGATGTGATTGGGCACCAGTGGATTGTCGCGGCTGAGGGAAGAAAAGTCGTGGCTCCCCAGCAGCGGTTTGGCCAGAGCCGAAAGAGTCTTGACGCTGATGTTACGGCGGGGCATGAAGCCTGTGTGCAGACGATTTAGCGGTGTTTTCACCCTGGCCAGCAGATAGACGTAGCTGCGCGCCATGGCCTGATAGCGGGCGTGAAAATCCTCCGGGACAGGCCATATGCCCGTGATCATCAGGTCTTCACCCAGTTTGTTGTTCAGGGCGAGCAGCAGTTGCCGCGGGCTCATTGTTCCCTGATAATCGAAGTGGGCAAAATGTGCCAGAGCGTGCACTCCGGCATCTGTGCGGCCTGCTCCCGTAACCCCGGGGTGTCTCACCCCGATTTGGTGGAAAGACGAGATCAGGTCGCCCTGGACGCTGCGTCCCGCGCACTGCACCTGCCAACCCCGGAAAGCTGCACCGTCGAACATCAAACGCATTAATAATCTGGCCATCCTGCCTCACACTGAACTGATCAGCACCATCAGAGTCATCAGGCTGAGGGCGATGAGATTGGCGGAGGCATTATCTTCATCCTCCACCTTGGTTTGCAGCATCCTCTCCAATTGAGCCTCGACCACAGCCGACTCTTGAAAGACCATGGTGCCGGCCTCGATCATGCCATCCAGCACCGATCCCAAGCTGCTGTGGCCTTTGATCTTGCTGCGGGAGAAGTGTTTGCCGTAAGCGCGGATGTACAAAGCAGTGGCCAGAACGAAGCGGAGCAGGCTTCTTCCCCACCTGTGTTGCCTCAGCCAGCCGGTGTCACGCAAAATATTGCCCAGGCTGAGGTTGCCAAAGCAATGGACGCTGGCTTCGATGAAGAAGATCAGCTTGAGTGTGAACAGCAGCATGTCCGGAAAGAGAGATTTGAATAGGGTCCCAAAGATCCAATAAGCCGCCAGGAAAGGCAGGGTGATGCGCAGCCCGCGCACAAACTTGGGATAGAGGGAAAGGTCCAGGAGCATGTAGAGCCAGAAAAGCGCCATCAGCAGGATGATCTGGCGCCAGGAGGCATCCAGCGCGCCAAACAAGGCAATGATTAGGATCAGCAACCGCAGCCAGAGATTTTGGCCTCTCAGCGCTGAAGCCTTCCTGCTACTCAGTGGGGACATCCGGGCTCAGGGGAGGACTGTTTCCCTCATCCCCGGGCAGATCTTCGTCCGGCGGCGTTTCATCCGGAGCGGGATCATCCGGCAGCGGCTCCTGAGGTTTCGTTTCTTCTGGGGTGGGTGCATCCGGAACAGCTTCTGGGGGCGGAACTGTCTCTGATTCTGCTTCATCCACCACCTGAGGCTGCAGATCATCATTGTCCCCTGTCTCCGGCTTCGATCCTTCCTCCGAAGCCGGCCTATCATCCGTGCCCAGAGAATCAGCCACCGCGGCAGAATCCGCCAAAGCGGCCAGGCTGTCCGCGATCGCCAGGGAATCAATTATCGCGTCAAACTTGTTAAGCTGGAACTTGCTGCCATCGAAAAACCTGCTGGTTACGCTGCCGTATTCACCGCTTCTTTCCAGTTCCAACACCTTGTTCAGATACGGTTTTGCTGCCGTGGTGTCCGCGGCCTCGAAGGTATGGTACCAGCCCAGGCGGTAGTTCGCTTTCAGGCTGATGGGCAAATACTGCGAATCCTTGAGTTCATTCAGGATCACCAGCATGGAGTCAGGTTCAGCCTCCGCCAGCCCGAAAGCCCTGTCCAGAAGCAATTCCTGGGCTTCCTCTTCGGGATCGATGAGCCGCACGGGGTTGCCGGCCAGCATGTCTTCCAAGGCGTTGGTGTATTTATTACTGGGATGGTCTTCGCTCATCCTGGCGAAGATAGCCTCCATCTGCGTCCTGTCGGGGCCGCTCTTGCTGTATACGCTGGCCTGGGAAAATAGGGCCAGGGGGATCAATTCCCGGTCGTATCTCAACAGGAGGCCGTTCACAGTTTCCAGGCGCTTTGCCAAACGCTCGAGCTGCGATTCCGCCCCGGTGAGCTGTTGAGTCAGACTTTGGCGCAGGACTTCCGGGTCCGGTTCCGGCTCTTCCTCGATCATCTCCGCTGCCAGGCTGTCTGCTGAGGCGGGGATATCCTCACTGATATCAAATGTGCCAAGACTGTCCGCCAATGCTTCATGCGCTGGTTCCAAGTCTGGAGTCTCCAGGCTGTCAGGCTCTGCGGCAATGTCGGTTTCGATCTCGGGTTGTTCAAGGCTGTCGATCGCGGCTTTCTCTTCCAACTGGATGTCCAAGACACCCAAGCTGTCCGCAGTCGCCAGGGAATCAGCCTCATCAGGAATTTCCTCCAGACTGTCCTCCGGTGCTTCCAGGCTGTCCGGCAAAACGGGCTCTGGCAGGGCGGCCAGGGCTATCGTTAACGAATCCACAACTCCCTGGCTGACAATCCGTTCCACTTCCAGAGTGGCCTTCAGGGTCACCAGGCTGTCCCGCGAATCGATCACCCGCTGATACATCACCAGCGCCGAATCCGGCAGGGCAAACACGGTGAAATAGTTCTCAGCGGCGCTGATATGGTAATCCACATACTGCTGCAGGTTGCTCTCAGGATTGAAAGTTAGCTTCGACTTCAATTGGGTGACGGCCGTGGCTTTCTGCTGGGCCGGCTCCGCGAGTGCGGAGTTCTGCGACTCCGTGCGGACTTTGCCATAGGCAGCCCCGGCTTTTTCGAGGTCCCGGGCTTGGTAGAAGTAGTATTCCCCCAGATAGTATTGACCCTCGGCCGAGCTGGGCGTGCGGGGATAGAGCTTGCCGATCTCCTCGATCTCGACGAGCCCCTTTTCCGTTTCGCCCGATGCCAGCATCAGCCTGGCCATCAACACCCTTGCCTGGGAAAGCTTTTCGGGGCGGAGCTCATCCTTGAGCAGCCTCTGGATGGTCTTTCTGCTTTGATCGTACTCACCCAGCATATACTGATTCAAGGCCATATAATATCTGGCATCCAGCTTCACCGTCTGGGGGATGCGCCGGTCTTTGGCGATCTTCTGAAACTCCGCCAGGGCCGCCCGGTAATCCTTCTGAATAAAGTAGTTTTGCCCATAGATGTAGAATGCCTCGCGATATTCGCTGGATTTGGGATAGTCGCTGATGATCCGCCCAAGCCAGTATTGGGCTTGCAGATAGTCCTTGTCCGTGATGTTAAATTCCGCCAGGGTCAGCAAAGCGCGGGGGTGCAGTTTCTTGTGTTGGGGATTGAGTATGAACTCCTGAAGCACTTTCGAAGCTTGTTCCTGAAGGTTGATATCCCTCAACACCCGGGCCAGATAGATGTGCGCCTCACCGAAGAAAGGGCTGTCTGGAAATCCCCGGATCAGCGACTCAAACTGGTCTCTGGCTTGAAAAGCGCTGTTCCCCTTGTAATATAGGGATTTGGCCATCAGAAAGAGCGCGTCGTCGGTCAGTTTACCCTGTTTTTCGTTGCTGAGAATGATGCCGCATTTCTTGATCGCCTTGGTATACTCCTCCACCGCCTGATTGTTGGGACGGCCATTTGCGCTCAGGGGTCTGGCTTGTGCTGAAGCGAAATATTTCCGCGCATTGTACATCGTGTTCACCTGCATGCAGGAGGCCAGCGCCAGGGCCAGCAGCAGTAGCGGGGCAATTTTTCTCATGGTCACAGTCAGGCGAGTTGGCAGGAATTTGTCAATACAAATCTACGCCCGCCCCGGCAAGCTCACTCAGAATGACACCGCTTTTGAGTAATTCGATTGCCGCGTTCACATCCGGATACGCGATCCGGTCTTCCTCCAGGGCTGGAACAGTCTGGCGCAGAAGCGACTTCACCCGCTCAATGGCCTCAGAGGAGGGGATCCCCCTCAACTCCAGAGCCTGACAGGCGATCATCAGCTCTATGGCCAGCACGCCGCGCACGTTTTCCACCACTTGGAGCAGTTTGTTCGCGGAAACCGAGCCCATGGAAACGTGGTCCTCCTGGTTGGCGGAGGTGGGAATGCTGTCAACGCAGGCGGGATGGGCCAAAACCTTGTTTTCGGAAACAAGGGAGGCGGCTGTGAGCTGCACAATCATGAAGCCGGAATCGATGCCTGGACGCTTGGCCAGGAATGGGTTTAGCCCGCGGTTTAGGGCGGGATTGAGCATTTGCTCCACCCGCCGCTCCGAGATGGAGGCCAGTTCAGCGATCGCCATGGCCAGCGCATCCAGGGCAATTGCCAGCGGTTCTCCGTGGAAATTGCCGCCGGAGATCACCTCGCTCTCCTCGGGAAAGATCAGGGGATTGTCTGTGGCGGAATTGATCTCGATGGTCAGAACTCCACGCACATAGGCCAGGGCGTCACGCACGGCGCCATGGACCTGGGGCGTGCAGCGCAGGCTGTAGGCGTCCTGAACGTTGCCGCAGTTCTGATGCGACGCCCGCAGCGAGCTGCCTTCCAAGAGCCGGCGCAGATTGGCCGCGCTGGCTGTCTGACCGGGATGGGGACGCAATTTGTGAACCAGAGGATCGAAAGCGTGGGGCGTTCCCAAAAGGGCGTCGACGCTTGCCGCGGCTGTCAGATCAGCGTATTGGCAAAGGCGTTCTGCCTCCAGCAGGCTCAAAACTCCCAACGCGGCCATCACCTGGGTGCCATTGTTCAGGGCCAGGCCTTCCTTGGCCTGCAGTTTCACAGGCTCCAATCCCGCTTTGCGCATGGCTTCCGCACCGCTGAGGTGCTCGCCATTGAATTCCGCCTCGCCCTCACCGATCAGGGGCAAAGCCAGATGCGACAAGGGTGAGAGGTCACCGCTGGCCCCCACTGATCCGCGCATGGGGATCACCGGATGGACTCCGCGGTTGAGCATCTCCACCAGGGTGGTCAACGTCTGGGGGCGGATGCCGGAATAGCCCTTGGCCAAAACGTTGATGCGCAGGAGCATGACGGCCCGAACTTGCTCGGTGGTGTAGGCGGGTCCGAGGCTGGTGGCGTGGCTGCGGATCAGGTTGAGCTGCAGGTCCTCGATATGTTCTGGCGGGATGGTGACCGTGCTGAATTTCCCAAACCCGGTCGTGAGCCCGTAAACCACATCGCCGCGCTCGATCACCATGTCCACGTAGGCGCGGCAAGCGCCCACCTTGGCCAGGCACTCCCCGGTAAGCTGGATGGGGACTCGCTGGACAGCTATTTGCTCGATCTGCTCCAGGCTCAGGCTATTTCCGTCGATGGCTATTGTCTGCATGAAGATCCTCGTTGGCGGCTGGCAGTGATATTGTTGGCAGGCCTGCCAGCCTGAAATTTGCTCAAGCTTTTTCCCAGGCGCTTTTTTGTCAAACCACTTGTCGAAGCTAAATCAAGTTCAGAGTTATCCCAAGTCAATCATCCCTCTGGAACTGGGCGGGATTCTCTTATATGAAGATCGCCACCGGATTGCAGATGAAAACCCAGCTTCCATGATCATATCCCACACTTGACCCCATACCCAAATCCTCCCACCCCTTGGAATGATGTGAAAGCGGATGGAGGCCGAAGAGAGAAAGCTCAAACGGGAGAAAATGATAAATGATCCAACGCATGGAACGATTCTTGCGTATAATATATTAACAAGCAAATTACGCGGACAAGTCGGCTACCCAGAGCCTGTTTCCACCTGACATGCGGAGGCGGCTTATCCGGCGGGGAGGAACCATGATAAGGACGTTCAGACCCTGTCTGTGGTTGCTCGCGGCGTTGTTGCCGGTGCTGCTGCCGGTGCAGGGTTATCCCCAGGTTCATTACCTGACCGGCCTGGAACGCACCGCCTCGGGCGGCGATTCCGGAGGTCCGGACTGGGGTTCACACGACAGCTACAGCTACATCCACGCTCCGGGCAATTGTCTGCTGATCACCCAGATCGACCACCACCACCAGGGCTGGATGTCCGACTTTCCCCCCAGCGACTATTATGAAACCCTGGATTTTACCGGCGCGCTTACCCTGTATCCGGACCATTACCTTATCACCAGCCCCCTCACCCTGGAAGCGAATGTAAACCCCACCCGCAAGCGCAAAATGGACTACCAGGGCCATTGCCACGAGGATGACTGGTTCGGTTACAACAACAACCACTACCACGCCTGGCACAGCTACAACGCTGATATGAAGCTGGTCCGCACAGTAATCAAAAAAACGAGCCAGCCCAATCGGTGGTGGGACAGCGTTTACACCATCGACAGCCTGGGGCGCCGGGTGGAGGAACTCACCCTCAGCTCCGCCGATTCGCTAAACTGGGTAAATTATCGCCGCCGGCAGTATTTCTATACCGGAGAACAGTTTCCTCCCGGCTACCAGTTTGAAAAACACAGCCAGCAGCTGCCAGACTATATCCTCGACTACACAACGGTACGCGTCCCCTACCTCAACGACAGCTGGATCATCTCACAGATGACCGAGCAAACCGCCAATGCCCAGGGAGTTTGGTACGATGGGGAGACCATGCCTTACAACACTGAGTTGGATGCCGACACAGGAGAAGTCACCGCTCACTATCATTGGAGCCCTTATAACATCTTCAACTCCGAGGGGCTGCTGATACTAGCCGTGGTGGTGGACGGGGACGGCGTTCCCAGCTATGATTTTTATTTCGCCAACACCTCGGACACCGCCGTGAGTGAGGACGTTCCGCCGCTGGCTGAAACCCTGCGCGCCTGGCCGAACCCGGCGCGGGAAAATGCTGCCCTTAGCCTGCCCGGCAAGTTTTCCGGACCGCTTACCCTGAGCACCTACAATCTCCGGGGACAAATGCTGAAAGAGGAAACACGTGCTGTGGACGCCATAAACCGCGACCTTATCTGGCAGGCAAGGGATGAAGACGGCAAAGCCTTTGAAAGCGGGATCTATCTGATCCGCGTGGAAGGCAGGGGTTTTTGCCAGACGGCCAGGGTGATGGTGCTGAGGTAGGCAGCACTGGGTCATCCCGGGAACGTGTTCCGGCTCGTGGGGCCCCGGGATCCAGACTTTGCGTAAATGGCCAGAAGAATGGCACACAGATAGCACAGATGTTTAGCGCGTGTCATTCCTGAACGACCTGTTGGCGCCCGGCTAGGGCACTCTTGGAATCCAGTGAGCGCGGCGAGCATGGACTCCAGCTTGGCGTTCCGGAATGACAATTTCAGCCCCGGCCGCAGATGAAAAAAGGCGGGACTTGTGATCCCGCCTGATGAGTTATATCGGTTTGAGCCGGTTAATGGGCTTCGTGTTTGTGGGTGACCTGTTCGAGCACCTGGCCGCTGTTGACGGAGCGTTTGAAGTAGTAGGTGTGGAGCAGCTTGAGGGCCAGCGGGGAATTGGGCTCGCCGAGGAAGCGCTCATAGACTTTGACCACTTCGGGGTTTTTGTGGGACTGGCGCACGGGCAGATTGCGGTCTTCCTCGTAAAGGGAAAGGCCTCTGCGGGCGCGGGAGGCGATGTCGTTGCCGTAGGGCTGTCCTCCGCCGCCGACGCAGCCGCCGGGGCAGGCCATGATCTCGATGAAGTGCCAGGGTGATTCGCCTTTGGTGGCCAGGCCTTCGCGCACCTGGTCCATCACTTTGCGGGCGTTGGAAAGTCCGTGAGCAACGGCCACGCGTACTTCGCCGAAGCCGGGAACGTCGATCGCGGCTTCCTTCACGCCTTCCAGGCCACGCACACCGGTGATCTCAACGTTTTCGAGGTCGGTTTTGGTTACCAGGTAATAGGCGGAGCGGATAGCCGCTTCCATCACGCCGCCGGTGGCGCCAAAAATGGTGCCGGCACCGGAGTAGAAGCTCATGCCCTCATCGGGTTCCTCTTCCGGCAGATTGGCGAAATCGATGCCCGCTTCCTTGATCATGCGGATCAGTTCGCGGGTGGTGAGCACATAATCGGTATCCTGAAAACCGGAGTCGCGCAGCTCGGGACGCCGGGCTTCGAATTTCTTCGCGGTGCAGGGCATCACGGCCACAGAGACGATCTTGGCGGGGTCGATGTTGTGTTCCTGGGCGTAGTAGGTCTTGGACAGCACGCCAAACATGCTCATGGGCGATTTGGCGGTGGAAACACAATCCGCGAGGTCGGGATAGTAGGTTTCCATGAATTTGATCCAGCCCGGAGAGCAGGAGGTGATCAGCGGGCGTTTTTCGCCGGCAACCAACTTGGCCACGCATTCGGTGCCTTCCTCCATGATGGTGAGGTCGGCCGTGAAATTGGTGTCCATCACGCTGTCGAAGCCGATCTTGCGCAGGGCGGCATACATTTTCTTGGGGGTCACGGAACCGAGCGGCAGGCCGAAATCCTCACCCAGAGAAACGCGAACGGAGGGCGCTTCCTGCACGATCACGTGTTTGTCGGGGTCGAGGATGGCGTCCCAGACCTCGTCGATCTCGCCGCGTTCACGCAAAGCGCCGGTGGGGCAATAGACCGTGCACTGGCCGCAGTTCACGCAGGGGCTGTTGGCCATGCCGAGGCTGAAGGCAGTGTCGATATGGGCGTCGATGCCGCGGTCGGCAAAGGTGAGGGCATAGACGGTCTGGGTTTCGTTGCAGACGTTGATGCAGCGTCCGCAGGCGATGCATTTGTTCACGTCGCGGATGATGGAGAGGGAGCTGTCATCGACGGGCTGTTTCACCAGGATGCTGGGCAGGGCTTCAGGGTCCACGCCAAGGTTGTTGGCCAGAGTCTGAAGTTCGCATTTGTTGTTGGCCACGCAGGTGGGGCAAACAACATCATGGTTGGACAGGATCATCTCCACCAGGGTCTTGCGGTAGGAACGCAGCTTCCTGGTGTTGGTAATGATCTTCATCCCTTCGGTGACGGGGGTGCAGCAGGCGCGTTTGGGGGCCGGATTTCCGGTGATCTCCACCACGCAGACGCCGCAGTTGGCCGTAGGCGGCAGATCGGGATGGTAACAGAGCCTGGGAATG
>LAHT01005998.1_pt1 | contig 18204 bp, 17 predicted proteins | sample 329671 | NCBI WGS metagenome assembly LAHT01 (sample SAMN03275702, study PRJNA271635) | activated sludge metagenome | isolation source: Sample C-4 Sludge from methanogenic chamber (fourth chamber) of Anaerobic... | reverse complement strand
ACCTACGCGGACCAGGTGCAGTATCCGGAAATCGGCGCGGCAGCCGCCTTCACCTTCCAGGACGGACCTGTGGGTGGAAACGCCTATCTGCTGAACGGGGTCTGCGCCACCGCGCTGGAATTGCCCATCTACCGCGCTTTCTACTTCAGCTTCGACTTTTCGCAGCTCTCCGATCCCACCGACCGCGCGCAGTGGATGGCCGACCTTGCGGACTGGTTCGATCTGGGACCTGTGGCCAGCGACGATCCCGCCGCTGCGGAAACCCCAGCCAGCATCACCTCACCAGTATCTGGCCGAATCCCTTCACAGGGAACTGCAACATTACTTTCAGCAATGCCGCCAAAGGCGCGGTAGAACTGGAGATCTTCAACCTGCGGGGACAGAAAGTGCGTGGCATCGCCTCCGGGAATTTTGCCAAAGGCAGCCACGATCTGGTCTGGAACGGCACCGACGACTCCGGACAAGAGGTTGCCAGCGGAGTTTATTACCTTCGCCTGCAAGCCGGGGATTTTGCGCAAACCCAAAAAATAACCTTCATCAAATAGGAGAAATCATGAACAAGATCGCTCTTTTCGCCTTGCTCAGTTTGGTCTTGTTGTCCGCTTTGGCCGCGGATGACTACTACATCGGCGCGGGCACATCCACCCAAAACAAGGTGCCAACTTACGGCTACAACAACTACGGCTGGAGCAAATTCATCTACACCGGGGATGAACTCGCCGCTGCCGGCGTCAGCGGTACCATTCAGGTCACAGGCCTGGCTTTCCAAGTGTCAAATTCCCTCAGCAACTACGTGATGGAAAACCAGCGGATCTATATGCGCTATGCCTACAATCCCAGCTACTCCAGCTCAGAGGTCTCATATCCCAATCCCCCCACCGGAGGCTGGACCTACGTCTTCAACGGAAACGTAACCTGGAACGGTCCCGGCTGGAACACGGTCGAATTCTCCACAACCTTCAGCTACACCTACACCGAAGACCAAAACTGGGGTATCGAGATCCTCTGGGAAAACTGGGACGGCTCCAAAATCGGCGGTCCGCCCTCGTTTTACGGCACAACCCAGAGTTACAGCTGCGTCTACAAGCATCAGGATGCTTCCTTTCCCACCACCAGCGGTACCCGGGGCAACTATCATCCCAACCTCTGGCTGATGACCCCGGTCACAGATGTGCCTCCACCGGCCATACTGCCGGTACCGGCGGATCTGGCCGGGGACGTTCCCATCGAAACAAACATTTCCTGGAGCAGCGGGGGCGGAGCACCGGATTATTATCTTTTCTCCATTTGGCAAACAGATCCGGTGGAGTATATCGAAAACAATCTTGCTATTTACGGCACCAGCTACGACCCGGCGGATTACCTGGCCTACGGCAACAATTATTCCTGGCGGGTGATTCCCCACAACAGCTTTGGCTATGCCGTCGCCTGTCCCACCTGGACTTTCACCACCCTGGCCGATCCTTCGATCACCACGTTTCCCTGGACGGAAGGTTTCGACGGAACCGAATTCCCGCCCTCCGACGCCTGGCAGAGGCGGGGCGGAGTGCTCTCCGACCTTGTAACTCTTACCCCAAACAGCCTGTGGGAACAGGATGACTGGCTGAACCTCACCGGAAATCCTGATCAGGCAGCGGCGATCAACATCTGGGGCACAATGAATGGCTGGCTGATCTCACCCCTACTCAATGTGAGCGATCCGGACCTCTGGCTCACTTTCGACCTGGCCTGGTTGAAGTACGATCAACCGCCCACAGGAACTCCGCCTGATCCGTCTGGAACCGACGACCGTTTCGCGGTGCTGATCGGAGACGGTTTCAGCTGGAGCACGGCCAATATCGCGCGAGAATGGAACAACACCGGCTCGACGTGTGTGCTCAACGATATCGATCCTTACGGCGAAAGAGTCGCCCTCCCCCTGGCTGACCACACTGGTCACATCAGGATCGCCTTTTACGCCGGCTCCACAGCTGAAAACGCCGACAACGACTTCATGGTAAACAACATCTTCGTGGGCGGGTTCTTGTCCGAACCGCAAGTCAGCATCACCCTCGATCCTGAAACCGGCCTTGCCAGCCTCACCTGGCCCCTGGTGCAGGGAGCCACAACTTACGAGGTGTATGGCACCACCGACCCCTTTGGTGAGTGGATCCATCTGGGCGGCACATCCGATGCGACCTATCCTGTCGATACCACTGCCGACATGAACTTCTACCGCGTCAAAGCTGTGATAGTGGACTAAAATGGACCGCGCCGCCCCCGCCAGGGAGGCGCGCTTAACCTTCAACCCTGGATACAGTATCGCACATGAGGGAGCCTGAGCGCTCCCTCTTTTTTTTGCTCAAGCCATTCCCGGCTTGACAGACCATCCCGGACCACAAAAGATGGTCTCATCACAAAGGAGCCCCGCATGAGCGACGAAATCGGCCATCAGCACATCAGCGAACTAATGCACAGTGACTACATCGCCTTTCCAGCAACAACCACGGTGTGTGAAGCACTGGACTACATCCGGTTCAGCGAAGCCAAGCCCAGGATCCTCTACTTTTACGTGGTGGACAAGGACAACAAACTCACCGGGGTGGTTTCCACCCGGATGCTGCTTACGGCAAGTCTGGACGCGAGATTGGGCGATATCGCGGACCACCGGGTGCGCAGCATCCGCCAGGAGGCGGAATTGATGGATGTGATGACGGATTTCATGATCCACAAATATCTGGCCATGCCCGTGGTGGACGCTGAAAAACACTTGGTGGGGATGATCGACGCCACTTCTCTCACGGATAACGTTTCAGACATCCTGGAACGCGACCAGGTGAACGAGGTTTTCGAATCCATCGGTTTCCATGTTTCCCAGATCACGGGAGCCTCGCCTTTCAAGGCTTTCCGGCTGCGCTTTCCCTGGCTGCTGGCCTCGGTTGCGGGCGGCCTCCTGAGCGCGGTGATGACCTCCAGGTTTGAGCATGTGCTGGCCGTGGCTTTGGTGCTGTCCTTCTTTCTCACTCTGATCCTGGGACTCGGCGAAAGCGTGAGCATGCAGTCGATGACTGTCACCATCCAGGCTCTGCGCCACCGGGAACCCACTTTGAAGTGGTTCACGCGCGAATTCCTCAAAGAACTCGGCACCGCCCTGCTGCTGGGTTTGGGCTGCGGATTGCTGGTGGGAAGCGTGGTCTGGCTCTGGCAAAAGGAAATTGCCCCGGCCCTGGTGGTGGGTGGATCACTGGTTTTCACTCTGGTCACGGCCAACCTGGTGGGGCTGATCATCCCCTCCGCGCTGCACGCCCTCAAGCTCGATCCCAAGATCGCTTCGGGACCGCTGGCACTCACCATCAGCGACCTCTTCACCATCAGCATCTACTTCAGCCTGGCCAGTTTCGTACTGGGCTGAGCCTTGTCGCTTCTCGGGGGAAAATAATCCTTGACCTTTTTGCCCCCTCCAGATAAGGATGACGGGATGGCATTGATGATGAAAGCCACGCTGCCATCCCGGGAGAAACCATGAAGTTCGGATCTGCCGCCTTGTACCTGCTACTCTGGCTGTTGCCCGTTTTGGCCCGCGCCGACCAGGTGTGGCCGGAACCGTTGCCGGTGTATCAGGCCCCAAACATGGGATTCAACGGTGTGGGCTGTTCCACCCCGTCAGGCGGTTACGCCCTGATCTGGCAGGAAAACCGGACTGACCTCTGGAACACTCTGTACGATAACCGGTGTTTTTTCCAACGCTACGATTCCGCCAACCAAGCCCAGTTGCCGCAGCCGGTGGAGGTTTTTGCAGCCCACGCGACCACCACCGTTATCGGGATGGTGCCCACCAGCGACAACTGCTTCGTGTTTTACACCGCCGCGCGTCTCTTCAAAGTCAACTCCGCCGGTGAACAGCTTTGGGGAAATGGAGTTAATGTCCCGCAAATGCCTGCCATCAACAGGCTTTTTGCCGACCGCCAGGGCGGAGTTTACCAACTCGGCCGGAGCAGCCCCAACGGGATTTGGATGCTCAGCCACTGGAATTCCGAGGGCAGTCATCACGGCAATGCCTGTCTGGGCCTGAATCCCGTCAATGGCAGCTCTGAGGTCAATATCGGTGTCACCCTGCTGCCCAACGACGACCTGATCTGCAGCTTCATCTGGAATTCCAGGATCAGGATCGTGAAGGTCAACGCGGCCTCGGAGCTGGTCTGGGAGCGCACCGGATATCCGGACGAGGAGGCGGTGCAGGCCACGCAGCCAACCTTTAGCACAGACGGAATTCACCGGTTGATCTACCGGGTGAACGAGGGCGCCAATCAGGTTTGGAAAACTTTTATCGTCAATTCGGACGGAGATCAACTCTGGGCGGAACCGGTGTACCTCTTCACCCTCAGCAGTTCGGTGGCCTTTGACGCCATGAACGCCGCCCCGCTTGCCGACGGCTCCACTTTGCTGGCCTGGTGCGGCCAAAACCAGCTGCATTGCGTCCGCTGCGACCTGCAGGGCAACGTAAGCCTGCAGGGAAACAGCGTTGCCCTGGATCCCGAACCCGCATATTACGACCTGAATTTAATCCTGTTTCCAGACGCCGCCGGAGGCGCGTTCCTGCACATCACGCGCCAGAGCACTGGAGGAGTTGTTCACAGCCAGGCGCAATACATCAGCCACAGCGGTTTCGCCCTGCCCGCCGAAGCGCAATTGTCCTTCACAGGCCATCCGGACTACGAAGACGGGGGCAGATCGCTGGCCCCGTATGTATTTCTTGGCGACGAGCGCCTGGGCATCATATTCGAACTCGTCCTGCCGGGTTATTCCCATCTGATCAGGCGGGAAATTTTCCCAACCGGAACCCTGACTTCACCCGAAACCGTATCCACCGATCTGTACAGGACCTGCAGCCGGCCCCAGATATGCGCCTTGCAGGGAAACATCCTCACTGCCTGGCTGGACAATGAAGGCCAGAACGCCCCGGAACGCCACCGGATAGGCTATCAGATCGTTTCGCCGCTGGGACAGGCCCTGCTGACGGACTGGGGCACGCTCCCCGCCAGCGGAGGTCCCCGCGACATCGGGAGTTTCAGATTGCACAGCCTGGAGAACGGCAACGCGCTGGGCGTTTGGTCCGACCTCGGTTCCCCCACAGCCATCCGGGCCCAGCAGATCGACGCGGCGGGCAACCAGCTCTGGGAGCCGGAGGGCAGGATCGTGGCCGCGAGCGACCAGTTCGTAAACCTGGCCTGGGGCTTCACCAGTTCGGTCCAGGGCAATGACCTCTACGTGTTCTGGACCGCTTATCCCAGCAGCTATTTCGAGATCCGCGGCCAGCGCCTGGCCGAAGGGATCACACAGTGGGAAACCGGCGGCAGGGTGCTGACCTCGGCTCTCGACTTTCCCGGAGAAGACTACTATTATTTCTCCTCCGCCCGGGTGATCGATGCCTTCGGAGACTATCTTTGTTGGGGCAGGTGGGACTGGCTGGTGATGGGAGAGACTTTGGCCCTCAAATGGGTCAGGGTGCTGAGGTTCGACGCGGAAGGCGCTCCCCTGCCCGGTTTTGAGGCCGGCGGCAATCCGGCTTTCAACTATGGCCAACCCTATCTTGGTTTGAGCATGAATCGAGCGCTGCTCACCCCCCAGGGCCTGTTGCTCGAAGCGGGGTTCGGAACGTTGCACTACGATCCGGAGGGCGGCAGATACATGGTTTTTGACGATTTCTACGGACAGCTGATGTCGCCTACAGGTGAAACCCTCTGGGGCGCGGGCTACCCTCTGGCCACCGATCTTTCCTACTACCGGGGCCTGTTGCTGGCCGGAGACGCGGAAGGCTATGTCATCCGCACGGACTCCGGCCTGGCCAAACACGATTATCAGCATCAACCCATCTGGTCTGCCGATCTCTTCAACTTCACCCATCTGGCCGTGCAGGAAGTCGCTCCCGGCTTCTACATCGGTCTGGCGGACAGGCTGAAGTACTATGCCTTCACGGCTTCCGGTAGCGCCTGGCTGCCCGCGGACAGTGATCTGGATTCGCGCCTGCAAACCCTGTCCACCTGCACCCTGAACCGCGACGCCTACGTCTTCTGGGCCGATTTGTCACTTCACTCCGTGCCGTCATATACCTCACTTTTTTTGCAGAGACTGAGTTTCAGCACCACCGACGCGGATGAATCTCTCATTCCCGCGCCGGAATCCCTCACCCTCCGGCACTACCCCAATCCCTTTGCTGATCAGGTTTCCCTGGCGGTGGAAAGCGACAGGTCCCAGCCTTTGGAGATCTCGGTTTACAATATCCGGGGACAGTTGGTCAGAAGCGTTTACAAAGGTGAGATCGGCAAAGGCGGCACCACCCTGGTCTGGGATGGGAGGGATGCTGACGTAACGGAGGTGGCACCAGGAGTTTATATCTGCCGGGCGCGGGTTTCGGGACAGCCCCTGAAGCCTGTGAAGCTTTTGAAATATTAGCCCTGCGCATGGTGCCGGCCATCCTTCGTGGGCCGGCTGACAGAACAGGGGAAGGAACCTTATGAGAGGAACCCACCGCAAGATGCTCAGCGATTGGGAGGCGCCGTACCTGCAGGCGATGGCGCGGCAGATCGAAACCCAGAGCAAGGAGACCCTGGCGCGCTGGGCTGTGGTATATGCCGAAAGGGTGATCCTGCCCCTTTGGACCAGCCATAACCCTGGTGATGAACGCCCCCGCGAAGCGCTGGACGCCGCCAAAGCCTGGCTGTCGGGCGAAGTGACACTGCCCCAGGCCAAACCGGCCATCCTGGCTTGCCACGCCGCCGCCCGGTCAGCCGCGGACAAGCCTGTGGCGCAAGCCGCGGCCAGGGCCATCGGCCAGTGCGCCTCGACGATTCATTCCGCGCGGCACTGCATCGGCCTGGCCCTCTACGGAGCGCTGTCGCTGGCCTATCACCGGCTGGGGACCCAGGTCGGCTGGTACGAGCTGGAACTTGCCGCAGGCGAAGAATGCGAACGCATGCTGAAGGCCTTGCTCGAGGTATCCGTTCCGGACGAACCCAAGCCAGCCAGGATCAGCTGGCAGTGCTGAGGCTATAAGGAAAAAGAATGAAACACTTAAAGTTTACTACCCGGCTGAACGAGAACTACTGTCGCTCCGCCACTTTCAAACCAACCTATCCTCATTATCCCCTTATCTAATGAACAAGGAGCAAGCACATAAAAACACCATAGGAACTGATGTAGGGACCGCGCTACTTAACTGAACATCAAGGTTCGTAAGGATATATCTGTGTATCAATCAATATTCTGAAACCTGGGTCAATATGTAATTTTGTAAGACATACTCAATGCCACACGCAGGTTATTCTCGTATCCGTTGCCTTCAGAGCCTTTAGCTAGGTCCTCAATTGCTTCCGCACCCAAGCGGGCTTCAAGGTTCTGATATGACAATTTCAATCCGGCATTGAAGTCTTTGCCATCATACTCGCCCATGATCGACATATATTCTACCGGCATGATCTCGATGGAGGAGAAGGCCCCACTGAACCAACGGCTTCGGTGCACTTGGCCTGTATACCTGTTAGCCCCTATTCCAAAGTTAAACTCAACGAACCGGCAAATGTTTTTCGAAAAGACCAGATATGGCGAAAAATACTCATAATCAACTTTGTCGGGATGGTCAATCCAGCCAAGGCCGTGGGGGTCGTAAACAGCAGAAGGCGCACCTTCATCTCCGACCTCAGGATCCCAATAGGGCCTGTAATCCTGAGCCCTGCGGCGGTTAACAGGAGATAGGATGTTGTCGAGGCCAACCGCTATCTGGGGTATGTAACGTGACTCTTTCAAGAGCTTTGCCTTGGCGTTCAAGTAATAAACATAATCCCCCGCAAAGGCGTCAATCTGCGCCCAGTTGAATAATCCGACCCCCACCATCCCGTAAAAAGTGAGACCATTTTTGTCCGGATCGACATAGGATGGTCTTTCCACATTCCGATAGTAACCTGTGACTGAAACCTCCACCGAACGGTGGGGGATCAGAAAGGCATCCGGTGTTCTCAATCCACCCAGGTGCTGCAAAGGGGCAGCTTCCATGTAAACAACCAAACAAGCCAAAACAAATAAAGCCAAAGTTACTCTTTTCATGCCAACCTCCTTATAAGATGATGCATTGATAGTTTAACAAAGCCTCGAGCTCAGCCGGCAAACCCAGTTCGGATCATTTCCGGATATGATGGCTCAGGGATGTGCAAGTATATGCTTTGATATTACTTGCTGATGTTGAACACTCCTTTCTTGTCAGCGTTTGCCGTATTCGCAGCGTCCAGTCCGACATTGGGATGATAGTTGCCCAAGGGCATGGTTTTTTCAAAAGTGAGAATGTTAGTCTGGCGGGCATTGGGGAAAAAATCTTCAACAGCAGTTTTTACGGCAGATTCAACTGCGGCGACCAACAGATTACTGCTTGATGATCCCAGCGACACCCTGGTGGTGGTGGCAAAATCCCACAGAACTTCGGCAGTTTCTGTGCTGATCAGAGCATACTTAACATCAATGGTAAGGCTGCCAGCCAATAAAAACCATACTTTGTCCCATTTTTCAATCGTTGTGTAGAGAACAGCGTCAGCGCCGAAGTATTTCTTCATGTTGTTCAGGATCACGGGATCCATGGTTTCTGTTTCGTACAAGCCCTCATCACGGAGAATAGTGTACATGGCTTCAACAGGCATGGGGTAGTAGCCCTTTAAGCCGATGGCTTCCGCAAGTGAACAGGCGAAATACTCTTTTGCTTCGGCAGCCGTGCTGTTGTTCACAGGCGGCAGGATCAAGATAGATACCGGTTTTTGGCTATACATGCCTGGATATACGTCTTGTAAGGTTCTGACGGGTGTGGTGGAGCATCCTGTCATCAAAAACAGAATGAGTGCTGATAGCAGTACGTATGTCAATTTCTTCATTTCACGCGTCCTCATTGAGTTAACTGATACCGTTGCATGATAAAATCGACCATCGGCTGGGACTCCGGCCAGTTAGCTTTCTCTTTATTAAAATAGATTTCTGCATCGATGGGATTGTTCTCTTGAATCAAGAGCAGAGCATAATCACAGTATATTCCGGGAGGTACTTTCAAGCCTTTTTCCGCAGATTTGGCAAAGACTTTTTCCAAGCTGAGCTTGTAATCTGACACCGATTTGGCGTCAGCTTGTTTAACAGCTTTGTAATATCTGTGGGAGGAGTCGCCATAATAATACAAATAGCTGCTCTGAGAACATGCAAAAAACATCAACGAAACTAACAACAGCGTAACTATTTTCATGGCACGCTCACTTCAACTATCTGGCCGGCAGTAATGAAGACGCTTCTTTTCAACAATACTTTGCCCGACGACAGGATTTGTAGATTATAGGTGCCTGACTTTAGACCCAGTTTCTGGGAATAACCCACATTCACCGGCTCTTCGTTGATGATGACCTCTTTTCCGTTCAGGCTCCCAGTGAGTACCAGGTATCCTTCGTTACCCATGGCTACGGATTTCTGATTTATCATCTCTACACTGCAAGCACTCAGAAAAAGCAGAAGGATGATGGATAAGGTTAGAACATATTTCATCTTATCTCCTCATTTATCACTAATGTAGTAGTTGCTAATTTCAGAACTTACCAGATTGCCTTCAATGATCTTGCCAATTGAGATTTCAGTCAATTCGTTCCCGCTGATCAATTGTTCAATTTTAACACGGGCAATCTTCGTTCCAGGCAACTCGATCGGAATTTTGGTTTGAGGATTGGTCACTACTTTGCCGCGCTGATATACTGTGAACTCGTCGCCGACTTTGACCCCCTGCATTTCTCCACCGGAAATGAAGACGTCGTTGTTCTCATAATTCAGAACATAGGACTTCCAAGTGTCATTACTGATTTTGTTGATCAAGTTGTTGATCACAGAACTGATTGCTGCGTCAATGGCTTTGTCAGTGAGTGTGTCATCGTAGCCGGCCGTAGAGCCCATGCCTAGTACAGATGCAGTCTCACTTGAAGCTTCGCCGCTGCCCTCTTCTCCATAGATGACCATGCCTGTGTGAGTATCAACGATTCTTAGCGTGACTTTGGCAAAGGCAGTCTGCTTTTTGGATCTGTCCAGCAGCCCTACATTGCCTGTTACGTTTCGGCCGTACTCTGATATGGAACCTAGGATCAGATAATCCGCGGGAATCTGGTAGGTTTGTATATCAGAAATCTGCTGCTCATTTGTAATGGAAACCTGATCATACCGTTCGATCAGCAGGAATTTATTGGTTTGGGCCAATTTTGCTGAAAGAATGTCATTTGCCGCTCTTGACAGGCTTTCTCTGTTGTCATTGCCTTCGTTCAGGAAACTATTGGCAATACGGGTGTCATTGGTGAATCTGCCGACAGCCACTTTTTTCTTCAGCCCATACGATTCCTCGATCAAGGGCTGATTCGAAATCGGATTGATCGGGAGCACCTGTGCCGGTTGGGGATCTTCAAAGCCAGCGCAAGCTCCCAGAAGCAGGGTCACCATACTAAAGCAAATAAATATGATTCGCATGTATACCTCCATTATGAATTGAGTCTCTCTACAATGATTTCGAAAAATCTGTCAAGCATTATTTGTTATTGGCTTTGGCAAGGACTTTCAGGAGTTACTGGTTTGGAGGGGGTCGAATGTCAACGCGGTTGCAAGTTTTGTGGCGACAAGCACCGGAAGGTTAACGTCCTCGTCTGCCTTTGGTTGGAAGGGGCGCGCGATAGTCCTTGACAAAAATCCCGGGCTTGAGATAATGCGACTGATTCTCATTAAAGGATAACGCCATGGATGACCAAGTCGCTGTTTTTGAGCAGTTTCTGCTCCGCAAGGGGCTGAAGCTCACCACTCCCCGCCGGGAGATCCTGGACGCGGTGTTCAACCTGCACGAGCACTTCGACGCCGAGCAGCTGCACGCCTCGCTGAAAGACCTGAAGCGCCGGATCTCCCTGGCCACCATCTATCGCACCCTGCCCCTGCTGGCGGAGGCCGGCCTGATCCAGCATTCGCTGCGCTCATCCTCCCGTGACGTGTTTGAACACATCTACGGCCATCCCCGCCACATCCACTGGATCTGCTCCCGCTGCGGCTGGGTGCAGGAAACTCCCTTGGACGGACTGAACAAGTCATTGCGGAAGGAAGCCTCCAGCCTGAAATTCCGCCTGGACGAGGTGAACATCCAGGTGCGGGGCCTCTGCTGGAAATGCCGTGAGAATGAGAATCAATAGGCCATGAGCAAAAACAACCCCGTCATCGCCCTCGCCGGCAACCCCAACGTGGGCAAAACCACGCTCTTCAACGCCCTCACCGGCTCACACCAGACCGTTGGCAACTGGCCGGGTGTGACCGTTGAACGCAAGGAGGGCTTTTTCCTCCGCGAAGGCCGGCGTTACGAGGTGATCGACCTGCCCGGGATCTATTCCCTGGCAGCCGGATCGCCGGACGAACTGGTGGCCCGCAACTTTCTGGTGCAGAAAAAACCGGATCTGGTGATCAACATCGTGGACGCCTCGAACCTGGAGCGCAACCTCTACCTCACCCTGCAGTTGATGGAACTGAAGGTCCCGCTTTTGATCGTGTTTTCGATGATGGACATCGCCGCCCAAAACGGGATCGAGGTGGACCTGGAGCATCTGAAGAGCCATCTCAACTGCCCCATCCAACCTCTGGTGCTCTCCCGCCGTTTCGATCCCAGCCAGCTTTTTGACAACATCGACGCCTGCCTGGGCAAGTCACCCCGGAAAGCCGACCTGCGCTACGACGAGGTGGTGGAAAAGCACCTCTACAACATTGGCAACTTCCTGCTGCGGCACAGCGACGGACCCGCCTGGCCGGCAGCCTGGAAAGAACTGCCCCTGGGCTGGACGGCGCTGAAGCTGCTGGAACGGGACCCCTGGTTCCACGCGGCCCTGCCCCCGGCCTGGTTCGATGAGGTGGACCGCGAGATCCGCGCCGTGGAAAAACACCGCAACCAATCCGCCGCCGCCGCCCTGGCCGATGACCGCTACGGCTTCATCCGCGGTTTGGTGAAAGACGTGGCGCGCCACAAGAGCAAAACCGGCTCCACTTTGTCGGACAAGATCGACCGCGTGGTGCTGAGCAGCGTTTGGGGCCTGCCGGTATTTTTTGGCGTGATGTACCTGGTCTTCCTGCTTGCCGTGCGGGCCAGCGAGCCCCTGATCGGCTGGATCGGCGACGGCCTGAACTGGCTGCTGGTGGACAAAGGCGGGGCTCTTTTGCTGGCCTGGAACTTTCCCGTCTGGCTGAAATATTTCCTGGCCGACGCCATCGGCGGCGGGATCGCCACTATCGCCACTTTCATCCCGCCCATTTTCTTCATCTTTTTGTGCCTTTCCCTGCTGGAAGACAGCGGCTACATGGCCCGCGCCGCCTTCATCGCGGACAAGTTCATGCGCCGGGTGGGACTGCCCGGAAAGGCTTTCATCCCGCTGCTGGTGGGTTTTGGCTGCACCGTGCCGGCCATCATGGCCACCCGCACCCTGGAAAGCAGGAGGGACCGCATCTTCGCCTCGCTGCTCACCCCTTTCATGAGCTGCGGCGCCAAACTGCCGGTCTACACCTATCTGGGCCTGCTGTTCTTTCCCCGGAGGGCCGATCTGGCCATCTTCGGGCTCTATTTCTTCGGGGTGGTGATGGGCATGCTGTTCGCGTTGGCGCTGAAGAAAACCCTCTTCAAGACCCAACCGGGCAACTTTGTGATGGAACTGCCGCCCTATCATCTGCCCACCGTGAACGCCATTGGCATGCACACCTGGCACCGCCTGAAGGACTTTATCCTGCGCGCCGGCAAGACCATTTTGCTGGTGACAGTGATCATCACCCTGCTGCAGGCTTTCGTGATTCCGGTGAACGGTGCGCAGGCCAGCGTTTTGGAACTGGGCGGAAAGCTGCTCACCCCGCTGCTGAGGCCGATGGGCATAGCCGCGGATAACTGGCAGGCCACGGTGGCCCTGATCTCCGGGCTGTTCGCCAAGGAAGCCATCGTGGGCACCCTGCAAAGCCTCTATCCTGATCCAGCCGCCATCCCCGGCGCGTTCGGCGGCACAGCTTCCGGGATCGCTTTCCTGATCTTCATTCTCCTCTATTCGCCCTGCGCCGCCTCCCTGGCCGCCCTGCACAAGGAACACGGCTGGCGCTGGAGCCTCTTCACCTTCGGCTATCTCACGCTGCTGGCCTGGATCGTGGCCACCATCGCCTTCCAACTGCTGGCCTTCAATCCACAGTCCTGGCTTTGGCTGGGCCTCTGCCTCCTGTTGGCGGTGGCCTTTGTGGCCAGCCTCAAACTAATGGGAAGAAAACATGCTATCGAGACGTGACCGCGTTCGCTTCCGCCAGTTCGGCCGCAGATTCGGAGGCCGCCACAAAGCCTGCCATTGCCTCAGCGGCGATTGCATCAGCCTGGCCGACCTCAGCACCGGCAAAGAAGCCCTGATCACCTGCAACAACGACATCAAAACCATCGAACGCGGGCTCTACCACGGTAAAAGAGTGATCGCCCAGCGCAACGAGCCCGGGGAACCCAACATCGTGATAGCCGTGGGGGACGCCCGCTATGTGCTGGACCGCCGGGTGGCCGGAATGATCCGGGTGCGCGTGGTTTGAGACTTTCAGGCGCGGGTATTATCACAGTGATGGGAAGACGCGGAGACACCGGGAAAAGGGGGTTGAACGCAGAGATAAGCAGAGCAAGGGCAGGGGCAAAGCAGAGTTTTGTAAACGAAAATGAGGGAAGGGATGGGCCCGCATTTGGGCTCCCAACCCCACGGTAGAATCGACTTTATCCCTTTTTCTCTTTATCTCTCTATCTCTTAATCTCCAAGCCTCTGTGTAAAAATTACTCTCCCCCTCCGAAAATGATTGACAGGATCGTGGACTTTATTTAAACGAACCGCAAACATAAACCTCTGGGAGGAGAGATGAACAACGAAGAGATCCGCCGCGAGGCGAGAGAATTTCTCAAGGACAAATGGCTGAACCTGGCCTTGGTTTGGCTGATCTTCGGAGCGGTGCTATCGCTGGTCCCGGCCACTTTGGGGATTGGCGGGATCGTGGCCTTGATCGTGGGTGGACCCCTGATGCTGGGTATTTCCCGGATCTTTCTGAAGCTGTGGCACCGGCAGGACTTTCAGATCGAGGAAATGTTCCAGGGCTTCAACGATTTTTCCCGTTCGCTGGTGGCCTATCTGCTGATGTGCCTCTACGTTTTCCTTTGGTCCCTGCTGCTGGTTGTGCCCGGGATCATCGCCGCCATCAGTTATTCGATGACCTTCTTCATCATGGCCGAGGACCCGAAGATCGAGGCTGAGGAGGCCCTGCGTAAAAGCAAAGCCATGATGGAAGGCCACAAATCGGAATACTTTTCGCTGATGATCTCTTTCATCGGCTGGATTTTGCTCGCCTGCCTAACCTTTGGTGTGGGATTCCTATTCTTGAATTCCTACGCCACCATGTCCAGCGCCTTGTTTTATCAGCGCCTGAAAGGCCTCACCCCGAACTTGGAACCCAAACCGCAGGATAACCCGGCCGCCGATCCTTCCGGAACGATGTGACCGACACCCAGGCAATAGTCCAAGCCATCCTGGCGGTGCCTGCCGGCAGGGTTGCTTCGTACGCGCGGATCGCCTCGGAGGCTGGAATTCCCAACGGCGCGAGGCAGGTGGCGCGTGTGCTACATTCCTGCTCGGATAAATACAATCTGCCCTGGTGGAGGATAATTCGCTCCTCCGGTGAGATCGCCCTCCCCGACGCCTCCGGAGGCAGCTTACAGAAAGAATTGCTTCTCCAGGAAGGGGTGATATTCAAGACACCCAGGGTGGTCGATGTGGAGCGCTGCGGAGTTTATTAGTCTCTTCCGCTCACTGACCTCCCCGACCTGTGTGCTCGGTCATCCACTTCTCAGCGCGGGCCTGGAGCTGGTCTTTTTCCTCAGCGCTGAGGTTTTTGCAGGCATTCTCGAAATTGTAGAGCGCGTATTCATGCCCGTTGGCTGAAGCCAGCTTCCACCAAAAGAGGGCCTCCGCGTCGTTGTTCCTGGCCTTTTTCACCAGCGACAGGCCGTAAACAGGTTCAGCATTAACACTTTGAAGGGCAGCCGTTAGCAGTAATATCGCTATGATATAACGCATGTTACACCTCCACGTGAATTATGCTTACCGATAATGTAATAAATATCAGGCGGAAAAAGCTTCCGGAATATCGATGCCGGATAAAGACACGCCCCGGATTGAAAATCACCTTGACAAAAAGACCTGCAGCCCAAGGCATGAATCTAACGCCGAGTGTTTGTGTCTAAACCGCCAGTGGCAGGAGCAAACACCGACAGGGTATGGTTGGAAACGGCCATGCCTCCCATTTGGAAAGGCGGGAGAGCGAAGAAGCGTCTCCCCTCTTGAGCAGCTTTAGGAGGAAAAATGAAGAAGCTGACCTATTTGACTTTGGTATTGGTGCTGCTTTTGGGGCTTTTTGCCTGCACCGAAAAGGACCCCCCGACCGGTGAGGATGTTCTGGGTTACAGTCTCGATCAGTTCATCCCGGCCGACTCAGTTCGCCTCGCGGTTGATCCCGGTGCGGATATTGATGAAGACTTCAGGACGCTTTTCGCCTACGAGATAGTAAGCGGCACGGATGGCTACAGTCCGCGCGAAAGCGTTAACGCGGGTTACGACCTACCCTGGGAAACCTTTGCCCTGGGATATTTGGTTCCCAGCGACAACCACCGCACCTGGTTTACTGCAACGACCCTGCCTGGAGCTTTCAAGGTGCGGGATACCGGCATGTTCAGGCTTTACCGCAAGGTGGACGTCAGCACAGGCATCAGTGGCAGCAAAATGGTTGAACTGGGCGCCCTAACCAAGCATCAGGTGGCAAATTGGAACTCCGAAAACGAGGATGCCATCAAATTGAGTGATCTGCTGCAGGGCATCGCGACCTATGATTCCCTCACCATGTTCGCCGCTGATGGCTACAGCAAGACCTACGTACAGGATCTGATTTCGGACGGCTATTACTTTCTTGATTCTGAAGTTACGACCTTCCCCACCTACAACAGCGAGTTGCCAGGCAGCGTGAAGAAATTCAAAAAGCTCGCCAAAATAGAAGTTTACGGGTCCGCGACCCCGCAGAACCACACGTTCGACCTGACGCCCAACGACAAGGCGGACCTCATCTTCAACGTTCCCGCGGATCTCACCGGCTACACCAGTACGGTGATGCCAACCCCATAGATCTTGATCAAACTAATCACCGGGTTTCTGCTGCTGGCTGTTTGGCCGGCGGCAGCAGAAGCCCTTACTGAACGCGCGCCAGCGGATTCCCTGGGCCAAAAGCGCTACCTCCTGGAAACTGTGAGGGTGATAGCCGATAAGCCAGGCGACGCCACGGGAGCGGTTCATCTGGTGAACCTTGAACAGAGAAGCGCCGCGGCGCTCAACCTCTATGAAGGCCTGCAGGGACAGACCGGTGTTTCCAACACCAGTGGAACCCGAGATGAAAGCAATCTGCGCCTCCGGGGTTTCCGCAAGAACGAGGTGATGGTTATGGTGGACGGGCGGCCCCTGAACAGCGGTTACTTCGGCAATGTGGACCTACACCAGCTGGCCGCGGAAGATATCGGCGAGATCCAGATCGTAAAAGGGCCCGTGGCAGCGGTATTCGGCTCTTGCACGATGGGTGGGGTGGTGAACATCGTCACGCGCGATCCCGACAATTCCAGCTGGCTGAAGCTGGATGCACTGGCCAAACGCAACAACAGCAACCGCCTGACCCTCTCCTCCGCCCGCCGGATCAGGGATTTCAGCTACCGCCTTAGCTTGGCGCGCGAGCACAACGAGGGCATCGTGTTGCCCCGGGATTTCACACCCACTCCTTTTGAGAACGGCGCTGTGCGTAATCACAGCGGCAAGACCCAATATGACCTCCAGACCCGCCTGGGTTACGACGCCACCGACTTCAGGCAACTGGGCTTTTCCGCGGGGATCACTTGGGTGCCGGAAAAGCTGATCCCTTCTTCCATCTACGCTCTGGATATCCGGCGCTACCTCAACTGGATGCACCACTGGGCGACGCTGGAGTATGAAGAGGTGCTGAGCGAGTACTTAAAACTCACGTCCCACCTCTATTATGACGGCGGCCAGGACACCTATCAGCAGTTCAGCGACGCGGCTCAGCAATATCTGACTGTGGACAGCGACATGCGCTATTTCACACTGGGCTTAAATCCGCGCCTGGAATGGGTGCCAAATCCTTTTCACACGATAAATTTCGGCCTGAGGGCGGAAACGCTCCACAGCACCAGAAAGGATAACGGCAGTTATCCGGACTGGACCCCGCACTGGCTGAACATCTACAATGCCTTCGGAGAGTGGAAATACCGTCCCGGCGAGCTGATAACACTGTCGGCGGGATTGGGGCTCAGCGGGCATCAGAGCGACCTGAAACAATCTCCAGGCCTCTTTCCTGAGCCTTCCGCGGGCATCACCTTCTACTGGGCGCCCCTGAGCGTCAGTTCTCTGGCCTGGGCAAGGAACAGCTCCTTCCCCACCATGCGCCAGCTTTTTTCCGCGGAAAACGGCAATCCAGAGCTCAAACCCCAGCACGCGCACAAGCTTGAGCTGGACCACCGGCAGGGGATCAAACTCGCCGGGCTACTGCTCAGCAACAGGATCGGAGTCTTCTACCACGACATGCGCGACCTGATCGACAGGGTGGGCGAACAATACCAAAACATCCACCGGGTGAATTCCTGGGGCGCGGAATACCAGCTGCTGTTCAACCCCTTCAGCTGGTGGGAAAGTGAACTGGGCTATTCCTGCCTGTTTTGGACGTCCGAAGATACCTACCGGCTCACCGAAACCCCCCGCAATCAGGCTTCATTACTGCAAAAGTGGTCCCTTCCCTGGGAACTGAAACTGCATTATTCCGCCACCTATTCAGACATCCGCGAAAGCCAGGACGCGTCGGATGCCTACCATACCCTCGGGGCTTACTGGCTGCATGATCTGGCCGTTTCCCGGGAATTCACCAAAATAGCGGTGAGAGCCGGCCTGGAAAACATCTTCGACACTTACTACGAAACGGAATACGGTTTTCCAGGGCCTGGGATAAACTTCTTTGTGAAGCTGAGCGTGGGGATATGAACCCATAGGGTTCGTATCAGAAGAGTCACTTCCATTATCCAAATTGGTCCCCGGCGATCAATACGGAATA
>LAHT01001522.1_pt1 | contig 18969 bp, 13 predicted proteins | sample 329671 | NCBI WGS metagenome assembly LAHT01 (sample SAMN03275702, study PRJNA271635) | activated sludge metagenome | isolation source: Sample C-4 Sludge from methanogenic chamber (fourth chamber) of Anaerobic... | reverse complement strand
GCCTCCCATTAACAACCCGCCGAACAGGCGGGAAGTCAAGGGGAGGCGGACAGGAGGCGTATCGCGGCGGGCTCAGGAAGGGGTGTCTGTCAGAGCTGTTTGGAATAGAGGCGGAATTTCTTGTAGATCTCGGCGCCGGTGCGTTCCATTTCAGCCCGCACGAGAAGGTTGTTTTCCATCTCGTGGTGGCTGTCCATGATCTTGAAGCCGGCGTCGGCGGCAGTTTGGAGCTGGGCATAGCCCATGAGGATATCCACTCCCTTGCCGCGAAATTCAGGTTTCACGGCGCCCAGATAGTTGTCCAACTGGGTGGACCGGTTGGAGGCACGCATGATGTGGAGAAAACCGAAGGGGAAAAGGCGTCCGCGGGCTTTCACGATCCCGGGGGAGAAATTGGGTATGGAGACCATAAAGCCGATCACTTCCTTGTCCGGGGTTTCCACCACTTTGATGAAGCGGGGTTCGAGGAGGGGCATGTAACGCTTGGCCAGGTGGTCCACGTCATGGTCGCTGAGGGGTGAATAGCCGTAGATGTCCACAAAGCAGTCGTTCATCAGCCGGAAGATGGGCCGGATATAGGCCTGAAGCTGCTTTTTGTTGGTGAATTCCCTCAGTTTGAAGAGGTTGCTGCGGCTGGCCCGCTCGAACATCTTTTTATAGAGCGGGGTCATGGTCTTGACGATGTCCAGCTTGTAAACGAACCAGTCGATCTCCTTGCCGTAGCCGAGTTTCTCCATATATTCGTTCATCACGGGGGTGTTCTGATAACAGGCGAGGGTGGGGTTTTCATGGTAGCCCATGAAGATCAAACCCTCCGGATCTTCCTCGGTGAAGCCCATGGGGCCCACGATCTTGGCCATTCCGCGCTGGCGGGCCCAGTTTTCCACAAATCCCACCAGAGCGCCCACCACCTCGAGGTCGTCGATGGCCTCGAAGAAGCCGAAACGGGCGGTTTTGGCCTGGGCATATTCGTTGTATTTGCGGTTGATGATGGCGGCGACGCGGCCCACGCACTCACCCCTTTTCCAGGCCAGCATGTAAACGGTTTCGCAATAGCTGAGGGCGGGGTTCTTTCTGGGATTGAGCACGGCTTTGTCATCGTCGTAGAGCGGGGGCACCCAGCCGGGGCGTCCCGCATTGATCACTTCGGGCAGGAAGACGAAGCGCTTCATGTCTTTGGCGGTCTTGACTTCGGTGAGTTTAACAGGCATGGTCCATCCTTATCGGCAGATTATTATGGTTAAAGAGTCACTCGGCCGCAAAAGAGCTCATCCTGTCAAGCGGAAATCCGCGTAAGAAAATCCTTGCCAAAAAGGCGGGGCTGGAATTTTTGGATAAACTGAGACAAATCATTAAGGAATAGATGACTATGGCTACCATGGCAGACATCCGCAACGGGATGATCATAGAGTTTAAGGACGACCTCTGGGAAGTGGTCGAATTTCTGCACGTGAAACCGGGCAAGGGCCCGGCCTTCATGCGCAGCAAGCTGAAAAACGTCCGCACCGGCAAGGTTTTGGACAACACCTGGCGGGAGAGCGACAGCTTCAACGAAGTCCGCGTGGAACGCCGCAGGATGGAATACCTCTACCGGGACGGTGAATTCTTCGTGATGATGGACACCGAGACCTACGAGCAGCTCACCATTGACGGCCACGTGATCGGCGACCTCAACAAACTGATGATGGAAAACATGGAAGTCACCATCACGACCGCCCCCGGAGGCGAGATCCTGGGCATCGAATTACCGGTGACGGTGGTGCAATCCATCGCCGAATGTGAACCCAACGTCAAGGGCAACACCGCTTCCGGCAGCGGCAAGACCGCATACACGGAAACCGGGCTGAGGCTGATCGTCCCCTTCTTTGTGGAAACCGGGGACAAGGTCAGGATCGACACCCGCAATAGCGAATACATCGAAAGAGCCAATTAGTGAACAATAGACAAGCGCGTCAGGCGCAAGAGAGGAAAAAATGGGAAAAGTGAAGAGTTTTGCCGCCAAACTGGCACACGAGACCTCCAACGAAGGCAAAGTCATCTGCCCGGTTTGCAATACCGAGGTCAAGCAGGTCAAAGCCATCAAGAACCGCAAAAGAGGCACGGATGGCTGGACCCCGCGCTACGATTTCGTGAAAGTCTGCAAGTGCAACGAGGCGGATTTCCTGGCCGGGAAAACACTGTAAGACAGACAGCTAAGGCAATGCCCGCAACCTGTTCGCCCGCCGTCAGCCGGTTTCATCGCTCCGGATCGGCGGGTTTTTGTTGACAGGGTTTGCTGGAGCGGATTTATGGGTTTGTGGTTTGCATCTTTGGCGCCGCGGGGCGCGAGCATGGGTTTTATTTCTTTAACAATCTAACAACCGGGAGAGCTTTGCAATGCCCTCAGGATCAAAACAGACCCTGTGTCTGATTACAGCGCTCGCCTTGTCGGGCCTGCTTTGCGCCATGGTGCCTCCGCATCCTTGGAACCACCAAGTGCCGGGAGGCTATTCGCCCACGCGGATCGAATTGCCGGCCGCGGGAAGATTCACGCCCGGGCCAAAGTCCCTGCCGAACAACATCCTGGTGCTTAGGGTGCAATTTAGCGACACCCCGTTCATCGCCGCGCCCCAGTATCCGGACTCCCTGGCGCATGACGCCGTATTTTTCGACCGCTGGATGATCCATGTGGGCGACTTTTTCAACGATGCCTCCCACAGCGCTTACAAGCTGTCATACACGCTGCACCCGAACGTTCTCACGCTGCCCCGGGCCCTCAGCCATTACGGAAATGACGCGCCCGACACCACTGACGTCAACCTGAAGGATTTCACCCAGACCCTGCTCCAGATGGCCGACGCGGAGATAGATTTCAGCAAATATGGAGGTTTGATCGTCTTTCACGCGGGAGCGGGGCAGGAATCGGACATCAACGGCAACAACCCCGGCCAGATCTGGTCAACCTTCCTCACCCGCAAACGCCTGCAAGATTGGTTTGACGAGGATAATGACGCCTATCAAGGCTATCCCGTGGACGGGGTGCACCTCAGCAATATCGTCATCTTGCCGGAACATGAGTTTCAGGACTACTTTCCCGGCCCCGGAGAAACCAACGCGGATATGTATCTCTTCAGCATGTATGGAGTGATCTGCCATCAGTTCGGCCATGTTTTGGGACTGCCTTCGCTGTTCGACAACGATTCCAGCAACGGCAGCTCGCAGGGAATTGGCAATTGGGGATTGATGGGAACCGGGATCTGGAATGCCAGCGGCTACGTTCCCGCCCAGGTGAGCGCCTGGTGCAGGGTATTGCTGGGTTGGGAGAATCCCATCGTGATCAGCGAATCGGCTGAAAACCTGAGCGTGGATCATTTCCTCAACCACTCGGCGGACGCCCACCGGGTTTACAAAATTCCCATCTCCTCCACGGAATATTTCCTGGTGGAAAACCGCCAGCAGAATCCCGACGGCAGCCTTGACCCCTACAGCAACCTGCCCAGCTATAGCTTCGCCCTCCTTCCCGAGGGGGAACAGGATTACTATGAGAACTATCCCCTGCTGCCCTATTTCAACTTCATGGAAAACCGCTACAAAGGCAGCGAGTGGGATTTCATGCTGCCAGGCCTGGGCGGCCCCATCCCGACTGGAATGAGCATGCCCGTGGACGGCTCCGGGCTGCTGATCTGGCACATCGACGAGAATGTGATCGCCCAAAACTTCACCTCCAATTTTGACTTCAGCACGGTGAACGGCTACGCCCCCCACAAGGGCGTGGACCTTGAGGAAGCTGACGGGATCAACAATCTGGACACCGCCGTGGTTGACCAATACAAATACGGCAGCCCCTACGACAGCTTCCGGGCCGGAAACAACGACTATTTTGGCGCACAATCCCACAACGGGATTTTGTGGCTGCCCACAGCGGCCAGCTATTACGGCGGCACACCTCTCGAGATCCACGACATCAGCTCCAGCGGCACGGACATGACCTTCTCGGTAACTTTCGGCTGGAGGCTTTCCACCGGATACAGCGGATCGAACCCCATCAACGCCTGCAGCGTGGATTTCGATGGCGACGGGGATACTGAAATCGTCTATCCCCTCCCGGACGGCAAGATCCACATTTTCAAGGATGAACTGCCCCTGGCAGGGTTCCCCACCAACCTCCAGCCCATGGAACACAGCTATGTCTGGACAGGGAGCGAATTCTACCTCCCCATGCAGGTGGAGCACATTGCCCGGCTCTACCGGCTGGGTCACTCCGGCGGACAGTATGTTTCCACCCTGATGGACAAAAAATGGGCCTCCCACCCGCTCAGCACTGGAGAATCGCTCTACCTGGCGCTCAACGACACCAACGGCCAGAGCGGTACCCTCTACCGCCACGATCCGGGCGAAGCGGGAATTATCGCGGTGAAGGAATTTGAATACCCGGTGGTGTCCAATCTGGCCTGGTTCCGGGGCGACCTGTATGTCCCTTCCCGGCAGGAAAGCCAGTTCTGCGTCTGGCAGATCGATCCAGATGATCCGATCCTCTCAGATTGCCGGATCCTGGACGTGCCGGCGGATTCAACCGTGGTGGGCGTTTTCGTGGCGCCCCTGCGGCCGCAAAATCCCTCCAGCCGGGGCGAGGTGATCGTCCAGTGCCTCAATTCCATCTACGCCTTCGACACGGACAACAACGCCCTGCCTGGCTTTCCCTACGTTCACGACCTGCGCACCACGGCGCCTCTGAGCATCGCGGACTGGGACGTGAACGGGACCCTGGACCTGATCATTTCTTCCGATCGGAGTGTGGCCGTGATCGACTATTCAGGCTCCCGCATGAGCCCCGCCTCCCTGAACTTGGCAGCCTCGGATTCTCTGGCCTTCAACTCCGGTGTGCTGGTGGCGGATATCGATAACGACGGCAAAAACGAGCTTCTGGGCGCCTTCGGATTCAACCGGCTGAACTGCTGGGAAGACGATTTCCGCGCCAAAAAAGGCTATCCTGTGTCCTTCGGCACCCGCAGCCGCAACCTTCCCATCATCGCCAGGGCATCGGACGGCCTGGTTTACGCCTGGCTCGCTGCGGACGATGGCTCAATCTTCCGCCAACCCTTGCCGGATGCAGATCTTAACGACCTCAAATCCGGCTGGACCAGCGAATACGGAAGCCTGCTGCGCCAGGCCAGCCGCGATGACGCGGAAATGCCCAACCAGTATCAAACCTCAGAACTTTTCGTGCCGGGGGAACTGTACATCTTTCCCAACCCCCTCAAATCCATCCACGACCTAAACCTCACCCTGAACGTGATGACCAGCCGCGACACCGGCCTGGAGGTGAAGGTCTTCGATATCAACGGAAGCCTGATCCACAGCCAGAAAAGCACAGCCAAAGCCTGGCTGCGCAATCGCGACCTGATCAACCTCCCCGCCGGCAGACTGCACAGCGGGGTTTATATCTGCGTGGTGGCCGGGGATAGGGATGCCCGCAGCATCAAATTCGCGGTGGAAAAATAACGGAGCAAGATCGATGAAAAACACACTCCTGATCATAGTTTTGGCGCTGGCCGCCCTTTCCTCGCTGCCAGCCGGGATTCCTGACAACACCGGACAGTATGGTTATCAGTTCCTGGACGTCAGTACCAATCCCATTTCCCTGGCCTTGGCCGGCAGGGGCGTTGGCGGCGGATCAGACCTGACCGGATGGCTGCGCCAGCCGGCTGCCTCCGCGGCCGCGAGCCACCGCTCATTGGGCGTGAGCCACATGATCTGGTTGGAGGACACTGTCACCAACAACCTCGTCTATTCCTGGTCCAACCGCAAATCCCACTTTGGGATGGCCCTGCGCACTTTGGATTACGGCGAGCTGGAGGTCCGCGACGACAACGGCTTGCTGATCGGCTGCTATTCCCCCCTCAACGTTGATTTGATGGGCAACTACGCCCTTAGGGTCTCCCCCTCCCTCCACGCCGGGATCAATGCCGGGATCGCCTACGAAAAGCTGAACACGGATTCCAGCTATGGCCTGCACACAGATCTGGGATTCACCTGGCTGACCCCGGTCAAGGACACGAAGTTCAACCTGGCGGTGCGCAACCTGGGCATCTCCTCCGCCATGAATCTGGAACGCACCCGCTTTCCCCTCAGTGTGGAAATGGACCTGAGCAAGCAATTCGTTTTCGACCAGAATTCCCTCGAGATTGAGCTGAGCGGGATCAAAGCCATCGACGAGAATTGGAAGGGCGCAGTGAGCGCGGAATTCAACCTCTACGGGATCGCCCTGCTGAGGGCTGGCTACAAGATCAACCACGACGCTGAAGACATCTCGGCCGGGCTGGGCTTCCGCTGGAAGCGCGTGGGCATCGATTACGGCTGGGCTTCTTTTTCCAGCCATCTGAACGATGTCCATTCCTTTGGCGTCTCCTACTATTTTTGATCAGGTGAAAATGAAGCGCAAATCCCTAATGACCCTGCTGGCAATGCTGGCTTTGTCAACCTTGTTGACGGCCATCAGCTTCACTCCGGGGCAGATCATCGTGAAGACCAGCCATCCCCTGGACCTTAAATCCGGCCGCACCGGGCTCCCGGAATTCGATTTTTGGTTGAACGGGCTGGGAGCAACAAACCTGCGCCCCATCAAGGGAATGCACCTCAGCCAGTACTTTCTGGTGAACCTCGGTTCCGAACCTGACTGGCCCGCTCTGCGAGAGGGGAAGCTGAATTTCCCGGGAATTGAGTACATCCAGCCCAACAACTTTTCCACCCTCTTCATCGAGCCGAACGACCCCCTCTATCCAGAGCTGTTTCACAACACTGTGTCCCTGCCCCAGGGCTGGAACTATACCACCGGCAGCTCTCAGGTGGTTGTGGGGATCATAGATTCCGGCTGCCTCATCAACCATCCCGACCTCAAGGACAACATCTACATCAACCCCGGCGAAGACCCCGCCCTGGGGCTGCATGACAACGGCATTGACGACGACGGCAACGGTTACATCGACGACTGGTGCGGCTGGGATTTCTCCGACGCGCCGGAACTTTCCGACACCGCCGTGGGCGATTTTGTGGACCCAGACAACAATGTGGAGGACGAGAACTTTCACGGGACCCACGTGACCGGCATCGTCGGCGCGGTGGGCAACAACGGCATTGGAGTGTGCGGTGTCTGCTGGAATGTGAAGATAATGCCCATCCGGGCAGGTTTCCGCACCACCGCCGGCCAGGGCTATTTGCAGGATGACGACGCGGCGGCGGCGATCATCTATGCCGCGGATAACGGCTGCCATGTGCTCAACCTTAGCTGGGGCGATCCCAACTATGCCCCCATCATTGGCGACGCCTGCAATTACGCCCACTCCAAGGGCGTGACCATCGTGGCTTCCGCCGGCAACGATCCCGGTCCCATGCTCAGTTACCCGGCCAAGCTCTCCAATGTGATCTCTGTGGGTGCCGTCAACCGCAACCGCAACATCGCCGGTTTTTCCAGTTACGGGCCGGACCTGGACCTCGTGGCCCCCGGTGAAATGGTGCTCAGTACCTACAAACTGGAGGAGGGAGAGCAGTATTTCATACAAAGCGGCACCTCGATGTCCTCTCCTTATGTGGCAGGCGCGGCGGCTCTCCTGCTCTCTTTGCATCCGAACCTTTCCCCCGACGAAGTGCGGGCCAGGCTGCTCACCGCCACGGACGATCTTGGCGCCCCAGGGGTTGACATCTATTACGGGCACGGACTGCTCAACGTGAAAAAACTCCTGGAAAACACCCAGCCCCCCCTCATCTATATAGACCAGCCTCTGGACCAATGCGGCATCACCGGCAGCGTGGATATCACCGGCACCGTTGCCGGCAGCGATTTCTTCCGCTACAGCGTGATGTACAGCAACGCTGAAGTGCCCACCATCCTGGACTGGTACGATGTCCAGACCCATCAAAACTACCCCTCCCACTGCACTCAGCAGGTGCAGAATGGGATCATCGCCCATTTCTACGTCCCGGAAGCTTTCGCCGAGGGCAAGTACACCATCAGGGTGCAGTATGAAAGCACCAGCGGCAAAAAATTCAACTATTACCGGACCTTTGTTTACGACCGCACCAACCCTATCCTGAGGGAGCAGTCCGTGATGGGATTCAGCCGCTACGACGGGCAGAACCTGCGTTACTACGCCTCGGCCGTGTTCAACGAGAAGGTCCGCACCGAACTCATGATCACGGATTCCTCCGGAGATCTGCACAGGGTTTATGGCGCCATGCTCGACAGCACCCACGTTTGGGCCCTCCCCCAGCAATTGCCGGAAGGCTCCATCAGCGTCCAGATCGCCGCCACCAACACCAGCAACCTCAGCTACCTTTCAGCCACGTATCCCGATTTCCTGAATATCAGCTACGAAGTGATCCCCAGCTATGGATACACCTGGCAAAAGATAGGCGAATCCAGGGTTCCGCTGAATTACACTTACGATTACGACGGCGACGGGACGAAGGAATACATTGCCATGGACCTACCCAAAAGCGGCTACGGAGGGGTCTTTGTGTATCAGCCCCAGGCGGGTGGCCACCTGCTCAAACATTCTTTCAGCGATTCGTTCTGGCTGTTGGGGGCCGGCGACACCAACGGCATCGGCCAGGAGATCCTGCAGTTGAGGGGCGACACGGCGGTTCTGATGGAAAGCCAGCTCACCAGCGACTATCCGAACCTTCCGCTCTGGGAGGAAACCTCCGTCACCGGAGGCGTGATCGCGGATTATTCGGGCGACGGCCAGCAGGACATCCTGCTTGTGAAGATCCTGCCGGCGGAGAGGGTGATCCGGGCATATAAACGCAACCAAAACACCATTGTTGCCAAAAACACCCTCCAAAACACCAGCCAAACCGATTTTTACAACACCTTCGTGCCCACCATCATTGTGAAGAATCTCGACAATGACAACTATCGCGACATCCTCACCGCGGACACCGACGGAGACGTGATGATCTTCGAGATCAAGAATGACAACCTCCACGAACTTGCCTGGTCGCACAGAATGCCGATCGGCAACACCTACAGCTTGGCCAGTGGTGATTTCGACGGCAACGGTAAACAGGACTTCTTTGTTGGCGGATATTACAAGGACAGCCTGGACCCCAACCGCAATTTCTGGTATTTTGAGGGCTTCAAAAACCTTTCCAACAACAACTACTCCAGCATGGGGTCGGTGATGTTCAACGAAGTCACCTCGCAAAACTCCATCCTCGCCCACGATCTGGACAACGACGGCAATGACGAGCTGATCCTCGCCATCGCGCCCAACCTCTACGTGCTGAAGTATGTCAATGGAAAGTTCAAGCCCAAGTATTGCGGCCAGAGTTTCCGCACCTATGCCCTCATGGCCTACAAGGATTCCTCGAACCGCTCATACTTCCTGGCCAATTATGCCGCCACACCTGATTCAGTGATCAGTGTGGAATGGACTTCCGAGGAACCGTTCACTGGCCCGCCCACGCCTGCCAATTTCCTCGTCCGGGCAGTTGATTCAGCCACGGTGCAGCTTTCCTGGATCGGCAATGGAGCCCAGTCCTACCGGGTCTATCGCCGTGATGAGGATGGCCAGGTGATCATGCTGGGAGATGTAAGCTCAGTGAGTTTCACCGACCATCAGGTCGAGCAGGGCAAAAGTTATTCTTATTCAGTCACAGCCTGCCATTCGGGCTACGATCCCCTCGAGAGCATCCCCACCCTTTGGCAGGACGTGGTTCCATTCAGCCCCCCGGTGGTGGAAGCGGTTGCCATGACAGGCTCCAACAGCCTCCGGATCATTTTTGACCAGCCCATGTCCGGTCAGATCAACAATCCCTCCCTCTACACCGTCGATCATGGCATGGGCCAGCCCACCTCCGTGAACAGCCTGGCCAACCAGCATGGGGTCCATCTGCAATTTGCCCGGCAGTTTCCGGCCATTGGGGAAAAATTCACCCTCACCCTGAGCGACATCATCAGCGCCAGAAACATTCCCCTGGAAGATCTGACCCACGAATTCAACTGGGTGCAGGACACTGAGGCGCCCCGGGTGACCGAGGCCGTGGTGCTGGAAGACCAGCAAACGGTGCGCGTGAGCTTCAGCGAATCCATCGCCTCCCTCAATCCCAATCCGGAATTGCTGGAAAACTACGTCCTGAGCAGCCACTCCAACGATCCGGACAACGCGATCGTGAGTGTCGCCCACGAGGATGACGCGGTGTTGGTCACCCTCGCGCACCAGGTCAAATACGGCTCCTCCGCCTACGAGATAGTGGTCCACAACCTGCGCGACCTGGCCGGAAACCTGATCTCACCCCAATTCAACATCGCGCGCTTCTATCTGGTGAACAACCACGACCTCAAGCACCTGGTGGTCTATCCCAATCCCGTGCGCGCGAATTCCAAACAGTGCAGCATCATCAACTTCCCTGCTGACCAAACCGGCAACATCCGCATCTACGACAGCGCCGGTGCCCTCGTCCGAACCTCCGCCATCGGGCCCTTCGATCCCGTGGTGAACAACATCGACTGGAGTTGGGACCTGAAAAACAACAACGGCCTCAAAGTTGCCAGCGGCGTTTATTTCTTCGTGGTGGAAATGGACGGCAAGACCGCCCGCGGCAAGATCGCCATCATCAACTGATTTCATCCAGCCCGGAACAAAGCCCAGTCCGCTTTCCGGGCCTTTTTTTGCCCAGCCCCCATTTCCGCTCCAGCGATCGAGGTTGCGAGGGAAGCTTTGCCAAGCTGGTCGATCGGATCAAGCAAATATTGGGTGGATAAAAAAAGCCGCGTGCCGTTGAGGTTACGGAACGCGGCAAGCTTGAATCTGTCAGGCTTTCAGGGCGTGGTCAGCCGCTTAGCTGAACCTGGAGGTGATGTCCTCCAATCCGGGGAGTTTGTAAACCTTGAACTGGTCTATCCGCATATCCGGATCGGCCTGGGTTTCCACCTGGTCCTTGTAGGCGCTGAAGTAGGAGCTGTTTTCCTTGATGTGCTCCAGCAGTTCCGGATGAACCACGATGCGCAGTTTCTTGTTGCGGATGAAGTAGTCCGAACGGCCGAGCCAGCGGTGGATGCGCATCAGCATGGTGTCCTTGGAAACCACGCGGCCACTGCCGTTGCAGGTGGGGCAGGGATCGGAGAATTTGGCGATAAGCGTGGAGCGCATGCGCTTGCGGGTGACCTCCACCAGTCCCAACTCGGTGAAGTTGTAGACCTTGTTTTTGGCGCGATCGCGCTTGAGGCCTTTGCGCAGGGTTTCCAGGACTTCCTGTTTGTTCTGTTCGTTGATCATGTCGATGAAATCGATGATGATCACCCCGGAAAGGTCGCGCAGCCTGATCTGGCGGGCTGCCTCGGCGGCGGCTTCAACGTTGGTGCGCTTGATGGTTTCCTCATAGTGGGTCTTGCCGGTGAAGCTGCCGGTGTTGATGTCTATGGCCACGAGGGCCTCGGTCTGCTCGATCTTGATATTTCCGCCGCTGGGCAGGTAGATGCGGGAATGGAAGATGGTGTCGATCTTTTTCTCGATGCCCCAGGCGTCGAAGATAGGCGAATCCTCTTTGTAGATCTCCACAGCGGGGATGAGGTCCGGGGAGAAGTCCTCCAGATGGCGGATGATGCCTTTCGCGAAGGCCTTGTCATCGATCACCAGGCGATCCACGTTTTCCCCGAAGAGGTCACGGATGAGGTAATTTTCCAGGGCGTTTTCCTCAAACACGCAGATGGGGCCCTTGACGTTCTTGATCTGTTTGTCGGTGAGTTTCCAGGTTTTCACCAGGGCGTTGTATTCGTTGCGCAGATCGTCCTCGTCGCAGCCTTCGGCCTCGGTGCGCACAATGAGGCCGAAGTTTTGGTCCTTGAAGGAAGTGAGGACGTTGCGGATGCGGTTGCGCTCGTTCTGGCTGTAGATCTTGCGGGAGATGGCGATCTTGTGTTTGTTGGGAAAAAGCACCAGGTATTTGCCCGGGATGGAGATCTGGCCTGTGAGGCGGGCGCCCTTGCTGCCGATGGGGCCCTTGTGGATCTGCACCACGATCTCCTGGCCGGATTTGAGCAGGTTGCTGATCTGTGATGAGTCCTTGGGATTGAAGCGGGGGCGCTGTTTTTCGTTTTCAAAAATGTCCAGAAAGTCAAGCACGATATCCGAATAATGTAGAAAGGCGGTGCGTTCGAGCCCGATCTCGATGAAGGCGGCCCCCATTCCGGGCAGCACGTCCTTCACAAAACCTTTGTAGATGTTGCCTACAATGTTTTGCTTGTCTTTTCTTTCCACAAAGAGTTCCACCAATTTATTGTCCTCGAGGACGGCCACCCGCTTTTCCAGGGGATGGACGTTCACGATGATCTCGGTATTGAATTTATCTTTTCTCATGGTTATGGTCCAGTTTGTTTCATTTGGGCGATAGCTCAATCCAGGCCGAAGGGGCAGAAATAGAGCCAATGGCGCGGCTGGAGGGTCTCGCGCAGGGTGGCCAGAAAACGTTCTTCCAGGCTGGCGTTACGTGCTTTCAGCAAGCCGCTTACACTGTTGAACAAGCCCTGCTGGCGGACCATTTCCCACACGCTGACCTGCTTGGGATATTGGCTCACGCTGTATTTGGCCACCTTGGCCAGTTCAGCTGCCTTTTTAACTGCAGCCTCCAGGCCGCCGACCGCGTCGATGAGATTCAGTTCCCGGGCGTCTTCGGCAATGAAGACCCGGCCTTCGGAAACGGCGTCGATCGCCTCGGGGCCGATCTTGCGGCTTTCCATCACGCGCTGGCGAAATTCGCTGTAAACCCCTTCCGATTCGCGCTTCAGGGAAGCGAGGATTTCCGCGTCATAGGGCTCGAAGATGCTGCCAAAACCCGCGTATTTGCCATAGCTGAGGGTCTGGCTGTCGATGCCGAGTTTGGTGCCCAGTTCCACAGCTTCGGGCAGGGCCATGATCACGCCGATGGAACCGGTGATCGTGTGGGGATCGGCATAAATGTAATCCCCGGAACAGCTTATGTAATAGCCGCCCGACGCCGCGATGCCGCCCATGGAAATCACCACCGGCACTTTCAGGGCTTTCACGCGTTGATAGATGATCTCGGATTCCAGGGCGGAGCCGCCGGGGCTGTTGACGCGCAGGACCACGGCCTTCACCGTGCTGTCTTCTTCGATCTGGTCCATGATCTTGTCCACCTTGCCTGCACTGATCACCCCTTCGGCGCTGTAACCGGCTGTGGTGGTGATGTTTCCACTCAGGTTGACTACTGCTATCCTGTTGCCTGACAAGGTGGTCTCAGCGGGGGAGGCGTAATCTGAGAAGGAAACGCGGTCATCGTCTTCGATCTTATATTGGGCCAGCATTTGTTCCCAAGTGAGGGTGTCGTCGATCAGGCCGTAGCTTTTGGCTTCCTTTCCGCCGATGAAGAGGTCCGGGCGGTTCTCATAAATCTCAGTGACCTTGGTGGAGTCAATCCCGCGCAGCCTGCCGATATCCTGGCGGAGCAGATCGTAACGGCTTTTCAGGGCCTGGCGGAGATTCGCCTCCGTGCCGGGGCTGAGGGAAGTTTGGGTGTAGGGTTCACCGGCGCCCTTGTAATCGCCGGATTGCATCACGTGCATCTTCACGCCCAGCTTCTTCAGGGCGTCGCGGTAAAAGAGGATGTTGCTGGAAACCCCTTCCAGCAGAAGGCCGCCGGAAGCCGAGGGATCCAAGTAGATCTTGTCTGCCATGGCGCAGAGCAGGTAATCCTTTTGGCCCAGCATTTCCGCGTGGGCGATCACGGGTTTGCCCGATTTCTGGAATTCCGCCATCGCGGCAGCGATCTCGTTCAGATTGGGGTGGTTGATCTGCGAGGCGGTCGGCCTGATGATGATGCCTTTAACCTTGGCGTCCTTGGCGGCTTTGCGGATCCGGCCGCAGATGTCCTCGGCGCTGAGAGGGGCGAAGCCCCAGAACTCTGAACCTTTGATCTCAGTGTAATCGGGAACGCTGCCTTGGGGATCCAGCACCAGCCAGGTGCCTCCGGAAATGGAGGAGGGGGTTGTCGATATGAAGGGTTTACTGAAGAAGTAACCGGCCACAAAAGCGCCGACCAGGATCAGCAGCAAAGCACCGCAACCGAGTAATATGCCTGTGCTTGTTTTCATTGAAAAAACTCCTTGAATGAAACTGTATTTGAAAGGGGATGATTGTTAAAGTGAGTGGCGGAGATGCTGGGATTCGAACCCAGGATACGCGTTTTGCACATATACACGATTTCCAATCGTGCTCCTTCAGCCAGCTCGGACACATCTCCGCAGGGGTGGAAAGTCATTTTTTTAAAGCCTCATATTCTGTCAAATCAAAAATCAGTGCCGGAAATGGCGGAACCCCGTGAAAACCATGGCCAGGCCAAGTTCATCGCAGGCGCCGATCACTTCCGGATCGCCTTTGGAGCCACCCGGCTGGATCACAGCCCGGATCCCGCGGGCATGAAGTTCTTCGATGGAATCGCGGAAGGGAAGGAAGCCGTCGGACGCGCAGATGGCTCCGGCAAGGTCATGTCCAAAGGTTCCGGCCTTCCAAACCGCCAGCTGCAAAGCGTCAATGCGGCTGGTCTGGCCGGCGCCGAGCCCAAGGGTCCGGTCCTCCGCGGTGAGAGCGATGGCGTTGGAACGCAGCAGCGAAACCACCTTCCAGCCAAACCGCATGGCCTCGAGTTCCCGCGGGCTGGGTATTATTTGGGTTACTGTCCGCCAAGTTTGGGAATCTTGGTTAACAAGGTCCCGCGATTGGAGCAGCCAGCCTTGCAGCAGATGTTTAAGCTCAAATCCTTCAATCCTTTGCGCCAACAAGCCGGAGTTGAAGCTGATCAGGCGGCGGTTCTTCTTCCGGCGCAGCCAATCCAGCACTCCGTCCTCATAGGCAGGGGCGACGATAATCTCGGTGAAGACCTGGTCGATCTTCTGCGCTGTTTCCAGATCCAGAGCGCGGTTGAGGCCCACGATCCCGCCAAAGGGGGACTTGGTGTCGGCTTCAAACGCCTTTTGATAAGCGTCTTTCAGGTTGTCCGCGCAGCCAATGCCGCAGGGATTGCAATGTTTGGTGATCACCACCGTGGGCTCTTCGAACAGCCGCAGTGCCCGCAGGGTGGCATCGATGTCCAGATGGTTGTTGAAAGAGAGTTCCAGCCCGTGCAGCAGGGTCAGGAGCTGCCTTTCCCCGGAGTACAGGGCTGCCTGTTGGTGGGGATTCTCGCCGTAACGCAGGACTGTTTCGCGGCTGGCGGATAGTTCCAATCTATCTGGTAATTCGGTGCCTGGTGTAGCAGGCTGTTCCAAAGATCTGAAATAAGCGGCAATTTCCGCATCATAGGCCGCCACATGCTGAAAAGCTTTGCCCGCCAGGCGGAAACGGGTGTCAGAATTCACTTCCGCGGTCGCCTTCAGTTGGTCCAAAACAGGTACGTAATCCCCGGGATCACAAAGAACCACCACGCCGGAGTGGTTCTTGGCGGCAGCTCGCAGCAAGGAGGGACCGCCGATATCTATTTGCTCGATGATCTCCTGGTGTCGCACGCCTGATCTGGAGCGGGTTTCACGGAAAGGGTAAAGATTCACGGCAACCAGATCGATCGGGTTTATGCCCAGCCGGGAAAGGGTCTCCAAGTGATCCGGCTCGGTTCTGTCGGCCAGAATTCCCGCGTGGATGTTGGGATGCAGGGTCTTAACCCGTCCCTTCAGGATCTCCGGAAAACGGGTCAGGTTCGAGACGTCGATCACCTCCAGGCCGCTTTCCCTGAGGAATCCGGCGGTTCCGGAGGTGGAGACGATGGCGAATCCCAAGGCTTGCAGACCCCGGGCCAGCTCCTCCACGCCGGTTTTGTCTGAAACAGAGATCAGGGCCAGTTTTGTCACTTGCTGTCATCCTCTTCGGGAGAATCGATCAAACCCTTGAGTTCCTCGCCGCTGATGGTTTTCTCCAGAACGGTTTTCAGCTTTCCTTCCGAAAACACCTCCATGCTCATGCGCATCAGCTTTTGGGGTTGCCCGGGCTCCAAATCGCCGTGTTTCCTTTTCTCAAAAACAGCCACCATCACGATCCCGCCCAGGATGATCAGCCAGTTCACGTAGATCCAGAGCAGAAAGATCGGCAGGGCGGAAAGGGTGCCGTAGAACTTTTGATAGCTGGTCATACGGAAGATATAGAAATCGAATCCGCTTTTCACCACCATCCAGATCACGGCCGTCCAGAAAGCCCCGCGCACCAGAGACATCCTCTGCACCTTGATCGAGGGCATCAGCGTGTAGAGGAAGACCAGCAGGAAAAACTGCATCACAAACGGCACCAGATAGGTAAGCAAGCGCAGCAGCGGCATCTTCAGCAGGCGCGAGATCAGCGGCAGCGAGGAACTGGAGATCAGCACCACCAGGATGAACACGCCCAGGATGATGGTGCCCAGGAATTTGACGACCTGGCTGAGCAGATTCTGCCGGGTGTGATATTCCATCTTCAGGATGCGGTCGAAGGAATCCCGGATGGTTCTGAACAGCGAATAGGAGGAGATGATCATCACCACGAAGTTGATGATGTTGAAGCCCGCGCGGCCTTCCAGCATGCCTTCGACCACGTTGTTCACGGCCAGGGCGGAGGTCGGCATCAGGTTGTTTGAGATGAGCTCAAAAACCTTTTCCCTCAGGTTCAGGATAGGCAGGTCCGGCACGATGAGCAGGATGAACACCACGAACGGCACAAAACCCAGGATGGTGATATAGGTGAGCGATCCGGCCTCCCGCATCACCCGCTCCTGCATGATCAGGCGATACCAGCGTTTCAGGAAGTCCCAAAGATCGCTAAAGACTTTTTTGCGCATCGCGGGATCGCTGAAGAAGCGCCAAAACTTGCCCAGATCGATCCCCGCGGCTTTGACCGAGGTGACGATCAGTGCCCGGAGATTGGCCCAGAAACCTGTCTTGTGCTTTTCCTGCATGTTTATTCCTCTCTCAAAGCTTCCACCGGATCAAGATTGCTGGCCCGCATCGCCGGCGTGACGCCGAAGATCAGGCCAACCCCGATGGAGACCAGCAGCGCCACCCAGATCATTTGCAGGGAAGCCACCACCTGCAGGTCCAGATAGGAGCCCACGGCTTTCAAAACCGAGAACCCCAAAATGATGCCCAACACCCCTCCCAGAGCGGTGATCAGAACGGTCTGCACCATGAACTGCAAAAAGATATCCCGGCGCCGCGCCCCGATCGCGATGCGCACCCCGATCTCGCGCGTGCGTTCCTTCACGGAGGCCAGCATGATGTTCATGATCACGATACCCCCCACCAGAAGCGAGATCACGGCGATCAGCACGAACACGGCGGAAAAGATCATCGAGCTCCGTTTCATCTGTTCCATCTGTTCCTGAGCGGCGCTGACCTCGAACAGCCGTTTGCCCTGCTTGATGTTCAGCACCACGTCCTCAACCTTTTGGCGCAGTTCCTTGGCCTCCTCCGGAGAGTTGGCCTGCAGGCTGAGGCTGTTCACTTTCTGGGTGGGGTCGATCTTGCTCAGCAAGGTGGAAAGAGGCACGAAGGCCCGCTGGTTCATGTATTCCAGCGCGTTGTCCGTGAAGGCGCTGCCGCCCCCTTGCGGCGCCATGTATTTCTGCTCCATCACCCCCACCACCAGAAGCCGCTGGCCGGCGAAGGTTACGTTTTGCCCAAGCGGATCGCGCGAGACGAAGAGCTCTTTGGCTGTGGTCGATCCCAGCACCACCACGTTGTTGTGGTTGTCGATGTCCAGGTCGTTGATGAACCGGCCTTTCTCCACCTGCCAGTCCTCAACTTTTTCCATGTCCGGATAGACGCCCAGCATGCTGCAGACATAACCCAGTTCACCATACAGCATTTCCTGCGGCTGCAGCTGGGTTTGGGGGTTGAAAGCCTCCACCTTGGGGAGCAGGGAACGGATCTGGGCGATCTCGCGCAGGCTGAAGCTCGGATCGCCGCCGCGGCTGAGGTCGTAAGCCCAGTCCTGCCGCACCTCGATCTTGTTCAGCCCGCCGCGCTCACCCATCCAGTCAAGAGTGGATTTGTTCATTCCATTTACGATCGCCAGCACCACCATGATGCTCATCACTCCCAGGATTATCCCGATGATCGTGACTATGCTGCGCGCCTTGCGGGTGAGGATGTCAGCCAGGCCGATGGAGAGTGATTCAGACAGGGAAAGCGCCATCTTCTATCCTGCCGTCCATGATGCGGATGATGCGGTTGGCCCGCTCCGCCACTGCCTTGTCGTGGGTGACGATGATCACGGTGTTGCCTTGCGCGTGCAGCTTGCTGAAGATCTCCAAAATGTCGCCCCCGGCCTGGGAATCGAGGTTTCCGGTGGGTTCGTCCGCCAGCAGGATCGCCGGATCGTTCACGATCGCCCTGGCGATCGCCACCCGCTGCCTCTGACCTCCGGAAAGCTCTGCCGGCTTGTGTTTCAGCCGGTCGCTTAGGCCCACGCTGTCCAGGATCTCGCGCGCCTTTTGATCGCGCAGGTTGGCTTTGCTACCCGCGTACATCAGCGGCAGTTCCACGTTTTTGAGCACGTTCAGGTGCGGCAGCAGATTGAAGGACTGGAACACAAAGCCGATCTTGCGGTTGCGGATCACTGCCAGTTCATTTTTATCCAGTTCGCTCACCTGCACGCCGTCCAGATGGTACTCGCCTTCCGTGGGGGAATCCAGACAGCCCAGGATGTGCATCAGCGTGCTTTTTCCGGAACCGGAGGGACCCATGATCGCCACAAACTCCCCCTCCTCGATGCTCATGTCCACTCCGTTCAAAGCGCGTACTTTCACTTTGCCCAGACTGTAATCCTTGATCAGGTTATGCGTGCTGATTATCATATTTTTCCACTTATTTAGGTCATTTTTCCACATCAGGCCAAAATGTCAATTAGAAAAAGACAGCCTCCTTTCCAAACCGGGATTTCAGCGCTGTCAGCATTGGCCCCGTGGTCATTTTAGAAGTTTATCCCACTCAGTTCCTCCCCGCGATCAATACGGAAT
>LAHT01002238.1_pt1 | contig 19472 bp, 17 predicted proteins | sample 329671 | NCBI WGS metagenome assembly LAHT01 (sample SAMN03275702, study PRJNA271635) | activated sludge metagenome | isolation source: Sample C-4 Sludge from methanogenic chamber (fourth chamber) of Anaerobic... | reverse complement strand
TGTCTATTTGATGAACACATACAGGTTTGATTTCAAGAGCTTTGGCAAGCATTATCATACTGGTCTAGGCAAGGTTTTCGGGTTGGTTAAGAATGAACTGCAGATGCTAGCTGCCTGCCTGAAATTCAAGCCGGACGTTTTTTTGAGCCACGGATCAACTTTGGCAGCCTTTACCTCTTCATTATTTGGCAAACCGCATATAGCTTTTGAAGATACGTTCAACTTGGAACAGGTTAGGCTTAGCATGCCCTTCACCGATGTGGTCCTTACCGGCATATACCCTCATCCAAACCTTGGCAGAAAGGAGCTCCATTACCCAGGTTACCACGAATTGGCCTATCTGCATCCCAATGTATTTGCTCCTGATGAGTCTGTCTTTGAAGATTTGGGTCTTGCCAGAGGAGAGAAGTATGCTGTTGTGAGGTTCATTGCATACCATGCCTCACATGATTTTGGTCATGTGGGTTTATCGGCCAACGACAAGTTGAAGTTGGTTGAATCCCTATCCAAACATGTTCGCGTTATCGTGAGTTCGGAAGCGGAATTACAGGGAGCTTTGGGTAGATACCAATTACCAATCAAACCGGAGAAAATGCATGACGTTTTAGCTTTCGCGTCACTTTTTATTGGAGAAAGCGGAACCATGGCCACGGAATGTGCGGTGCTGGGGGTGCCAAACATCCAAGTCAGGCACGAAATAGACCATAATAAAGTGCCTGGGGTCCATGTTGATTTGGTTCACCGGGGTCTGAAGCTCTTGTATCTGAATACTGATATTGATGGAATGATATCCAAGTCTCTGGAACTCATTGATAACCCGTCGATCAGGGAGCAAATGAGGTTTGCCAGGCAAAACATGCTGGAAGAAATGATAGATGTTACGGGGTTCTTGTGCTGGTTTGTCCAAAACTTTCCGCAAAGTATAGAACAAATGCGTAAGGGTAAAGATGTGTTTCGGCCATTTAGATTGGTCAATCGAAATTTACCGGAGTCTTTTGTCCCGAAATTGGAGACATGATGATATCTAAGAAGAGAATCCTGATTCTTGCACCCCACACAGATGATGGTGAATTCGGTTGTGGCGGAAGTATTGCCAGGTACTTGGAATCCGGGGCCGAAGTGTATTATGCAGCCTTCTCATTGGCAGAGGAATCAGTTCCAGAGGGATTACCCAAGGATATCCTATTCACCGAGCTGCATGCCGCGACCAAGGTTCTTGGCATTCCGGAGGCTAATCTGCTGATTTACAAGTATCCAGTTCGCAAGCTGTCATATTTTCGGCAGGATATTCTTGAGGACATGGTGAAACTCAATCGAGACCTATTCCCAGATTTGGTTTTTACACCCTCGAAGCATGATGTACATCAAGACCATTTTACAATCACTTCTGAGGCCTTGAGGGCTTTTAAGTTTACATCGCTGTTGGGTTATGAAATGCCATGGAACAACTATATCTTCGATACGACCTGCTTTATTCATCTTGAGGAAAGACATGTAATGCTGAAGCTAAAATCGCTGAAATGCTACAGATCCCAAATCGGCAGGAAATATTCCAATGAAGAATATATAAAGGGGCTTGCGCTGACCAGGGGGATTCAGGTTGGAGGCAAATACGCTGAAACATTCAATCTCCTCAGGTGGATCATATGATAAGCATATACAGGATAACACCTTCGTTCATGCGGGATAATATGGATAGGTTCATTCAAATACTAAAACAAAAAAACTATCAATACTGGGGCCCTAAGGAATTCATGTTGGATTTACCCGGCAAATGGGACTTCAGTTTTGCGGCATCGGATTCTTCCAACGGAGATATTCTGGTTGGTTTCATTATCTGCTCGCAAAAAACAACATTTCTACTGCATGAACACAAGCTATTTGTTGACCCTCTGTATCAGAGACAGGGGATAGGAAAAATGCTTATTCGTAAAACGTTACGTCATGCTGCCGAGGCGGGAGTTACTGATTATGCTCTGAATGTATATCCCGACAGCGAATCGGCTATCGCCTTATATGATAAGCTTGGAATGATCAGGATGAATGCCGTTAAAGACAGTATTGGGCTTAGGTATTATTATCAGGGTCTCGTTAGTCTGATTCTGAAAAGTATTGAAGGGAAGTACGAGTGATTAATGTTTTATTAACTGCAGTTGGATGTCCCGGGGGGCCATCCATAATAGAGGCTCTGAAGGCTGACGCGAACATTAGAATAATCGGTACAGACATGAGACGGGATGTTCCAGCAAGATATCTTGTGGACAAGTTTGTTACAGTTTTGCCGGGCAGGAGCCCTGATTTTATCTCCCAAATGCTGGAAATATGCGACAGGGAGCAAATTGATGTTTTATTACCCTTGGCTACCTTCGAGTTAGATACCTTATCAAAACATAAGGCTTTGTTTGAAACTTCAGGTTGTAAGGTATGTGTCTCAGATTATGAATACCTTGCTATTGCCAACAACAAGTTCAAACTATACGAAACATTTAGAGATGCTGGGATCGTGCCAGAATACTACTTGCCAGCATCAACTGAGGAACTCATGGAATCGGTGTATAAACTGGGATATCCAGGCAAGAGAGTTATCTTGCGACCATTGATTAGCCACGGCAGTATTGGTTTGAGGATCGTCTCCAGTGATGTTAACAAGCTTGATATGCTCTTAAACTATAAACCAAATAGCATTTATACAGACTTGGAGAGCGTGTTTGAGGTCCTAAAATTGGCACCAAACTTTCCTGAAGTTTTGGTGACTGAATATCTGCCTAATAAAGAATATGGTGTCGATCTGCTGTATCATCCTGAGACGCATGGATTCGTACAGAAGTTTATACGTGATAACGGGGAAGTCAATCTTAGTGAAGTTAGCGGGGGACAGAACATTCAAACAGATAAGTTCGATGCGATCATTGACATGGTTTCTACCACGCTGAAGCTATCTTACTCAGTTAATATAGACATTAAACTCGATGAGCGAAATGAACCCAAGATGCTTGAAATCAACCCTAGAATGCCTGCAACAAGTTACTTGGCCTACAAATCTGGATTCAACATGGCCCTTGGCTCAGTTTACTTGGCTTTGGGCAAGGTTGTTCAACCTACTGATTTGATTGATGGCTTAAGTATCTACTCATACAGAGGGTTCATAGTAACCAATGCTCAGGGGAAGGTTTTATAAGGCCTGCCTTGCTGCTCTAACAATCAAGCAGCTTAAAGCATTGTAAAACTGCCTTTGCAGTTAACACATGATCCCAATAAGTCACCTATATGGAATCTAATTTGGAGTGTTGATTCCTAAGTGTGCATACTGAATAACAAACTCACTCCTGTGGAGCACATATATGCTAGATTTGGTGGTTAGCAAACGGCTTGGTGGAGTATAATAGAAATGTCTAAAATGACTTTCTGGGCTTTGCTTGCGTTGCTTCTGATCATGAACACCATACCCTTAGGTGAGCAGACAAACAGACGCTTGAATACGCTTATTGCTAAAGATTCGGATCTTACCAGGCTGGACTTCGTGCTTCACCTGTTTTCGTTTTTAGCTTTGTCCTTTCCGTTTATAATGGCTCAGAGAAGAAAGAGGTACGTTTTTAGATCAAAAGAGATTAGTAAATACGCGTCGATTTCAATAGCTTGCGCTTTCGCCTTTGAGATGATCCAATTGGCACTGCCCTACAGGACCTTCAATCCCAAAGACCTAGTGTTTAATCTGATCGGAGCTGCTCTTGGCATAGTGATTGTTATAACTGCTGATGCTACCCGCGGGATCAAAAAATTAAGATGAAGCACCTTGGTTACTGACATACATAAATTGGCCGATTATATGTTCAAAGATTTTACTGTAAAAGCGTACGTTTGTCTCTTGCGGGCACTTAAAGATACTAACTGCAAGTTCCAGACCATCTCCTCCCATCTGAACGGACCGGCAACCAAGGCTATCATCCTCCGCCATGACGTGGACAAGATGCCGCGAAACTCCCTGGCCTTCGCCCGTATCGAGCATGATCTGGGTATAAAAGCCTCATATTACTTCCGGATAGTGCCCCAGTCCTTCCAGCCGGAGATCATCAAAGAAATTGCCGCCCTGGGCCATGAGATCGGCTACCACTACGAGGACATGGACCTTTGCAATGGTGACGTCACCAAGGCCTGGCATTCTTTTCAAAAGAACCTGGCCAATCTCAGGGAGCTGGTTCCCGTACAAACAATATGCATGCATGGCAGCCCCCTATCCAAATGGGACAACCGGGACCTCTGGGAAAAGCATGATTATCGGCAACTAGGGATCATTGGCGAGCCCTATTTTGACCTTGATTACAGCAAAGTGTTTTACCTAACCGACACCGGCCGCAAGTGGAACAGCGTGGATAGCAGCATACGGGACAAAGTAGATTCATCTTTCCGTATCGAGATAAAAAACACCCAGCATCTGATCCAACTCATCCGCGAGGGCAAGCTGCCTGACCAGATCATGCTAAACACCCATCCCCAGAGATGGAACGACAACCTTCTGCTGTGGGGGAGGGAGCTGGTTTGGCAATCTGCTAAGAACCAGATTAAAAAAGTGGTTTCCCGCAGAATATCGCAGAAAAAAAGCGCAGATTAACGCAGATTATACAGGTTGATGGACAAAATGACTGAGAATGATTTAGGTTATCAGATCCGTGGCGCTTGTTTCAAAGTGTATAATGAGCTGGGTCCTGGTCTGCTTGAATCAGCCTACGAGGCAGCATTAGCGTTGGAATTGGGGAGCCTGGGATTATCGGTTGAGACTCAGGTGCCGATAAATGTACTATACCGGGGTCTTGAACTGGGTACGTCTTACCGGATCGATATCTTGGTGGAGGGGAAAGTGCTTATTGAACTGAAATCGGTCGGAAAGCTGTCCGATCTCCATCACAAGCAGCTCCTCACCTATTTGAAATTAGCAAACATAAAGCTCGGCTATTTGGTCAATTTCAACACAGACTCGATGAAGGACAGCATAATTCGGCATGTTAACAATCTTTAGTGATCCGCGTTTATCTGCGCTTTTATCTGCGTGAATCTGCGGGAAACCGAGGCATAAATGAAATACTTAGTCACCGGCGGGGCCGGCTTCATCGGCTCCAACATCATTAAGGAACTGCTTAACCAGGGCCAGTCAGTGCGGGTGCTGGACAACTTTGCCACCGGCAAGCGGGAAAACATCCTACCCTTGATGAAGGACCAGCAGCTCACGATGATCGAGGGTGATCTGCGCTCCTTTCACATCGTGCGCGCCGCTGTCAAGGACGTGGATTACATCCTGCACCAGGGCGCTTTGCCCTCCGTGCCGCGCTCCATCAACGATCCCATCACCTCCAACGACGTGAACATCCTGGGCACGCTCAACCTGCTGGAAGCGGCCAAGGAATTTGGCGTAAAGCGAATCGTCTGCGCCTCGTCATCCTCGATTTACGGCAACAGCGAAACCCTGCCCAAGGTGGAGACGATGCCGGTGAATCCGATGTCGCCCTACGCGCTCACCAAATACGCCCAGGAGCGTTACTGCCAGGTCTTTTACAGCCTCTATGGCCTGGAAACCGTGTCCCTGCGCTACTTTAACGTCTTTGGCCCCAACCAGGACCCCACCTCGCAGTACAGCGCCGTGATCCCCAAGTTCATCAAACTGATCCAGCAGGACCGGGAGCCCATCATCTACGGCGACGGCAGCCAGAGCAGGGATTTCACCTTCGTGGAAAACAACGTCTGGGCCAACATCCAGGCCTGTACAGCGGCCAAGGCTGCCGGAGAGGTGATCAACATCGCCTGCGGGGAGCGCTACACCCTGCTGGACTTGGTGCAAATGATCAACGCTATCCTGGGCAAGGACATCCAGCCGCGCTTCGAGCCGGAGCGGCCTGGGGACGTGAAACATTCCTTGGCGGGGATCGATAAAGCGAAGGAACTGCTGAGATATGAGGTCCGGGTGGACTTCCGTGAAGGCCTCCAGCGCACGATTGATTTTTTTAAATAGATCAGGGATGAACAGGATGTTGAGGATTTATGGGATTTTGTAGCAAGATGAGTGATTTATGATGGACAGCCCCGTAGATTCCATGCTTCTTAGTGAGCTTACTGACAGGATAATTGCCTGCTTCTATACAGTTTACAATTCCTTAGGTTTTGGTTTCCTGGAGAAGGTCTATGAGAACGCCTTTGTGCATGAGTTGAATAAACAGGGTCTTAAAGCATTAGCGCAGTATCCGATTAAGGTCTACTACGGCGGGATTCCTGTTGGAGAATACTTCGCGGATGTTGTTGTTGAAGGCTTGGTCATTGTCGAACTGAAAGCGGCTTCAACCCTTGCGAATGATCATATTCTACAGCTTCAAAACTATTTGAGGGCCACCAATATTGAAGTGGGATTGCTGTTGAATTTTGGGATCAAGCCTGAAATCAGACGCAAGACCTATCTCAATACCGACAAGAAAGTGATTGTTACAGAATAATAGACTCGGGATGAACAGGATGAAGTGGATTTATGGGAGTTATTACATTACAATGGACTACGGATTTCTTGAGCTAAGAAACAGCCCCAAGCGAAACTGGGGTAATGGCAAGTTTCCACGCAAGATTGAAGCGGTTCTTATCCAAATCCAGAAAGTTACTTTCAAAATCGCATCGATCCTTTTCATCCTGTTCATCCCTAATCTATTAACAAAATGAAATACAAGTCATCCAAGTATCTGCTCCTGTTGCTGGACATCCTGATAGTCGTCTTCGCCTTCCTTTTCGTGGCCAAGATCCGTGATGGCACAAGGCGCATCCTGGCGGACTTTGTCTGGTGGCGTTCCTTGGGCGCTTTCGTCCTGATCTGGATCATCGGCGGCATCCTGGGTGGCAAATACCTGCTCCAGAAAGTCTCCAACGGCGCCAAAATGGTGAAACAGATAGTGCAGTGCGACCTCTTTTCCGCGGCTGTCGTCTTTGGCACCATGTACATATTCGACCAGTTCCACTATTCCCGGATGATTGTCCTGGGAACGATGCTGGGCAGCGTGAGCCTGGAGCTTTTTTTCTTTGTGGGTCTGTTCTACGCTTTCAGATTCAACAGGGAAAACCGTGATTTCGCCGCCACGCCGCTGGTTACCAGGTCTGAAGCCTTGGAAGAGGCGCAGAGCCCGGCCCATTTTCTCCAAAAGCCGGAAGGCATTCCCACCCTCAACCACAGCAGCTACGCGCCGCCCTATTCCGAGTGCGCTCCTGAAGAGAGCATCCTTGTCCCCCTCTGGCAGAATTACTTGGGCAAACAGGAAGAGCTGTTTTCCTTCCTCAACGACTATCTGGAGCTCAGTCGCTTCTGCCGCTCCCAGACCCTGGTGCTCAATTCCGAAACCTATTTCAACATTGAGAACGAAGCCCCGAACTCCCGTCAGCTCTTCATCAATCTCCACCGCGTCAATGACTTCCGCCGCCTCAACCTCTATCTCATCAAAGTCAACGAACTGCTGCAGGATGGAGGCGTTTTCATCTGCCACGGCCAAACCATCACCCAGCGGCGTAAAAGATTCCATAAGAAATTCACCCCCGTCCTCGGCGCGCCGCTCTATTTCGGCGATTTCCTCCTTCGCCGCGTGATGCCCAAACTCCCCGTTTTGCAGGGCTGGTATTTCGCCCTCACCAAAGGCAAAAACCGCGCCCTTGCCGAGACCGAGATGCTCGGCCGTTTCTATTTTTGCGGCTTTGAGCTAATCCACAAGCGCGAGGTCGCCGGGCACATGCACTTCATCCTTAAAAAATCAAGACCGCCGCGCACCGATCCCAATCCCACCTACAGTCCGCTCATCCGCCTTAAACGCCTGGGCCAAAGCGGCAGAACCATCTACGTGAAAAAACTCCGCACTATGCATCCTTACAGCGAATACTTGCAGGATTACGTCTATCAGGCCAACGCCCTGCAGGAAGGCGGAAAATTCAAGAACGATTTCCGCGTGACTTCCTGGGGCCGGATCCTGCGCGCGCTCTGGATCGACGAACTGCCCCAGCTGCTCAACTTCTTCAAGGGCGACCTCGCGCTGGTGGGGGTCCGCGCCCTCAGCGAACACTATTTCTCCCTCTACCCGCCGGACATGCAGGAACTGCGGCTGCAACTCAAGCCCGGCCTCATGCCGCCTTTTTACACGGACCTGCCCCAAACCTTCGACGAGATCGTGGAATCCGAACGCCGCTACATCCTGGCCAAGCAGGCCAAGCCTTTCTCCACCGACTGGAAATATTTCTGGCGCGGGGTGTGGAACATCCTCTTCAACCGGGCCCGGAGCAACTGATTTTTTTTCTACGGATTCAACGGATTTAACTGATTATACGGATGTATCATTGATGGGCTTGATATACGAAGACTTAACTGAACAGATCCTGGCTGCCTGCATGGAAGTTCATAACCATTTGGGTTGCGGATTGTTGGAGGCCGTGTATGCTGAAGCTTTGGAGCACGAACTGAAGGATCGATCGATACCCTACGCCAGGGAGCAGGAGTTTCCAGTTGTCTATAAGGGTTTGCCCCTGAATAAGATTTATAAAGTGGATTTTGTCTGTTTTGATAAAATTATCTTGGAGCTGAAAGCGACCGATAAGATGCTGCCTGTACACACGAGTCAGGTGCTGAACTATCTTAAGCTTTCAAACTTGAAACTTGGTTTTGTGATCAATTTTGGCGAACGCAGTCTGTGTTGGGAGCGTATCGCCAATCTCTATTGACCTATAAAATCAGTACAGTCCGTTAAATCCGTTGAATCCGTAGGAAAAAAGGAGTATAAAATGAAACACTATTTCGCCCTTGTTTGCATTTTATTGCTGGCGTCCCTGGCTTTTGCCCAAACCAATCCCACCCCCCAGACTTTGCCCTATTCGCAGGATTTTTCCACTCTGCTCCACACTTCGACAGATTATCCCGTCGGTTTCACAGGCTGGATGATCTATTTGACCCCCAGCACCGAATATTGCATCGATCCTCCTTCATATCACAGAAACATGACCGCTTCTGGATACGCTGACGCTACCGGGGCAAGCATCTATAACTACAACGGCAAGATTGGGATACAGGAACCCACAGGCTGGAGCTTTGCCATCGTTTTTGCCCTAAACACCAGCGGCAAACGCAACATCCAGATCGATTACGACATCATGACCATCCGCAATCCCTATGGATATGGCAGCAGCAACCACATCAACGAAGCCACCCTTCAATACAGGATCGGCACAACAGGTAATTTTACCACCCTGCCCGGCATCGGCTATCAGAACAACACAACGCAACAGATCAACAAGACCACAAACCCCCAAAACCTGCAACCAAGGTCGATCCTCCTTCCTCCGGCCTGTGATAATCAGCCAGAGCTGCAGGTCAGGCTGGTTTCAAGGTTGGTAAGCGGCTCTGGGTCGTATCGCCCCAGCTTCGCCATCGACAACATTTCCGTGACCGGGGAGGACATTCCCACCCTGCCGGTGGAGCTTTCCTCCTTCACGGCCACCCTTGCCGCGCAAAACCTGGTGCGGCTGGACTGGACCACCCAATCCGAGACCGGAGTGGCCGGATTCCGCCTCTACCGCGGCCTGGAGGCCGATCCCGCCGCCGCGCTGTTGGCCTCGCCGCTGATCCTGGCCACCAATACCTCCGCCCCGCACAGCTATTTTTTCACGGACACCGAGCTTCCGGCTTCTGGCACCTATCGCTACTGGCTGCAGAGCACCGATCTGGATGGAGCCGAAACCTGGCACGGTCCGGTGCTGGTGGTTTACACTACCAACGGAGGCCAAACCACTCCGGAGATTCCCCAAACCACAGGCCTGATCAGCGTTTTCCCCAATCCCTTCAATCCCCGTGCCTGCATCGATTTTTATCTGGAAACGCCCGCCCCGGTGGTCTTTCGCGTCTTTGATGCCCACGGCAGGCTGGCGCGCGAACTGGAGCCCGGTTCCTGCCCGGCTGGAAGGCAGCGCGTGGAGTGGGATGGCCGCGACGCCGCCGGAACCCTCTGCGGCAGCGGCATCTACCATATCCGGATGGATGTGGGCGCGCTCAGCTTCACGGGCAAGGCCGTGCTGCTGAAGTAGTTATTCTTTTGTCCTCCTTATAAAAAACCCGGTGTTCGCGCCGGGTTTTTTCGTATTCACCCCGCCATGCTGGGGTAGAGCGAGGAACGAGCAACGACGCCAGCATTCACCCACCCAGCCCTGGCGTGTCATTACGGAACGGAGTGCCCCTGGCACGAAGTGACGGAATCCAGGCCTGGCGGGAATAGCCAATCTCAGATCCAGACAGAAGCGGGGGCGATGCAGACTGCGTCTGGATCGTCCCCTGATAAGGGCATTACCCCGACGGTCTGGATTCCGGGCGCGACTTCGTCGTCCCGGAATGACGGAGCGGAGATGGCATCCACCCCGCCACCACACCACCCCACCCCCGAATCGCAGCGCGTTTCGGGGGTGGGGTGCTGGCCTTGAAAATAAGGTCTGATCTGCACGGTGTACGAGGGGTTCCGCCGCGGCTGAAGCCGCGCCTCCACACCCTCGCTATCATTCTGCCGCCCTCCGGGCTAAGCCACTTGGTTTGAATGAGAGCCTGATTTTGTTACTCTACCCACTCAGTTTGAAAGAGAGCCAAAAAAAAGCTTGCCAAATATCACAGGCCTCACATTGTTGTATCTGAGAGATAGAATCTTTAAAAACTAACATAGAACTCGTAATTTCTGGGAGGAATTATGAAAAAGACATTTATTTTATTTGCACTTGGCTTGTTGCTAGCAGGTTTTGCCTGGGCACAGGGCAGCGAAACTTTCACTAACATGCCCGCGAACAATTCCAGTTATACGACAAGAACCTGGACGGGCGATGACGGTGTAACGTGGAACGCAGAAGGTGCGAGAACAGACCAGACCTTGAATGGGAGAGCGATATGCTGGGGTAATAGTGGCACGAGGAACGTAATATCTCCATCCTATACCGGTGGAATGGGTACTCTAACTTTCAAATATGTTCGGTGTTTTACAGGAACAAGCGCACGTAGCCTTGAGGTTTATGTAAACAACACTCAAATCGGCTCCACAATCACGGTAAGCCCCACTTCTGATGTTGTGGTTCAGTATAGTGGCGCGATCAATGTTTCCGGTAATGTGGTTCTAGAAATAAGATCAACAGGCGCCGCTCAAGTTAAGGTAGATGACATAGCTTGGACTGGCTACACAGCTTCCAATCCTACAATTGGTGTAAATCCTGCATCGCTAACGGGATTTTCATATATGTACAATGCCGGGCCTTCTGCGGCACAAAGTTTTGCTTTGACTGGATCCAACCTGACGGCTAATCTGGCTGTGGCAGCTTCCACGAATTATCTTATATCCACTTCTGAAAACGGGACTTATGGTACATCCCTTTCATATACTCCGTCTAGCGGCAGTGTTTCAGCTACAGTCTGGGTTATACTGAAATCCGGACTTGCCATTGGTGACTACAACGGTGAGAACATCGTCTGTTCATCAACCGGAGCGACCTCCCAAAACGTTGCCTGCAGCGGTTCTGTTACTTCACCTCCTGCGCCAGATGCGCCTGTGGCAACAGCCGCAACAAATGTTGCCAACACCGGTTTCACAGCCAACTGGAACGCGGTCACTGGAGCCACCGGTTACTACCTAGACGTTTATACCATGGCTGCAGGCGGGAACGCGTCCGACCTCTTTATATCTGAATACGTTGAAGGCGCAAGTTACGATAAAGTTATCGAGATTTACAACGGCACTGGAGCCAGCATTGACCTATCTGGTTATAACTTGAAGATTTACTTTAATGGTTCAACTACTCCTGGTGGCGCCATCAATTTAAGCGGAACGCTCTCCGAAGGAGATACTTACATTGTTGCCCATACCAGTGCCAACTCAACCATATTGGCACTGGCAGATATGACTAGCGGCTCCTTAACCCACAACGGAAACGATGCTGTTGGGCTTTATAATGGCACTACTCTGGTTGATGTGGTTGGACCAATAGGCGATGACTCGAACTGGGGAATAGACGTGATTCTGCAGAGAAAGTCGGATGCTTCTGTTCCATCTACCACTTACAGTTCCGCTGATTGGAACACATTGGCTATCGGAACCTGGACCACCCTCGGTTCCCACACTTTCACCGGCAGTTCTACATTGACATACGTCTCCGGATATGAGGACCTCGACGTAAGCAACGTAACTTCTTACAACGTCACCGGCCTCAACCCCGGTACCACCTATTACTATGAGGTGCGGGCTTACAATACCTACGGCACCAGTGACGTCTCTAACGAGATCGAAGTAACCACCACCAGTTCAAGCCCGGTGATCTCCGTAACCGGCACATTGAGTGCGTTCGAGACGGTTGCCGGAACAGCATCACAGTACCAATCCTATTCAGTTTCCGGAACAAACCTGACAGCGGACATCACCGTAACCGCACCCTCGGGATTTGAGCTTTCCAAAACTGAACTTGGCACGTATACTGGATCACTTACATTCAGTCCCACGGGTGGAACTGTCTCCGCACAGTCTGTTTACGTACGCATTGCCGCATCTGCCCCGGCTGGTTCTGTTAGCGGCAACATAACCCACACCAGCACCAACGCCACCCAGGTGGATCTGGAAGTTTCCGGAACAGTATATAAGTTGGAACCCAGCGACCATGTCACCATGTTTGCCTGCGGTTCAGAGACGGTAAATTCGATCACGGTCACCTGGGCCGACGCTGCAAAGGTAACCCCCGATGGTTATATCATCAAAGGCAGTGATGTTGGCTACAGCAGCATCGCGGACCCCGTGGACGGAGTAACGGAAGCTTGGAGCACATTGGTGCATACAGTATCCCAAGGCACTCAAACCTATACCTTTACAGGCCTTGCAGAAAACACCACCTACTATTTCAAGATTTTCCCCTATACGAATAGCGGGACCAACATCAATTATAAAACTGACGGTACTGTGCCTCAAGATGACGGAACTACTTTGGATAACTACAACCTCGATCCCGGAGATATTGCCGTCATAGGTTATGAGGGTGATTCTCCAGAATGGTTCTCGATAGTGCTCTTGGTGGATATCCCTGAAGGCACCGTGGTATACTTCACGGACAATGGTTTCAATGACTCTGGCGCACTAAACGCTACAGAAGGCACCATTGCCTGGACCGTACCAGCTGGCGGCCTGACGGCAGGCTCAGTGGTGAATTTCTCAGGTGACACTTGGTCCGTGGATCAGGGTTCAGTAACTGTTTCCGGCGGCTTCAACCTGGCAGCGGCGGGAGACCAGATCATCGTTTATCAGGGATCAAGCTCCTCGCCCAGCTTCATTTATGCCATATCGAACATGTCTTGGGTCACATCTGGCACCATAACTTCTAACACCACCTATCTGCCCACCGGACTGGTTGATGACTTGACGGCCTTTGATTTCAGCACCGAGAACGACAACGGCTATTACAACGTGATCCCGTTTGTGGGCACTCCTGATGAGTTGCTTGTCTCCATTGCTGACGAGACTAATTGGGAGCTCAGTGATACGGTTTTAACCGCTCCCACAACATGGGACTTCACGTTGGAAGAAGACGTAAACCCCGTGGAACTGGCCTCCTTCACCGCCACCATCAGCGCCCAGAACTACATCACCCTCACCTGGGTGACCCAGACCGAGACCGGCATGCGCGGCTACTACCTCTTCCGCGACAGCGACAAAAACTTCGCCGGAGCCCAGATCGTGAGCCCCATGATCGCGGCCTCCAACAGCACCCAGCAGCAGACCTACTTCTATGAGGACACCGAGGTCTATGACAGCGGCACCTACTACTACTGGCTGCAGGCCAACGACCTGGACGGCGCCGTGGCCATCCACGGTCCCGTGAGCGTTTACTACAACGCCCAGGGCGACAATCCCACCCCGGAAATCCCGTTGGTCACCGAGCTGAAGTCCGTGTATCCCAACCCCTTCAACCCGCTGGCTTTCATCCCCTTCAGCCTGGCCAAGGAGAGTAATGTGGACCTCAGGATCTACAACACCCGCGGCCAGATCGTGAAACACTTTGAGCTGGGTAGCAAGGCCGCCGGAAATTACCGCATCACTTGGGACGGAACCGACTATAACGGCGCGGCTCTTTCCAATGGCGTGTATCAGATCGTGATGACGGCAGGCAGCCAGGTTTACCAGACCAAAACAACCCTGTTGAAATAATTCCAGACCCCTGTAAATGAAGGCCCGGTGGTTATCCGCCGGGTCTTTTTTTCCTACGGATGCAACGGATTGAACGGATTGTTCGGATTTTTCCAACCCAGAGACACAGAGGCACAGAGAGACAGAGGGAGAGACAAAGAGACATTGGGACTGAGAAATCCTGGCCTATCGATCTGAATACGGATTTACGGATGGAACGGATTCACGGATTCATGGGAATAGAGAATCTGCGTGATCCGCGTTCTTTTCTGATTGAATCTGCGGGAACCGAATCCGCGTGAATCTGCAGGAGCCAAATCTGTGCGATCTGCGAAATCTGTGTGAGCTAATTTTTTTCTTGACGGATGCCCGTTTTGTTACCCACTATATTATGGAGGCGCGGGGAGAGAGTCCTGTATTGATGGGGGTTTGGGGGTGGTTTCGCCCTTAGGCTCATCCGATTCACTTCCCATTCACTTCCCGCTGACTTCCCGCCTGAGAGGCGGGAACTAAGCGGGAGGCAAGTGAGAGGCGTATGGGATATGGCAAAGGGGGAACAGATCAAGGATAAACAGTTAGATCGGGACAAACGATCAATAGACTGGGGAGGAACAGGATAAGCAGGATTCTCGGGAGAAAAGAGCAATAGATCAGGGATGAACAAGATAAGCAGGATAATAGGGATCAAGTATATTGCTTAACGTGAAAACCCGATCCCTTGAATCCTTAAGATCCTGTTCATCCCTGGTCTATTTAACAAGCCTTGTCTATTTGAAGTAGTAGTAAAGCCCGATCTGGGGTATATACATCACGATGCGCCGTTCCCAGTTGTAGGTGATGGGCAGTTCCAGGGCCACGCGGAAGTTTTTGCCAAAGCCGAGTTCCACGCCCAGTCCGGCCCCGACTGTCCACCTGTGCTCCAAAACCGAGTCGCGGATGGGGTCGTTGTCGTTGACAGTCTCGTAGTGGGCATAATCGAGGCTGTCCGCGGCTTCCACCCAATGGTAGTCCTTGGTGAAGACAGTCTGGCGGTAATACTGATAGGAGCCTCCGGCCATCACGTAGAGCCGGCCGTGGTCCTTTTGCTTCAGCACGTCGAATTTATCCAGGATATGGATGTAGTTGAGGCCGATATTGGCGATGTTGAGCCGGCCGTTTTCCGTGATGGTCACCAGGGTGTCGTCCGGAACGTCGATACCGTCGTCCACCACCGCTGGATAGGCGTCGTATTCGCGGTCGTACCAGTAGTACATGGTGGGGGGAAAATAGACATTGTCATCGCCCCAGGTCACGGCGCCGAGAGTGGCCTGGAATCCGTTTTTTTCGCCCATGAAGCGCGCGGAGTATCCGTAGCCACTTTGATTGCCGGCATGAATGCCGACCGCGGTTTTGGAAAACAGCGATTGCGCCGCCAGGGCGGGCATAAGCGAAAGCAGGGTCGCCAGGATGATCAGGTGTATAAGTTTCATTGTTCACCTCACAGGATGGTTTGAGCCATGAGCTCCCAAGATAGTATAGGTGTCAAGTTATTTCGGACAAGGTTTTATTTGCGCCCGGACAGAAGCCGCAGGGGGTGAAAAAATCCGCGGCTTGGAAGGGGATTTGCAATTTCAAGGACCGAGTTGAGGCCATCGACTCAGATCGACGCTGGAGCAGCGATGAAGAACATCCTGATAAGAATGGCGGCAGGGTTGGCCCTGATCCTGGCGCTGGGGCAAATGGCGTTTGTGAACCAGCAGAAAAGCGCTGGCTCGGATGGGCGCGACAGCCAGGGAACGCTGGATTTCAGCGTGCGCACCGTTACCTACAATGGTGATTTCGCGCCCAAAAACGCCGGCGCCATCTGGATCACGAACGCCCAAAACCAATTTGTGAAAACGCTCAAGGTGTGGGCCAGCCATTACCGCTACACCCTGGTGCGCTGGAATGCCAGCTCGGGCGGAAACACCAGCGGAGCGATCACCGGGGCTTCGCTGAATAACCACATACTGCACAACGTGGCCTGGAACGGCAGCAACGCCCTGGGCACGCAGGTGCCGGACGGAGAATGCAAGATCAACGTGGAATTCACGGAACACAACGCCACTGCGGCGAATCTGGGCAAGTATAAACAAGCCGCTTTTGTGAAAAGCTCAGAGCCCGTGAACACCGCCATCCCCAATGAGACCTATTTCCGGGATATGACGCTGGCCTGGACACCTGTGAACCCGGAGGGGACCATTTTTGGAAGAGTGACCGACCTGAGCGGAAATCCGATCCCGGGAGGGGCGGTCGCGGCCGGGCCCTACAGCGCTGTAACCGGCTTGGACGGGACTTACAGTCTGGCCGTGCCCGCGGGGACCTGGGACGCGATCTGCACAGCCTGGGGCTATGTGAGCCAAACAGCGCAGGGCGTGGTGGTGGGCCCGGGAGAAGATGTGGAGCGGAATTTTGCCCTGGGAAGCGTGGCCAACTCCGATGAGTATATTCCGTCAATGGAGCTGCGGGTCCTTTTTCTGGGCCCAAACCCTTTTCGGGAGCGCCTCCTGATCAGCTACACGGCGGATCCCAAACAGCCGGCGAGGCTGGAAATGTTTGATCTCAGAGGCAGACTGGTGGAACAAAGGTGGTTAAATCCGGCACGATCGGGGAACGGAGAGTTTGTTTGGGATGGACGCGACGCGAGAGGCCGGCCCTGCCCCAGCGGGAGCTATTTGCTGAAACTCAGCCAGGGCGAAAGGGTGATCACAAGGAGGCTGATCTTGCTGCGGTGATATTTTTTTCGCTGGCGTCCAGCGAGCACAGCGAGCATGGACTCCAGCAGGAAAGGTAAACTTGGTATATTATCCTGGAGTCCAAGCTCATTCGTCGCTGGACTCCAGGCTGGCGCACGCTGGAGTCCAGCGAGCACAGCGAGCATGGACTCCAGCAGGAAAGGTGAACTTGGTATATTATCCTGGAGTCCAAGCTCCTTCGTCGCTGGACTCCAGGCTGGCGCACGCTGGCGTCCAGCGAGCACAGCGAGCATGGACTCCAGCAGGAAAGGTGAACTTGGTATTTTATCCTGGAGTCCAAGCTCCTTCGTCGCTGGACTCCAGGCTGGCGCACGCTGGCGTCCAGCGAGCACAGCGGCCATGGACTCCAGCAGGAAAGGTGAACTTGGTATTTTATCCTGGAGTCCAAGCTCCTTCATCGCTGGACTCCAGGCTGGCGCACGCTGGCGTCCAGCGAGCACAGCGAGCATGGACTCCAGCAGGAAAGGTAAACTTGGTATATTATCCTGGCGTCCCAGCTCCTTCGTCGCTGGACTCCAGGCTGGCGTTCATTACGTATATACCTGTTCTACATCCAAAACCAACGATATTTTAAAAATCCACTTGCCATAATCGATAACCTTTCTATCGTTGTGTCCATGCGAGTCGACAGCCAAAACTTCATATCAGGCAGTTATTATCATCTGTTCAACCATGCTGCGGCAGATGGCAATCTGTACAAGGATGATGATGATTTTGCGCGGTTCATCTCAACTCTGAATCTCCATTTAAGGAAACCGGATTTCAGCCTTATAGCTTACTGCCTGTTGCCCAGCCACTTTCATCTGCTTGTAAGGCAAGATGGGGATCTTCAGGTTTTTAAAAGTTTCTATTCAGTTTCGGCTTCTTATGCCCGCTATTTTAACAAAAAGTACAATACCTGGGGCTCAATTTACCGGGGAAAACTTCAACATCAAATCATACAAGACGCCAAGCAATTGATGCAAACCTGTGTCTACATCCATAGGAATCCGCTCGAAGCGGGTATCGTGGATAAACTTGATGACTGGCTGTGGTCGGATTATCCCGAATGGGTTGGCAGCAGAAACGGTGCCATGTTCGATCCTGAGGTGAGGGCTATGTTCTTTTCTTCAGCTCAGGGATATCTGGATTTTATGCTGGAATACAAACCCAGACGATCTTAGTTTTTTAATGGGTTTTATCCTGGAGTCCAAGCTCCTTCGTCGCTGGACTCCAGGCTGGCGCACGCTGGCGTCCAGCGAGCACAGCGAGCATGGACTCCAGCAGGAAAGGTAAACTTGGTATATTATCCTGGAGTCCAAGCTACTGCGTCGCTGGACTCCAGGCTGGCTTTCACCAGTGCAGGCTGCTGCCGAGACCGATGTAATCCGTGCTGTAGCCCAGGATCTCGTTGGCGCGATGGATGTAGAGCAGCCGCACGGCGTTGAAAGGCGTGTAAAAATAGCTGAGATTTCCGGTGAACGACAGCTGGCGTCCGGGCTGGAAATTCAGTCCACCACCGGCGTAGAGGGTTTTCCAGAGCCGTAGGTCAGTTTCCACAAAGAGGGCGTGGGCGGAGTTGGCGGGGCTGAATTTCCCCCCACCCAGGAAATAAGAGCCGCCGGAGGGATCGCCGGGCAAGCTGTACATCAGCTGCGCGCGGAGCTGGTCCGAAACCAGCAACAGGGCGGGCTGATGCGCGTCCAGGCAGGCATTGTTCACATAACGGACGCTCGCAGCCAGGTCAGGGCTGAGGTTTTGCTGCCAGCGGACCGTGCTGGTGAGCAAATGGCGCTTCTGGAGCGGGATGGCGTCTCCGGCTCGGTAGGTCCAGTCCAAAGAGCCGCTGAGGTGGGCGGATCGCCCCAGCTGGTATTCGCCGTCCAGCCCCCCTCTGAACTGGTCGAGGCCGTAAATCCCGGTGTAGAGAGCGCTGTGGCGGTCGGCGGATAGATTGGCTGAGATCCCCTGCCGCCGGGGAGTTCGGATCGCCAGACCGTAGTACAGGTCGCTGATCCCCGCGTTGGGCCGGGGCAGCAGTTCAGAAGTCTCCAGGTCCAGTTCCCAGGGCTTGTAGCGGAGATATTTTAGCTGGGCATGGGTTTCGACCATGAGGAACGGGGCGGCGTAGGCTGCGCTGAGGCTTGCCTGATGCTGAAATAAACGTTCCTGAGACACCAAAGGTTGCCAGCCGGGATAGAGGCCCAGCAGTTCCGAAGCTCCAAAAGCCAGGTTGCGGTATCCGGCGCCCAGCTCCCAGCCGCCGGTTTTGGCGGTGAGGGCAAGTTCGCCGTTGTGCCAGATCTTTTGCGGGTTTCCGCCGGTTCTGAGGTCGGTGGCGTTGACCTGCGTGTGTCCGCTGAACCGCCTGAAGTATGCATCGACGACGGAGGAGTTGAGGAAGGCCGCCAACCCCTTTGCCAAATCCGTCGTCATCCCATGGCCCTGGACGTGGAAGTAGTTCAGGTGGTTTTCAAAGCCAACCAACGGGGAAGCTATACGATCTGGATTGTAGATACAGGCAACGACG
>LAHT01000430.1_pt1 | contig 19702 bp, 18 predicted proteins | sample 329671 | NCBI WGS metagenome assembly LAHT01 (sample SAMN03275702, study PRJNA271635) | activated sludge metagenome | isolation source: Sample C-4 Sludge from methanogenic chamber (fourth chamber) of Anaerobic... | reverse complement strand
CAGACCTTCAGACCCTCAGACTTTCTAATCCATGTACGGATATCGGAAGTCGGTTGCCGGCAGGAATGTCTCCTTGATGGTCCTCGGCGAGACCCACCTGATCAGGTTAAGCCTGCCGCCCGCCTTGTCATTTGTCCCCGATGCCCTGGCGCCCCCGAAGGGCTGTAAACCCACCATCGCCCCAGTAGGCTTGTCATTGATGTAAAAGTTGCCGGCTGCATATCGAAGCACCTGACATGCTTTTACCATCGCAGGGCGGTCAGTAGAAAAGATTGATCCGGTCAGCCCGTAAGGTGAGGTTTCGTTGACAAGCCTAAGAGTCTCTTCGTACCTGTCATCCTCGTAGATATAAAGGGTTACCACCGGACCGAAGATCTCCTCTTTCATGGTGATGAAATGCGGGTCCTTTGTCAGAATGATGGTCGGTTCCACGAAGTATCCCTTGCTCTTGTCACCCTTTCCGCCATGAAATATCTCACATTCAGGTGATTTAACAGCCTCGTCAATATAATGCATGATATTGTCAAACGACTTTTCGTCGATGACGGCATTCATGAAATTCCTGAAGTCAGCAGGATCGCCCATCTTTATCTCTTCGGCCTGCCGTTTGACATGCACGGAGATTTCCGGCCAGAGTGAACGGGGGATATAAACCCTGGACGAGGCGGAGCATTTCTGTCCCTGGTACTCGAATGATCCCCTGATGATTGCTGTGGCCACTTCCTGGGGATTGGCCGAGTTGTGAATCATTATGTAATCCTTGCCGCCTGTTTCGCCTACGATCCTGGGATAGGATTTGTATTTATCGAGGTTGGTTGCGGCAGTCTTCCAGAGCGCATTGAATGTGCTGTTGGAGCCGGTGAAGTGAATTCCGCCCAGGTCGGGGTGCTTCATCACCACTGAACTGATGACTGATCCCTGCCCCGGCAGGAAATTGACCACGCCTTCAGGCAGGCCGGCCTCCATGAACACCTTCATCAGTATCCAGCTCGAGAAGAGCGAGGTCGTCGCCGGCTTCCAGACCGTGGTATTCCCCATCAGCGCCACGGCCATGTTCAGGTTTGATGCAATGGCAGTGAAGTTGAAGGGTGTGATTGTATAGACGAATCCTTCAAGCGGCCTGTACTCGACCCTGTTCAGCTGGTCAGATGCCGACCGTGGCTGCTCCTGGTAGATCTGGCCGGCAAACCAGCTGTTGAACCTCAGGAAATCTATTGTCTCGCATGCTGCCTCAACCTCGGCCTGATGCACCGTCTTGCTCTGCCCGAGCATGGTGGCGGCAACGATCGTATACCTGTATTTCTTCGAAAGCAGCTCGGCAGCCTTAAGCATTATCGAGGCCCTTTCAATCCATGAGAGGGTAAGCCACGCCTCCTTTGCCTTCATGGCAGCATCAATGGCGTCAGCCGTTTCCTTTTCTCCGGCCATGTGGTAGGTGGCAAGCACATGCCTGTGGTCATGGGGCATGACCACCTTTCCCGTACGCCCGGTTTTAACCGGCTTGCCGTTAATCAGCAGGGGTATTTCTATCGTCTCCGATGAAATCCGTTTCAGTTCCTTTTCAAGTTCATCGCGCTCGCGGCTTCCGCGTGCATAACCCATCATCGGCTCATTCTCAGGCCTGTGGATCGAATAGATAGCATTATTCATATTTATTCGGTTTATTTCAATATGCAGATTTATGCATATCGAAAATCAGGAGCAATTATAATAATTAAGTCTCTATTAATTAGCAACAACTGTCATGCAGAAATTGTTCCCGGCTGCCTTTCACTCATTGATACAGCCTTCGCCGGTCCTGTCCGGCCGATCAGGCCTTAGGGTTCTCAGTGAGGCCGGGGTTCGGAGAGGATATTGCTGGCCAGGGCAATCATTTCAGGCTGGCCCAGCAGGTATACTATATCATTACCGTGAATGAATGCTGATGGTTCAGGATTAGCAGTAATATTTCCCGCGTGGTTGATTGCAACGATAGTGACTCCGGCTGTCTTGCGCATGGCTGTTTCAGCAATGGTTTTCCCCGCGAACAGGGATTCCCCGCCAACCCTTACGGCTGCAATCTCGATGTCAGGGATATCCTTCAGCAGGGAGTATCCGCGTACCTTGCCGCGATCCCTGAAAATGCCGTAGTTGTCTTCCCTGACACGGGCGATGGCCCGCTCTATGTCCATACGCGGAATCAGGTATTTCCCCAGGATTCTCTCAAAGAAGTCGATGGCTGTTTCAAATTCTTCCGGAATGACCTGGCTGGCTCCCAGCCTGTACAGTTCCTCTACGTCCGTGACATGCCTGGTACGCACGATCACATGGGCATGCTTGTTCATTGACCGGATATGTTCAACGATGGAGAGGGCCGTTATCAGGTTGCCCACGGAGACAATCACCAGCTCGGCTGTGTGGACGAATGCCTCTCTCAGCACCGGCTCGAAGGTGGCATCACCGAACACTGTCAGGTTTCCTTTTTCCATCTCCGCCCGTGCCCTGTCAGTGTCAAAAACAACAGAGGTGAAGGGGAGCTCCATCGATCTGATCATCTCAGCCAGGTTTATGGCCCTTGAATCTTTGCCTATCAGCACAACATGCTTGCTGATCTCGGGGATTTCCACCTGTTTGAGGGGGAAGAGGCCGTTGACGATGTATGGCGGGAGGGGCAGTTTCAGTATGAGGTTGGCCAGCGGTTTTGATGTTTGTATCAGGAGCGGTGACAGTGCCATTGAAGTGATTGCGACTGCCAGGAAGAGCTGGTAATGAACGGGAGTGATGATGTTGTGTGTGAGCCCGAGCCCCGCAAGGATGAATGAAAATTCACCCACCTGTGCCAGGGAGAGCCCCACAACCACCGTCCCGAAGAAGGTATGCCCCAGGGTGAAGGCCGTCATGCCCGCTATAAAAGCCTTGAGGATAATGACCAGGAGCACTGACCCGATCACCAGGCCGGGATGGTCAGCAACGAATCCCAGGTCGAGCAGCATCCCTATTGACACAAAGAAAAAGCTGGTGAATACGTCCTTGAACGGGATGAGGTTCCCGAAGGCGCTGTGGCTGTATTCGGTGTCGGAGATCATCAGTCCGGCGAGGAATGCCCCGAAGGCCAGTGACATCCCCAGTTCGTGCGTCAGCATAGCTACAGCAAGGCAGATGAGAAGCAGGCTCATCAGGAAAAGTTCGTGGCTTCGTGTCATGGCTATAAGATGCAGCACCTTCGGCATGAGCCACTTCGTTCCGGCCCAAATGAAGATCAATATCCCTGCGGTTTTCAGCATCAGGATAAGGAGGTCATGGCCCACGTCAGCCGTTGCCCCGCCAAGCATGGGGGTGAAGAGAAGGAGGGGTATCAGGATTATATCCTGGAATATCAGTATGCCCACCACCGTTTTGCCGTAGTGGGTAGTGAGTTCTGATCTTTCCTGCAGCAGTTTGAGAACCACGGCGGTGCTGCTGAGAGCTGTCAGGAAACCTACAAAGATTGATTCTGTCCATTCAAAGTGGAAAACCCTTGCCGTGAACATAGTCACACCCGCGGTGAGCAGCAGCTGCATGAATCCGCCCAGGAAGACCACCTTCCTGATGTTCAGCAGGTGGTTCAGTGAGAATTCCAGGCCGATGGTGAACATCAGGAGGATAACGCCAATCTCTGCCATTACCTCAACATTTTCAGGTGAACTGATAAGCCTCAGCAGATGGGGTCCGGCTATGACGCCGGTTATCAGGTAACCTATTATGGCGGGGATGCGGATCCTTGTGAAGATGAAATTCACAAAGGTGGAGAGTGCAAAGATAATGACGATATCCTTTAGGACACCCAGTTCCATTGATTACTGCAGTTGATGCAATAAAGATATGAAAAGATGCGGTTGGATGAATCAGGAGGGTTTTGCGGTATCAGAGCAGACCGGATTGTCTGAAAGGAGGCATTCCGTCACCGCCTCAAGAATATTCTTGCTTCCTGCCAGCACAATAAGCCTGTCGCCCGGCTGAATGACCGTCATACCGTCAGGAATGAGGTATTTGTTTTCTCTTTTTATCATCGCAATGCGGGCATTCTGCGGGAATCCCAGGTCAATTATCTTCATGCCGGCTACGACACTTTCAGGCGCTATTGTGAATTCGGCGAATTCCGAGTTCATTGGTTCAGAGAGAAGCACATCCGCGGCAGTAACGGTCTTGACTCTTGCCGGGAGTGAAACATGAAGCCATTTAGCCACAAGCGGTACGGTTGTGCCCTGCAGCAACACCGAAGTAAGTGAGATAAAGAAGACAATATTGAAAATCATCTCAGCCTTTTCAAGACCTGCCATCAGCGGGTAGGTGGCAAAAACAATCGGTACTGCACCGCGAAGCCCCACCCAGGAGATGAAGAGCTTTGTCCTGGTCCGTACCCTGAAAAATGCCAGGATGAGAAAGGTGCTTACCGGCCGTGCGATAAATATCAGGAAGGCCGATACCAGCAACCCGATGCCAATGACCGGTACGATGTGACTCGGGAAAACGAGCAGCCCCAGCACGACGAAGAGAATGATCTGCATCAGCCATGCAAGACCGTCAAACATCTTCATGATTGTACGCTTATGCATCAGATCCTGGTGTCCGAGATAAAGGGCTGATATATAGACTGCAAGAAATCCGTTTCCTCCGATAGCCGTGGTTACCGAGTAAGTGAGTATCATGAGGGTGATTGACAGTACCGGGTAGAGTCCCTCGTAGTCGAGCTTGATATGGTTGATTACATATTTGCTTCCGAGGCCGAAGAGATACCCGAAAGCACCTCCAAGGAGCAACTGGGTGAAAAACATCAGAAGCACGGGCCAGAATGACTGTTCTCCGTTCTGCACCAGCCCGATGAATACGATGGTGAGTATGTACGCCATCGGGTCATTGCTTCCGCTCTCGAATTCCAGGGTGGGTCTGATGTGACCCTTCAGCGCCAGGCTTTTTGATCTGAGGATGGAGAAAACCGCGGCGGCATCGGTTGATGAAACAATTGCCCCGAGCAGTAGTCCTTCATAGATGGTGAAATCAGTCACCCACCAGACAAAGAGTCCGATAGACAGGGCGGTCAGCAAAACACCCATCACGGAGAGGGCTATTCCCTGCCACATAATGGGTTTTACCGAGTTCCAGTCGGTCTCGAACCCCCCGGAGAACAGGATGAAGTTAAGCGCCACAATGCCTATGAACTGTGCAAGGCCGGGGTCATCGAATGGGATTTTCCCTATCCCTTCCGATCCTGCCAGCATCCCCACGGCCAGGAAGAGTATCAGGGTGGGCACTCCAATCCGGAATGAGGTCTTGCCGGCCAGCACGCTGATAAAAATCAGAACTGAAGCAATCAGCAGTATGTTTTCTGGAGTGACAGTCACCGGCTGTTATGTTTTTTCAAGCAGCTAAAGATAGAAAAAAGCGGTTTTGCCACAAAAAAAATCCCGGTTGTTCAGGCCGGGAGATTGAAGAGTAAAAAATACGCAGGTGCAGACTTATTGATCTGTCCAGTCGTCTATCGAGCGCGGATAGCCATCCACGATTTTCCATGCCGGGTTCTCCCCTGAAAACAGATGTAAGTTAAGGACATCGGGTGAAACCCCCTGTACGAACCTGATCTCGGTCCCTTCAGGGAGCCGTATGTCAATATCAACCATGGATCCGTTCCACCTGGCACCGGCCGGAAGAGTGCAATACTCGTCGAGGTAGAGGGTATCACCGGACATCTTCCAGTTGTATTCGATCTGCCGTGCATTTCTGACGGCCTCAGTATCGGAGTTGCTGTAAGCCCTTCTCTCCACCGAGATGTACCCGGTGCCGTTATCGCTGCCGCGGATGCTCAGATCCGGCGATACGCGCAGCACACCGTCAGGGCTCTCCATGAAGAACCTGAAATCTTCCACCGAAGCATACCTGTAATAACTCAGGCCCGTCTGCTTCTTCATCGTGTTTATCCAGAGAGTCTCAGGCGCCGGATCCAGTGTCAGCCTCTTCTCAACCGACTCGCTTTCGGAATAGACCGAGAGGCGGAGGATCAGTATGATTGCCAGGGCGCAGAGCGAAGCGATCCAGACCAGGAAGAGGATAATGTTCATTACACGGAATCTCTCCTTAATTCTGAATATCAGCTTGACGCCCAGCCAGATGAGAGCTGCCAGCGGCAGGAGCGTCACCAGCGCCGTCAGAATGAGTATCGGCCATACGGCATTGGTGCTGAGCACTATGCCAAGCATGTCGTGAACATTTGTCATCTGCGGTTCCATCACGGAGGAAAAGAACGGGACATTGTTGAAGAAGATCACAATCACGAAGGTGAAGAAGAGCAGGAATCCGAAGAGGGTGAATAACGCTCCCAGTATTATTGCAAATACCCTCAGGATTGCCGAAATCAGTTTTCCGAATGCCCTGAAGAATTCTGACAGCCCCCTGCCCACCCTGGCCGAGAAGCTGTTGGGATCATACATTGATTTCCTTACGTACAGCGTCTTGTTCTTCGCTGCCGGTCCGTCATCATAATAATCCTCCGGTGCACCCATGATGTTGATCATGTCGGTTACCATCTCCTTCGAGACAAGAGTGGGAGGCTCCTTGCCGCCCCCGAAAATCTCCGCAATGCGCGCTTCTATGTCTGCGAGTGTCTCATCTCCTCCCTGCTCGGTTTTGAACCTGGCAGAGACGTGGTCAAGATAGTGTTTCAGGACCTCCCAGGCATCCTCGTCCACACGGAAGAGCTGCCCGGCAATGTTGATGTCAAGGTTTTTTTTCATGGCTGCCTTTATTTCCTGTCACGTATCTGGTTAACCGATTCCACAAGCTCGTCCCATACCTTGTCGAGTTCCCTGAGATATATCCGTCCCAGCTCGGTGAGCTCGTAATATTTCCGTGGAGGGCCCTGCGGCGACTCCTCCCAGCGGTAGCTGAGCAGCCCTGCGTTCTTCTGCCTGGTCAGCAGGGGGTAGAGTGTTCCTTCAACGACTATCACCTGGGCTTTCTTGAGCTCATTGATGATGTCAACGGCGTAGCAGGAATTTCTCGACAGCACTGCCAGTATGCAGTACTCGAGAATCCCCTTGCGCATTTGTGCTCTTGTGTTGTCCGTATTCATGGCTTGTTCTTTATTGTCAGCTTTTTACGCCTTCGGCGAAGGTCAGAGATTCATCTTTTCCTTTACGGTGTTGAATTCCTGTCTGACCGAATCCTTAATGTTTTCAATGGTTACCGGATCACCCCGCATCTCCAGCTTCTGTGCGGTTGTCTTTGCCTCGGGAAGCACTATCCACAGAATAAGGTAGAGCAGAAGGCCGAAGCCACCTGCGAATATCAGCGCCGCGAAGATGATCCTGATTATCAGCGGATCCCAGTCGAGGTATGCCGAGATGCCGGCACACACCCCTCCGATTATCCTTCTGTCAGGATCGCGGTACATCCTGCGCTGTGACCTGGGCGGCACTTCGCCGGCAGGCTCACCCCCGCTTATGTCTTCGGGAGATCCCAGTATGGCCATCACCTCCTCCACGTCCTTCATTGTAATGACCTGCTTGTAGCTGCTGAGTTTCCCCCTGAACAGCTCCGATATCCTTCCCTCGATATCGGACATTATCTCAGTAGCCCCCGGCTCGCCTGAAAATTCCTTTTCCAGGCGCTTCATGTACTGCCGGAGCCGCTCGTAAGCGTCATCGTCGAGGTTGAATGCGTATCCCCCGAGATTGATGTTGACAGTCATTTTCATCGTTTTTATTATAAGGTACCTGTTAATGCAAGTTAATTTGGTATTGCAAATATATAAAATAAAAATAATACTATGCAATACATAGAAGTAAATTTTTTAAAATATTTTTTTTGAGTGGATTTTGAACTCATCAACCGGGCTATGGTTAGATAGGGGATGAATGACTAACTTTATAGAAAAAAGCAAGGATATGAAAGCGTACAACTGGGGAATCCTGGGGACAGGCAACATTGCCCACAAGTTTGCGAGGGCGCTGATGCTGCTTGATAACGCGCATCTTTATGCGGTTGGGTCGCGTGATGCCGGCAGGGCAGAGAAGTTTGCCGGGGAGTTCGGGTTCAGCAGGCATTTCGGGACCTATGAGGAGATGCTGGCAGACCCCGGTGTTGAGGTGGTTTACATCTCCTCGCCGCATTCCATGCACATGGAGCATACGCTCATGGCTCTCCGCAACGGCAAGCATGTCATCTGTGAAAAGCCCATGTCGATCACGGCAGCAGAGGTATCACTGATGTCTGATGAAGCGCGGAGGAGCAATCTTTTTCTTATGGAGGCATTATGGCCCCCGTTCCAGCCATCGTACCTTAAGGCAGAGGAGATCCTCCGCAGCGGGAAGATGGGACGGCTGCTGCATATGCGGGGTAAGTTTGCCTTTGTCTCTCCGTATGATCCGGAACTGCGCACCTACAACCTGGCCCTTGGTGGTGGTTCACTGCTTGACATCGGCATATATCCGGTGATGGATATTTTGAGGTATCTGGGTGAACCGGAGAACATAGTGGCCACTTCTGTATTTGCCCCAACCGGCGCTGACGAGAGCACGGCAATGATCTTCAGGTTCAGTGACGGCCGCATGGCCGAGGCCTACAGCTCATTTGGAAACATGGGCGGTGTCTCCACCGAGTTTTACTGTGAGAAGGGCAACCTCATACTCACACGTGGCCGTGACCGTAATCAACACCTTATCATAGAGATGCAGGGTGATGTTGATGACCGCATATTCACCCCGCCCGCCCAGGGTTACCAGTATGAGGCTGCCGAGGTGATGAACTGCCTTGACCACGGACTTGCGGAAAGCCCCGTCGTCCCCCTCTCTTTCAGCCTCTCGCTGGCCCGCATCCTTGACGAGGTCCGCCGGAAGACCGGCATAAGGTATCCGGGACGTGACCGTTAGTGTAATCAACTTCTGAACGGCATGACGAAAGACTCATCTGCCGGTGAAAAGAAGCGCCTGCTGCTCAGCATGCTCATCCCTTTCATGCTGGTCTTCCTCATGTGGCTGATGACGGGGGCGTCGCTGCTGTTCGGCACCGAGTTTCATTTTCTTGGCATTTATCCCGGCAGGGTCTCTTCTCTCACCGGCATCATCACCTCTCCGTTTGTTCATTCCGGGTTCAGGCACCTGTTCAACAACTCCCTTCCTCTTTTCATCCTTGGCACGGCGCTGTTCTACTTTTACTCACAGGTTTCATTCAGGGTACTGCTGTGGGTCACGCTTCTCACAGGCCTGGCTGTCTGGATTACAGGCCGGCCGGCATGGCATATCGGGGCAAGCGGCATTGTTTACGGTCTGGCTGCTTTTCTTTTCGTCAGTGGTATTATCCGCAGGCACATCCCGCTGATGGGGCTGTCACTGCTGGTTGCCTTTATATATGGTGAGATGGTCTGGGGAATTTTTCCGGGATTCAGGATGGACATATCATGGGAGTCGCATATGCTCGGTGCGGCTGCCGGGGTGATCCTTGCAATATGGTACCGTCATGAAGGGCCGCAGAAGCCGGTGCCATTCTATGAACGCGATGAGGAAAATGAGGCCGGAGAAGTGGCCGGGACTGATCCCGTGGCCGGGGCCCACACCGCAGCAGGAACAGGTGCAGGACCCGGGCCTGAGGCCGGAGCTGAAGAAAATGAGGCCGGCCCGAAGAATCAAGAGAATTAATTGTTAATTTTAACGCCACTAAAACCAACCTAAAGGCCCGGTAATGTACGTCAGAACTGGAACTCCGGCATTTGATGAGCTTATCCCGAGGATAAGCAGGTTCCTGGAACAGGATCTCCTCGAGCTGAACATTGATGGTGAGAAGATAAGAGGCTACAGATCGCCCGATGCCCGTTCCGTATGGATCAGGAACTATTCTGACATGATGCGTGCCCTGCGCTATACCGAGGCTGACCTGAACAGTGTGGTAAGACACTTTGCTGACAACCAGTCGCGCAACGGCCGGATCTTTGATTACTTCACAACATTTCCCGAGAAAATGCCATGTGAGCGGGAGAACTGGACCAAATATGTAAGGACTCCGGTGGAGGCTGATACCGAGTTCAGGTTTATCAAGGCAGCCTGGCTGGCATGGCAGGCAACAGGCGATGACGCTTTCATCCGCAACCTGATGCCCTCATTTGAGAGAGCCCTTACCTATGTGATGGAGGGACGGTATTTCGACAGGGAGAAATACCTTTTCCGGAGGCCTTATACCATTGATACCTGGGATTTTGCATATACGGCAGGGAGTCATGACTGGCTTCAGTTCCAGATAGACGATAACACCTTCTGGGGATATTTCCACGGTGACAACAGCGGGTACTACGAGGTGTTCCACTTCATGTCATACTGGTACAGCATGTTTGGCGACAAGGTTCGCTCGGCGCTCTGGCGTGACCGCGCACTGAGGCTTCGCAAGAGCCTGAACACCCATTGCTTCAACGGATCATTCTATACTCATTTCGTAAAGCAGATCCCGGTGACAATTGAGGGAGTGGACGAAGCCAGCCAGCTCAGCCTGAGCAATCCCGCCGCCATCAACAGGGGCGCTGCCTCACCACGCATAGCCACGGCAATCATAAATGAGTACATGAAGAGGCGTGAAACCACAACCGCCTTTGCCGAGTGGTTTTCCATTGATCCGCCTTTTCCCTCCGGGATTTTCGGCGACTACAAGCTCTCAAGGGGGGCTTACTGTAATGGCGGCATCATGCCCCTCACCGGGGGAGAGCTGGCCAGGGCTGCTCTTGAATACGGATTTGAACAGTATGGCATTGACATACTGATGCGCTATTATGACCTAATCTCACGTAACGGCGAAACCTATCTCTGGTACTTCCCTGACGGGAAGCCCTCATCAGTTGAGACCAGCACCTCGCCAGAAGCAAAACCGACCGATGGCTGGGGATCTTCAGCCATGCTCTACGCCCTCGTCGAAGGGCTGGCCGGCGTTCAGGACAAGGACAAGCTCTTCAGGAGGGTCCGCCTGTGCCCCAAGTGGTTATCGGCAGGAGTGGAGAAGGCAGATGTGAAAATAGACTATAAAAGTTCGGGGGCTTATGTCAAATATGCCTACAGCCATACCCGTGATCAGCTGATCATCAACCTTTCAGGGAGCTATGAATACATCCAGCTCTCTCTTCCCGTTCCGGGAAACTATACCGCAGGTGACCTGATGATTGGAGGGAAGAAGAAAAAGTACATCATGGCGTCATTTAACCAGAGCAGTTACCTGATTGCCGATGCTGATGTAAAGGGTGAATGCGAAATCATCCTGGATCTCCGGAAAAAGCCTTGACCAGAAAAGTGTGACATATGAACCCAAAACAGGTAGCTATTATAACCGGAGCGAGCAGGGGAATCGGCAGGGCCATCTCCCTGGCGCTGGCTTCGGAGGGTTATGACATAGCAGCCATCGCGCGCACCTCTGACAGTGAATGCATGCTCTCCCTGCAGCCCGAGATTGAGGCGCTCGGTGCCCAGTTCTTTCCCATCGGGCTTGACGTGGCTCATACCAACCTCCATGATGAAGCCATATCGAGCATCCTTGACCGTTACGGCAGGATCGACCTCCTCATCAACAACGCCGGCATAGCTCCCATAGAACGCAAAGACCTCCTTGACCTTGATGAGGAGACCTTTGACCGCGTGCTCAGTGTCAACCTGCGGGGCCCCGTATTCCTTGCCAGACGGGTAGCCAGGGAAATGATATGGCTCAAAGATCAGGTCAAGGATTACCGCCCTTCCATTATGTTCGTGACATCATTCCTTGCCTATACCTCATTCACCAACGGGGTTGATGTCTGCATCTCAAAGGCAGGTCTGAGCATGGCAGCGCTTGTCTTCGCCGACAGGCTCAGCGAGGAGGGAATAAATGTTTATGAGATCAGACCCGGACTTATAAAGACCGAGCTTACCTCACGGAGCAAATACAAATTCGACCGGCTCATCACCGAGGGACTCATACCCCAGAAAAGATGGGGTACCCCGGAAGACGTTGCAAAAGCCGTGGCATCACTTGCACGGGGCGACTGGGCATTCTCGGCCGGGACCATCTTCGAGGTAAGCGGCGGGATGAATATCCAGAGTATCTAATAATCAACAGCTTACCGCACAGGAGCTTCGCCTTTTCACGATATCATTCAACTTTTGTTGAACAAAATGTGCTTTTCCGTGGTTTAACCTGAAACTAAACACTGAAAAAAATGAAAAGGATATTCTTTATACTGACAGTTTCTGTTTTTGCTGTTGCGCTTCTGCCGGCACAGAAGAAGCTTGTGGCGGATGCGGCGGCAACCAATATTGAATGGCATGGTCATAAAATAGTCGGTGCTTCACATACCGGCAACATTGACCTGCAGAGCGGATGGCTTGTCCTGGAAGGGAATTCCGTATCCGGAGGAGAGTTCATTGTTGACATGAACAGCATCAAAAACAGCGACGTGAAGGACGAGAAGATGCGCGACAGGCTTGTAGGGCACCTGAAATCGGATGATTTCTTCGGCGTGGAGAAGTACCCGCTGTCAAAGCTGGTCATAACCGGCAGCAGCAAAACACCTGACGGAAAGACTCTTTTTAAGGGCAACCTGACAATCAAGGAGGCCACGCATCCTGTGGAGTTCACTGCAACTGAATCAAAGAACGGAGGGGTCTTGACATATACCGCCGACATTAATTTTGACCGTTCGCTTTATGATGTGAGATTTGGTTCAGGCAAGTTTTTCTCGAACCTTGGTGACAACGCAATAGTTGACGAAATCAATCTTAAGGTAAATCTTGTGGTGAAGTAATTTTCACCCCAGCAGTTCATGGTATAATTCAAAGGTTTTCATGACGGTCTCACCGTGATGGAAATCCTTCAGGATGGTCTCCCTTGCCTTCTCCCCCGTGGCGGCAAGGGAGTCCCTGTTTTTCCAGCAACCGGTGATGGCTTTTGCCAGTTCGGCAGCCGAGCCTCTTGGCACCACGAAGCCGTTATCGCCCCTGGCGAAAAGCTCTTTTGCCCCTCCGCCGTCAGTCACTATCACCGGTTTGCCGAGGCACATCGCCTCTGAGATTGCCCTGCCCAGCCCTTCGCTGAGTGACGGCTGCACATAAAGGTCACATGCCGCCATCCAGGCCGGCGGATTTTTCTGGTGTCCCTTGTGGATGAACCGCTCAGGCACTCCGCTCTCCGCGGCGAGCCTGAGGGTGTCAGGTGAATCGGTCCCGTCGCCTATCAGTATGATCCTGAACGGCATCTCTTTCGGAAGCAGTCCGGCTGCTTCGGTGAGATACCTGATACCCTTTACTTTCCGTAATATCCCGACTGTGCAGATCAGGAACTCATCATCACGGGCTCCGATCTCACCCCGGGTAACCGGTATTAGACCAGTGAACCATTCCGGGTTGTATCCGCGGTAGATGCGCACCGTCCTGTTCCTCCGCCATGGCGGGAGCTGTTTTTTTGCATGGGCTTCAACGGCATCGCTGGCACAGATGAGCCTGTCGATGCGCGGGCTCAGGAATGCCAGCCATGCCGATGGGTCATGCCAGTGAAGGCTGAGCGAGCCGTAGTAACCTATAATTTTCAGTTTTCTTCCCCGGGCAGCCATAATGGTGTTGGTCATGGCCTTGCCGAAGGTTACATGGATCAGCTCTATTTTTCCGTTGTCAATGATACTGCGCAGCCGGGTGATGATGGTGCGGCTGATTTTTTTGTCGAAAATGACATATTCAACCCTTACCCCTTCCTCTTCCAACTCTTGGGTTTCGGGTGTGGGCCTCTGGGTAACCACGGTCATGTCAACATCCCTGGCACGGAGGCCCCGGATCAGCATCCTGTCGGCTATCGTGGTGAACGGTGAGAGCGAGATGTCACTTATGAAGAGGACCCGGTATGCCATTCAGAGGTGTTTGTTTCAGTAGTTAAGTGTTTCGGCGTTAGCCATATCAATGAAAGAGAGATAGATGAGTTTCGCCACATCCTCCATGATTTCCGGGGTGACAGACGTTGCGTCATCGCCCGGCAGGTGATAGTAAACCGGTTTCACCCCATCAGTAGTCGACAGGTTCATGGTTCTGAAGCCGTCAGCAAGGAATACAAGTCCGTCGCTTCGCGGCCTGCCGTAAAACACTCCTCTTGAAGCGGATACCTTCATGGGTCTGTGAATGTATTTTTCATTGGCATTTTTAAAGTGCTCCATAAGGCCCTGGCATGATTCTGAGGCGCTTACAGCCAGGCCGGTGCCGTTGCCAACCATGTCAAGGTTGATATATGTGACGGTTTTTTCCCTGGTGAAAATGGGATTCTTCGTGTAGTGTTTGCTGCCCAGCAGGCCAACCTCTTCTCCGCCGATCAGCAGGAAGAGCACTGTCCGCTTCATTTTTATCCCTGACGCCGCCAGCGCCTTCGCGGCAGCCATAATGTCAATCACCCCGCTGGCATTGTCAAGTCCTCCGGCAACCAGCAATCCGCCTGCATTGCCAACCGCATCGAGATGCCCTCCGATGATAATCACCTCGTCTTTCAGGCCGGGATCAGTTCCTTCAATCATTCCCGCCACATTGCAGGTTCTGCCTTCCGGGTGACGGGTGGTGTTCGCCTTCATCGTCATAACCTTACCGGTGGCAAAAGATGCCGGTTTGAGCGTTTTGTCAACCTGGTCAAGAAGGGCTTTGTTGTCCTTCCCCAGGCCGGCGAAGATGTCCGAGAGGGGCTCCGGCCCGATGCCTGTAACAATCATGTTTTCAATGTAAGAGATGTTCGGATTGGCGCTGTTGCCGTCGATGTAAAGCATGCCTGCGGCACCATGACGGGCGGCATTCTCAGTTTTGTACTGGTGATAGCAGTATTTCACCCATTTTGCATAATCCGGATCACGGACATCCTTAAAGGGAACGTCGCGGTTCATCAGTACTATCTTTCCCCTGACATCCACGTTTTTATAATCGTCATAGTTAAGTTCGGGGGCTGTGGTGCCATATCCGACCCATACCACCTCTGCGGTCACTTCCCCGCTGCCTGAATTCATGCCGGGGTAGAAGTCGGCCGGCGCCTTAAAGTCTTTTACTATGGTCACACCGTCCTTTTGCGGGATTTGCAACTTCAGTTCCCCGGGCTCGTTGACGACAGTGTAGGGGTGGTCAAACCACTGGAAGTAAGAGCTGTTATCACCTGCGGGTTTAATGCCCCACTCCCTGAACTTTGCGGCCATCCACTCTGCCGCGGCCAGGTATTCGGGGGTGCCTGCCAGGCGGCCGTTGTATTCCGGTGAGCAGATCTCTGCCATCCACCCGGCTATTTCTTCGCTGCTGATTGAATGGAAATGCTTAAGCATGAGCTGCTCATCGGTCTGCTGTGCGGGGGCAGAGCTGGTGAAGGCAGCAAGTAGTGATATGGCGACTGTCAGTAAGAGTGTTCGCATGTTGTAATTCCGTTTAAGTTTAATAGTCCGCTAACAGATGCAAATATATCGTTTTAGGTTTCAGATATGGATTGGGCATGCTGATAAACAGGTATTGCTGATACAAAACCAGCTGCCCCGATCGTTGTATATTTCAAGGATTATGATAAATATTGCATGGTAAAATCCCTGCTAATGACTACCGGGACCCTTTTGAAACCGACCAGGCGGCTTGTGACGCGTGATTTCATTGTGCCATTCATACTTGTTACGAGCCTCTTTTTCCTGTGGGGTGTTGCACACAGTCTCCTGGACGTGCTGAACAAGCATTTTCAGGATATCCTTGGCATTACCAAGGCGAGGTCAGGGCTGGTGCAGGCTGCACTCTACGGCGGTTACTTTATCATGGCCATCCCGGCCGGTCTCTTCATGAACAGGCTGGGATACAGGAAGGGTATCATCACCGGGCTGTTGCTGTATGCGGCAGGGGCTTTTCTCTTCTGGCCCGCCACATTTATCCAGACATTTGAATTCACCCTGTTATGCCTCTTTATAATTGCCTGCGGACTCACCTTCCTGGAGACTGCGGCGAATCCTTACTCGAGTGTGCTTGGACCAAGGGACACCTCTGAGCAGCGGCTCACCCTCTCGCAGTCGTTCAACGGCCTGGGATGGATTATAGGGCCGGCGCTGGGAGGGATGCTGATTCTTGGAGGCAACGGTGACAATGGCGCCAACAAGTTCTCTTCCATGGCATTGCCATATATGCTGATAGGAGTGGTGGTGCTGGTTGTTGCATTCATGTTTGTCATCACCCGGATGCCTGACATTCATGAGGGTGAGCATGACAGTCGCGGCGAAAGAGGTACTTTCCGCGGGTTGTTCAGGATAAGGCATTTCAGGTATGCTGTTATGGCACAGTTCCTGTATGTGGCGGCACAGACGGGCATAAACAGCTTCTTCATCAACTATGTTGTTGAGACAATGCCCGGATATTCTCCCGAGAAGGCAGCCTATCTCCTCTCGCTTGGTTTTGTCTTCTTCATGTCAGGCCGGTTTATCGGATCGCTGTTCATGAGCTGGTTCAGTCCCAGGCAGATGCTGGGGATATATGCGCTGATCAACACCGCAGCTATGGCGCTGGTGATGCTGGGTCTCGGATGGCCTTCGCTTGTCGCTCTCTACCTGAATTATTTTTGCATGTCTATTATGTTTCCCACAATTTTTGCCCTCGGGTTGAAGGATCTGGGAGGGATGACCAAGAAGGGGTCTTCGGTGCTGGTCATGACCATTGTCGGCGGCGCCATCTGCCCGGTGATAATGGGCCGGATTGCCGATCTATCGGGGATGGCGATCGGTTTTGTGGTTCCTCTTGTCTGCTTCGCGTTTATCGCGTGGTACGCCTTTTACAGGGCGAAGAGTGATAAAATATTTATAAAATAGTCATATTCGCATGGTTAGAAATGAAACATTATTGATCTGTTTTACGTTGCTTTTAGTTTCAGGAATATGCAGCGGACAGAAGACCTGGTGGGGTGAAGTATCTGGTTTCGCCGGTGGCGGAGACAATGATATCTTCAGGTTTCAGGAGCTGGTCGGAGCGGGATCGGTGACCGGGACGGGAGTTTGGACGGCTGGGGCGGACCTGCGCAGGCTGCTGGGTGATCATTTCAGCATCGGAACGGGATTGTCATATTCACATCAGTATTATTATACCAGTCCTGCGCCGGGGATAGGGGGCACGGACACTCCCGGCTCATTTGGCCTTATGGCTGTGCCTGTTATGGTGAGGGCTGATTTTCTGAAATGGTTTTTTGCCGATGCGGGTGCTTTACTGGCAATGCAGACAGGTGTTTCCCGGGTTGACAATATGAGCGGGCTTGGGGCAACTGTAGGAGCCGGAATCCAGTACCGGTTCAGGTCGGATATGTTTATCAGGATCAGGGCCTATGCGGCACAGTACGGGCTGGTGCATTTTTCACCTGAAAATCATCCGCAGACCCTTCTTAACGGAGGGGTGACCCTCGGGGTTGGTTACAGGTTCATCCGTCTGGGCAGTTGCAACTGTCCGGACGACAGGAATCCGGTAAGGAAGTTTCACTGATTTCAGTTGATTTTGAGTTGTGCCGGGCCGGTTCCGATACTTCAGCTCCGGATCTTTTGCGGGTTACTCCTGGGCCACTGTGTTAACAAGTTTTCTGGCTTCTGCCCATTTCTCCTCCGGCATGCGTGCTCCTACCACCTCTATGACCTTTCCGGCCAGGATTGATCCGAACATTCCGCATTTATCGAGGCCGAATCCGTTTGAAAAGCCATACAGGAATCCGGCAGCGTACAGGTCGCCGGCGCCGGTTGTGTCAACCGCTTTGACTTTCAGGGCGTCGACCTTTATCACTTCGTCACCTCTCTTTATCCACGATCCGCCGGGGCCGGTTTTGACAACGGCTATTTTGCATTTCCGGGCTATAGCGTCGAGAGCTTCCCTGGGGTTCAGGCCGCCGGTGAAAGCGCGGGCTTCCTCCTCGTTGGCGAAGACTATATCGACATATTCTCTCACGAGCCGGTCGAATGCAGGGAGCAATTCGGTGACCACGTTAAAGCTTGCCAGGTCGAGGGCCACGCACATGCGGTTTTCTTTTGCTAGTTGAAAGGCCTTTTCAACCAGGGGGAGGTTATAGATGAGGTAGCCTTCGATGTAGAGTATGTTGAATCCCTTGAAATAGCTGATATTGAGATCATCGGCTGACAGTTCGGTTGCAGCGCCGAGGTGTGTTGCGAAAGTCCGTTCGGAGTCAGGTGTGACCAGTGCCACGGCGGTGCCGGTAGGTGACTGTGATGAGCGTATGAGAACAGGGGTGAGGCCGGCGTCGACCATATCTTTTTCGTAGAAGTTGCCCATTTCGTCACGGCCTACTTTGCCAATGAATGATGAGTGGACTCCCATGATGCCGAGGCCGTACATTGTATTGCCAGCTGAGCCGCCGGATGCGAGGGTTCTTTTCATGCCGTTTATGGCCTGTTTGATTTCGCCGGAGCGGTGGGCGTCGACCATTGTCATGCTTCCTTTAGGGAGGCTGAATTGGCCGAGGCAGGTTTCGTCAGGAATTATTGTCATTACATCGACGAGAGCGTTGCCGATGCCTATAATTTTCTTCATCAGGAAAATTTTGACAAAGATATTGCTTAATTCGTTTAAAGCGGTTAATTTTGCCACGCTTTTCGGAGCTATAGAATCTTCCTCAGTAGCTCAGTTGGTTAGAGCACCTGACTGTTAATCAGGGGGTCCTAGGTTCAAGTCCTAGCTGGGGAGCGAAGCAAGTCAACCACTTACACGGATTTCGGGTAAGTGGTTTTTTCTTTGGCGCCAGTTTTGGGCCAGTTTCAGGGGGAAAAGTCACAGAATATGAAGCATAATTACGGAATATTCTAACCATCAGGATAGCCTTCATAATGAAATCATAGGTTATTTGGTTTCCAAAATAGATTCAGATATTGATAGAGTGAAACAATCCACCTCTTAAGTTTCAAGATGCTTGAAGGGTTCCTGCCTGTAAAAAATGGACTGACTTTCTTGAATTGATCCGTCAATTTATAACTTTGATGTACTTGCAGCTAATAAAAATTCGACTATTGAATAAGAAGGACTTAGTTGATAGAACTGACTATTTGATTTCACAAGGGAAGCGTGTTATAGAAACTAGGGTACCCAGCCAGTTTACTGGTCCTTTGGTAAATATTGGTATGCAGGAAGGTTTTAGAACAGCCGCATTATCCTTTATTAAAAATCTATACGGAGAAGGACATCCCTATTTTACTGAGTTTGATGAAAGAGTAAGAGGAGAAGGTGTAGCCGAAACTGATATAGGAATTAATATTCTATTTGCAATAAGAAAAGATCTGGAAGATGATTGGTTAGTATCTATAAAACAATTAGTCTCAGCCGATATTTTCTCAGATTTTCTTGAGATGAGTAAGTATCTTTTAGATCAAAGGTACAAAGATCCAGCGGCGGTTATGATAGGCTCAGTGCTCGAAGAGCATTTAAGAATACTCTGCAGCATCTATTCTGTTGATGTAACGGTCTTAAAACATGGCGTTCCAGTACACAAAAATGCCGATACCATTAATGCCGATTTGGTTAAAGTAAGCGCTTATGGGGTGTTGGAACAGAAAAGCGTCACCGCATGGCTGGATTTAAGAAATAGGGCAGCACATGGGAAATACTCCGAATATACTCAAGAGCAAGTGGAATTAATGTATCATGGTGTTTTAAATTTCTTGATAACAGTAAAATGAGGCCAGTATCTCTATGTCAACGAGGGCGAGGAGAGAGTAGCTCAGATTATT